>Ga0182013_10006828_pt1 | contig 12787 bp, 7 predicted proteins | sample 612S2MmetaG_FD_120487 | JGI IMG/M metagenome (GOLD analysis project Ga0182013, IMG submission 120487) | Permafrost microbial communities from Stordalen Mire, Sweden - 612S2M metaG | ecosystem: Environmental > Terrestrial > Soil > Wetlands > Permafrost | place: Sweden: Stordalen | collected... | reverse complement strand
CATCTGACGCCACTGTTCGCCGGCGGACCATTCCCCAGCGAGAGCGCCGTCATCCGGCGGTGGGAAATTGACTACGACAAAGACCCCAAGGATTCGCAGCGTCAGGATTTCCCGCTTCTTGTCGGCAAGCGCCCGACAGTCCAGGTGATGGAGTTTTGCGATTATGACCACACCGGTTCGAAAAATGAATTCTACTTGCAGAGTGGGGCTGTTGCTTGCCACACCGAGGGCTTCGTGGTTGGTGTCTCCAAGAGGAACCCGCGGCTTCACGTGCTCGGCACCGCTTCATCCCCGGGTAAACCACTCTATCTGAGTTATGGGGAGTGGGAGGCGCTGCGTGGCGCATCTGGTCCTGTCGAAGTTGTGGACTGGATGTGCGGCTCTCATGGCGCTGAGACCGAAACTACTGTGCGGCTCCGTTGGACGGCTGACGGTATCACAGGAAGCTGGTGCCACTACACCTGCCCTCCTGACCGCAAGCTAATCGACGAAGAACCCATAAAGTAATTGGGGTTGCGCCGAAACCCGCAACGGAATCCTCGTCGCCGTGAGCGTGACGACGGTTCCTGCGGCGAAGCTCAGGCAACCTGAGCCGCTGCCCGTGCCCTGCGTCGTACTCCCATCTCCGTAAGTGCCTGTGGCGGCCAACTGCAACGTTTTCCCCGCTTGCATCGTGGAGTTACCCGGAGTTAGTGCAAGCGATACCAGAGTTGCCCCGGCGCTTGCGGAAGCTGTCACAGAGAGATTGTCAAAGTAGATCGAATCCGTCCCACCAAGCGGGCTTCCACCCTGAGCGTCGAATGCCTATAACCCAAGCGTAGTACAGGTCGAAGAGAAAGGGGCATCTTGAAGAACCGGGGCGCCGTTGTAAAAGCCGCTCACCGTATCGTTGATCAAATGAACTTGGAGTTTGTAATTATTCCACACGCCGCGCGTGATGGATACTCCTGCAGGGTGGTCGGTCCCCATAATGAAGATGTGAATTTGGCCGCACCGCGGGTCGATCGCTACCGATCTGGCTGGGTGCGTGCCCACTGTCCCCAACTGGTCGCTCCCAACTGGTCGCTATGGTCTTCGGCCTCGCAAGCGCAGCCGGTGTGCATGGTCCGCAGAGGTAACACGGCCTCTTCCAAAATTGATATGAAGGCCCGCTCCCCACATCAGCGCAGGCGCCATCACTGCTGGGTCGCGCTGCAAGTTTCGGTTACGGTTCCACCTGTGCAAGAGGGCACGGGCGGGGGGATACACGAGATGGCAAAAGTGGCCGAGGTGCTGGTCACCGCTGCCACATTACACGAAAAGGATACACAACCGGCCGCACCTAAGGCGGCATCCTCAATGGCGCACACCTGCGAAGTGAATTGCGAAAGCGAGGTTCCTGGCACCAGCGTAAAGCCGAATGTCCCTTGGGTCGAAACTCCGGGAGCTGTGGCGCAGAATCCAGTCTCCGGGTCGCAGCACGTTGTCGCGGAGACCTGAGCGGCACAGGCCCCCGAGTACGTCCCAGGCGATGGCAGAGTCGACGGCGGGGACTGGATCACCGCAACCACCTGATCCGGGGTGGGGAGTGTCGGTAGGCCATTCACGATCGGGCCGGCCGTCATGATCGCCTGTACGATCTGCGCCGTGGTCAGATTGGGGAAACGCTGCGCCAGTTGGGCTGCGAGGTTCGCGACTTGCGGCGCGGCGAAGGAGGTGCCATTCGCCAGGCAGCCCCCAGTCTGCGGGATCACCACGCCGAGACCGGGCGCGTAGAGCATCGCGGCTGGATTGCTGGAATGGTTGTACCCAAGATACGGCTGGCTGCCTGCTCCAGTGGCTCCCACAATCAACATATGAGGAAACGCATTCGGAAGAAGCGTCTGGATGAGGCCGGTCTCATACGTCAGATCAAGGCCCGAGTTGCCGGAGGAGACCACCACCAGCGTATTGTCCCGCAAACTGGCCGGCATAAACTCCAGCGCGCCGGCGATGCCCACCAGGAACGAAAACTCATCGGTCTTCCAAGAAGCGTACCCTGCGCCTGGGACCCATGTGGATGTGGCGCTGTTCCATACCGCCGAGCATTGAGGGTATTGTGGGTCATTCGGATGGGTCTCGCAAATACTTCTATCTATTCCATCATTCGGCTGGCCACCCGCTTGCAGCGACACGTTCACCACGAGTTTTTGCCCGCGATCCAAGGCACCCTGGGCTGCTCGCGCCAGGCCGAATCCGATGTCCGAGCTGTGCGCCAGCGCGTTCAACCCCTCGTCCAGAGCCACTTGGTTCGTGCCCTGCTGGAGTTCCGAGATGTCATAGCCGGTCGCGGTCAGCCCGCCCGCTTCCAAAAGGGTATTCACTGCTGCGCCATGAGACTGGCCGCAAACTTGATGTCCCACCGGTTGGAAATTGTCGAATTGTGCGATCAGACCGTTTGGAATCAGAGGTATCAGAGAGGTGGCGCCCGAGAGGTCTACAGCAGGAGCTTGTGAGCCGGTCGCAGGAACGTCCGGCCCCACAAATATCACCGCCGGATTGTTCTCGACCGCCGCAATGAACGTGGCCTCGGCACCAACTGTCACCCGAACCCAGTACAGGCCAGAGGTAGGGATCTGCGCGATGATCGAGCCATTATGCGCTGCGACCAGTGCGGTCGCAGCGCTGACATCCATCTGGTTCGGCGCTACGAAAAGGAAGATCTGGCCCGGATGCGCATGGCTCGTGATGGTCTGGCCTGCTTGATTCGTGTAGACAACAGGTCCGGGCAGCGGATACGGTCCGGGAAAACTGAAAGCGCCCGCGAGCTGCGGGGTTATGTCCACCGTCGGGTCAAACGTGGCGGTAACCGCCTGGCTGGAGTTCATCGTCACCGTGCAACTACCCGTCCCCGAGCACGCGCCGGACCACCCGGCAAACGTGGAGCTGGTGTTCGGCGTCGCCGTGAGCGTGACCGTCGTTCCTGCGGCGAAGCTCAGGCAACCTGAGCCACACGAAGTCCCTGTAGGAGAAGAACTGACTGTGCCGCTGCCGGTGCCCGACGTCGTTATGGTCAGGGTTGGATTAACAGTAACGGTCAGGTTGAACGCGGCGGTAACCGCCTGGTTGGAGTTCATCGACACGGTGCAACTGCCCGTCCCCGAGCACGCGCCGGACCATCCAGCGAATGTGGAGCCGGTGTTCGGCGCCGCCGTAAGCGCAACGACTGTTCCCGCAGCGAAGCTCAGGCAACCTGAGCCGCACGAAGTCCCTGCCGGAGACGGACTGACTGTGCCGCTGCCAGTGCCCGACGTCGTTATGGTCAGGGTTGGATTAACAGTAACGGTCAGGTTGAATGCGGCGGTAACCGCCTGGTTGGCGTTCATCGTCACCGTGCAATTGCCCGTTCCCGAGCACGCGCCGGACCAGCCGGCGAATGTCGACCCGGCGTTCGGTGTTGCGATCAGTGTGACCACGGTTCCCGCCGCGTAAGACGGACCTGGCGGACTCGCGGAGATGGACCCGCTCCCGCTCCCCGCGGTAGCCGCGGTCAAAGTGAATTGCTGTGCGCCGCCCGATTGCACCACAATGTCGGCCGTCGTCGAGTTGCCGCCGTTGGAAAGCACGAGCGGGGCCGCACTGGCACTGACCGCGTTCGCCGGCACCTGGACATTCACCTGGTAGAGCCCCACAAAACCCGGCGCCAAGCCCGAATAGGGGACGTACGCCGAAAGTCCCTCGATCGTCACTGTCGAGTTTTGAGCCGTGTAGGCGAGCGGACTAAATGGCCCCGGAGCGCCGGTGGGCGGTTCGTTTGTCACCATCCCCAGGCCGGTGCAGTAAATGCGCAGATACTCTCCTGGTACAGCGGGCCTGGCGGAAGTTACAAGGGTGCTATCGGCATCATGCGTGATGACGAAAATCCCAGGCGCGGTAATAGCCAGAGCCGCGGCAACCACATTGGACGGCACGTCGTTCGAAAACACCTTGACCGTAAGATCAGTCGTAAACAGCCCGGTGACCTCCCAAGGAACCTGGGCGTTGATCTGAGAGGGGGAGACGTAAAACAGCGGAGCTGCGATTCCATTAATCAGAACCTGGGTACTCTGCAGCGTGGTAGGGAGCGAAGCCGTCGTCGCCTGCGCGGTTCCACTGGCAAGAACGGTGCCAAAGATGGAAACGATGGAACCCGGGGCTACGGGACCGGGCTTGAAGCTGGCGCCATCCACAACACCACCGGCTGAGATGGTAGGGCCGCTCACCGCCGGGGTGCTGACGCTGAACGATACCGAAAAGAGAAGCTGACCGTTATCGTACACGCGAGCCTGCCAGGAACCGAGCTGGCTGGCGGGGAGATTACTGATGCTCAAGCTAGCCCCAGTGAAGCAAAAGTTGCCAGGACTCGAGTTCCAATTGGAGGCGGCGACAACCGTGCCGTCGGGCGCCAGCCAGTTGTTGGTGAGCGTATCGCTCGTTGTAACTATGGCCTCGAAATAGAGGTAGACCGTGTTGTCCGTGGTCAAGAATGAGGTTGCTGGAGTTGGCCGTACGCAACCCGTGGAAGGCGGAGCCTGAGTCGTGACAACCTGGTTGCTGAAGGTCGCCTGTGCCAGCGCCGGGGCCCCAGCCAGAAACAGACAAACCGCCGCAGCCCAAAGCAGCTTGGCACTAGAGCTGATTTTCATTTGTTCTCCCTAGGTCGTGTCCCTTTGCCCGTAAGAACTCCGTCATTCCCAACACGGCGGAGGCTGACGCCTCCTCAGTCTTCTGCAGGACCACCTTCTGCTGCGCCGGGGACTGCGGAGGGGCCGCGCTGGGAGCCATGTAAAACTCCTTCAGGGCTGCGCTGACCACCTGCTCCGCCTCGGGTGCGGGTCCCCCCGCGGCGCTTCTCGCGGCAGTGTCGCAGGAAGCCAGGTTGCAGGCGACCATCGAGACAACGGGTACACCACAAGAACGCCTCCACATATTGGAGCGTACATCCACATTGGATTTCTGAACAGAGATTTTTCACAGTTTGACGCAAATTTCGGCACAGCATAGGACTGAGAGGTCCTTATATCCCATTTTATAGCTTCGCAATGGGCAGTTTGCCGAAAAACACCACACCGTGCCGGCCCGCCGAAGCACGCCCAGCGTGGAGGTTGCGCCTTCGCGGCGATCTCGCAAGCGCGCGCGGACATCGGAGACCGGCAGAACGCCAGTTTGAGTCGGGTTTTCCGACATCAATCTTGCCTCAACGCCTGGGCATCATGTTTCGGCAAACCGCCTAGCCGACATCGCGAATGAACGTGGGACCGTGCGGGTTTCCCCAATTCTCCCGAGCAATCGAGAGCCCCGCCATGCCCGGGCGGCGCACCACATTTTGAAGCCGGACATTTGGCACAGGTCAACCCCGCGATTGGCGCGGCTTCGGCGAATGGGTCCAAATTACTGTGGATAGTACCGGGACTTTGGCAAACGGCGATACATTTACTTGCCCAATCGCTTTAGCGCTGCCAGGGCTTGAGCGTCGCCCCCGTCCGCCGCCTTGCGATACCAGATATCACATTGCCCCCATCCGCCGCCTTACGCCACGAGGCGACCGCCTGAGCCTCGTCCTTCGGCAAACCGCCGCGCCCGATCGCGTACATGTTGCCCAGATTGCTCATGCCATTCGCATTGCCCCATCCGCCGTCTTGCGATAGTTGTGTGAGATCGCTATTGATCAAAGCCGTTTGATCGGGTTACGGGAACATCGAGCGCGCGGGAAAACTGTCGTCCACGTCTTCCCAGAGCCCCGGCTGTGTCTTTTGCCGCGCGACCCAACGGCCGCCCTCGAAGTGATACCGGATGAGCGTCGTATCAAACTCCACGTTCCGTTGGATGCACACCCTTCTCCAGCGATGCCGCATTCGGATAACATGACACAGCCAGCAGCTCCTTGCCGCCATCGCTGCTCGCCGCGATCCGCCATCCCGATTTCAGCGTCGCGCGCAGTTCCAGCGGGTACTGCTCCCGCGTCCCCTCGTTCTCGACCCGCAGCCCCACCAGCCGCTCGCCATCCAACTCGACCGGATAGGTGAAGGGACCGGTATACGAGCCCATCCCTATGCTCTTGTCCACCGTGACGAAAAATGTCGGGCGTTCGTCGACGTACAAATGCTCGACCGATACATCCGCGAGATACGACCCCACCTCGAATCCGCGGGCGTCGATCGCAACCAAGCCGGCGGTACTCTGGACCGCGCCGCCCGGAAAGGCAACCGCGCTCCCAGGCGCGCCCACCAGCCGCACGATCGCCAGCCGCAGCTGTTCCTTCGCGATCGAAGCGCAAAACTCGGGAGTCCCCGCGCCGATCTCGCACATCCCGTCCAACTGGCCAGTGCGCCACGCCTCAGTGTGTAATTCCGGCGTGATCCGTGCGTCTTCCAGAATCTCGACGAACCATCCGTCCGCGCGCGGCACTCGCTGTAAAGTGTTTATCCGGTACCCGGCCACATCCCCGTCGCCTCCGATCGCCACCAGCGTATGCTTGCCGGGATCGAACCCGAAGACCGTGACCTTGCCAGTACTCTTCCCCCACATCGTGATCGTGCCGGCCCGCTCGTCCATGGAAACCGTCTCTAACTCCGGATGCTCGGCAGCCGCCAACGCGGCCATGCCAGGCCTTGGATCCTTGCGGCCCGACTCCGCCGTGGATGCCGTGCGGCCGCCAAAGTGACCAGTCACGGCGCCCGTGATCGCGACCGCGAGCAGTAACACGCCGATCGCGGCCGGTATCCACACCCGAGCTTGAATCCTTCTCACCGCAGTTTCACTTCCCACTTTCCCCAGTCTCCACAGCGCTTCTGAAACTCTTCCACCCAACTCTTCACTTTCGGCAGCTCCGCCAGCCCTGTAGCTCGCGGCTTGCTGAATACCGAGATGACGTTCATGCTCTCGCCGGCCGTAACGGCCACCGCCAGCCGCCTGCCCCCATTCACCGAGACGATCGCCTCCACGGCGCAGTTCATGTTACGCATGTTTCCCGTGATGGTGCCAGGATCGTCAGGAAGGTAGACATGTACAATCCCCATCGCGTCTTCGAATGCATTGTACGTATCCCCGAGCAGTGACTTCAGCTCCTGAAGCAACCCCGGCAATAGCCGGAACCGCCATGGATAGCGCGTGAGAAACGCCGTCATCGCCATACCATTCACACCAATATCGTCGTGCGCCGCCGCCTGGTATTCCTTCAGAAACGCGATGCGCTCGTCGTACTGCTTCTGCAGGCATGCCCCGTCCTTGCACGTGGCATTCTCCCGGGTCCACTCGATTTGATCCCGCTTCAGATTTGCCGCGGCATCCGGAAAAATGTTCCTTGCAAACGTTATCGATCGCCCGTACAGCACCGCCATCACCGCGTCCGCATTGGACAGCGCCGGGCTCGAACAGATCAGCTTTTCGCTCCGCGAGACCGCCTTCGAACAGTCGAAGCTGGCGGTTGGCGCCACAGCCGCTGGTCCGGCGGCGGACATCGGCGTCCCGGGACAGGCGTCCATCGCAAGTGCCTTCAACATATCCGCCACCATGCCCTGAATCTGCGCGGGCGTATAGAAGCCCTCCTTGCCCAGCGCACGCCCAACCCGCTGACTTCCGTCCCACTCAGTTCCGCCCCCATCGAGCACCATGAATTGAAAGAGCGCCCCAGTACTTACCGTACGCCGTGCCGCGTCGCGAATCTCGGTGTTTTCCACATATGTCGCCAGCACCTTAGAAGAGTTTCCCGCCGATTTCTTCCGCGGGCTCGTTCCTGGCAATACTTTCCAACAGGTAAGATGTTCCAACTGTTTGCTGATCGCATCCGCGAATTCAGCGCTTGCTGCCCCATTGACCTCCGGGGCTGGATGTGTGCCCATCGCTCCATCCAACACAATCACCTCGCGAGTTTTCTTCAACTCCGCCACGTTCTTCTCCGCCACCACGACAGGAGCGTTCTGTGATTGTGCCGGCAAGAGTGCCGCCATCGTCAACCAGCCAGCAAACAGTGTAAGGTTCATGCAAATCGTTACCTAAGTAGGACAGGCCTCCCGGCCGGTCCCAGCGTCAGCTTCACATATTCAGTCCGTAGCGAAGGACAGCAACCTCGGCGAATCCAGCGCGTTCAGGGGAGTAAGCAGGCAACGGATCCCGGGGCTTCGCCGGTGACGGCGGGCCAGCGGCTTCGGCGTCGTTGAATTACCCCTACGGCGTTGCCGTGGATGCTTCCGGGAATCTCTTCATCGTAGATTTCCCGTCGTGATTATGCCCCTTTGCCCGCTCGCTAGGCGAGCAAAACCCAAGGAGAAAACCAGTACACAGATGACTAGCCGATTCATTCCAATAACTCCGAAGACCAAGTTGTCGGTCGCCGCCGGTCGGAACTTGACCGTGCCCTCAGAAAGGCCATCGCCGAGAAGGAGCCTGCGCCAGGCGGTCTGGATTTTCGAGCTAGATCCCCGTACGGCCTTTGCGAGCCGTGAAAGCACCGCCACAAAGCGAGTATGCATCTGCGAGCAATATCCTTCCTGCAATGCTCTAGAGTTTGCGGAGTGGACGAGTCGCGAGAACGTCGCCGGGTAGCTGGGCAAAGACCAAAGTCGACTGAGTGTATCACCTCTTCTCTCCCGTCAAGTACTCGACTTTCGAGTTTCGAGTACTCGACCCTTCGAGCCGAATCGCGTTTTATTGACCGGTGAGCGTGAAGTTTATCGTAACGGGCGTGTTCACTTCGACTGCGTTCCCGTTCACCAGGGTCGGTTTGAAGACCCAGTGCTTTACGGCTGCGAGCGCGGCGGGAACCAGCAGAGGATGGCCCGAGACCACCTGAAGATTCAGGATACGGCCATCCGTTCCGACAGTGGCCATGAGATGAACCACACCCTGGATGCGCGCCTGTTTGGCAAGCGCCGGGTAAGTAGCGTTGATTTTGGTGACGATGTTCGCCTCTGCGACTTTCGGATCGAGCAGGATACGCTTGCCAGTCGGATCGGGCAAGGGCTCATAAGTCACAGAATCAGGCCCGAGAGGAAAGGCGAAGCTCGAGATGGCGATACGCAAGGTCGCGCCGCTGAACGCTGGGAAATCTGGTCCGAGGGTGACACTCACCCGGGAATGCTCGTCGATCTGACGGATTTCTGCCGCGACGCGGCCGATCGTCTCCGGGGTGGCCGGATCGCCCACATGCGCCCAGAGTCGACCGCGCACCATCTCTGCGACATGCTCCGACACGCCGGCGATCTCGATTCTCCCGATGGTGGACGACATGCGAAGCGCTGGAGGAGGCGGAGGTGGAGGAGGCGGGGGCGGAGGTGCGACCAGAAACCTCGCGAGCGATTCGACGGTGGCGCCCGCGAGAGCCCCTCGTCCAGGCCCCTGCGCGCTTGTTCGCCTCGCGTCCAGCGCCCGCTTCACCCAGCCATCCGCTTCCGCGACATCGCGGCTGAACTGCTCCGGGGTGTCACGATACTGCGCGCGTTCTCGTATTAGAAGGTTGAGGTATGTCATCGCGTCGGCGTATTGCGGGTCGAGCTCGATCGCCCGGCGCAGGTGGGCGATCCCGTCGTCGACCATCGATCCGTACTTAGTCGACAGTTCGAGTCTGGTAGCCGCCGATGGTATCAGTCCATCTTCGGGCTTCAAATGAGCATTGGCGCGAGCGGCCATAAGCGCCCGATGGAGATCCAGCCATATGATGGTACCGGCCCAATAGTGTGCTTCTCTATTTTGGGGATCGACGGCGAGCCATCGCCGATTCCACTCGCGAGTCTCTTCCAGCTTGCGTATCCTTTCGTCACCGGAAGCGCCTCCTCCGGCACGCGAATAGCTCATCGACGTGAGCAACGCGAGCGCCGTCGTATTGTTCCCATTGAGTTCGAGAACCTTTGTGAACACGACTTCGGCGCGGCTCGCATACGCAATGTTCCCGGGCGATGGCTCTCCGGGAATGTACATCGCCATGTAGGAGGTTCCCATGTACAGCAGGGCCGCGACATCCTGGGGGTTCATCATTGCGGCGCGCTCAAATGCATCCGCGGCCGGCTGATACCTCGCATTTGCAAACCACGCGACGCCGTACTGCTTCCAGCCGTCGACATCGGTTGGCGGTGGAGGCAGCACCTTAACCATCGCATCGAACCACGCGGCCGTTCCGACCGCCGCTGGTTGCGGCCGCAGCGATTTCTCACGCCGGACGTCGATCGCGCGCTGCGTCCAGGCGGTAGCTTCCGTAATGTCGCGCGAATAATGATCGCGCGCATCGCGAAGGTCGGCACGCTGGGGTTACCAAGGCTACGGCTCCGGTCTGTGGTGTGTTCGTCACCGCACCCAACCCGGTTGCGTAAATCTCGAGGTAGTCCCCGGCATGGGCGGGCGCGTTGGCATCCACCACGATTCCGGCGAGGTTCACGATGGCGCCTTGCCCGCCCTGCGGCGCGCCCAGGGAGAAAATACCCGGGTCGGCTTCGCCCACCGGGATCGTCTGTGGCGCGCTGCTGATTGAGTTGGCCGTTACCGTGACCGACGTGCTCGACTTACCCTGCAGTTCCCACGGCACTTGCAGATTCAGTTGCGACGAAGAGCTATAAATCACCGGAGCGGCAATGGCGTCAAACTGCACCGTTGCCCCGTTTAGGTTGAGACCAAACAAGCTGACCAAAGAGCCGGGAGCCAGAGCGCGCGCCTGGAACGACGCGGCGTTGGCCACGCCCGCGGTAACGAACTGGGGCGCGTTCGCGGCACTGGAGATTTGGGAAATCGATATCGTGTTTCCGGTGGCGCCAGCCAGGTTGGCGAAAAGGGAGGCGTCGCCAAGCACTCCGGCGACCAGGTTGTCGTACACACTCAATTGGTTCACCTGGTTTCCGGTCGCGTCAAGGAGTCCGGCGGCCACGTTGATGCCTTTGATCCCCGTGTAGAACCCATGTTGGACGGCAATCGTGGGGGTCTGGTCCACCTGGTTGCAGAAGATCTGGGCACCGGACACGACATTATTGTCGGCCGGGGATGGAGGGGAGTTTGCCGGCGCTCCGCCTCCCAATCCTGCGATAACGCTGATTCCAACCAGCGGTGTGTCCACATCATTGTTGGTAATGGAAATGTCGTTGAAGCTATTTCCAGGCTCGTTCCCTCCTACCCAGAGCTGAATGCCTCCGAAGGTGATGCCTGTATAGCCGTCGTACGCGCCATAACAGTTGCAAGGTTGCTGAACAACCGGCGTGGCCTGGATGCTGTTCGACTGGATCACCACGTTGGAAAGCGTATTCGCACTTGTGGTCCGGCTGTAGGAATCACCGACGCCGCCGCCGTTGAGCATCACTCCCAATTGCGTTACGGCGATCGTATTTCCCAGGATGGAGAGACCGCTGATGGTGTTGTTGCGGTTGCCGCAGCACGCCACTTGAAGGTCGATTCCGAAGCTGCCGGTTCCGGTAATGGTGTTCGAGAGAACACCGATGTTACGGGCAATGTTGTTCTCCGAGTACTGGATCGGCCGCAAGTCCGGTTGTGCATCGTCGCTGGCCGCATCGCCGCTCAACAGTGTGATGGCTGCTGGGAATGTGGATGTGCCCCAGGCGGCGCCGGTGATGCCAAGCTGATTGCCAATCACCTGCACGCCGTCAATCAGGTTCCCCGATGCGGCGCCCACACCCGTGGCGATCCGAATTTCATACTCGGGAAAAGGGGAGGAAATGACATTGTCCGCGATCAAGGTATCGAGCGCCTGGTTGTTCGTCGCCCCAAGCCCCGCTCCGATGTTCATCTCGATGCCTCCCGCACCCGGCATCGGAAGATTGATATTGTTGTTGGCGATGGTGGTGTGCTGCGCCGTTTCCCCGGCGCTCCCAAGTTCCATATCGATACCCAGCAGCGGGCCGGCGGCGTTGCCGGTGATCGTGTTGCCGGTAATCAGAACATGATCCAAATTGATCGGGGTGGTTGCGCTGATGGGTGAGGGTGGATTGACTCCGATTCCCGTCATCTGGATGTTGGTCAGCACCAGGTTGCTGATGGTGATGTTGGATAAGATCGTCGCGGTGGCTCCTGGCTGCCTTGGTCCCGGAGAACTGATCCAAACCCCGTATGTGAAATCCTGGAGAGCAAGCGCGTAAACGGTGTTGCCCCCGGAAGCGATAGTAATGCCTTTGGTGAAGTCGGACTGGCTGGTGCTGAGGGTGATATCGGGCTTTCCATCGCCATCGATGTCGCCGTTGATGGTGACGTTGCCCCCGGTAAGACCGGGCAATGTCCCCCCAGGGGCGGAATCGACCACGATGGTCGAGCCCTTCAGCGCCGGCGCAAACTGGATGACCCAGATGCCTGGGTCATTGTTCGTAGCCATGATCGCTTCCTCGAGAGAAATTCCATCCGGGCCGGGATTGGCTTCGAGCGCCACCACCGAGGACGTGTCGCCATTCGCTGCCACCGTGGCATTCGTGACCGTGATCACCGTTCCGCGATTCAGAACCACAGGCGGAATGGTCACCGCGGGCGGCGTATAACTTTTCGCGCCGATCGCGCCGCAATACGCCGGCAAGCTCTGCGCCCATGCCGGGAGTGCACCGATGGCCAACAAAAAGGGGATGGCCCCCATCGCGTGTCGCATTTTCAGGAGGCTCCAAGAGGCAAGTCTTAACCTGGGATTTCCATTTCGGACTCACAGGTCGAGTTCAGTATACACCAAGCCACCATCCCTTGATCCTAAATAGGGGTGCGACGCTGTATCTTTCCGGCCTGATCGCCGGCGTGCTGCGCTGGTGGGGAGTTCGCGTATGAAATGGAAACGGCTGGCGCTGATGGGCGCCGCCTCATGCATTTCGGCCTGCCTGAT
>Ga0182013_10006825_pt1 | contig 12790 bp, 11 predicted proteins | sample 612S2MmetaG_FD_120487 | JGI IMG/M metagenome (GOLD analysis project Ga0182013, IMG submission 120487) | Permafrost microbial communities from Stordalen Mire, Sweden - 612S2M metaG | ecosystem: Environmental > Terrestrial > Soil > Wetlands > Permafrost | place: Sweden: Stordalen | collected... | reverse complement strand
GCTCTTGGAACGGCTCTGCTCGGAGGTCCGTAGGGCTCAATAGGATGGTCGGACCGTCTGATCTTGCATTTTCGGCTCGGGTCTTAAACTCCTCCGGGTCGTAGGCCTTGAAATCTGGGTTGTGCCAGTAGCTATCGAACACAGCCGTAACCTTGTCGACTACGTCGGGGTTGCGGGCGCCCGAGACCCGAACGTTCCACTCCAGGCCGCTGACCTGTGCGGAGTAGGTGAGGTTCGAGGACCCTATGTAGGCAGTGGAAAACCCCGACTGCCGATGAAAGAGCCATGCCTTGGCGTGCAATCGCGTGCCCGTCAGGTCATAGGAGATCCGGACATCGGCACCAATATCTCTCAGTCGATCCAGGGCGCGACCCTCGGTTGACCCTGTGTAGGTCGTGGTCAGAACCCTGATCGTTCGGCCGGCCGCGCAATGTTCACGAAGCGACTCAAGGAGAGGGGAGATGCCGCTTTGGCGTATAAAGGCCATCACGATATCGATCCGATCAGCGGATGGAATCTCCTCCAACACCTGGCTGCCGACTCGAGGCTCACCCGGCGCATTGGTCAGTAGCGTCGTATCCAGGAGCGGAATCAGGGGTTGCTTTATGGTTTCGCGACGGCCATCGGGCAGATGACCGAAGATGCCATGGAGCACTTCGCCGGGTGAGACAGGCCGACTGGATTCCAGGTTGGCGCCCGAAGGCAACTGCCGAATTACATCGATAATTTGGCGCGCAAGTTCAATGCCTGCCGTGGCGCGGTCCTCCTCGGCGATCGCGGCAATGGCCCGCTCGAATATGCGCGCAAGGTGAAAAGTGATGCGGTCTGCAGCCTCAGCGGATCGAAGGTTTTCTCGCCGGGACTTCAGACTCGAGTCTAGGTTGGCAAGCTCTGACTGAAGCGCCTCGGATATAAGAGTTTCATAGAGGCCGCGTTTGGGTTCAGACATATTTAAAGCTAATCGACCTGCAAACTGAGATACGACTGGCACCCAAGTTTCGTGGGGGGCGGTTGTCCCGGCAGTATGCCCAGAGCCTTTATACCTTCTCGGCTGGCGGAATGTATATTACCCGGCGATCGAGACATTAATTATCCAGGAATAGATCCAGGGTTGCCCAGCCAATCTACGAATTGAGTTTTCACCAGTGCCACAATACGGCTCAGAAGGGGCGGTTACCGCTCATCGCCTCAATGGACTCGATCACCTCCGAGCGCTGGCGATTGCTTACGTCTTCATCTATCACTACGCCGTACTGTTTCAACATCCCGCCTGGCTGCCACCAATTGCCGGGTTCGGGTGGTCGGGCGTCGATCTGTTCTTTGTGCTGAGCGGATACTTGATCGGAGGGCAGCTGCTAGGCCGGGTCGCAAGTGGCCGGCGATTATCCATAAAGGACTTTTACCTGCAACGGTTCCTGAGAATTATGCCGGCCTATTGGGTCGTTCTTGCGTTGTATTTCCTGGTGCCGGCGGTTATCGAACGCGGCCGCCTGCCACCCTTGTGGCGCTTTCTGACGTTCACCCAAAACTTCGGCCTCAACAATCACGTGTATGGCGCGTTTTCCCACGCTTGGTCATTGTGCATTGAGGAGCACTTCTATCTTTTTCTTCCATGCCTAATCACCCTATTCACCGCGAGAAAATGGGGGCACCGTGCGTTTTTGTTCGGCGGCCTGCTCATGGTGTTGGGCTCTGCTATCAGAGCGTATAGCTGGACGCGGTTGGACGCAGCAGAAGATAATTGGGCAGAGCTCTTGTATTACCCCACCTACTGTCATCTGGATGGTTTGATTATCGGTGTCGCCACCGCGGCAATGTCGATATTTTACCCCAAACAATGGTCATGGCTTGGATGCCGGAGCTACGTGTGGCTATTCACCGGTGTGGCGCTTCTCGGTGGGGCGTACGCTCTTGGGAAGGGGCAAAGTGAATTTGCCTACGTAATGTTAGAGTACCCGTTGGTCGCATCCGGATTCGGCTTCATCGTAGTGGCCGCCGTGAGCTCAGGTTCATTCTTAAACCGGTCGTCGGTCATCACTAGAAGAATTGCGATACTTTCCTACTCGATCTACTTGATCCATAAGATTGTCATTCATCTCTTGCAAGGGGAGGCGAGTTCACTGCATATCGCGCCCGATGGCTCAGTAATGTTCGTCCTGTGCATCGCGGGCTCCGTCGCCTGCGCATATGTCATGAATTTGATCGTGGAGCGTCCGTTTATGCGGTTAAGAGACCGCCTGTTCGCAAGCGAGGCGGCGGCTGCGCGTCCGATGCCGCAGTCATTTTAGTGGCGGCATTGATGCTAAGAGTCGCGATCTATTAAGGTCGGCGCGGAGACGACGATGGAGTTTGAGTTTCGCCCACGCCAGTTGACCGAAGCCGAAATCAGCCGCATGCATTCGGCGGTGGGGAAAGATCAACCCATTGCCACCGACGTGTTAAATGGCCGGGTTAAGTTCGGGGAGTGCGTGCACGATGGTCGAGTGGTAGGCCACTGTCTGGGTAACTCGGTCACGGGAGAGATACTCGGGCTCTCCGTCAATCGCAGTTATAGGCGCTTTAGTTTAGTTCAGGGCCTTTTCCGACTTCCGACAGAGTCATATCGGGAGTCATATTGTTTAGTTCTATAAGGGATCACCTCAAGAAAGGGATTTTTTAGCACGGTAAGCTGGGGTTTGGGGAGCAACGGAACCGAAAGTACGGTTAAGTGTAGCGGCCCGAGAACATAAACGCTCGGGACCGAGAAGGGGTCACTTGACGAGAGGGAAAGTAAAGTACGTTAAGGGCCTAGATTTGTGGCCGCCGGCGCGACGGCGATAGTCCTGAAATTTTGACCGCCTCAACGACCGCCGCCGTGCCGGAACAAGAACAGACAGCTGATGAAAGGAGGTCGGGCATGAAAACGAAGCAAAAATGCGCTACCGGCGTGCGTCCAGATGCTTCTTGGACCGAAGTCTTCGCCAGTCGCAAGTTCATACGCCCTATGCTCATCCAAAACTCCGGTAAATCAGACCTTCCCTAAGTCCAGACTTGAGGTATGGTGCTCCTGTCCCCCTGGCCTAGTAGGAAACGAAAGCCAATGCGCAAACTGAGTTCAAAGGTCTTCGCCGTGGCCGCGGTTGCCGCCGCGGTCTTGCTGAGTGCGTCGGCGCAAGCCGGCGAGCCCAACCGAGCAGAGGCCAACAAGAAACTGGTGCGTGAGTTCTTTGCCGCCATCGACGAAGCCCAAGCGAGCGGCGCGATGAAGGCCAAGGGCCGCAGCATAGTGGAAAGGTTCATGGCTCCGGACTACATTCAGCACCGCCCGGGCGAACAGAACGGGCGCGAAGCCATGGTTCGCCGCACGGAGTCCGCGCAGTTTCTGCCCGTCGGCGGCATGCCGCCGATGAAGCTGGTGGCTCTCGTCGCGGACGGCGATATGGTCGTCAGGGTCGTCAGCTTCGACCTTCCCGATCGGGCGACTGGCGCCACGTCGCAGGGCCTGATATGGAACATGTTCAAGGTCCGGGATGGTAGGTTGGCTGAACATTGGGACGCTGTGCCCACTGCGAACACAGGTCCGCCCCCCGCCTCGGTTACCCAGCCGCCACGGTAATTATAAGTGGTGGCACGCACCGCCTAAAATCTACAGGCCGAGCGCAGACCGCCGTTCTGAACCTGGTGTGCGCCCCCGCTTTGTCTGTCCCCGTATTCCGTGGGTGATCCACAGGCTCTAACACCAGCGCGAGCCACGAGCGCTCGTGCGCGCAACGGCAAATCGCCAGACGAAAAGGGGTAGGGCTTAGATTCGTGTAAATGGCGGCGCTTTCTCGACGAATTGTCGGCTGCCAGGCGGATTCGGCAAATGGCAATCGAGCTGCCTTACCTCACGGTCGACGGCGATGCCTATTAGATTAATTGAATCAATCGCTTGGAATGGCATTTGTTGGCGTACAGATCCACCGTTCACGGAGTACTGCGAGTAGAATTTGGAATCGTCGGCTCTGGAGTGGATGCGCTGTTCGTAAGTCTTGTGGATAACCGTGCCATCTAGAGCTGGCGCAGGCGTGGCAATGAATGTCTTGCTCAAATTTTTAAGTCACTGTTTCCACAGGAAGGTGGGGCATGCCTTCAGCGCTATCCACAGGCCTTTGCACGTGGCGCTCGGCAGAGCTCCGAAGAAGGCGCCACTATTTACACGAAGTGCGCCGGGAGACCGGCAAGGAGTAGATGGTGAGAGTCCATTACAGTGAAGGGCTAGCAACCCGCACTGGCCCCGAGCCGTGCGCAGACGTCCGCGAGGACGTCGGCGAAGCGTCGGCAGGGGATCGCACAGGCCAGCCATTGAGCCGCGAGAGAAAAAGTTACCCCGGGCGCCGACGTAGTTTCGTGTGCGGAAGGCAATATGGCGGAGCGCGCTATGCGAGCGCTCTGTCGGCTCGGCGTGGTCAGAGAACCTGGCATGTGCGGACGCTCCTTGCTCGGGAACCGGGAGATCTCTGGCTTGACCACTCGCAACGCCAACAGGGTGGTCCGCATCGGGAAGGCGAGGAGCCATAGCCGATGATGCACGAGTCAGAGAAGTCAGACTCTTCCATAGTAGCTGTGAAGTCGGCGAACGACCCCGAGGTATCGGGCAAGGAGTCGATGGAGCCAAGGGGAGAGGCCAAGGAAAACACGAACAAGCGCTGCACGCGCCGGACACAGAGCCGGGGTAGCGTGTCACCGGGGCTTGAGCGTGTACGAGAGCGAGCCTTGATGAACCGGAAGGAACAGTTTGCCGCTCTGCTTCACCATGTGGATATCGAACTACTGGGGTTTGCATTCTCCCGCCTCAAGCGGGATGCGGCGCCCGGAGTAGATGGCATTCGCTGGAAGGAGTACGAGCAGAACCTGGAAGTCAACCTTGCCGATCTGCATGGGCGTGTGCACCGCGGAGCCTATCGGGCAACACCTTCGCGCCGCAAGTTCATTCCGAAAGAGGATGGGCGATTGCGACCGCTGGGTGTCGCTGCGCTGGAAGATAAAATCGTCCAGCGGGCCGTGGTCGAGGTGCTCAACGCGATCTATGAGGCCGACTTTCTAGGGTTCTCGTATGGGTTTCGACCCAAGCGTGGCCAGCATGATGCGCTGGATGCTCTTGCAGTCAGTATTACCCGCACGAAGGTAAACTGGATATTGGACGTCGACATACGATCCTTTTTCGATTCGGTGAGCCACGATTGGCTTCTCCGCTTCGTAAGGCATCGGGTCGACGACCCACGCATAATCCGCCTGATCCACAAGTGGCTGAAGGCCGGGGTGATGGACGATGGGGCATGGGCCGCGACGGATGAAGGGACGCCGCAAGGCGCCGTGATCTCCCCGCTGCTCAGCAACATCTACCTTCACTACGTCTTCGATCTCTGGGCCCAGCGATGGCGACGGCGTCACGCTCGCGGCCAAGTGGCCTTGGTGCGCTATGCCGATGACATGGTTGTCGGTTTTGAGCGGGTCGAGGACGCCACGCATTTTCAAGCGGAGTTGGGCGTGCGGTTAGGGCAATTTGGGCTCACCTTGCATCCAGACAAGACACGTCTGCTTGAGTTTGGTCGCTTCGCGGCCGACAGTCGACGCAAGCGGGGTCTTGGAAAACCGGAGACGTTCAACTTTTTGGGATTTACGCATATCTGTGAACGCAGCCGACAAGGCCGTTTCCAGCTCATGCGGAAAACGCGGGCCGACCGGATGCGGTCGCGGCTGCGCGCCATCAAGACTGAACTGCGACGGCGGATGCACAGGCCCATTGGGGAACAGGGTCGATGGTTAGCCCAAGTGGTTCGAGGCTACTTCGCCTACCACGCGGTCCCTACCAACTCCCGCAGCCTCGGCGCCTTTCGTTATCATGTCAGCGATCTTTGGCGGCGTACGCTCCGGCGTCGCGGTCAGCGCGATCGCTTTACGTGGCAGCGGATGGGTCTGCTTGAGGCCGCCTTCCTCCCCCTGCCGCGTATCCTCCATCCGTGGCCCACGGCTCGTTTTGCCGTCAACTATCCAAGGTGGAAGCCGGATGCCTGAATCGGGCCCGTCCGGTTTTGTGCGGGGGGCGGCAGTAATGTACGTCCCTACCGCGATTCTTCTCGCTGGGCCTGACCCGCGACTTCACGATCGTGGGGATCAACGATCAGCACGCGCACATGAGCTTGCCGAAAGACGCCGATATCCACGTCGGTGACCTGATTGGCCTTGGCGTCTCTCATCCGTGCACTACCTTCGATAAGTGGCAGTTGCTATACTTGGTAAACGATAACTACGACATCGAATCCGCTGTTCGAACGTAGTCTTCGGGCAATCACAACCCGATGTCGGAACATTTCTACGATGTGATCCTGCGCCATAGCCAGGTTATTGAAGGCAGCGGGCGCGGGGCATTCGTGGCCGATGCCGCAATTCGCGAGCTGCAGATTGGCTGCCCCGGTCGGAGCAGGCCGTCGGCCCGGGAGACTCGGTAATGATGCGACGCAGCGCAGGCATTGAACCCCTAAGACGTTGACAGGTTGGGTCCTACGTTCTACGACCCACGATAAGTATCCCTTCTCAATATGCTCCTAGAAATAGGATGTAGAATCCAACACTTACAAACAGTGCGCTTCTTGCATGATAGTAACAGGAACGTTACTATATTGTCATGAATGTCCGGGTTGAAGAGTACATTTGCCAAGACGGCTCGAGCCCCTATGCGAACTGGTTCGACACCCTCGACGCCCAGGCCGCAGCAAAGGTTGTCACCGCTAAGTTGCAAATGGAGCTGGGCAATACATCGAATGCGAAGTGGTTTTCGGGAATTGGCGAGTACGTTATCGATTGGGCCCGGGCTACCGGATATATCTCGTTAAGGATGGTGACGCCTTAATTGTGTTGTTTGGCGGCGGTACCAAGCGCCGGCAGCAGGCGGATATAGAGCGGGCGAAGGCCTGCATGCGGAGTACAAGGCGAGAAAAGCTGCAGTCCGCTCGGACGATAAGCCCAAGCGACCGAGGAGGTGAGAGTGATGGCATTGACGCGTGATTTCAAGGCAACGGTTGTGGCTCGGGTTGAGAGCGACCCCGCGTTTGCAAAGGCATTGCTTGACGAGGCAACAGCTCTTCTCATCAGCGGGGAGGCGGACACTGCCCGTGTGATTCTGCGCGACCTCGTGAATGCGACGTTGGGATTCGAGCAGCTCGCGAAGTTGACGAACGTACCTAGCAAGAGCCTGCATCGCATGTTATCGCCGAAGGGCAATCCAAGCATGGATAACCTGGCTGCGATATTTGGTGCCGTGAGCAGCAAGATTCCTCGCGGTACTCGCACTGCTGGGCCGAGGAAGGTTGCATAAACACTCGGGGCGAGGAGCCTGAGCTTGTTAGCCCAATCCCTTTGGGATATGCAGACACACCTGACATCGCATTAGGCATTGAATGCAGTCGGCAATCCAATTCCGACCCGCGATAAATCGCTATCGGTGAACCTGTCAGTTTCCAGAGTTGGTGGCACGAGATACAGGACCCTTTGGGAACCGCGCATCGCCGATATGGGGAATCGGAATACTATGAAGCCATCAAGCGTGGAAGCAGGCGGGATGCGGTCCTGACTGTTATCGGTTGGCACTACTACGCTCTGCCAAAGTCGCTCAGGTGAGTGTTGATCTGGCTTCCTTTGGCCGCGGTGTGGCGCTGGATCACGCGTTCGGGGAGTAACCAGAAGCTGGGGTGTGCAGTGCAGCGACGTCAACCTAGCGGGCCGCGAGCCGATTGCCCGTCAAACGTCATGTCGCTGTGAGAGTCTTGAAATCGAAGCCACCGGTGATCTCCAAGGGCGAGCAGTGGCGCGGCGCACCGCCTGGACTTGGTTACTCTCGGCCGACTTACATCGGGCGTCGCCGCTACCAATGTTCGCCGGCTATTCGTTTAAATTCAATTATTTACGGGAACTATCTTGGCTGTGCGTAGACTAACCGGGATCCCATACCCTCCTCTGTCGATCGCAAATATCATGAAGAAGGACTTGCGCTAAATGAATCAAAAAGCTGCCCCACATGGGGGCGAGCAGGTCCTCAGCATCCCAGAACAGCACATCGCTTCGCAGACGCCCGGATCCGAAATGCGTGCGTCACGCGAAATCGTTAACGAAACTTCGACTTGGATCAGGCCGCTGCGGGAAGAGATGGGGCGCGTCATCGTCGGTCAGAAGCATCTTCTCGATCGACTACTAATAGCGCTCCTCACCGACGGTCACGTGCTCCTGGAGGGCGTCCCCGGTCTTGCGAAGACCTTGGCCTTGAAGTCTTTAGCCAGTTGTATATCGGTGCGCTTTAAACGCCTGCAATTTACGCCCGATATGCTGCCGGCTGACATCGTCGGAACCATGATTTATAACCCACAAGATGGGGCGTTCCGAACCAAGCATGGGCCGATATTCAGCAATCTTATCCTGGCGGACGAGATCAATCGTGCACCGGCCAAGGTTCAAAGCGCGCTCCTTGAAGCCATGCAGGAGCGCCAAGTCACCATCGGCGATGAAACTCATCCATTGCCGGCGCCGTTCATGGTGCTCGCGACGCAGAACCCTCTGGAACACGAGGGCACCTATCCCCTTCCAGAGGCGCAGATCGATCGGTTCATGATGAAGGTGACCGTCGACTATCCAACGCGGGTTGAGGAGCGGGCGATTCTCGATGCCATGGCGACCACCGAACCAATGATCGTGCCGCGCACGGTGGTCAGCGGATCACAAATCCTCGATGCTCGGCACGTTGTAAACATGCTGTTCGTCGACGACAAGGTTCGCGATTACATCGTCGATATCGTGCTCGCGACGCGACCGCCCATCTCACCAGGGCTCGACTTGAACGGTTATGTTCAAAACGGCGCCTCACCCCGGGGGACTATCGCGCTCACTCTGGCCGCACGCGCCATGGCATTTCTCAATGGTCGGCATTTCGTCACGCCGCAGGATGTCAAGACAGTTGCGATGGATGTGCTGCGGCATCGGGTATCAGTGACCTACGAGGCCGAGGCCGAGAACGTCACTTCCAAGGATGTCATTGAGAGAATTTTAAATACACTGCCGGTGCCCTGAGCGGGGGCGTCTCCGGATGGCAGATGTCAAGCAGTCGACCATCGCGAAGCGCAGCAGCATGCGTGCGCTGGAGATCCGCACTCGCCGCACCGTCGAAGACAGCATGGCGGGCGCCTACCACTCGGTGTTTAAGGGTCGGGGAATGGACTTCGATGAGGTCCGCGAATACAGCCCAGGGGACGAGGTCCGGACCATCGATTGGAATGTTACGGCTCGTGCTGGCCGTGCGTTTGTTAAGAAGTTCACGGAGGAGCGCGAGCTCACTTTATTTCTAGTGGTTGACATCAGTGCATCCGGAACTTTCGGATCCGGCCCGATGGCAAAGCGCGATCTGGCGGCGGAGGTCGCCAGCGTGCTGGCTTTTTCCGCGATTCGCAATAGCGATAAAGTTGGCTTGATTCTGTACTCGGACCGTATCGAACGGTATCTACCTCCGAAGAAAGGTCGCCGCCACGTTCTGCGCGTCGTGCGAGACATTCTCTTCCATGAGCCGCAGGGCGCCGCCACCGACACCGTGAAAACGCTAGACTTTGTGAATCACGTGCTTCACCGGCGCGCCGTGGTGTTCCTGATTTCTGACTTCGAGACGAGCGGCGATCCCATTGTTGCGCGCGCGGCGCTACGGCGCGCCGCGCGCCAAACGAACCGCCGTCATGACTTGATCGCGGTCCACATCGAAGATCCGCGCGAGAAGGAGCTTCCAAACGTGGGAATCATAGCACTGGAAGACGCAGAAACCGGCGAGATCATTGAGCTCGATACGGCGCGCGCTGCGCTACGGAAGCGTTTCAACGAGCTTTCCTTGGAGCGTTCTCAACGGCTGCGGATCGATCTGCGAGCCGAGGGCGTCGACACCGTGCAGCTACGCACGGATTTACCATACATTCCGCCGCTGCAGCGATTTTTCAAATCGCGCGGCCGTCCACGGGTATGAATGCGCGTGGCTGCCCCCGACGCACCGCTAGAGGCTGCGCGTGGCTCGCGTTTCTGTCAGGAGCCGTCTTAGCGGAAGCTGCGGAGGACATTCGCGACATTCGGGGGCCCAAGGCACTGCCGGGGTCCTGGGTGGTACCTGCGGTCCTTGCGGGCGCGATCGTCGCGGCGATTGGCGCCTATGTGGTCTGGCGTCGGCGCCACCGCAGAATTGGACACGGGACGCTAACGTTATCGGAACGAACCCTGGAGCGCCTGGATGGCACCAGACCTCTGATGCGTCCTGACACGGCTCGGGCATTCGGGATTGCCGCATCCGAGCTGATACGAGAATACATCGAGAAGCGGTTCGACGTCGTCGCTACGCAGCGGACGACGGAAGAATTCCTGCAAACTCTGCTGCAGAGCTCGAATGAGGCCCTCGCGCGCCACCGCTCATTGCTCGCGGAGTTTTTGCACCAATGCGACTTCGTCAAATTCGCGGGAGGCTCGCTGGCAGTCACGGATTTGGAATCGCTTTTCCATAGCGCTCGCTGTTTCGTGCTGGAGACCGGCGAGGCGCCCGTCGCATGATTCGGTTTCTTCAGCCCGACTGGTTTTGGGCATTGACTCTACTGCCACTCGTCGTTCTGTGGAAAGGGCGGGGCGGCCCCGTAGCTGCGGTCGAGTATTCCGATGTCAGTCTTGCTCGAGACATTGCGCGCCGCACTCGGAGCCGGATCGGTGGGATAGTTTGGCTCCTTCCGCTCATCGCGGCGGCTTTCATGATCGTGGGGTTGGCGCGGCCGCAGCGCACCCAGAGTCACACTGAAGTCACGGCGAACGGAATTGACATCGTTCTGGCACTGGACATTTCGGGTTCGATGCAAGCGTTGGATTTCAAGGTCGATAACGCCCGCGTCAACCGCATTGCGGTAGTCAAGTCGGTCGTCTCCAAATTCATCGACGAGCGTCCGAACGACCGTATCGGCCTTATCGCGTTCGCAGCGGCACCGTATATCGTAAGCCCGCTCACGTTGGACCACGACTGGCTGCAACAAAATCTAGAGCGTATCAACGTGGGCATCGGCGACGACGGAACGGCGATCGGCTCGGCCATCGCCGCAGCCGTGAATCATCTGCGCACGACGGCAGCAAAATCCAAGGTAGTCATACTTTTGACGGACGGCGTCAACAACACCGGGAAAATACCACCGCTTGCCGCGGCGGAGGCAGCCCGCGCCTTGGGCGTAAAGATATACACCATCGGCGCCGGTGTGCGCGGTAGGGCCCCCATTCCGGTCAAGGACGAGGCAGGCAACACTCACGTGATCTTGGCGAATGTGGACGTCGATGAGAAGACCCTGCAGGCTGTAGCCAATGAAACCGGTGGCCAGTTCTATCGAGCGACCGATACGGATTCGCTGCAAAAGATCTACGAGCAGATCAATCGATACGAAACATCGGCGCAGACCGTTGCGAAATTCCAGCATGTCGAAGAGCTTTACAGGTGGACATTGTTCCCCTCGCTGGGCCTTCTGGGACTTTGGGTGCTCTTGCATCATACGAAGTATCGCAGGTTACCGTGAGGTTCAGCGATACCTATTGGCTGCTGGTGGGTCTGCTGATGTGCCTCGTGCTCATCGGCACATGGCGTCGTTACGACGTGCGGCAGTATGCGGCGCTCGCGCAATTCGTCGCGCCGCATCTGCGACGCCGCCTTACTAGCTCCGTTTCCGGGGCGGGCCGGTTCTTTCAACGAGGCCTGTTCCTGGGCTCCGTACTTTGTCTTTGCGCGGCGCTCGCTGGTCCGCTGCTCGGATATCACTGGGAGAACATCAGCCGCCGCGGTAATGAGGTGATCTTCGCGATTGATACGTCGCGAAGTATGTTGACTCCCGATGTAATACCGAACCGATTGACGCGCGCCAAACTGGCGATCGATGACATGGCAAGGCAACTGGACGGTGACGGGATCGGCATCGTGGCATTCGCAGGCAGTGCCTTTCTTGTCTGTCCGCTGACACTCGACTATGGCGCGTTCCACCAGTCGCTGGATGCGATCGATGTTCACACCATTCCACGCGGCGGGACCAACATCCCGAGCGCCATACTGGCGGCGCGGGCGGCGCTTAGCCACCGTCCCGGAAGCGACAGAACCTTGATATTGGTAACGGATGGCGAGAATCTGGAAGGAGACGCTCTGACAGCCGCCAAAGAAGCGGCAGAACAAGATGGCCTGAAGATCTACACCGTCGGTGTCGGCACCGCGGAGGGCGATCTGATCGCCTTGCCATTGGATCAGGGTGGCGGCTTTGTGCAAGATGAGCAAGGAGCGCTGGTGAAGTCTCATCTCGACGAAGCCGGACTTAGGGCCATCGCCACCACCACGGCGGGTGCCTACGTGCATCTCGGGGGACAAGGCGAGGATTTTGAAGCGTTTGTGAGCACGGCATTCGGTTCGGTCACGAAGCACGATTTGATGTACAGGCAGCAGAGAATTTACAACGAGCGTTATCAATGGCCATTGACAGGGTCCTTGATGATGTTATTGGCAAGTCTGGTGGTCGGCACGCGTCGCTCAAGTCGCCGACGAGTGCCAGCGCTGTCGCGCACGGTCGCCGTGTTGGCTGTGTCGGTGATGATTGGGGCGCTGGCCATTCCAATGCGTTCTGAGAGTGCTGATCAGGCGACCGATCAGGGCACTACGGGCGATGCCAGCACACCCGTCGTGAAATACAACACGGGCACGAGTGCCTATCGAGCTGGACAGTTTTCCCAGGCGACGCAGTCTTTCCAG
>Ga0182013_10006824_pt1 | contig 12790 bp, 13 predicted proteins | sample 612S2MmetaG_FD_120487 | JGI IMG/M metagenome (GOLD analysis project Ga0182013, IMG submission 120487) | Permafrost microbial communities from Stordalen Mire, Sweden - 612S2M metaG | ecosystem: Environmental > Terrestrial > Soil > Wetlands > Permafrost | place: Sweden: Stordalen | collected... | reverse complement strand
GAGGACGTCCGTCATGTCGTACGCCGCGACGTCACCCTTCGATCCCACGACCACGCGGGGCCGATCCAACAGGTCCGCCTGGTAGTCGCCCAGCTCGCGCAGCAAGATGTCGAGCTGACCTTGTGGCGGCAGCGGCGCCATCTCACTCAAGTCCAACAAGACGCAGAGCACTCGGGCTCGCTCGACGTGGCGCAAGAAGTCGTGGCCGAGTCCGCGGCCCTCGGCGGCACCCTCGATGAGTCCGGGGATGTCGGCCATCACGAACTCCGTGGCGTCGCCTGGTCGTCCGGTGCGCGCACCGACACGCACGACGCCGAGGTTCGGCACGAGTGTCGTAAAGGGATAGTCCGCGATCTTCGGTCGGGCCGCCGACACTCGGGCGATGAGCGTGGATTTGCCCACGTTCGGGAAGCCAATGAGTGCCACGTCGGCCTGGAGTTTGAGTTCGAGGTTGTACCAATTCTCCTGTCCGACTTCGCCCTGTTCGGCGAAGGCGGGAGCGCGACGGTTGTTCGAGAGGAAGCGAGCGTTGCCCTGTCCGCCGAGCCCGCCCTCGGACGCCAACCAGCGATCGCCGGGACCCTTCAAGTCAACGAGGAGGTTCCCGTCTCGGTCATTGACCATCGTGCCCACGGGGACGACTACGACAATGTCCTTGCCCTTGGAACCGTGCATGCGCTTCGACGTGCCGTGTTGGCCATCGGTGGCGCGTCGAAAAGGATGGTCGCGAAAGCCCAGGAGCGACGCCTGATTGTGATCGGCGACAATCCAGACGTCGCCACCCTTGCCGCCATCCCCACCGTCAGGACCGCCCTTGGCGACGTGCGCTTCCCGTCGAAAACTGACGCAGCCGGCCCCGCCGTCGCCTGCTTTGGCGTGCAATTGGGCCGAATCGACGAAGGAGGACATGCCACCATCCTACGACCGACGGTTTGCGCGCTCTTTTGCGCATACCGCGAACGCGCGCACGCTGAGGGCCCCTAATGTCCGTGTCGTGGACATTCCGATCGCGTGCACGCTCGACGGCGCTGGTGCCCGGGCCCAGTTGCGGGAATGGCAGGTGCTCGTGACTGAATCCGTGGAGCGCTGCGTACGCGTCTCCCCGACCAGAACGGAACTCGCACTTCGCTCTGATGTCGATCGCCTGAGCGAACTGGCGCACTTGACGCAACTCGAAACGCGTTGCTGCGCATTCTTTCGCTTCACGATCGAGGTAAATGCCACGAACTTCGTCTTGGCGGTCGAGGCTCCCGTGGAAGCGTCGTCAGTGCTTCAGTCCTTCATCGACGAAATCACCGTCGGGATCCAATAGTCACTGGCCACGTAACGACCAGTTCGACGTGCCCGACGTCGCGAATCGTTCCGCTTCGACACGCGAGTCATAGCCACGAATCTCCGCGATCTTGTCGTCCTCGACGCTCATGACTTGCCAACGAATAGCGGGCGTCGATTCAATGTCCGGGCCCGTGTCTCTTCGTACGTTCAGGCCCAACAAGATGTTCTGTCCGAGCACGACCGTTTCGACCACGTCGGCCGATGCGCCCGCCAGTTGGGCGTTCTCGTACCAACGAAGGACCTGGCCGTTACTGGTGCACGTTGGTACGGACTGTTCCGGAGCGCCCCATCGCACGTCGTTCGCCAGTAATGCGGTCATCGCAGCCAGATCACCGTTCCGCAGGGCATTGGACACGACTGTGGCCAAGGCGTCCATTACGCTGCTGCCCCCTTCGTTGCAGCAGCAATCGGATTGATCGCAGGCGCTGATGCGAGTTCCTCGCTCCCACACGCACGCGCATCCGGCGCAACCCATCTCCACGTCGACAATTTAAGTGGATGGACGCTTCGCGTCGAGTGGTGTCGATCTAGCACCAACTCGATTCCGGTTGTTTCCCTATTTTCCGGGGTTTTCGGCCCAAAATCGCCATCATCAAGTTACGATTCCTTTACACACAGTTTTCTGATATGCGCTCTGACCAGTACTTACACACCGGTAAAGGGCTCATATCGACCGGAATCTTGCGAGAAATCCCCGAATTTCCCCATATCTGCGTAAAGATGGCTCCGGTTGCTGGGAACACTCCCAGTCCGTTTCAACGAAGAGTAAGGAGTCGACCGGTGAACAAGGCCGAGTTGGTAGATGCGATTGTTGCCGAGAGTGGCGCAAGCAAGAACACGGTAGCTGAGGTCCTCAAGGCCCTTGAAGATGTCGTCGTCAGTAATGTTTCAAAGGGTGAGAAGATTGTTTTGTCGGGCTTCCTTTCATTCGAGCGCGTTGCGCGCAAGGCCCGCACGGCCCGTAACCCCCAAACCGGTGAGGCCATCCAGGTGAAGGCATCGAACGCACCGAAGGTTTCCATTGGCTCAACCTTTAAAAAGGCAGTCAAGAGCGCGTAGTTCTCTTTAATAACAAGAAACCCCCGGGCTTTCGCCCGGGGGTTTCTTGTTTTAGGAGGAAAACTCAGTCAACGAGAACGTCGACCAGTTTTCGGCCGCCGCGGAATCCGAATTTCACAGTTCCCTCAGCGAGCGCGAAGAGCGTGTCATCCTTGCCGATGCCGACGTTGCGGCCGGGGTGGAACTGGGTTCCACGTTGACGGATGATGATGCTTCCGGACTTGACTGCAGTGCCGTCAAAGGTCTTCACCCCGAGGCGCTGCGCGTTGGAATCGCGGCCGTTCCTGGTGGAACCGCCGCCCTTCGTCTTTGACATCGATACTCCTTAGGCCTTGGGCGAGATCTTGGTGATCTCGACGGTCGAGTAATGCTGGCGATGGCCCCAGCGCTTGCGCTGGATCGACTTCGCCTTGTAGGTGAGCGCGCGAATCTTGGGGCCCTTCTCCTCACCGAGAATGGTGGCCGTGACGGTCGCACCCTTCAAGGCGGGTCCGGCGACGACGGAGTCACCGTCGACCAAAAGCACTGGTTCGAACTGGATTTCGGCGCCATTCTCTTCTGAGCGCAGGTCAACGCGGACAACTTGGCCCTCGGTGACGCGCTCTTGAGATGTGCCTACACGGATAACGGCGTACATAAGGTTTCCATAGTAGTCGATGGGGACACGCGCTCGGCCTACAGGCCGGTCTCGACGACGAAGCCGCGGCCGTCGCAGACCGTGCAGATCTTGGACACCGACTCGAGGAGGCCCTCATTCACGCGCTTGCGGGTCATCTCGACGAGCCCCAATTCAGAGATGTCAAAGACCTGGGTCCGGGTCTTGTCGCGCGACAGTGCCTGGCGCAGCGCGGACGCCACGGCTTCGCGATTGCCCTTGGCCTCCATGTCGATGAAGTCGATGACGATGATGCCCCCGATGTCACGCAGGCGCAACTGTCGAGCGACCTCTTCGGCCGCCTCGAGGTTGTTGCGAAAGACGGTCTCTTCGAGGTTCGTCGTGCCCACGTTCTTGCCCGTGTTGACGTCCACCACGGTGAGCGCCTCGGTGCGCTCGATGATGAGTGAGCCACCTGAGGGCAGGAAGACCTTGCGATCGAGCGCGCGGTGCAGTTGCTCGTGGACGAAGTAGCGCTCGAAGAGGGGCAGTTCCTCGGTCGAACGGTCGTAGTACTCAATGCGGTCGGCGAGTTCGGGGTTGACCGCCATCACGTACTCGCGGACCTTCTCATAGAGCACCAGGTCGTCGATCAAGACGCCGCGATAGTCATCGTTGAGTTCTTCGCGCAGCACGCGAACGGCGAGGTCGAGGTCGCGGTACACGAGGCGCGGTTGGCTCGACTTGGCGACTTCAGCCTCGATCGCGGCCCATTTCTCAGAGAGCGACGTCACGTCACGAGCGAGGTCGTCGGCGGTGACGCCCTCGGCGGCGGTGCGGATGATGATGCCGTGACGCTCGGGCTTCACGTCGTCGATGATCTTGCGGAGGCGCCGACGTTCCCCGTCGGGCAGACGCTTCGAGATGCCAATGGTCGACGAGTTCGGCACGAGCACGGCGAAGCGACCGGGCAGCGAGACCTCCTGGGTCAGTCGCGCTCCCTTGGCGCCGATCGCGTTCTTCGTGACCTGACAGATGATTGTCTGGCCGGACTTGATCATCTGTTCGATGCGCTTGTCGTTGGACGATGTCCCCTCGACGTCATCCATGTCAAAGGAGATGTCACCGCGGTACAACACCGCGTTCTTGGGAATACCGATGTCGACGAACGCCAGTTCCATGCCGGGCAGCACGTTTTGGATGCGCCCGACGTAGATGTTGCCGTCGATCTGGTTCGTCTCGTCGGCCGCTTTCGCCACCGTGTACTCGACCATCGTGCGGCCCTCCAGGGTCGCGATGTGCGTCGCGTCGTTGGACGTATGCACGCACATCAAGTAGCGGCCCTGCGCGCGCGTGCGCCGTTCGCCGCCGCGACGACGCTTGTTCTTACCGCGTCCCGCTGCACTCTCTTCGCCCGCTGCTTCCGGGGCTGACGCCTCTACGGGCGTGTCGAAGGTTCGGGTCTGGGTGCGAGGCTGGCCACCTTGGCCACCCTGACCACCTTGGCTACCACGACCACGACCACCGCGGCGACGTCGGTTACCGCCGCCTTGGCCGCCTTGGCCACCTTGGCTCGGACGACTCGGTGCGCTCTGGCCGTTGGATGACGCCGGTGACGAAGCTCCGGGTCGGGTGTCGCCAATTTGAGGTGCCGGACGGGTGTCGCCTATGCGAGGACTAGGTGATGCTGGGGATTGAGTGTTGGATTCGTCGCTCACGACGGGTACTCCTTGAGTTCGTGGAAATGGAGGCGCGGTGCCCCGCACTAGTTGGGTTGGACGCCACGCGCAGCGAAGGGCCGGCGACGTGGCGGGTGTTGGATGAAATGGTGGCGCGATGGGTCAGGACGAGTGTGACGATGCACGTAATAAATAAGGTCACTTCACTGCCGTGTACCACTCTGCGTCCTCTGTATGCAGGAGCGGAGTGCCACTGCACCGCGCAACTGCTGCGTTCTTTTCGCGATCTGCACTCTTTGCACAGAAACGCCCAACACAGTCAGGTTACTCTGCGCGGGCCCCTCGACCAGCGTTTTGACCTATTTGATGGTCGTGGTGGTGCTGTGGGGGCCGGTTGTCGTCGTCGTCGGCGTGGTCAGTTGGGCCTTGAGTTTCACCGGTTGGATTGGGTGGGCCACGAGGTAATTGAAGGTCTCCGCCACGACCGGCGCGGCGGCGTCGGCGCCGTAGCCGCCTTGTCCAATGACACAGAGAACCACGTACTTGGGGTGACCGACGGGGCCGAAGCCCACGAACAAGGAGTTCGGCTCTTTCTGCCCACCATTGCTCGCGGTGCCGGTCTTGCCGGCGATCGGGAACGATGACAGCGAGAAGTTCACGATGCCGTGAAAGGTGGAGTAGGCCGTGCCGTCGGGGCTCATGACGACGCCTTCGAGACCTTGGAGGATCGGGTTACGGACGCTCGGAGGGAGGTGCACGTGTCCCAGGACCCGGGGCCGATACCGGATCACGGTCTGACCGTGGGCGTTGATGATCGCCGCCGCCACCTCGGGGGTGTACAGCGTGCCACCGTTGGCGAACGTGGCGTAGGCGTTGGCGAGGGCGATCGGCGTGAGCGCCGTCGATCCCTGCCCGAACGCCATTTCGATGTTGTCGCCGGTGTACCAACTCACGTTGGGAAAGGCCTTGGGCGCCTCGGCGTGGAGTACTTGACGAACCGCCGGAGAGTCAACTCGACCTTCGACCTCGTTGGGCAGGTCGACATTCGTGTAGTTGTCGAGTCCATACTCCTTGGCGACGTTCTGAATCGGGGATTGGCCGTACTTGGACTGCTGGGACCAGAACAGGTAGCCCAAGTTGTAGAAGTAGTAGTCGGAGGACTTCGTGAGCGCACTCGCGAGATCCACTTCGCCGTTGCCGGTTGTTTCGTCGTCGTGAAAGACGCAGCCGTGGTTCACGACGTTGCGACAGTTGGGCACCTTGAATGTTCCGGTGTCGTTCACGTACGTGTTCGGCGAGAGGATGCCGGTCTGCAGGTCGGCCGTCGCCGTGATCATCTTGAACGTACTGCCCGGCGTGTAGAGACCCTGGATCGCGTAGTTGTTGAAGGCGCCCACGTCAAGGAGCTGTTTGAACGTGGACTCGGTGAGACCGTTGACGAACGACGAGAGGTTATAGGACGGGTAACTCGACATCGCGAGCACGGCCCCCGTGTTGGGGTCGAGCACGATCGCGGCGCCGTTCGGGGCCGGCGGCAAGACGCCCGAGCGCGGATCGGGTGTCTGGCGCACGTGCAAGATGTCGGCCTTGAGGATGCCGTCCAACGCCTTCTGGAGTCCCGCGTCGATGTTCAAGACGACCGAGTCGCCGACTCTCGGCTGGGTCGTATGTAGTGTGCCGATCACCTGACCGTTCGAGTTGACTTCGATCGTGCTCGTGCCGTCGTGGCCGCGCAGGTACTGCTCGTAGAAGGATTCAATACCGGCCTTGCCGATGGTCGAGTCCGTTTGGTAGCCGTCGTGAGGGTGCGCCGCGAGTTCGTAGTTGTTGATGGGACCGACGTAACCGAGAATCTGCGCACCGACGTTGCCGCCGAGGGGGTACGAGCGACGCGAGACATCGAGTACCGACACGCCGGGGAACTCGGCGGGGTGCAGTTTGATGTACTCCACTTCATTGGCCGGAGCATCAGTGAGGACCGGCGCCGGTTGGTACGGGTCGTACTGTTGGTTATTGAGGTCGGCATTGATCTGCGCGACGCTCTGGCCGGTGAGCGACGCGAGCGATCCCTTGACCGTCGGATTGAGAATGGCCTGTTCGCGCGAGAGACGAATCTCGACGGTCGTGACGTTGTTGACGAGCGGCCTGCCATTTCGGTCCAGAATCAGTCCCCTCGAGGCGGGAATCGTGCTTGGGCGAAGCGAATTGGCGGCCACTTGCGCGATGGACTTCTTGTAGTCGACGACCTGCAACACGTACAACCGTCCGACGAGGAGGAGAAAGAGCAGGAGGAAGAAGCCACCGATCACGAACCAACGGCGCTCCGGTCGAGACGTGACCTCGCCCGGCGACGCCACCAGGTCGCGGATTCCCACCGATTTGGGTTCGTTGATCGAACGTCCCTGACCACGAAATGGGTGCAGCGACGTCCAAGGACGCCATAACCGCGAGAACCGAGAGCCGGAAGGGCGGTCTCGCCACGATCCCTTCACCGACGAACCCGCGCGCCGACTCGTCCCACGCTGCGAGCGAGCCTCGAGACGGGACGAGCGAGCAGAAAGAACGCCACGGCGTTCACGACCACCATGTTGACGAGACTCCCCCGCCACAGCGTGAAGTTCAAGACACCGACGCCGCCCGCGGTGTAGATGACCGGTGCCGCGGCGCCGGCGGCGGCGGCGAGGACCGGCGTCACCCACCACGCGGCCGAGTCCAAGTCGCCCACGCCCTCCTTACCGAGGCGCGACGCACCGTAGGCGAGGACGATGCCCACCATCGCGGTCAATCCGAACGGCGTGGCCGCGTGCGTGTCGAAGAAGACGCCACCGATGAGGGCCGCGACGATGGACAGCGTCGTGAAGCCGGCGAGGCCGAGCGTGAAGGGCCAGAGCCACACGAGCATGAACACCACGCCCGCGAAGCGGAGATTCGAAAAGATGGCCAGCTGTATGCCGACGAGGAACATCGTGACCACCGCTACCGGGATGAGAGCCCGGGTCACGTCGACGGCTCCCACAGCACGACGTCGAGATAGAGCAGGTCGCGCAGGTCCGCCAAGGGGTGCAGCGAGAGGTTGTAGGTCGCGGCACCAGGTGTCAAGGTCACCTTGGACACGCTCGCGACCGGCAGACCGGGCGGGAACAGACCGCCGTCGAGACCGTTGGTCGACAGGACGGTTCCCGTGTGAATAGCCGACGTCAGCGGCACTGACGTCGCCCCCAAGCCGTCATTCACCCCCTGACCGCTCACCACCAGTGACGTCTTGCCATCACCGAAGGTGACGCCGATCAGGGACTTGACATCGGTGATGAGGCGAACGGTCGCCCCCCGAGGCGTCGTGGCCGTCACCACGCCGACCAGTCCTCCGTTGGCGACCACGGGCATCCCCGCGAGGATGCCATCGTCACGACCCTTGGAGATGTCGACGGTGGCGGCGAAATTCGTGGGCGAGATTGCCGACACCTGCGCCGCGACGGTCGGCAGATTCCCGACGAAGGGCACGTCCAGTTGGTTCGTCAGCTGCGACAGTTGGCGCGTGAGTGCGGTCTGCTCGTTGGCCCGCAGTTCGGCGCGGCCGAGTTCGTAACGCAGCTTCTGGTTCTGGCCGACCACGTCGCTGTAGTTGATGGCGCCCGCGAACATGTGCCCGATGGGTCGAGCAATCTCATTCACCGTCCAGGTGAAGGGTGCGGTGACGAAGTTTGCGGCGCTACGAAGTCCAGAGACCACGCCGCCGCTCAGATAGAGGACTACCAAGATGACCGAGACACTGGCGCCGATCGTCCACGTACGACGCCTCGTCCGGTCGGTGGCCACGGGTTAGCGAGAAGGACTGGTCTTCAACATGCGCGCGAAGACGTCAAGCTCTTCGAGGCACATGCCGCTTCCTAGCGCCACGCAGTTCAGCGGGTCGTTCGCCACAATGATCGGCATATTCGTCTCGTACTCGAGTCGCGCGGCAATCCCGGCGAGGAGCGCACCACCGCCCGTGAGGACGATGCCCTGTTCCATGAGGTCCGAGGAGAGTTCGGGTGGCGTGCGGTCGAGGGTCACCTTGACGGCGTCGACAATTGCCTGCACTGGCTCTTCCATGGCCTTGCGGATCTGCTCGGTCGAAATGATGACCGTCTTCGGCAGTCCGGTGACGAGGTCGCGACCACGGATCTCCGCGCGCAACTCCTCTTCGAGCGGGTAGGCCGAGCCGAGCTGAATCTTGATCTCCTCAGCCGTTCGTTCACCGAGGGCCAACTGGAACTCTTTCTTGACGTACGTAATGAGCGCTTCGTCAAGTTCGTCGCCGCCAACACGAATTGATTGGCTCGTCACGATGCCGCCGAGCGAGATGACCGCGACTTCGGTCGTGCCACCGCCGATGTCAACGACCATGTTGCCGGTCGGCTCGTGAATGGGAAGGCCGGCACCAATCGCGGCGGCCATCGGCTCTTCGATGATGTACGCCTTGCGCGCGCCCGCGAACTCAGCCGCCTCCATGACGGCGCGCTGCTCGACACCAGTAATACCCGACGGCACGCAGATGACCATGCGTGGTTTCGCAAAGCGACGCTGGTGGACGCGGTGAATGAAATAGCGCAGCATCTTCTCGCAGATCTCGAAGTCCGCGATGACGCCGTCCTTGAGGGGGCGGATGGCCTGGATGTTGCTCGGCGTGCGGCCGATCATCCGCTTGGCCTCGGCGCCGACGGCGAGCGGCTTGCCATCTTTGACGTCGACGGCGACCACCGACGGCTCGTTCAAGACGATGCCCCGGCCCCGGACGTAGACCAACGTGTTCGCAGTTCCAAGGTCAACCGCCATGTCACGGCCCAAAAGCGAGAAACGACTATCAACCATAAAGACCCTTTAAGTAGTGACGACGATGCCCTCTTCACCTACAAGGCTAGGGCACGAAGCACCGTTCAGGCCAGTGCGCGTCCTCAAGCCAGATGAGGAAAGAAGATTTCAATCTCGCGTGCGGCCGATGCCGCAGAGTCTGAACCGTGCACGAGATTCTCACGCCAGCCAACGGAAAGGTCACCGCGAATCGTTCCCGGCGCAGCTTCCTTGGCGTTCGTGGCGCCCATCAGGGTGCGAACGACCTGCCACGTGTCCTCGGGACCCTCCACGACCGTGACGAGCGCGGGACCACCGGTGATGAACTCGACCAACTTGTCGTAGTAGTCCTTGCCCTCGTGTTCGGCGTAGTGGCGTGCGGCGGTCGACGAGTCGATCGTTCGAAGCTCCGCCGCGACAAGACGCAACTGCTTGCGCTCGAGACGCGCCACGATCTCGCCCACGAGGCCGCGGGCGACGCCGTCGGGCTTCACAATGAAAAGGGTTCTGTCCACGACGGAGAAACCTATCAGTCCTTGTTCAGATGTCGAGATCGTACGCGCAGCACCTCGCCACGGACCTCGGCGACGAGGTACAGGCTGCCCGCGACGACGATGAGGTCTTCGTCCGTCGAGCGTTCGCGAGCGTGCGCCAACGCCGCCAAGCCGCTGGGGTGCTCGTACGCAACGCCACCGTGGCGACGCACCGCGTCCGCCACGACATTCGCCGGCACCGCCCGAGGCGACGGAGGCGCACAGCAGTGGAACTCGGTGAAGCCCAGCGCCACGAGTGGTTCGACCATGTCGTCGATGTCGCGACCGCTCAACATACCCAGCACGCACCTGCGTGCACCTTCGACGTGAAACGCTCCGTCCAACGTCGCGACGAGCGCCTTCACGCCCGCGGGATTATGTGCACCGTCGACCACAATCATGGGCTTGCGCGAGACGAGCTCCATTCGTCCGGGCATGCGTGCCTTCGCGAGCGTCGACGACACGACTTCGTCGCCGAGTCCTCGACCGAGGAACGCTTCGGCGGCGACGATGGCCGTCGCGGCGTTGACCCCCTGATGGATGCCGTGCAACGAGACGAGGATCTCTTCGTACTGCACAAACGGAGTGCGCAGCGTGATGGCGCGGCCGCCGAGCGCCAACTCGTTGCGCTCGAGCACAAAGTCTTGATCGAGCAACCACAGCGTGGCGCCGAGTTCCTCGGCGCGTCGCCTGGCAATCTCCACGACGATCGCGTTCGTGGTTGCCACGATGGCGATGCCTTCGCCGCGAAAGATTCCGACTTTGTCGCTGGCGATCTCGGCGATAGTCGTGCCGAGTACGGCGGTGTGATCGAGGTCAACATTGGTGAGCACGGCGACATCGCTGTTGATGATGTTCGTGGAGTCCCACGTACCGCCCATGCCGACTTCGATGACGGCCACGTCCACCCCTTCATCGGAGAAGTGAAGGAGCGCGGCCGCGGTCAGGAGTTCAAACCTCGTGAGGGCAATGCCACTGACCGATTCGACGTCAGCGAGGCGTTGCAGGAGTGTGATGAGTTCCTCATCGTCAATTGGCTCACCGTTCACGGCGATTCGTTCGTTGATTGCGTGCAGGTCCGGACTGGTGAAGGTCCCCACGCGCAAACCGGTGGCGCCGAGGAGCGCACTCGTCAGTGTCGTCGTCGTGCCCTTGCCGTTGGTGCCGGTGATGTGTACCGTCCGGTAGTCCAACTGCGGATCAGCGAGCAGCGCCAGCGAGTCCGTGATGGGATCGAGCGTCGGCACGGCCTGTCGATTCGGTGCCACCCGTTCAAAGTCGACGTGCGATTCGAGCCACGTCAGCGCCTCAACGTACGAGGTAAAGCGCACGGTTTAGCTCGCGCGACGAGTTCGCGTCGCCTTTCGCATTTCGTAGTCGGGGGCGACCTTGCCGACGACCGACGCGGCGGTCACGACGCACTTGACGACGTCGGTTCGACCGGGCACGTCGTACATCGGCTCGAGCAACACGCTCTCGAGGATCGATCGCAGGCCGCGAGCACCAGTACCGCGTTCGAGCGCGAGGTCGGCGATTGCCGCCAACGCGCCCTCTTCAATGATGAGCTCCACACCGTCCATCGCGAGTACCTGTTGGAACTGCTTCACCAGAGAGTTCTTCGGTTCAGTCAGTACCTGGATCAACATCGTGCGGTCGAGCTGTTGCACGGCGCTCACGATGGGCAGACGGCCAATGAACTCAGGGATCAGTCCGAACTTCACGAGGTCCTCGGGCAGCGCGTGACGGAAGAGTTCAATGTCACCCTTGCGCTTGGACTCGACCGGCTGGTTGAAGCCCATCGACTTCTTGCCGAGGCGGCGTTCGATGATCTCTTCGAGTCCGGCGAATGCTCCACCGACGATGAACAGGATGTTCGCCGTGTCGATAGTGATGAACTCTTGGTGGGGGTGCTTGCGACCACCCTGTGGCGGCACGCTGGCGACGGTACCTTCGAGGATCTTCAGGAGCGCCTGTTGCACGCCTTCGCCCGAGACGTCACGCGTGATGGAAGGGTTCTCGGCCTTGCGCGCAATCTTGTCGATCTCGTCGATGTAGATGATGCCGCGCTCGGCGCGCTTCACGTCGAAGTCAGCAGCGGAGAGCAGCTTCAAGAGTATGTTCTCGACGTCTTCTCCGACGTAGCCGGCTTCGGTCAACGCAGTGGCGTCAGCGATGGCGAAGGGAACGTTGAGCATCCGTGCGAGCGTCTGAGCGAGGAACGTCTTGCCACAACCCGTCGGTCCGAGCAGCAGGACGTTGGACTTGGCGACTTCAACGTCGTCGTCGTGCAATGGCCCAGTCTGGATTCGTTTGTAGTGGTTGTACACGGCGACGGCGAGAACCTTCTTCGCCTCCACCTGACCGATCACGAACTCATCGAGGAAAGCAGATATCTCGCGCGGCGTCGGAAGATCATCGAGTACGAACTCGGGACGGTCGCCGAACTCATCGGCGATGATGTCGTTGCACAGGTCGATGCACTCGTCGCAGATGTAGACGCTCGGTCCCGCGATAAGTTTCTTTACCTGCTTTTGACCCTTTGCACAGAAACTGCACTTAATAAGGTCGTTGCTTTCACCGAACTTTGCCACTGATATCCTCCGACACGACCTCCGCCGCGTCAATCCTACGAGCCGAGGACTTCAAAACTGGGTACATACGGTCGAGCAGAGATAACTTCATCAATCAGTCCATATTCAACGGCCTCTGCAGCGCTGATGATGAAGTCGCGGTCAGTGTCTTTGGTGATCCGCTCGACT
>Ga0182013_10006821_pt1 | contig 12794 bp, 12 predicted proteins | sample 612S2MmetaG_FD_120487 | JGI IMG/M metagenome (GOLD analysis project Ga0182013, IMG submission 120487) | Permafrost microbial communities from Stordalen Mire, Sweden - 612S2M metaG | ecosystem: Environmental > Terrestrial > Soil > Wetlands > Permafrost | place: Sweden: Stordalen | collected... | reverse complement strand
GAATATAATCCTTCTCTTATTGATTGATTCTTTTGACTATACATCCTTTAAGAGCGCCGGCGATGAGACGCACTTTGTCCTTCGCAAGCTTCAGCCAGCCGCATCGCGGCAATGTATGGGTCGTGACCGGCGTGACGTTTGCGCTTGGCCTTCTGACCGGCGCGATGCTGCGGCCATCACCGCATGGGGCTGTGCCGGTCGATACCGCGCTCGCGTCCGCGCCGAGCGATGTGCCCACGCCAGCGGACATGGCAGTCGCGCACCGGCTTGACCCGGCTCTGGCCTATCCGGCCGACGTCCTGCGCGTCATCGACGGCGACACCTTCGAGGCGCGGGTGCGGGTCTGGCCCGGGCTCGACGTCGACACCAAAGTGCGGTTGCGCAACATCGATGCCGCCGAGCTGCACGCGCGTTGCGCCGGCGAGCTCGCGAAAGCGCAAGCCGCGCGTACGGCGCTGGAAACGATCCTGGCCGACGGCGGTGTCACCATTTCACGTGTCGGCGTCGACAAATATGGCGGCCGTGTCGACGCCGCGGTCTCGACCCGCAATACCGCCGACGTCTCGGCAGCGCTGCTCAATGGCGGCTATGCCCGCAGTTACGACGGAGGCAAGCGCGGCAGCTGGTGCGGTTAGCAGCCGGTGATCAGACGATCAGCGGGTGACCACCACCCGGGTGCCGACGCTGACGCGTTCGTAGAGATCCGTGATGTCGGCGTTGTGCATGCGGATGCAGCCGTGCGACACGAAGCCGCCGATCGAACCCTCATTGTTGGTGCCGTGAATGGCGTATTGACCGCCGCCTGAAAGGGTCATGGCCGCGACACCCATCGGATTTTGCGGCGAGCCGCCCGGCACCACCGGCGGAAGCCTGCTGTAATCTTTTCTGATCGAGTCCGGCGGCGACCACGCCGGCCGGATGTATTTGCCGTCGATATAAGCGGTGCCGGCCCATTGCATGCCGAGGCGGCCGACGCCCACCGGATAGCGGATCGCTTGACCGACCCCGACGAAGTAATAGAGCGCGCGCTCATTGGTCCGGATGACGATGGTGCCCGGCACAAAGCCCTCGGCCACCGAGACCATGTCGCCGCGCGCATGCGCGGGCTGCGGTGCGAAAGCGAACGTGCCGATAAAGGCCGCGAGAGCGGCCGAAAGCAGGATTTTCCTTCGCATTTTCAAAACCCTCTACTGACAGAACGGCCCGCCGACCGCGGAGCGGGATCGCCGGCCGGCGATAATCCTAGCGCAAACGGCGACGTTCCTCAGTATCGCCGCCGCAACACGGTAAAGTTTTCACGAATTTTTCGGCAAGTGTGCTCCGCGCGCACCAGAGCCGTCGCCTCTCCCCGCCGCGCGGGGAGAGGGAAGAGCTACGCGCTCTTCTTATTCTGGCGGTTGTCGACCAGATCGTCGACCACGGCGGGATCGGCGAGCGTCGAAGTGTCGCCGAGATTGCCGAATTCGTCCTCGGCGATCTTGCGCAGGATGCGGCGCATGATCTTGCCGGAGCGCGTCTTCGGCAGGCTCGGCGCGAACTGGATGAGATCGGGCGAGGCGATCGGCGATATCTCCGTGCGCACCCAGTTGACCAGTTCCTTGCGCAAAGCCTCGGTCGGCTGTTCGCCGGACATCAGTGTCACATAGGCATAGATGCCCTGGCCCTTGATGCTGTGCGGATAGCCGACGACGGCGGCTTCCGACACTTTCGGATGCGCCACCAAGGCCGATTCCACTTCGGCGGTGCCGAGACGATGCCCCGCGACATTGATCACGTCGTCGACGCGGCCGGTGATCCAGTAATAGCCGTCCTCGTCGCGCCGGCAGCCGTCGCCGGTGAAATATTTGCCCGGATAGGCGCTGAAATAGGTGTCGACGAAGCGCTGGTGATCGCCATAGACGGTGCGCATCTGGCCCGGCCAGGAATCGGCGATGCACAGATTGCCGGTCACCGCGCCCTCGAGCACTTTGCCTTCGGCGTCGACGATCTGCGGGATCACGCCGAAGAACGGCCGCGTCGCCGAGCCGGGTTTCAGCCGCGTCGCGCCGGGCAGCGGCGTGATCAAAATGCCGCCGGTTTCGGTCTGCCACCAGGTATCGACAATCGGACAGCGGTCGTCGCCGACGACGCGGTGATACCATTCCCACGCTTCGGGATTGATCGGTTCGCCGACCGAGCCGAGCAAACGCAGCGAAGCCCGCGAGGTCTTTTTCACCGGCGCATCGCCCGCTTGCATCAAGGCGCGGATCGCCGTCGGCGCGGTGTAGAAGATGTTGACCTTGTGCTTGTCGATGACTTCCCAGAACCGCGACATCGACGGATAATTCGGCACACCCTCGAACATCAGCGTGGTGGCGCCGTTGGCGAGCGGCCCATAGACGATATAGCTGTGCCCGGTGACCCAGCCGACGTCGGCGGTGCACCAATAGATGTCCCCGTCGTGATAATCGAACACGTATTGGTGGGTCATCGAGGTATAGACGAGATAGCCCGCCGTGGTGTGCAGCACGCCCTTCGGCTGGCCGGTCGAACCCGAGGTGTAGAGGATGAACAGCGGATCCTCCGCGTTCATTTCCGTGCACGGGCACTCCGCCGTGACCACTTCCTTGGCTTCGTGGTACCAAACGTCGCGCACCGGATCCATGTCGACCGGCGCGCCGGTGCGCTTGACGACGACGACGTAGTCGACACCGCCGACTTTGGCGATCGCCGCATCGGTATTCGCTTTCAGCGGCACCTTGCGGCCGCCGCGCAAGCCTTCGTCGGCGGTGATGACGACGTTCGACTTGCAGTCCTGGATGCGGCCGGCAAGCGAATCCGGCGAAAAGCCGCCGAACACCACGGAGTGGATCGCGCCGATGCGCGCGCAAGCAAGCATGGCGTAGGCCGCTTCCGGGATCATCGGCATATAGATGGTGACGCGGTCGCCTTTCTTGACGTTGCGGTTGCGCAGGATGTTGGCGAAGCGGCAGACCTCGTCGTGCAGTTCCTTATACGTGATGTGCTTGGAATCTTTTGGATCGTCGCCTTCCCAGATGATGGCGGTCTGGTGGCCGCGGCTGTGCAGGTGACGGTCGATGCAGTTATAGGCGGCGTTGGTCGAGCCGTCCTCGAACCATTTGATCGAGACGTCAGGCTTGGCGAAGGACGTGTTCTTGACCTTGGTGAAATGCTTCGTCCAGTGAATGCGCTTGGCCTGTTCCGCCCAAAACGCGTTGGGATCGGCGAGCGAGCGGGCGTACATTTCCTGGTATTTGGCTTCGTCGATAAAGGTGCGCTTTTTCCACTCGGCGGGCACCTCGTAAATCTTATCCGACATTTATCCCTCCACGCGCACTGAGGCGGTACACACCTGGGCGATACGCATTTGGCCGTACGGCCTATTATTGCTTCCGCATGATCTTATCCGAAAACGGGGGACTTTTCGGGATCATGGCTTAAAGCGTTTCCTACGCCATTATGCGACGGTGGGCCGACAAGCGACAAGAGCGCCGATATTAGCCCTTTAGCCTAGTTCGGCCACGGATGACGGCTTACCCCTTCACGCCGCCCATCTTGCAGATGAGCTTCCATTCCTCGGCCGTCACCGGCTGCACCGATAGCCGCGTATTGTTCACCAGCACCATGGCCTTAAGCCGCGGTTCGGCCTTGGCATCGGCGAGCCGCAGCGGCGGCTTCAGCGCCTCGATGGCTTTGACGTCGACAGCCACCCAGGGCTCGCCGGATTTCGCGGTGGGATCGGGATAATGCTCGCGGATCACCTCGACCACGCCAACGATCTCCTTGCTGTCGCCGGAGTGATAGAAGAAGCCGCGATCGCCGCTCTTCATCTTCATCAGGTTGAGCTTAGCCTGATGATTGCGCACACCGCTCCAGGACTCGCCCTTGGCACCGCGCTTGACCTGCTCGTCCCAGGAAAAGGTATCGGGTTCCGTCTTCAACAACCAATGAGCCATTATAATTCCTCCGCCGCGGTCAACCCGCCTTCGTCATAATCGGATCAGAACAACCCCGGCGACGAGCAGCGCCGCACCCGCGAGGCGTGCCGGGCTGACGGGATTCTCTGGCACGCCGAGCAAAGCGAAATGGTCGAACGCCAGCGCGCCGAGCATCTGCCCGAGCACAATCAATGCGACGACAACGGCGGCGCCAAGCCGCGGCAACAGCAGGATCGAAATTCCGATGTAGATCGCGCCGAAAATTCCGCCGGTCCACGACATCCAGGATGTCCGCGACATCGTCGGCGCCGTCAGCCAGGGCTCGCGCACGGTAACAATAACGGCAAGCATCGCCAGCGTACCGCCGAGATAGCTTATGAAACCTGCCCACCACGGCGAGCCGAGTTCGGCGCGAAGATTAGCGTTCACGGCCTGCTGAAACACAAAGCTGACGCCGGCGCCGGTCGCCAAGAGATAAAGACCGATCAACAAAAATGGCTGCGGCATTGCAGTCAATTCTCCTTTTTACGCCTCCGCCTTCAACGGCCGCGTCAAAAGCGACTCGATGGCCTCGTCCACGCTCATCGTACCGGCGAGGAGCGCGGCAACCGCCGACGAGATCGGCATATCGACCGAGCGCTCGCGCGCCTTTTCAAGCAGCACCGGCGCAGTGAATACACCCTCGGCGAGACCGGTAGTGCGATGGATCTCGTCCGGCCTCTGACCGCGGCCGAGATTGACGCCGAAGCTGAAATTACGCGACTGCGGGCTCGAACATGTCAGCAAGAGATCGCCGAGGCCGGACAGGCCCATCAAGGTGTCGGGTTTCGCGCCATAGGCCTTGCCGAAGCGAACGAGCTCGGCAAAGCCGCGGGTGGTCAGCGCCGCCGAAGCGCTGGCGCCAAGACCGCGTCCGCTGACCACACCGGCGGCGATGGCGAGCACATTCTTGGCCGCGCCGCCGATCTCGACGCCGCGGAGATCGCTGGAATGGTAGGGCCGAAACGTCGCCGAGCCGACCGCTTGCGCCAATTCGCCTGCAAGCGCGGCATCCTGGGCGGCCAATGTCACCGCCGTCGGCAGGCCGCGCGCCACATCGGCTGCGAAGCTCGGCCCGGACAGGATCGCCGGTACCGCATTGGGCGCACATTCGGCTATCAACTCGCTCATGAATTTTTTGCTGCCGCGCTCGATGCCCTTGGCACAGACGATTACGGGCGTGCGCGCCGCAAGCAACGGCGACAGTGCGGTAGCCACCGCGCTCACGGCTTGTGCGGGAACGACCAGCAAGATGGCCTGCGCTCGCGCCGCACCGGCGAGGTCGGTGGTAAGCACGATGCTGTCGTCGAGCCGCACCCCCGGCAGGAACAGACTTTCGCGCTTGTTGGCGAGCTGCGCCGCATTAGCCTCATTGCCTTCCCATAGCGTCACCCGGCGCCCGGCGCGCGCGCAGGTCAGCGCCAATGCGCTGCCCCAGGCGCCGGCACCGATAACCGCGATGTGATCAAAGCTCATGATTTTCGTACGCCGCGAGGAGGACTTGCTGCAGCTACAATAGCTCGCCGCGCAGCAGTTTGGGCACCTCGCCGACCAGTCCCGCCGCCTCGCGGATGAACAGGCGTTTGAGAACTGGCAAGCGGTCGACCAACCCCAGTCCGACGTCGCGCGCCAGACGCAGCGCGTCGGAGCGGTTGGAAAACAGCCGGTTGAGGCCGTCGGTGGCAAGACCCATGGTCATGGTATCGAAGCGGCGCCAACGCTGATAGCGTTCGAGTACGCTCGCCGCGCCGTGATCGATGCCGAGCCGAGCCGCATCGACGATCACCTCGGCAAGCGCGGCGACGTCCTTCAAGCCCATATTGAGCCCCTGGCCAGCGATCGGATGAATGACATGCGCGGCGTCGCCAATGAGCGCAATGCGTTCGGCGATGAACGAACGCGCGACGAAAAAGCCGAGCGGATGAACGCGTCGCGGGCCGATCACTTTGATCTCGCCGAGTTCGAGCTTGAAACGCTGTTCGAGGGCGGCGTGAAACTCGTCGTCGGGAAGCGCCACGATGCGTTGCGCCTCGCCGGTTTCCTCGGTCCACACGATCGAGGAGCGCCGGCCCTTGAGCGGCAGGATCGCGAACGGGCCGGCCGGCAGGAAGTGCTCCTCGGCGCGTCCCTCGTGATCGCGTTCGTGCGCGACATTGATGACGATGGCGGACTGACCGTAATCCCAGCCGTGGGTGGCGATGCCGGCGCTGGTGCGAATGCTCGACCTGGCGCCATCGGCGGCGACGAGCAAGGGGCTCGATACTGCGCCGCCGTCGGCAAGCGCGACGTCGAGGCGTTGCCCCGGGATGCGCGCGGAGTCGAACTTGGCGACCGCCGCCATGTGCAGATCGACGCCGACCTCCCGCGCCTTCGTGGCCAGCGCGTCGACCAGAACCCTGTTTTCGATCATATGCGCGAACGGCTCGCCCGGCTCCACTTCGCCGCCGAAGGTAAGGAAGGTCGGCCGGACAGCGTCATCAAGCCGGCTGTCGGTGACGATCATGTCGAGCATCGGCTGCGCTTCGCCGGCGACCCGCTCCCAGACGCCGAGCGTCTCGAACAACCGCCGCGCTGCGGCAACGATCGCCGAAGCGCGCTCGTCGCCGTCATAGCTTTTGCCGAGCGACGGATCGGCGACCGTGACGGCAAACGACGGACCAAGGCCCTGCCGCAAGGCGATGGCGAGCGTCAGGCCGGCGAAGCCGCCTCCGGCAATCAGCACATCGACATTGTTTTGCGCCATGGTCCCTTCCGAGGTCTCTTTCCGGAGATAACTTTGCATATTGGCCGCCGGCTGCGACGGCGCCGTGGCGGCTTTAGCCTATCAGAATAGCTCCTCCGGCGCGCCAGACCATTCTCGCCGTGACGCAACTGCTGCAGGGCTTGACCCGGCGCCGGTCCCGTATGCAAGAAAGCGAGCGGCCGGAACGACCCCGGCGCGTGGGGAAAGCCCATGACCTCCGCCGTCCAAGAATTGGTCGATCTCCTCAATCTCGAGCCGCTGGAATTGAATCTGTTTCGCGGCCGCTCGCCGCAATCGCGCTGGCAACGGGTATTCGGCGGACAGGTCATCGGTCAGGCGTTGGTGGCCGCCTGCCGCACCGTCGAAGATGTCACGCTGCGGCCGCCGCATTCGCTGCATGCCTATTTCCTGCTCGGCGGCGACCCCAAAGTGCCTATCATCTACGAGGTCGACCGTATCCGCGACGGCAAGAGCTTCACCACGCGCAACGTGATCGCGATTCAGCACGGTCATGCCATCTTCTCGATGTCGGTGTCGTTCCATATCGCCGAACAGGGCTTTTCGCATCAGTTCAAAATGCCCGAGGTGGCGAAGCCGGATGCGCTGCCGAGCGAAGCCGAGATGAAGGAACGCGTCTGGCCGATGATGCCCGAGCCGGTGCGGCGCTACTACGAACGCGAACGGCCGATCGAACTGCGTCCGGTCGAATTCGGCCGCTATCTCGGCGAGGAGTCCAAAGACGGCCGCTTTCATGTTTGGATACGCGCCACCGGCCGCCTGCCCGACGAGCCGGCGATCCATCAATGCGTGCTCGCCTATGCGTCCGACATGATGTTGCTCGACGCCGCTTTGATCCCACACCATCGTACCGTATTCAGCGAAGACATCATGGCGGCAAGCCTCGATCACGCGCTGTGGTTCCACCGGCCGTTCCGCGCCGACGAATGGCTGCTTTATGCGCAGGACAGCCCGAATCTCGCCGGCTCCCGCGGCTTCTCGCGCGGCCTGATTTTCTCAGCCGACGGTACACTCGTCGCCTCGGTCGCTCAGGAAGGCCTGCTGCGACTGCGCCGAACTGAGACGCTCCAAGAATGACGCGAAGCAGCGAATCTTTTTGCGCCATGCCGGCGGGTCAAAAAGAAAAAAGGGGCTTAATTCCCGGGCGCGCGGGTTATAGTGTGAGCGTTAAATTCCCCGCATCGGATGTGAAACGCCCATGAAGCTCATCGTCGCCGTTATCAAGCCTTTCAAGCTCGAAGAGGTGCGTGACGCCCTCCTAGCAATCGGCGTTCACGGTATGACCCTCACCGAGGTGAAGGGGTATGGCCGGCAAAAAGGCCACACGGAAATCTACCGCGGCGCGGAATATGCGGCGAATTTCCTGCCAAAAATTCGCATTGAGGTCGTGGTGGCGACCGACGAAGCCGACAAGGTCGTGGAGGCCATCAGCATCGCCGCGAGGACCGGCCAGATCGGTGACGGCAAGATTTTCGTCGCGCCGATCGACCAGGCACTCCGCATCCGCACCGGCGAGACCGACTCCGACGCGCTGTAAAAAAGCGCGATCCTTTCAAGAGTTATGCAACCATGGACGCCGGCCGCCTAGCTTTTAGGCTGGGTGTCTCATCTTTAGGCTAGGGTGGCGACAGCAATCAACGCGGGCTGCCACTAAAGGCCCACCGATCTCAAAATCATCCTTGCTTCCCAGCACGTTAAGCCCGGGTTCCGGACTTGGCACGGGGCTTGATTCCCTCCCCCGCGGGCGAGGACGCGACGGGGGGCAAATTCCTTGCGCGGTCATCCCTTCACTGCGTGTGCCCGATCGAGGCAACGAGAGGGCGATTGGAGAATAATTCAATGAAAATTGTCATGGCCATCATCAAGCCGTTCAAGCTCGACGAGGTCCGCGACGCTCTCACCAAGATCGGGGTTCAGGGACTGACCGTCACTGAGGTGAAGGGCTACGGGCGTCAGAAGGGCCACACCGAAATCTATCGCGGCGCCGAATACGCCGTGAGTTTCCTGCCGAAGATCAAGCTCGAAATCGCGGTCCCCTCCAACCAGCTGGACAAGGTCATCGAGACGATCAGTGCGTCGGCCAAAACCGGACAGATCGGCGACGGCAAGATTTTCGTGTTCGGCCTCGACCATGCGGTCCGCATCCGCACCGGCGAAACCGACGCCGCGGCGCTCTAAAGACGCCCACCTCCATTTCCACGGACAGGAGTGAACCATGTCGTTGAAGAAGTTTTCCCGCGCGAGGCTTATCGCTCTCGCCGGGGCGATCCTGTTTGGGATCGTGCTGAGCTTGCCGACTTACCACGCTTCATATGCACAGGCCCCGACAGCGGCACCGGCCGCAACGGATGCAGCGGCGACGCCGCCTGCTTGCGACGCCAAGACGATGGAGAAGTGCTCGCCGAATTCCGGCGATACCGCCTGGATGCTGACTTCGATGGCCATCGTGTTGATGATGACCATTCCGGGTCTGGCGCTGTTCTATGGCGGCATGGTGCGCAAGAAGAACGTGGCCGACACGGTGATGACGAGTTTCGCGGTCACCTGTCTGATCAGCGTGCTCTGGCTGTTGTTCACGTACAGTCTCGCGTTCCGCGCCGGTACGCCGTTCATCGGTGGGCTCGACCGCGCCGGGCTGCAAGGCATCCTGAGCGATATCACCAACAACACCGGCAATCCCAATCCGCTGGCGCCTACGATCCCCGAGTCTGTCTACTCGATGTTCCAGTTGACCTTCGCGATCATCACCGCGGCGCTGATCTCTGGTTCGTTCGCGGAGCGCATGAAGTTCTCGGCGATGCTGTGGTTCATCGGTCTGTGGGCGGTCTTCGTCTATTCGCCAGTCGCGCATTGGGTGTGGGGACCGGACGGCATCTTCAACTCCACCAATCCCGACGCCTGGGTCAAGGTCCTCGACTTCGCCGGCGGCACGGTGGTGCATGTCAATTCCGGCACCGCCGGGCTGATGGCGGCCCTCATGCTCGGCAAGCGCAAGGAGACCGGACCGCCTCATAATGTGGTGCTGACAATGATCGGCGCATCGCTGCTGTGGGTCGGCTGGTTCGGCTTTAACGCCGGCTCTGCGGTCAGCGCCGGAATGCAGGCCGGGATGGCGATGTTGGTCACCCACACCGCCACCGCCACCGCGGGCATGACCTGGATGCTGCTCGAGTGGATGATGCGCGGCAAGCCGACGCTGCTTGGCGTTTGCTCCGGCGCGGTTGCGGGTCTGGTCGCGATCACCCCGGGCTCCGGCTTCGTCGGACCGATGGGCTCATTCGCCATCGGCATCGCCGCCGGCTTCATCTGCTATTGGGGCTGCACCGGGCTCAAGCACACCTTCGGCTATGACGACGCGCTCGACAGTTTCGGCGTGCACGGCATCGGCGGAGCGGCCGGCGCCATCCTCACCGGCATTTTCGCCGTCAGTGCCTATGGCGGCACATCCGGTGCGATCGAAGGCAATTGGGCGCAAGTCGTCAATCAATTCATCGGCGTCGGCACGGTCTTCGTCTACGACGTGGCGGTGACGTTGATCATCCTGAAGATCGTCGACTTGGTGATCGGTCTGCGCGTCAGCGACGAGGTCGAGCGCGACGGTCTCGATCTCGCGCTGCACGGAGAAACCATCCAGTAGCTCCTGGAGCGGCAATCGATTGCCGCTCCAGCTTTCTAATGAAGCATGATGTTTTCGGGGAACCGGCACCCGCTTTTCCGGATCATGCTGCAAGAACAACGGTTGGGGCGCATACCCGGCAACGCCTCCTCCGTCGAGAGGCCCTGGCATCCACCAGGGCCTCTCACTTTTTTGCCATGGGGCGGGCATGACAACCGCGCCCTCCATGCGCCTGACCGGTGGTGAACGGCGAAGCAAAACCTGCTAATCCACTCGCAAGGAACAAGCCCAGCGAGGACGCCAATGAGTGCCAGTTACGCCAATCTCGAACTTTTCATCGACGGCAAGTGGATCACCGGCAACGGCCGCGGTGGCGAGGATGTGATCAATCCGGCTACGGCAAAGCCGCTCGCCCGCCTGCCGCACGCCAGCCATGCCGATCTCGACCAAGCGCTCGAAGCCGCCAAGAAAGGGCTTGCGATCTGGCGCGCCGCGTCCGCTTATGACCGCGCTAAGATCATGCGCAAAGCCGCCGATCTGATCCGCGAACGCTACGACGCGATTTCGAAAATCCTGGTGCAGGAGCAAGGCAAAGTCTACGCCGAAGCGCGCGCCGAGGTGATCACATCGGCCGACATCATCGAGTGGTATGCCGAGGAAGGCCGTCGCGCCTATGGCCGCATCGTGCCGGGCCGCGGCAAGGGCGTTCGTCAGATCGTGGTGCAGGAGCCCGTCGGCGTCGTCGCCGCGTTTACGCCGTGGAATTTCCCGACGCTGACGCCGGCACGCAAGATCGGCGGCGCGCTCGCAGCCGGTTGCTCGCTCATCCTCAAGGCGTCCGAGGAAACGCCGGGCGCCTGCGTCGAGATGGTGCGTTGCTTCGCCGATGCCGGCTTGCCCGCCGGCGTGCTCAACCTCGTGTTCGGCGTGCCGGCGACGATTTCCGAGCATCTGATCGCCAAAGATGACGTACGCAAAATATCATTCACCGGCTCGATTCCAGTCGGCAAGCACCTTGCCCAGCTCGCCGCCAAAGGGATGAAACGCGCTACCATGGAACTCGGCGGCCACTCGCCGGTGGTGGTGTTCGCCGACGCCGATCCGGAAAAATCGGCTGAGACGATCGCCGCGTTCAAATACCGCAATGCCGGCCAAGTCTGCATCTCGCCGACGCGCTTCTACGTGCAAGAGCCGGTATATAGCCGCTTTCTGGCGCGCTTCACCGAATATGCCAAATCGCTCAAACTCGGCGACGGCCTCGAAAAGGGCATCACCATGGGACCGATGGCGAATGCGCGCCGCATCGACACCATGGAAGGCTTCGTCAACGACGCCAAGGAACGCGGTGGCAAGATCGCCACCGGCGGCAGTCGCCGTGGCAATCAGGGCTACTTCTTCGAGCCGACGGTGATCACCGACGTGCCCGACGACAGCAAAATCATGACGCAAGAGCCATTCGGCCCGATCGCGCCGGTGGTCGCGTTCAAGACTTTCGATGAAGTCGTCGAGCGGGCCAATTCGCTACCCTATGGTCTTGCCGCTTACGCCTTCACCGGCTCGGCGCAGACCGCGAACCTGATCGGCGACGCGTTGCAATCCGGCATGGTCGGCGTCAATTCAATCGCCATATCGACACCCGAGACGCCGTTCGGCGGCATCAAGGAATCCGGCTACGGCAGCGAAGGCGGCATTGAAGGACTGTCGGCCTATCTCAACACAAAGTTCATCTCGCAGGCCTGAGACGATTGCATTCTTTAAAACTGCCGGTGCACTGCACCGGCAGTCGATGACGCGAGAGCGCGGCGCGATCGAGCAATTCCCAATTTCATAAAATGAAGACGTTCTGAGCCACGGTTTAGTCGCCTCGCCGTCATGTTGGAATAGCGCCACTTTTTGATCACGATTGGGTTGCGGGCGACGGAATGCCGCAATCTCCCACGTCGCCATTCGCAGGTATCAGGAACCAAATTCATCGATAGCGCATTGAGGGGGTGGCGGGGTGGCAGGTACCGGTCACCAAATGGATATTATTGCTTCCATACTCGCCTATCTGACATGCGTCACAGGAATTGTCGCAACGTTGGCGATTTCCTTTGTTGTTTGCTTTTCCACGCCCGACCGGCCGGCCGCTCCAACGCACACCGTCGCGACTGCAACAGCGCCAAGCGGCGCCGGGATCACTTTGGCTGCCGCGGCGGCGCATGCGATACCGGCCGAACCAAGGTCGGAAATCATCGCGGCAGCAGTCCGCAATCCGATACATCCAATAATACCGCAAGCAGCGGTCGCCCGGACGGCAACCGCCCTTGACGTTCGACAAGCGACGCGTTTGACGTCCGTGCAATGGCACCGCTTACTTCGGCAGGAGCGCGCCAGGCGTTTGGCCTTTCAGCAAGGCGACAATTTCGAGAAGTGCTTCCTGAGCTATACCGATTAAACG
>Ga0182013_10006820_pt1 | contig 12794 bp, 16 predicted proteins | sample 612S2MmetaG_FD_120487 | JGI IMG/M metagenome (GOLD analysis project Ga0182013, IMG submission 120487) | Permafrost microbial communities from Stordalen Mire, Sweden - 612S2M metaG | ecosystem: Environmental > Terrestrial > Soil > Wetlands > Permafrost | place: Sweden: Stordalen | collected... | reverse complement strand
GCCGCGAAAGTGTACCGCTCGACGCTGGTGCCCACCGACAGCGTGCAATTGGATCCGCGATATCGACCCACGCTGAGCCTCCCGGCGTTCGATCCGGCGGCGGCGCGCCGCTCCTTGCTCGCCGCGGGCCTCACGCTCGATTTCGCGATCGCTTCGCATTGGCGCGACAGCAGCCGGGCCGCCGTGGCGCTGGCCGCCGATCTCGCCGCGGCCGGGATCACCGCCGACATTCACGGCTATGCCGAAGCGGTCTTTTGGGGCCCCAAAGACGCGGGTGGAACACTCGAAAACGCACGCTACGATCTGGCGCTCACGTCGTGGTCGCCGGCGCTCGATCCGGACCGTTCGTATCTCTTCGGCTGCGCCGCCGTCCCGCCGGCGGGCGGCAATTCGATGTTCTTTTGCGACGCCCGTTACGACCGTGACGAACGCTTGGGCGCGCAAACGTACGACCCGGCTTCCCGCGCGCCGTACTATCGGGATGCGGGAAGCCGGCTGATCGAAGAGCTCCCGATCATTCCGTTGGGCTTCGAGCGCCGCACCTACGCCGTCAACAAGCGGCTGCGCGGTTTTCGGCCCAACGTGCTCGGGCGCGACTTTTGGAACGCCTGGGAATTCGCCGTCGACCCTCTTACGACCCGGTGAAGACCGCGCTGCGCTTTTCGACGAACGCCGCCGTGCCTTCACGGAAATCGTTCGTGCCGACGATCGTGCCGAAGTGCAGCGCTTCGATTGCCAGCCCCTCGGTGATCGACAGCCCGATGCCCTCGTCGATGGCGCGCTTCGCGGCGGCGATGGCGAGCGGCGCTTTGGCCGCGATGAGTCCGGCGACGCGCCGTGCCTCGCCGATGAGATCCGCCAGCGGCACGACCCGTTGGACCAGACCGATCCGCAGCGCCTCTTGGGCGTTGATGACCTCGCCGGTCAAAACCAGGTACTGCGCCATGCCGCGGCCGACGAGCCGTGACAGCCGCTGCGTTCCGCCGTAGCCGGGGATCAAACCGAGGTTGACTTCGGGTTGACCGAAGGCCGCGTTGTCGCCGGCGATGCGGATGTCGGCCGCCATTGCCAGCTCGCAGCCGCCGCCCAGCGCGAAGCCGTTGACGGCCGCGACGATCGGCAAGCGCAAGAGTTCCATCGCGCGCGTGAGCGCTTGTCCGCGCCGCGCCAAGGCGGCGCCCACGACGCTGTTGGGCACCGCGCTCAGTTCGCCGATGTCGGCACCGGCGGCAAAGGCTTTTTCGCCGGAGCCGGTAAGAATGATCGCTCGCACCGACGTATCGGCTTCGGCCGCGTGCAGCGCGTGCGAGAGCGCGTCGAGCAGTGCGGCGTTGAGCGCGTTGCGCACTTTGGGTCGATTGAGGGTCAGCGTCGCGATGCCGTCGGCGACGCTAGTCAGAACCAATGAAGAATCTTCCATCGCGCTCGGCTTTTGGGCGTGGGGCCGAGCGCCCTTTTTTTTTACGCCTCGCGCGGACTCGCCCGCGTTTGGTGGAATAAGCCGCCCATGCGGACTGCGTATCATCAGACTTTGGAGAACACGCGCCTAGACGTCGTGCGTCTGGGCGCGCTCGCGGAAGATGCGGTTCATTCGGCGACCCAAGCCCTCGTGCGCCGCGACGTGACGTTGGCCGGACGCGTCATCGCCGGCGATGACGAGATCGACGAGATGCGCCGCTCGGTCGAAGCGTCGTGCATCGAACTGATATGGAAGCAGCAGCCGGTCGCGGGCGAGCTGCGCTCCATCGCCGGGATGCTGCAGATCGTGACCGACCTCGAACGGATCGGCGACTACGCGGTCGACATCTCGAAGAACGCGATCAAGCTAGCCGACGTGCCGATCCGGCCCGCGACGGTGGAGGTCGGCCGGATCGCCGCGCTCGCGCAAACGATGCTTTCCGATGTCCTGCGCGCGTATCGTGAGGGCGACAGCGATCTGTGCGACGCGGTGATCGAACGCGACGATGAAGTCGACGAGATGTATCGCGACGGCATCGCGGCACTGCAGCGCGAAATGCAGCAGGATCCGCAGGTGGTGCCGGCCGGAACGCTGCTGTTGTTCGTCATCTCGATCATCGAGCGCGTGGGCGACCGCGCGCAGAATATCGCCTGGCACACCAAAGACATTTACGGCCGGTGATCGTCGACCATCGTCGACCATCAATGAAACAGGCCCGAAACGAGATTGATCACGAGCGCCACGATCGTCGTGTTGTAGGCGAACGAGACCAGCGCGTGGATGAGCGCGAGCCGCCGCACCCCGCTGTCTTTGATCGCCACGTCGGAGACTTGAAACGTCATTCCGATCACGAATGAAAAATAGGCGAAGTCGTAGTCGTTGGGTTCATCGGTGCCGGGAAAGATCAAACCGCGCTGCGCCGATCCGTCGTCGTCGGAATCAAAATAGTATAAGTGCGCGTAACGGAACACGAAAATCGTATGGATGAGCGCCCAGCCCGCGATCACGGCGAACAAACCGACGCCGTAGATGATCGCGCGTTCGTTGAGGTTGGTCACGTGCGGGCCGCGCCCTAAAATAACGATCGCGGCAGCGAGGCCGAAGCCGACGCTGCCGAGCACGAGCACGAGCACGGCGTTGCGGCCCGGATCTTCGGCGGCCGCGCGCGAGGCGGTGTCGGCGGGATCGGCGTGCATGCCGTAAAGCCAAAAACAAACGATGAGCGCGAGCGCGCCGGCATCGTACGCGCTCACGTAGCGGGTCGTCCCGCTGATCCACGCGGGCGCGAAAAAGAGCACGGTGATCGCGGCAACCGCCGCCGAACCGAAGCCGATGAACCGGCCGCGCCAAGGGGCGCTCATGGCGAAAGCCGGCGCTGCGTTGCCCGCTATGCGCCCGACTCGTGCGTCGCGCAGGGCGCCATGACGGCATCGCTCATGCCATGGATGAGCCGCTTGTCGGCCGGTGCGATGGTGGCCAAAATGCCGCCCAGCCGGGTTCGATCGCCAACCACGAAATAGTACGGGCACAGCCGCACCCGGCCGTCCATCGTTCGCACGGTGTCCGCGTTGCGGTCGTAATAGTCGACGGTGACGCGTCGTCCTTTGTGGAAGCGCTGCAGGATATGCGGGGTTTTCGCATACGCCGCGAGCGCGGAACTCAACGCTTCGTGCCACTGTTCCCGGGTGAGATCGTTCGCGACGCGCACGCCGCGCGAACCCCACGCCAGTTCGCTGAACCCCGACGGTTTCACAACGTAGTCGCGTTCGCTCTTTCCGAGCGCTTCGAGCGCCATCCAATCACTTACCGGCCGGCCGCCGGCCACCAGCCCGATGATCGCTGCCTGAGGCGGGAGCGGCCGCGGATCGATCACCCAGGTCTGCGGAAAAATCGAAACGAGCCGGGCGAAAACGTCGTCGCCCAACTCTTTTTTCCAAAGCGCCGCGAGTGCCGGATGATGCAGGAGCGCGAAACTCGATTTTTCTTCCAGCGGTGCTTTGGGCGGCGGCGTCAGCTTGACCCGGTTATGGCGCGCGGCATAGAGCATGAGTTCTTGCTTGGGGACGTTGAGCAGATCGAACAGCTCGAAGTTGCGATACAGGACGTCGATCTTTTCTTCGCGGCCGTCTTCCAAACGCACGAAGAGTGCCTCTTCGGTGAACACGACGTCTTGCGGCATGACGACGTGGGCCTCGGCAACGTCGAGTTCGCGCATACGCCCGGCGAGCCAGCGCAACTCGTTGCGATAGTCGCCCGACTCGTCGGAGACCACGATAGCGACGACGGGTCGATCCTTTTGCGCCGTGGCACCGAGCATCGCGGCGAATTCACGTGCCATCCCGTCGGTCTCTCCGACCGTCGCGTAGCCGAGTTCGCCATACGTTTGCGCCATCGCGCCCACGAAGCCCATCCCGCCCGGGACGCTGTCGAGTTCGCTGGCGATGTAGCCGCCGTCGTCGGTGAGGATGAGATCGGGCCGGATGACTTGCTGGATATCGGACTTGAAGCGGTTCTGGCGCGCGAGCTTGACGATCGATTCGGGTTTGCCGACGTCGAGGTACTCGGCGATGAAGCCCGGCGCGGTGCCGCGGGCGCTGCGCGCGTACAGGGCCGACAGCGCGCGATAGAAGGCCAGCAGCGGCGCCCCGAGGCTCGCGATGTGCTCGACCGTCGAGGGTGCCAAACGAAAGGGCTCGGTCGCAACGCGCCAGGCCACGCCCAGCTGAGGGACTCCCGGCGGAGCGTCATCGGTACGAAACAATCCCGGCGGCAAGTGCTCGACGAGATAACGGCCGCGGTCAGCGGCGGTGTAGTCGGAGGCGGACGCCGTATGGCCCACGCTGGCTAGGTTTGACACGCCATATCGTCGGTTTGAAACCTTTGTCGCCCGGTGGGGTTGCGGCGGTTCCGCCGTTCGCCGGGGCAGCCGCGGCTTTTCCCGCCGATTGTGACGGGATCCCTCGGCCCGTCAAGCGCTGCGGCTTGCGGCGCAGCCGCAAACGCCACGGGTTCGGTGCGCAGCGCCGAACCCTGCTACCGGGCGGGCCAGAACGCGAACGCGCAGCCGACGAGCATGATGAGCGAACCGCTCAAGACTTCACCGTAACGTTCGATCGGGCCGAGCTTGACGCGCTGCAGCCCGGCCATCGAAAAGACGCAGAGCAGCACGTACGTGGCGATCGTCGCGCCCGCAAAGACCGTTGCCATCAGCGCGATGAGAACCGGCCCGAAAGTTCCGGCCGCGAAGAATGCCGGGAGCCCTTCGACCATCGGCGACGACCCCAGAATGAGCAGGAGCGCCGTGCCCGAGCCCGCGGTCGCCGCGTGATCGGGCGCATGGGTGTGTGCGTGACCGCGTGCATGCGCGCGCGCATGGGCGTTTAGATCGCGCAGCGACGCAAGCGCGATCCAGGCGCCGAATCCGATTAAAGCAGCGCTCGAGACCGCCGAAAGCAGCGTGCCGAAGCGCGTCGCGAACGCCGCGCCGGCAAGCCACACCAGGATCCCGATTGCCAGCGTCGAGACGACGTGGCCGGTGCCGGCACCCAGCGCCGCGCGCGCCGTTTGCGCGCGCGACCAGCCGCGCTGACGAGCGAGTAACGCGATCGGCAGCCAGTGATCGGGAACGAGCGTGTGCAGGACGCCGACGGCCGCGACCGCGCCGACCAAGATGAACTGCGGTATCAGGTGCATCGGACGTCGCGGCGATGAACCGGGCGGCCCTGCGCCGGCTTACTTGATCGGGATGGCGCCGGGAAGCGCAAGCGCGTGTTCGAGCTCGACCGCGCCGGCCCGGTAGGCAAGGGTCATGTGCAGCGCGCGTTTGAGCCCCAGCGGACCCAGATCGATATCGTCGATGGTGCGCGACGTGAGGGCACCGGCCACCACGGCCAGCGGGGTCGTCTTGGCGATGCTTCGTCCTTTGGCCGTAAAGGTTTCGGTAACGCTCACGTTGGCCGCGCCGGCACCGGTGGGAACGCAGAATCGCGCCGCGACCGGGGTTCCGTCGACGGTGAGCGCGTCGTGGCTGCAGCGCTCTCCCTGGGCGCTCGCCGGAAAACCGAGCCCGGCAGCAAGGCCCAGCGCGACGGCCGAGCGGAAGAGCGTTCCCATACCCCGTCAACGGATTCTGGGTAACGAGCGTTGCACATGGAGTCAGGCGCCGACGCCGAACATCCGATATCGAATTATGCCCGACATCGAACTCATCGCGCTCGACCTCGACGGAACGCTGCTGGCCGCGGACGAGACCATCTCCGCTGCCAACCGCGCGGCCATCACCAAAGCCCTCGGTGCCGGAATCCGCGTCGTCCTCGTTACCGGCCGCGGCGTCGACACGCCGATTCGCGTCTCGCGCGAATTGGGTTTGAACTTGCCGGTGATCTGCTGCCACGGTGCGCTGACCAAGGATTTCGGCACGAACAAGACGCTCGTTCACATCCCCGTTCCGCTCAAGTACGCCCGGCCGATGATCGAATTCGCCGAGGTCAACGAGCTCGCGCTGGCGGTCTACGTCGACGAGTATTTCTGGCGGCTGGAAGGCTCGCACATTTACATGCAGGACATGACCGGTCCGGCTTGGCGCGAGGCGCGTTCGTTCGAGGAAGTGCTCACGCAAGCACCGACGTTCATTCGCTTCCTGGGGTCCGATTCAGTCGCGGCGATGAAACGTGAATTCGGTGACTACCCGCTGGCTTTCCGGTACGAGTCGTGGCTCGATTTCGATGAGTGCGCGGTGCTCAGCCGCGACGCGTCCAAGCAAACCGCGCTCGCCCGGCTGTGCGCGGACTTCGGCGTGCCCGCCGAGCGCGTGCTGGCGATCGGCGATTCGCGCAACGACGTGCCGATGATGCAGTGGGCCGGTATCGGCGTCGCGATGGGCAACGCGCTGCCCGAGGTGCGGCATGCCGTGCCCTACGTGACCGCGACCAACGAACGCGACGGCGTCGCGCTGGCGATCGAGAAGTTCGCCGCGACCGGCACGCGCGCGAACAAGAACAAGAAGACGGCTTGATGAGCGTCATCCCGCCGCAGCCCGCGCCCGACTATGAAAACGAACTGCGGACCGTGCTCGCCGCGCGCGATTGGCAGGGGCTGCGCGAGTTTTCGCGCCGCCGCAACGACATCCCCGACGACGTGTACGATCGGGATCAGCATTTTTGGGAAGTGCTCATGCACAAACTCACCGTCAATCGCTTCGATCTGTTGGGCTATCACGAAGAAAGCCGAGCCTGGCTGAGCGCGCGCGGCTACACCACGGATCTCGGCGGCTACTAATGCGCGTCCGCGTGCTGGCATTCGCGCGGTTGCGCGAGTTGTTGGGCTTCGGCCAGCGCGACGTCGAGGTTGCGCCGCGGACCACCGTCGACGCGCTCTGGGCGCAGCTCGTCACCACGGCACCGCCGGCCTCCGCCTTGCGCGCATCGACGCGCTTCGCGCGCAACGGCGCGATCGTCGACGGATCGGCGGCGCTGCTCGACGGGGACGAAGTTGCCCTCATGCCGCCCGTGGGCGGCGGCTGATGCTCGAGATCACGGCAGCGCCGATCGAGCTCGACACACTCGTGCGTGCCGTGCGGACCGACGCTTGCGGGGCCGTCGTCGCATTCGCCGGCGTGGTTCGCGAAACATCGCCCGACGATCCGCGTCCGGTGCGGCGCATCACCTACGAAGCCTATCCGGTGCTGGCACTGCGGCAGTTGGGCGAGATCGCGGACGCGACACGCGCGGCGTTCGGTCCGCTCGAAATCGCGATCGTCCATCGCGTCGGCGAGTTGACGCTGGGCGAAACGAGCATCGCGATCGCCGTTGCGGCGCCGCACCGTGCGCGGGCGTTCGACGGCTGCGAATACGCCATCGATGAAATCAAAGCGCGCCTCGCGGTATGGAAACAGGAAGTTTTCGCTGACGGCGAGCGCGAGTGGCGCGCGAACGCCGTGTCGCGCAACGAGGCGGCGTCATCAACGTAGAACTGCTGCGCGCCAACGCCGGCGCGAACGACGTGGCGATCCTGGCCTACGAGGCGCGCCGGCCGCGCGGGGTTTCGATCGTTGCCGGACACGGCTATTCGAGCTCGAAGCAAAACCTCGACAGCCTGTGTGCGTTCCTCGCCTCGCACGGCTTCGCGGTGTTCAGCGTCGATTTCCCGGGCCACAAACTGGGCGCCAGCGGCGGGCGGCTCAACGCGATCGACGATCTGCTCGACGCCTTCGCCGCAACGGTGGACCTGGCGCGCGAATGCGGCGGCGAAACGATCTACGCGCTCGGCCACAGCATGGGCGCGGTGACGGCGTTGTGCGCGACGGCCCGCGATCCCGGGATCGCCGGCGTCGTTTCGATTGCCACGGGATACGGCCGGCCGGCGGCCCTCACGGTGCTCGCCGGCCGCGGCGTCGTCGATCTGCGCTCGTCGTACGTCGACGGCATGACGCTGCCCGAAGTGGCCGGCGCGTGGGACTCGCTGCTGCCCGGAGCGCTCGAGCGCTTGGCGGGGCGGCCGTCGCTGTTCATCGCCGCCGAAAGCGACGGGATGGTCAGCGCCGCGAGCGTGCGCGAACTCTTCGCGCGCGCACCTGAACCCAAGACCTTCGCCGCGGTTCCGGGGAACCACACCAACGCCGCCGAGAACTCCCGCGGCGCGATCCTGGCCTGGTTGGGCGTGCGGCACGCGCGCGCCGTCACGGCTCCGGTCGCGGAGTCGGCGCTGTGACGCCGTCGTTGGCGGGACGGGCCGCGTTGCGGCGGTACAGCCGCCATTTGCTCATCCCCGAAGTCGGGCTGGCCGGACAGGAGAAGCTGGCGGCCGCGCGCGTGTTATGCGTCGGTGCCGGCGGCCTGGGCTCGCCGGTGCTGGCCTACCTCGCGGCAGCCGGAGTGGGACGCATCGGCATCGTCGACGACGACACGGTCGACGTCACCAACTTGCAGCGCCAGATCCTGTATACGATGGACGATCTCGGCGCGCCCAAGGCAGCGAGGGCGGCGGACCGGCTGCGGTCGCTCAACCCGCAGATCGCGCTCGATCCCATACCGGTGCGCTTGCGCGCGGGCAACGCCCGCGAGCTCGTGCGGCTTTACGACGTTGTCGTCGACGGCACCGATACGTTCGGTTCGCGCTATCTGATCAACGATGCGTGCGTCCTCGAGGGCAAACCGGACGTCTACGGGTCGATCTTCCGCTTCGACGGCCAGGTTTCGGTTTTCGGCATGCGCGGCGGGCCGTGCTACCGTTGCTTGTATCCGCAGCCTCCGCCCGAGCACCTCGTGCCGAGCTGCGCCGAAGGCGGTGTGCTTGGCGCGCTTGCCGGCATGATCGGAACGTGGCAGGCGGCCGAAGCGCTCAAGCTCGTCCTGGGGATCGGCATGCCGCTGGTCGGCCGGCTGCTGCTCGTCGATGCGCTCGACGCGCGCGTCCGGGAGGTGCGAATCGCCCGCGATCCGGCGTGCGCGCTGTGCGGCGACGCGCCGTCGATTCGCGATCTGGGGGACGTGCCCGCGCCGCCGCCCGCGCCGCGCGGGGTCGCCGAACTCGCTCCAGCCCAACTGGACGCCATCCTCGCCGATCCCGACGCGCGACTGCTCGACGTCCGCGATCCGCACGAGCGCATCTTGGGCGCGCTGCCCGATGCGATCGAGATCCCCGCCGGTCAGCTCGAGTCCCGGCTTCACGAACTCGACAGCGCGCGCACCTACGTCGTTGCCTGCCGCGTCGGCACCAAATCACGCTGGGCGGCGGAGCGCTTGCGCGACGCCGGTTTTGCCAAGCTCTATCACCTAACGGGAGGTCTCCTCGCCTACGCCGCCGCCGACCCCACCTTCGACATCTACTAAGGGTGCGCGCGCCGTTGGGGAAGCGGTGTGCAGCGGAGTTTTCGGGGCAACATCCCGAAAGCTCCGCGTAACGCGCAGACAGCGCGCAACGTGCGCTGTCTTCAGACAGGAGCTTTTCGTGCTGACCGTTCACCCGACGAAGTTTGCCGCCGCAAAAGTGTTCGTTCCCGACGTTTTCGACGACGATCGCGGCTACTTCAAAGAAGTCTGGTCGAAGCCGAAGTACGCGGCGCTCGAATTGCCGACCCTGGAGTGGGAACAAGATTCGACCTCTTGGTCGACCCGCAACGTAATTCGCGGCATGCACTACGATTTTCGCATGGCCAAACTCGTGCAGTGTCTGCACGGGCGCATCTTCGACGTCATCGTCGACGTAAGGCGCGACTCGCCGACGCATCTGCAGTGGCAAGGGTTTCTGCTGTCGGCGGGCAATCACCGGCAGCTGTACGTGCCGGCGGGTTTCGCGCACGGCTTCATCGCCCTGGCCGACGAAGTCGTGGTACACTACAAAAATAGCGTGGCCTTCGATCCGGCTGGCGAAGGTGCGATCAGCTGGCGCAATCCGCAAGTCGGGATCGAATGGCCGCTGGTCGGTGAGCCGCGCCTGTCGGCGAAGGATGCCGCGGTCCCGCTGGATGCGCTGCCGTGATCCGGCACGCGTTCGGCGCGAGCGGTTTCGACGTTCCGCGGATCGGTCAGGGCTCGTGGAACCTGCCGTTGCGCGGGGCTGCCGCCGACGAGGCCAAGCGCGCGCTGCGGCGCGGCGTGGAACTGGGCTTGACGCACATCGATACAGCGGAGATGTACGGTGACGGCGGCTCCGAGCGGCTCATCGGCGAAGCGATCCGCGATCTACCGCGCGAGTCGCTGTTCATCGTTTCCAAGGTCATGCCGTCGAACGCGACCTACGCCGGCACGATCGCCGCGTGCGAAGCGTCGCTCGAGCGGCTGGGCTGCGAGTATCTCGACTGCTTTCTGCTGCATTGGCGCGGCGCCGTTCCGCTGCGCGAAACTTTGCGCGCCCTCGAGCAGCTGGTCGCGCACGGAAAGATCCGCACCTTGGGCGTGAGCAACTTCGACGTCGAGGATTTGCGCGAAGCGCACGCGCTGCTCGAACGCGAACCGTTGGCGTGCAATCAAGTCTTGTATCATCTGGGCCAACGAACCGTCGAAACGCGCGAATTCGCCTATTGCCGCGATCACGGCGTCGCCATCGTCGGCTACACGCCGTTCGGGCGCGGCGACTACGAAGACCGTCCCGGTACCGCGGCGCTCGAGCGGGTCGCCAAGAAGCATGGCGCGACGGTCCGGCAGATCGTCTTGGCGTTTCTGACCCGCGATCCGATCGCGTTCGCCGTTCCCAAAGCCTCGACCGTCGCACATGTCGCCGAAAACGCGGCCGCCGGCGACATCGTGCTCGACGCCGATGATATCGCGGGGATCGACGGGGCCTTCCCGGCGCGCGAGCGGCGCGGCGGCTTGCCGACGTTGTAGTGACCGTCGAGCGCGCGGCCGTCGTCGCGGCGGCGCTCGCCGCGGGAGCCGACGCGGTGCGGATCGCACCGGCGGCGGCGTTGCCGCAGACCCGTGCCGCGCTGCGCGCTTCGTTCGACCGCGGCGACCTGGCGGCGTGGCCGTACGACGATGCGTATGCGCAGCGCGCGAGCGATCCGGCGACGCTGCTGGCGGGTGCGCGCAGCGTCATTTGCATCGCGGTCGCCTATGCCACTGCGGCCCAGCGGCCGCGCCGCGGCACCGGCCGGGTCTCGAACTATGCCTGGTCGCGCGATTATCACCGGCAAATGCGCGCGCTGCTAATGGCGGTGGCGACGGAGATCGATCGGCTCGCCGGCGCGCCGGTAACCGCGATCGCCTGCGACACCGCTCCCCTTGCCGAGCGGGCGTTTGCCGCGCGCGCCGGACTGGGCTGGGTCGGGAAGCACACCAACCTGATCGCGCCGGGGATCGGGTCGTTCGTGTTCTTGGGCGAAATCGTGACGTCGCTGGCCCTTGGGGCGGATGCCCCGCTGCGCACGAGCTGCGGATCGTGCCGACGGTGCGTCGACGTCTGTCCCACCGGCGCGCTGCGCGGCGACTACACCATCGATGCCGCCCGCTGCATCTCGGATCTCACCCAGCGCCGCACGCCGATTCCGCGCGAACTGCGCGCTGCGATCGGCGACTGGGTGTGGGGCTGCGACCTGTGTCAGGACGTCTGTCCGCCGACGAAGCGCGGTCGCTTCGGGAGCGCCGATTTCGCGCCGCTCGACGATGATACCCGAAATCCGCAGCTCACCACGCTGCTGCGCCTGCGCGGGCCGCAGTTCAAGCGCCGCTACGCGCGAACGGCGATGGGCTGGCGGGGGGCGGCGGTGCTGCGCCGCAACGCGGCCGTGGCGTTGGGCAACGGCCTCGACCGCGCGCACGTCGGGCCGCTCGCCGCCGCGCTGCGCGACGATCCGCACCCCGGCGTGCGCGGGCACGCGGCGTGGGCGCTGGGACGTATCGGGTCCCCGCGCGCCCGTGCGGAGCTGGCCGCGGCGCGTGCCGGTGAACGCGATTCCTGGGTGCTCGCTGAGATTGACGCCGCGCTGGAACCCGGGTGCCCTGCGCAGGCGTTCTAGTCCTGATGATCTCCCGACGCTCGTTGTGCTTCGCGCTGGCCGCGGTGCTGGCGCTTTCCGGATCCCCGTCGCTGGCCGACACCGGTGCTGCCGGCGGCGACGTCTACGCGCGCATGCAGCGTGTCAATATGAATCTGAGCTCGTATCAAGCCGACGTTACCGTGGCCATTTTGACCCACGGACCGCCGTTCATCAGTCCGACGCTGCAGGGCAAGATGTATTTCAAGAAGCCCGATAAGAACGCCGTGATCTTCGATACGGTGCCGTTCATCGCGCAGCAGGCCAAACACGTCGTCGGGCAGATCGAACCGCCATCGGAATGGCCGAGCGTCTACGACGTGACGCCGACCGGCGACGACGGCACGACCGCGAGCTTCCGTCTGGTGCGCAAGAAGAACGGCCGGATCGATCATGTCGACGTGAAAGTCGATGACGCGACCGCGACGGTATCGGCGATGACGTATTTCTACCGCGACAATGGCGGCACGATCGCCTTCACGCAGTCGTACGATCATGTCGGCGACAGTTACGTCCTCAAACAACAAAATGGAAAAGTCGACATTCCGCACTATAACGCCGACGTGACGTCGACGTTTTCCAATTACCAGATCAACGTGAACGTGCCCGACGCGGTGTTCGACCAGCAGCAATAGCCTTCACGGGCAAGAGGGCCGGCAAGCGCTCCGAAGGCGCGCCTATCGAAAATGGGTAAGCTCATCGGATGATCGATCTGATCCCGCAACTCGTGCCGTTGGCGGATCAATTCAACCGCCCGATCACGTACCTGCGGATCTCGGTGACCGACCGGTGCAATCTGCGCTGCGTCTACTGTATGCCCGAGGCCGGGTTGCCGTGGGTCGCCAAAGCCGAGATCCTGACGTT
>Ga0182013_10006819_pt1 | contig 12795 bp, 8 predicted proteins | sample 612S2MmetaG_FD_120487 | JGI IMG/M metagenome (GOLD analysis project Ga0182013, IMG submission 120487) | Permafrost microbial communities from Stordalen Mire, Sweden - 612S2M metaG | ecosystem: Environmental > Terrestrial > Soil > Wetlands > Permafrost | place: Sweden: Stordalen | collected... | reverse complement strand
CCCCAGCCCACCTCGGCAAAAGCTGCCATCTTTGGTTTGAAATAATACCTGGCGCCAGCCTGAAGGCCTCCGTAAGCCAAAGCATCTATAGCCGTTTTTTTCTCACCGGTAACAGCATCTGTATACCCGGGGTGAATGGCAAAACCCGAACCAAGGTTAATACCTGCATAAATATCTAACTTATCAGCATGTAGTTTACTACCGTTACTGATTTTATCGGCAATTATTTGATAAAAATGGCAGTTGGCAATAACTGCAACAGGCATATTAAACTCAGCATAATATCCGCTATAGTAAACTGTACCTACATAGCCAAGGCCTGGTACAAATGCGGCTCCGCCTGCAGCCCTTCCACCAAAGCCTGCTGAAAACCCTACGCCTACATACTTATATACTGCAAACTCGCCCTGAAGCGTTACTTCACCCGTAAGTGGAGCAAAATAACTATTGCGGTAGTATGCATTGTACCCTGCTGGAATGTGGTACATATCTGAACCACCTAAGCCCAATGAAAGAATTTTGGTGTTTTCATCAAAAGCCTGCCCGAAGGATAGGTTTATTGAAGTTATTATAACAAGAAGCAGGCCTAAACCCTTTTTTAGCCGCGCGGGTAATTTTAAACTTTCAGTTTTCATATTGTTAAATTGAGGAGTAATTAATGCCGGCAAAGTTATACTTGTAAAGTGTAACAATCAAATGAAAATATGAGCACAAAGGTAGTGTTTTGTTGAAAAATAGTTTGCAGCAACAGATAACCATGCTTTATTTAAAGTCATAGGGATGGGAAGTCATAAAATATTTGTCGTTGATCTGATTTATAATGAAGTGATAATGGTATGTTTGTCGGGCGTTTTCCTGCTATTCTAAACCGTAAGTTTAAGCACCCGGTCAAATCAAAGTTTAACGATTCTAAGAATCAGTTAATTTGAATTCCGGGGAAATTGAGGGTAGATGTTCTATGCAGAAAATAATTCAGGCAATTTGGATTATCGGCATACGTAATGATAATAACACGTGGTATATGATAATTATGAAAATTTTTCAGGGCCCCGGCAACCAAATGTTTCAGGTAGCTTTTGGGCTTGCCGCTGCGAAGCGCCTGAATGTTGAATTAAAACTGGATTTATCGTGGTATGATGAAAATTCCTATCACCGGCAGTATATACTTGATAAGCTCAATATTAAAGCCTCCGTCGCCAACCAAAAGGAAATCTTTGATATTGTAACCTGCAACGCTTCCGGTTTTATCTCCTATAAGTGGAACCGGCTTAACCGGCTTTATTTGCGGCCATATTATCAGCGGCCGAAACTTATTGAACCCATAGATAAGTTTGATTTGAACTTTACAAAAATTATGGACCGGACATATGTTGAAGGTTACTTTGCTTCGCGCGATTTTTTTGCAGACCATTTTGATTATGTAAAGGAGTGCCTGCAATTTAAAACCGAACCCGGGGAAATAAATAAAAGGATGATTGACCAAATCCGGACAGAAAATGCAGTGGCCATTTCATTCAGATTAGGTGATTTTTTGGGCCATCCCTGGCAGAATGTGTGCTCATTTGAGTATTATGCGCGATGCGTAAAATATTTAACCGACCGTTTTCAAAATTTACGGTTTTATGTTTTTAGCGACGATATTGATTGGGTGAAAAAGAATTTTAAAATTGACCATCCAATGGTGTTTATGGATTTTAATTCGGCCGATTACATGGAAGATTTCCGGCTTTTAACCCATTTCAGATTGCATATTATACCTAATAGTACTTTTTCGTGGTGGGGTGCTTTACTTGCCGGTGATAAAAATAAAACAGTGCTGTGCCCTGAATATTGGCTAAGTCCTGACAAATCCACTTATAAGGCCGATTTCGGCAATAGGGTTGTAGATTTTAGCAGAGTTTTGCCAGAGGAGTGGGTAAGAATACCAAACATGGAAAAAGGAGACCATTATATCGGGCAATAATTTTAATGCCCTCTTTGCAGGATTTCAATACAAAACCGCGCATTGAAAGTTACAAAAATGGGTTCAGCCCTTCTTGTCGGGGCCGTTACGGCAAAGATATGCTGCCAATGTATCCGGCGGCGAATTGGTTAATATTACGGGTACCGGGCCAAGGCTAAAAGGTAGGTTTGGTGGCCTTATTTTTTGTTGCCCATATTGTTAATAAAAAAGCTTTATTGGAATTTAAGGTTAATTGCCTTTTTCGGCAAAATGTACTATATTGCAGTAGTCAGACTTGTTGATTATGATTCTTTATTGAGGCCCTCCCCCACGCCTTTTAATACAACCTGTATTTTGTTTCATCTTTTTGAACGCTTTTCTGAGAATATGAAATAAATGGATAAAATTGCAGCAGCGTAAATTGAGATTTTGCAGGTTTGTAATGCCGCCCCATTTTCTTATAGAATAAAAATTTTAAGTTTAACAGAAAATATAGCATATGAAAATAACGCAAAATCAGCTAAAAGGTGATTGGAAAATTGAAGGGGTAAATGAAAAAGCTGGTTTGGTCCTTGTGTTTGGCGACCGGGCGCTTATTGAGGCATCAGATATTGCTGAAAAGTTTAAAACGGGGTTTCCGAATGCAAAGGTTGTTTTTTGCTCTACGGCGGGAGAAATTTTAAATACTGAAGTATCAGACAATACATTAGCTGTAACAGCCATTGAGTTTGAGAAAACCCGGATAAAAACCAGCCTTTCTAACATTGCAGATTTTAAAGACAGCTACACTGCCGGAAAGCAGGTAGTTGAATCTTTACACGCCGATGATTTACGGCACATTATTGTGTTAGCCGATGGCCAGCTGGTAAACGGAAGCGAATTGGTAAGGGGAATGAACGAAAGCCTGTCAGGTAAGGTTACTATATCCGGTGGCCTTGCAGGCGACGGTGCGCGTTTTCAAAAAACTTTAGTGGGATTAGATTCAAATATTGTAACCGGCAATGTTGTTGCTATAGGATTGTATGGCAACCATTTGCTGATAGGGCACGGTAGCAATGGTGGATGGGATTCTTTTGGCCCGTATAGAAAAGTTACAAAATCAAAATCGAATGTTCTTTATGAACTTGAAGGTAAATCTGCGCTCGACCTGTATAAACAATATTTAGGCGACCTGGCTTCCGGCCTTCCCGGTACCGCTTTACTGTTTCCGTTATCGATAAAGATTGATGATGATAGCGAGCCGGTAGTTCGTACGGTTTTATCCGTTAGCGAAGAAGACCATAGTATGACGTTTGCAGGCGATATTCCGGAGGGTTCACATGCACGTTTAATGAAAGCAAATTTCGACCGCCTTATTGATGCAGCATCCGGTGCGGCCAACGATACCTTTGCCTCGTTTAACGGCGTGCAGCCCGAACTGGCACTTTTAATAAGTTGTGTGGGAAGAAAGTTGGTATTAGACCAACGGGTAGATGAAGAGGTTGAAAGCGTGCGCGATATTCTGGGCAAAAATACCTTTATGACGGGATTTTATTCTTATGGCGAAATTTCACCTTTAAAGAAGTCGAACAAATGTGATTTACATAACCAAACCATGACCATTACGGCCTTTTCAGAAATATGACCTCTTTGGATGTAAAATTTAATAAGCTTCTTCTGAAACAGATTCAGAAGAAATTTGGTAGCACGGATGACCTGCCGCCGGAAATGATGGAGTTTTTAAACACCGTAAGCCATACCTATGACTTTTACGAGAAAGAACGCCAGCTCATTGAACGTTCAATGGATATCAGCTCTAACGAATTGATTGAAGCTAACGGCAAACTTGAAGAACAGGCGCAGAAACTCCAACGCTCAAATATGGAATTGCGGGAATTTGCTTATGCCGTTTCTCATGATTTGCGCGAACCGCTGAGGACTATTGCCGGATACATTCAACTGGTAGAGTTGCGATTGAAAGAACAACTGAATCCCGAAACCCGGGAGTTTATGGGCTTTGCCGTATCTGGTGTTAAAAGGCTGCAGAATATGCTGGAAGGCATGCTTAAATATGCCCAGGTTGAAGAAGGGCAAAAGGATTTTGTGAGGCAGAATTTGAATATCATTCTTGAAATGGCACTTGATAATCTTGCCGGGCCGGTTAAAAATACCGGTGCCGAAATTAAAGTTGAACAATCTATGCCGGAACTGAGAGGCAATCGTGCTCAATTGATACAGTTGTTTCAGCAATTGGTAGCTAATTCCCTGAAGTTTACCGGCGAAGAAGCACCGGTTATCGAAATTACTGTCAAAGCAAGGCAGAATGATTTTATATTTTCAGTTTACGACAACGGCATAGGTGTACATGAGGAAGATAAGCATAAGCTATTCAGCTTATTCAAACGCGGGCATAGCGGTAAATACGAGGGCATAGGCATGGGCCTTTCTATCTGCAAAAAAATCGTTGAAAACCACGGTGGGGCTATCTGGATTGATGACTCCACTGTTAAGGGTATGAAAATATTTTTCACCTTGCCTAAAAGCTAACTGGTCTAAGGCTCCCGGTTTATTCGGAAAAGAATAGCAGGCCTTTCTAATTGGGCATGCCTGGTATCACTTTATTCCCTTTTTGCTTTTATTGAAATCGCCCATTGAAAAGAGTTTTTCTATCATGCAGTATAAAAATATAAAAAAATATCTGCTACCCATCTCCTGGAGCTTCAACTTCGATTCTCCAAACTTTCTATTTGACCATGAATTAGGAACGACAGCGTAGCTGTATCCTCTTATAATAGATTTAAGAGGCAGTTCGAGGGTGAGATTAAAATGAGGAGAAAGCAATGGTCGTATTCCATCAATTGTCTCGCGGCGGTACATTTTAAAGGCGTTGGTCAGATCATTGTATTCCAGTTTAAATGATAACCTTACCGCCGTATTAAATATCCGGTTCATATAAAATTTAAATCTGGGGTAATCGTATACCTTGCTTCCCTTAACAAATCGGCTACCAAAAACACAGTCGTATCCTTCCTGCATTTTTCGGTAAAAAATTATAAGGTCTTGTGGCGAATCTGACAAGTCCGCCATCATAACAGCCACGCAATCTCCGGTATATTTATCCAGGCCATATCTAACTGCGAAACCAAAGCCACCGGGATATTCGCTGGTATAAACCTTCAATGTTGGAATGGTTTGGCTGAGTTTTTGTAATGCCTCAAACGTATTGTCTTTCGAGTTATCGTTTACCACAATAATTTCGTGGGCTATGTTTTCCTTCAGCAGGGCATCATAAATTGCAGGTACTGTTCCTGCAATAGATTGTGCTTCATTATAAGCCGGAATAACAATACTTAATTTCATTTAAAGATTCTTTTATGTAATGTTTAAACTTGTCCTGATAATTCGCGTTGCCGGTTGAGTTATTTCCCCGTGATTCTCAGGCGCTCGTCCATTTTATTATGCATTTCAAGTAATGTTGATTCAAGATTATATTTTTTTGTCCATGCAGGGTAATGTAATTTGAATTTATGAAGATCGCTGATATACCAAATGTGATCGCCTATTCTGTTTGTTTCTGTATAATTCCAGCTCATTTTTTTGCCGGATAATTTTTCGCACCACTCAATAGCTTCTATTATCGAACAGTTGGCTTCTCTGCCACCACCGGCATTATATACTTCACCTGGTCGTGGTGCCTGATAAAAATTCCAAAACATATTTACCAGGTCATAGCTGTGAATATTATCACGTACCTGCTTGCCTTTGTATCCGAAAATAGTATAATGCTCACCCGTTAAAGAACATTTCATCAGATATGCAAGAAACCCATGCAATTGCGCGCCTGAATGATTTGGGCCGGTTAAGCATCCACCACGAAAAACACCCGTCTTTAATCCGAAATACTTACCATATTCCTGAACCAAAACATCAGCAGCCACTTTTGATGCCCCGAATATTGAATGTGTGGTATGATCAATACTCATCAACTCATCAATCCCATCCTTGTAGTATGGATGCCCGGATTCAATTTCCCATCGTTTTTCAAGTTCAACAAGTGGTAAATAGTTAGGAGTATCGCCATAAACTTTATTGGTGGAAGTAAAAATAAAAACTGATGCAGGACAATGTAAGCGGCATAGTTCTAAAAGATTCAGCGTACCCATTGCATTAACGCTAAAATCGGTTAGCGGTTCCCTGGCTGCCCAGTCATGGCTGGGTTGTGCCGCAGCATGTATAATAAGTTTAATATCATGGCCATAATTTTTAAAAACAACTTCAAGTGCGGCATAGTTACGGATATCAATGTTATGATATTGAAAGTTCGGAATCACATCAGTTAAACGTTTGCGGTTCCACTCTGTGGATGCCTGTTCTCCAAAAAAGTAAGCCCGCATGTTATTGTCAATACCAATTATCATATCAAACTTGCCACTAAAGAACTCAACTGACTCGCCCCCCATTAAACCACCCGCCCCCGTTATTAATGCAATGTTCATACAATTATCATTTAAGTATTAGCTTAAAATGTTTTTCAAGTCATGCTCATTAGCCCTCATCCATCCATAGGTATCATTCAGTAATTGTTTTAAACTTCTTTTTGGCAACCAATTACTTACGTTGCTAAATTTAGTATAATCACTTACATAGATCCTGATATCCGCCGGGCGATTCTCTTCTATGCTGTTTATCCTGATCTTATTACCGGTTATTTCCTGGCACAACTCTGTCAGTTCTGTAAGCGAAAAACTTATATTCAGGCCTCCGCCGAGGTTAAAAGTTTGACCGTTAACAGAGGAAAGGTTTTCAATTTGGTAACAGATTGCATCGGCAAGATCATTAACGTGCAACACATCGCGCATTTGCTTTCCTTTTCCTCCGTAACCTATGTAGTTTAAGCTACCCTTAAAATGATGCCGGGCAAGCCATAATACTAACACTCCCTGGTCGATTTTGCCCATCTGCCAGGGGCCGCTGATAACACCGCAGCGGTTAATTACTGTTTTCATTCCTTTTAGCGCATGATATTCCCCGATAAGTAATTCAGACGCAAGTTTGCTCGAACCATAAAAAGACCGGCTGCCACCCAATGGAAAGCTTTCGGTAATCCCCCTGGAACTGACACCATTTACATTTTGCCTGTCCTTCCAAATAAACCGGGTATCAAGCTCATCAAACAGGCAGTTTTCCAACTCTTGAATAGGATAAACGCGGCTGGTAGAAAGGAATATGAAAGCGGCTTTAAATTTATCAGCCAGTTCGAGGCAGTTTATGGTGCCAAACAGGTTAGTATTAATAAGCGGGTATACCGATGAATCTATACCGGCCAAAACTGATGGATCTGCCGAAGCATCAATAATAATATCCAGGTGCGGTAACGCACCAAAGTCTTCCCGGTTACGTATATCTCCATGCACAAACTCAACTGAATGCTCTTTCAGGCGATTAATGTTTAACTCTGAACCACGCCTTTTAAGGCTATCAAAAGCTATTACCTTATAGCCAGGGAACTTCTTCTTTAAATAAATGGACAGGTTGGACCCAATAAAACCGGCTCCCCCGGTAATTAATATGACCATAATAATTTTAGGTGAATTTATAGTTTATTTTGAACCATTATTTGCTTTATTAAATCCCTTTGTATTTATCTGAATATATGGGGGAATAGGGAAAATACAATAGCCACCGCTAATCTGGGTGCAATTTAAGATATCGGGGGGGGGTACATACTTTGTTCCACCTATTTAATATAACGGCCATTGGATTGAAAGAAGTTGCAAATTTTTCTTTCCCGGCGTTTCCGCAAATGTTAGGTTGTTATAAATCGGCTTGGTGTAAGTGCCTTAGATCTCTTTTCCTCTATCAGCGAAAAGAACTATTTTAGCCCGATTATGATGAATTACGATAGGATTTATGAATATCGCTTTAAAGATATTGATAGGCAAAAAAAGCTATCAACATGGAAGGTTATTGCAGAGTTTATATACGGGAAGCTTGGAAAACCGGCTTCTATTCTTGACCCCGCTGCCGGAGACTGCGAATTTATTAATCAGGTACCCGCAGGTGAACGATGGGCTGTTGATATGAATGTTCAGACTGAAAAGATGGCTGCCGATGGGGTAAAAGTTGTTATTGGCAATAACCTTACTGCTGACTTGCCTTTAAATTATTTTGAGGCAGTTTATATATCTAACTTTTTAGAGCACCTTCATAGCCAGGAGGAGGTTGCTGAATTTTTGAGTAAGATGTATGCGTTGTTAAAGCCCGGAGGCAGAATTTGCATTATGGGCCCTAACTTTAAGTATTGCGCCAAAGAATATTTTGATTTTGCCGACCATACTGTAGTATTGTCTGAACTCTCGGTTGCGGAGCATCTTTACGGAGCTGGTTTTAGTTTACAGAAAATTCATCCAAAGTTTTTACCCCTATCTTTTAGAGGTAGTATTCCCGTAACAGATTTTTTAGTAAAGTTGTATTTTAAGCTGCCGCTTGCCTGGTATTTTATGGGCAAGCAATTTTTGGTGATAGCCCAAAAGGGTTAAAATGCCCGGTAACATGGCAGGTTGATTTTGCTTAAAGAAAAGGGAGATAACAATAGCATGATAAAAGCGCTCGGTGAAAAATACGCCTTTCCCAATTGGAACCTTCTAAGTTTCTTTGTCTTCTTTTTGGGTTGTATAGTTCTTATTCCTAAAGCAGTTATTCTTCCGCAGGGTACCGGTACTGATTTTAGTTACATGCAAGCCCTTAATTGGATATGGAGCCAGCATTTGCCTTTAACATTTGGCTCAGATATCATATATACCTATGGGCCATTAGGTTTTTTATGCTATAAAGTGGCAGACAACTGGCAAGTCTTTTTTTTCATTCTTCTATTTCAAATTTACCTGTATAGCAACTACGTATTGATACTGAAGGCATTTATGCCTGTAAAGCCCGGGCTGGGTCTTTTCGTTATTCTTGCTACTATTTTCTTTTTCGAAAAGGAATTTAATGAATCTACCTATTACTTCATTTTTCTGTTCTCCATTTTTAGTTTTCTGCAAAGCAATAAGTATAAATACCTGATTAATGCGGCGTTTATAGCTTTGATCTGTTTTTTTATAAAAATTAATTTTGGTTTAGTTCAGTTGGTTCTGCTTTGGGCTATAATTGTTTATGCTTTGATTTTTAAAAAGGGTAATTCGGTAAAATTAATAGTAACCGCCTTGGCCACAGTTTTGACTTTGATTGCTCTGTCAGTCATGCTAAACATCAACATCAAATTATACGTGATTAACTCCCTCGAAATGATTGCGGGATACAACGAGGCGATGGTTATTCTTGTTTCAACGGCTTTGAAAAGGTTTCAATTTGCCGTTTTAACGCTGATTGCCTATAATGTAATTACCTTTTACTATCTATATAAATCGCGGTTTAAGCCAAACCAGGTATTACGATACTTTTTAACCCTTGTTTATATATTGATCATATTTAAATACTCGTTTGTAAGGGCGGACATGACAAAAACGTCTCATTCATTTTTTGTTTTTATTGTGGTTGCTATAGGCCTGCAATATTTATTTGAAGAGGCCGGTTATAAAAACAGGTTAAGAGAATTAGCATGTTTTAATTTCCTATTGGCTGGTGCTATTTACCTGAGTTTTAACCCCTTCATGGGTAAGCCTGAAATAAAACATGCGCTGTCAGTTTCCTTCTTTAATGATCTTACCGGCAAGGTCAGTGAAAAATTTCAGGTCTCTGCGCAAATAACAAACCGGGGCAGGTTAATGCCTCAACATATTTTAAGGAAAATTGGAAACGGGTCTGTTGATTTAATGCCCTATAATCTTTCACTTTTGTTTATTAATCAACTCAATTATAGCCCCAGGCCAACTTTACAATCGTACGCAGCTTTTACGCCTGCATTAGATTCTATTAATTGCCGAAAGTATATTTCCGCAGGATCTGAGTTTGTATTGTTTAATTGCAGTAGTATTGATAATAGAGAACCTTTTTGGGATGAAGCAGCTACCAAAAAGGCACTTATGCAATATTACCAAGTGGTTGATTCGTTTGAAATTAACGATGCTTACGAAAGCGGGTACAACAGCGGATATACAGATAATGAAAAATATCTGTTGCTTGAAAGATGCAAAAATCCCCGTCAGCCAATTGTAAGTAATCAGGTTGCCGGCGAATTAATTTTGAATGTGCCATTTTATGTTGATACCAGCCCTGTTCCCCAATATTTGTTCGCAGATATTAAATATAGTTTTGCAGGAAAAGTCAAAAGTATTTTGTTTCAACCTTCGTTGATCAATGTTGTTTTTTGTTATGAAACAGGTAAAACGGATACCTTCAGAACTGTCAGATCGATTTTACAAACAGGAGTTTTAATTAATAAGGAGGTGACCAATACGGATAACGCTGAAATATTCTTTAAAACCGATGGCGCAGCAAACGGGAAAGTTAGTTGGATAAAATTTGAGCCTTCCGATAATTTTAGTTTTCAGCGCGAAGCCAAATTCCGCACGCAGTTAATTACATACAAATAGTAGAGTGACATTCTTTCTAAACTGCATTGAAGGGGACGTAGAACTTATCACGTTTAGTCAAAGTGCATACTTGCAAATTGATTTATAGTAACATGCAATGGACGGCTGAAAAGTAATCATGCGCTTTTGAAGCAATATCCGGAGGTATAAAAAGCAAAGTAATACGTGGTAAAACAAAAAAGAGCAGCCAGTATTTTACAACAGAATGCTCCTTTTGGTTTTAACTTCTACCGAAATATAAAATTTATTTCTTTTTTAATGCGTCAAGTTCTAACTGCATTTGGTCAATGCGGGCTTTCAGTTTTTCAATCAATGCCTGCTGGTATTCAATCATACTTTGTTGCTGCTGAACACTTTTAACTATTGGTACAACAAATTCTGAATAAGCAAGGCCATATATTGAGTTTTCAGCTTTCGGCTTACCAACGCCGCTAAAGTTATACCCGATAGAGTTGGCTGCACTTTCTACTTCCTGTGCAATAAAGCCTGAGTAAGTTATTTTTTCCTTTTCGGCAACCGCTTCGTAATATAATTTTTTTGCGTCCGGATCTAACAGTGCAATTTTAGAATCTACCCCGGTCAACTTATCAGTCATTCTTACATCATAGTTGTAGGTTACCGGGCGAAGGCGCATAATAAAATCCAGGCCATGTTCTTCGTTCTGCACATTATTTTTTACCCTGCCATCGGAAAGAGTGATAACATTTACTGCAGCATAAATATTGGTAATAGCATTATTTCCCAACACAACGCAGTTAGAGTTGGTATTACCCGCCATGTAACCAAGTGCAGTCTGGTTGCTTACATTACTTGTAGGCCCGCTAAAAGCTCCTATTGAACTATTTTGGCTACCTGTAGTTACGTATGACAAGGCATCTTTACCAAGTCCCGAGTTATTGCTTCCCGTTGTAGCTTGTGTCAGTGCTCCTGAACCAACGGCAGTATTTTGGCCATTACCGGTACCGACATAAAAAAATAAGGTTGAATCTCCATAAGCGGTATTAAAACTGGAAGTAAGGTTATTATATAAGGAATTCACACCGTAAGCAGCGTTGTTATTACCTGAGGTATTTGCGGCCATGGCCTGAATGCCACAGGCGGTATTAGATGCTCCTGAGGTGTTTACGGTTAACGAATTATATCCTATAGCAGTATTGTAGCCTACAGTATTGGGGCCTTTAAGACTACCATACCCTATAGCTGTATTCCAAGGTCCGCTGGTGTTGGCTGATAATGCATTATAACCAACGGCTGTATTTGATGAGCCTGAAGTATTGGCTATAAGTGCTGAATTACCTACTGCCGTATTACTGGTTCCGCCGGTGTTTGCATACATTGCGCTGGCACCTACTGCCGTATTGCCGCCACCGGAAGTATTGGTATACATGGCCTGGGAACCAACAGCAACGTTACTGGCTCCTGTAGTAGTTAGATGCATGGCTTCATAACCAAAGGCGCAATTCGCGTTACCTGAACTCATAGCCCCGCCAGCGGCAGTGCCAAAGAATGAGTTCTCACCGCCGCCATTGGCAGTACCCCCCGCTCCGTATCCGAAATAAGTTTTACCACTATCCTGATCTAATAAGCCCGAACGCACATTATTTATTTTGAATTCCAGGTTGTTGGCATCAGTAGTTCCTATAAAATTTGCTCCATCGTTTGTGCCCAGGTTACCCGTTAATTCCCATCCGGCAGTGCCAATAACCGTAGGAACATAATCAGTACCGTTCCAAACCAGGGCCTGGCCACTTACTGTTGCCTGGCCTGAAATAGGTTGGCCATCTAATTTAGATACAGTAGGATTTGGATAGGTACCTGATAAGTCGCCCCCCGCAGTGCCTAACGGCCCTGTTGGGCCTGTTACACCTATTGCCCCTGCTGTTCCGGTTGGTCCCGTTATTCCTATGCCGGTAACTCCTGCCAAGCCTGTTGCTCCTGTGCTACCAGTGGCACCATTAGAACCTGTGGCTCCTACTGCACCTGTAGAACCTGTATTTCCTTTTACACCAGTTGTTCCCGTAGCACCGGTAGCTCCCACTGTACCTGTAGCGCCTACTGAACCGGCTCCGCCTGCCCCCGTAACACCTTGTATCCCCTGGCTGCCGGTAGCACCTGTAACACCTATTATCCCTGTTGCTCCTGCCGGACCAACCGCACCTGTAAAACCTTGAATACCCTGACTGCCAGTGGCGCCTGTAGCACCCACTGCCCCAACCGCGCCGGTCGCCCCCGCGGCCCCAACGTTGCCTGTAACGCCTTGTATACCCTGACTGCCCGTGGCACCTGTAACACCTATTGCCCCCGTTGCTCCTGCCGGACCAACCGCGCCTGTAACACCTT
>Ga0182013_10006817_pt1 | contig 12797 bp, 11 predicted proteins | sample 612S2MmetaG_FD_120487 | JGI IMG/M metagenome (GOLD analysis project Ga0182013, IMG submission 120487) | Permafrost microbial communities from Stordalen Mire, Sweden - 612S2M metaG | ecosystem: Environmental > Terrestrial > Soil > Wetlands > Permafrost | place: Sweden: Stordalen | collected... | reverse complement strand
GTGTGAGTGTCCAACGAATAACTGTTCGTCACTGGCATCGGCACATCGAGCGTACCGGAGATTTGTCCCCCGATAAACTGACCGATGGTCACCACCCCTTGAGAATTGGTCCCGGAAACCGTTTTAGTCCCCCACACTTTCACCAAGTCAGCTTGCGCTTGCGTCCCTGAACCGTCATTGATGCCGGCCCAGCCGATCAATTGGCCCCAGCCAGTCACGGTACGGCAGACGAACACCGGGCCGTAAGGAATATTGTCGGGGTTGCGGTCCAGATTGACGGCCGCCACATAGTCCAAACCACCGGCTGGCGGACCGAAAAAATCCAAATTGTCGGGAGGGGCGCTCATGCTAGTAGGTGCTTTGGTCTCCCTTCACGGCCCAGGCGCGAGCGCCGCGGTTCGTGTCTTCCCAATCCACTCCCGGCACACCCGTAATCGACGCGCCCACATTTTGAGCAACAATGACGGTGGAACTTCCTGCGAAGTTCGGGGAGGGCAAGTAGGGTGGACTGATGCGCTCCTTTAATTTTAATCCGCCGTTGGCCGTCGCGAGGCGTGAATCCCAACTGCCGTTAAAAGTCTGGTAGCCGTAAGTCCAGGTCAATGGCCCCTGCCCGCCGTCTATCGTGGCGCTGCCCACCGAGCCGCGCAGTTCCCGGGGTTTCGCAATTTTTACAACCGTTGTGCTTCCGGCCGTGTGGCAATTGAGAAAATCCTTGTCCGAACTGACGTAATAATAAATCGCGACGTCGCTGGTCGCCGCGCCCCCGCCGACTCCCAGGTCCACTTCCACCAGCTTGATGGTGCCGTCCGCAATGTCCTGCCTGACGATTCCCACCGGGGTCGAACCGGGCTTGACCAGGCAATTGTTGTTGCCCGAACCGTCGCTCAAGCCCACCGCGTCGCCGTCACTGACCGGTCCCTGCACCAGTGACAACGCCCGGCCGGTGGATTGGACCTTGAACGGCAGGGTCGGGTCCTCCCCGTTGCGAACCGTGACACCGACAAAAACCTTGTGATCGCTGGTGACCAGCGCCGGCGCGACCGGAATCGTGTTCACGGCGTACGGCTGGGTGGTGTCCGTGGCCATCTTCCGTATTACCGTTCCCACCGGGACCAGCGCCGTCCCCGTCGCGCCGCCAAAGTAAGTCGAGGTAAGCGGCTGGTCGTTTCCGATCTGGCCGGAAATCAAACTGCTCAGGCTGCGGCGAATGCCCGGCAACTGCTTGAACGCCGAGGCCAGCTTGCGCGCATATTCCGCCTGGACACGCAACTCGGCCTGTCCCGGAAACAAGCTGTTCGTCTGGGTCCGCCGATCCAATTCCCGTTCCGGTTCAAAATGGTCGCGGCCTCTTTCGTTGGTCAGGTCCACCACCTCGCTCGTGACTTCCCGCGGACTCATCGTAATTTGCACGCGGTCAATCTGGCTCGACAACGCAAAACCAAACTCACCTACCGGCGTGCCCGGCTGCCAGATGAATTTGAAGCCTCCCTCGGAGTATTCGTACTGCCGCAACAACACGTTTTGGGCGATTAGATTCGCCTTTGCATAGGCGCTCACGTTGTCGGCATACGGAATTTCCGTGTAAAACCCGGCTTGCACCACGGCTTCGAGGTTCAACCCGCCCACGTTCTCAACGCTGTCGCGCGACACATCGGGATAAGTCCCGGCCCAATAGGAGAAGCGCTCGGCTTCAAACGTCAGCGCCGCGCTCACGGACGGCACGGTGAGCGTGAACTGCGCGTTGATGACCTTGTGACCGTCCTGCACCATGATCAGGTCCTCCGACAAAATAACCGGCTCATCGAAGATGATGAAACGCACTTCCTCACCCGAGTCGTCAATCTGAAAGGGCACATGCTGCCAGACCGCCGTGGCGTTCTTGAAGAAATTGAGATTGAACTGGGCGCTGCTCAGGGTTTTGAACAAGTCCGCGCCGACCATGTAACCCTTGGCCATGGCGTAACCGTTGCCATCGGTCGGGGTCGAGGCGTCAAACTGCATTGTCCCGGTCGTGGGATCGGTTTGATAGACCTTGCAAAGCAACTTATCCGCGATGTCCAGTGATTGCAGCGGGACCGTGAAGCCCCGGAACAACGGCGTTGCTCCCGCCGCTGGCGGGGTGAGGTTATTGTTGGGTTCGGAATTGAAAAATACAAATTCATCGCTGGGCCGGAACGCCCGCCAGAGCAGCGTGGATATATATAATGCCGCCGGCATGTCCATGCGCCAACGACCGGCGAACTTGCGGTTGTCCGTGAAGGCCGTGCCGTCGTCGCCCGTCGCATTCAGCAAGACCACATACTCGCGCACGGTAATGGTCAAGGCGCGGGCCGTCGCCAGTTGACGCCCGATGTATTGTTCGGGATCATTCGGGGTGGCGTCGTATCCCGCCCGGTGATAAATGTCGTCGGCAAACTCCTCGAACACCGTGAAGTCTTCCCAGCCCTCGGCCCAATCCGCCTGCATTGGCACGTCCATCACCTGGTACAGATTGCGTTCCCCGAGTACCCGCACGTTCGTCGGGTGCCCGCTTAACGCGACACCCACCCGGCGATTGTCGGAATTATTCGGGAAAAGCGGATAGTTGCCGTAACCCTTGCGGGTGAAGACCAGTTGGTAAGGATTAGTCGGCACGCTGAACAAGGCGAAGACGCAACCCGACCGTTCGCAAAATTCATTCAACACCGCGTCGAGCCGCTTGCCGTTCAGACAATCAAACTCAAAGATCGGGCAGTTAAAGAGCCCCGCCGGGAACAGGCCGCCACCGGTCAGGTCCCAGGCCCACGGCGACCCAATCGACCCGCCCACCACGCCGCCCGGCAAACCAGCGGCGCGATAATTTAAAATAGCCGCGAGCATCGCCCAGGCGTCCAATGCGGAATTGGTGTACGTCCAGGTCAGCGTGCCGTAATCTGCCGGGTAAATGTGCATGTAACGCTTCACCCGCACTCCATTTACCAGCGTCACTTGCGCCTTGTTAAAAGCGCAGAAAACCAGATCCCAGGTCAGCAGGTCGCGCAGGTCCGCGAATTGCAGCGTCCGTGTCAAACCCTCACCCGAGCCGAGGTTCTCCACGTCGCTTTTGCAAATCCCCACGAAGTAATGCGCGCCAATGGTCAAGGCGCACAAGGCGCCGGTGGCAATCGTCCAGGCCGCATTCGGCGCGACATAGACAATGGTGGCCGTGCCGGGATTACTGCCCCACGCGAAAGACGCGGACATGGACTGGGCCACAAATTGACCCGCGCTCTGCGAACCGGGGCCGCGAGCCACGTTGGACACCACAACCCCGACGGAAACATTCGCGCTCATAAATGATTCCCTTCGGCCAGCAACTTTCCAATCGCCCGGTGAAAGCGCGCAATCTCCGCCATGCACTCGGCCGCCTCGGCCTGCGTCTCGTCGCTCACAATGGATTCATAAACCGCATACCATTCCGTCAGTTCCAATTGCCATTCCAGCAATTGCTCGCCCGCCGACCACGTGGCCGCATTGCCGCCGCCCTCGGTCTTGTAGATCGCCCACAACTCCCGCAACTCCGGGTCGCCCCGGATCAGCAGCAACGCCTTGTCCAGCGTCGCGATCACCGCGGTGGGACTCATTCCCTGCGCCGCCGCGATTTCCGCGATGGACGCCTTCGCCACTTCATCCGCCTGGACGTGGTAGGCCGGGAGGCCCGCCTTCCGATGCGGCCGGTAAAATCCCTTGCGCCCGCGATTCACCGCGTAACGTTGTTTAGGCGGAAGCGCAGGCTGCGCGGCTCGAAAGCGCTTGAGGGATTGCTTGAGATTGTCCTGCACACACGCGGGGCAAACCCGCCGTTTGCGGTCCACGCGCACATAATCGAAAGGCTTCCCGCATCGCTTGCAGTCAGCCGTTTCGGTTGTGTTCGCGGTTGGGTTCATGGGCGCGGCTTTTGTCCCTGTTCCACATGGAATGTCGGAATCGGCCAGTTGAGACTCCGCAAGACTTCCTCCCAATTTTGAAACTCCAGACGGAACAACGCCACCAGCTTGGGCCGCGTCCGGCAGCCATGCCCCGGCTTATTGTTCAGCACATCGTTGACATGCGCCCGGTTTGCGCCGATGGCCCCGGCCAGCCGGGTCACCGTCCATTGCGGCCGCCGGTCGGGAGCCTTGCGTTCATGCAGCAACCAGTAAAATTTTGTGTTCTTCACTTCTCCCCCTTCTTCCATTTGTTCCACTCGTGAATCAGGGTATAGAGCGGACCCCTGCGCGGGTCGGATGCCTCCAAGTCCGACATATACGCCTCAAAAATTTTGGCCGTTACTTTCTGTCGCCCCATTGGATGCGCATCGAGGTCAAAGCCCCAGCAGCGGATCGGCGTGGAGTCGCCACCACGGCCAAAGCGCTTGGTGAAGCCTTCCTTCTTTTCCATCCAGCCGGGACTCTTGCTCAACTGATCGCGCAAATCTTTTCGGTTCAGCGTGATTTGGTCGCGTTGCTTGGCCAGAAATATCTTCAAGGCGCTGATGACTGGATCGGGGTCCATGAACAGTTTGTCGCGGGCCCAGCCGGTACGGCCCCCATGCCCCGCCTGCTCCGGCTCTCCCGGTGGAAAATCGAGCAATTCCGTTTCGACGCAGAAACAACTCATCGGGATGGCGTTCGCTTTCACCGCCGTCAACAGGTCGGTCCAAAACACGTTGATGTTCGTCTCGCTCGTCACGTCCGCCGCGCTGCCCTCGGCGTGTTCCACCATGAACCGCAGAAAACCAGAATGCTCGTCGTCTGAGTGCGAGTTCAGCATTTGCGCAAATGCCGACCACGCCGACCACACCACGCCGTGGACCAGCTTGTCGCGCTCGCCCACCGCCGCGATTTGTTTGGAAGCCAACCAGTCGCCCAGGTTGTTCATCACGAGAGCCACAAATTCGGCGCGCCGCTCCAGCAGCAGCCGGCCAAAAACAAAAAAGTTCTGCTTCTGCGCCTGCATCCATTCGTAATGATTGGCTTTCCGTTTGCTCGCACTGATCTGCACATGCGGATAGCGCGAGCGCGTCGCCGCGTCCGTCGTGGTGCTTTCCCCGGTGACGATGAAATTGGTCCGCGGCTTGCGCTGCACCCCGTCCGGCGACCACTTCTCGGTCGGCACGCGGTTGAAGGCGTCGCGGAGGATCGCCTCCTTGTCCAAGGGCACGTGTCCATGCCGGTATTCATCCACCCACAACGGCTGGTTGGAATAATTCTCAGCCTGGATTAACAATCCCACCGCCGTGCCTTTCAACAGTCCGATGCCCGATGAAATTTTATACCCCCAAATGTGCATTGCCCATTCCGTGGTCACCGTCTTGCCACTGGTCGCCTGTCCGTGAATCCAGCAACCAGGAAAGACACCATGTTTCTTGAAAATCTCCGGCGCGGCGGCAAACGCGAACATCGAACCCATGAGCAGCCACCCCTCGTAACTTCCCGCCGTGTCGAAAAACTTGCCCGCCACTTCGCGAAAATAAAGTCGGTACAGCTCGGCTTCCGTCGCCTCAGCCGCCCCCACGATGGGCAGCCCAAGGCCATTGATCCGCAACGGCGTCTTTCCGTCCGTCTTAAACGGACGCATGGAGGGCTTGCGCTGCGAAAATTCGTTCTCCCGGCCCTTGTGGTTCAAATAGTAGCCTTCTCCCTGCCACCAATAGACCCCCTCCTCATCCGCCTTGAGCAACTCTCCGTCCGCATATGCGCATTCCTCGCAGAACCAGATGCCGCTCTCCACGCCCGGTGGCAACGCCACGCCATCCGTCCGGGTCACCGGATACCACCCGCAATAATCAATTTGATTCATAATTCTCCAAGCTCCGTAATGCGTGCCATCGGCATGCAGTTTTTGTAGTTCCACCTGATTGCCGTGCCAGGCAAAGTTGCCCCGCAACAGACACCATTCCCGAAATTTTTCCGGCGAGGCGTACGCCTTCGCGTCCAGCAAATCGCTGCCGTTGTGGTGCGGCCCGCGGCTCACCTCGCCCAGGATGTTCTTCAACCGCACCAATCGCTCCACCTGACCGTTGCTTTTGCGCAGCAGGAACAGGCATTCCATCTCAAAATCACTGACCTCCTCGGGCATCCCATCCAGCAACATTTGCGCAAACCATTTCCGGTTCCATTCCTTCGCGTCATGGGAGGCCGCCCGGATCATCACGGCCCATTCGTACTCCACCTTGTTTTTTGGCGACAGGGGGCGCCGCATGTAATAACGCCCCGCATTGCGCGGGTCCTCCGGCAACACCGCCTGCCAGTGGGAAATCGCGGCCAGCGCCCGGCCACAGCCCGCCCACTCGGTGTCCTGGGCCAGCTTTCTAAGCCGCTCGATCATCTTGCGCTCCTTCTCGCCGCCGTTGGGCAGTTTCGCCTCATAAAGCATCCGCTCGACTTCGGTGCGGATGAAATTCTCATCCTCATCCGCGAAAAAACTAAGCTGCCCCAACTCGTAAGGCGGCAGCGTCTCATCGGCGATTTGCATAATGGTGGCGTAGACGCGGCGGTCGGCCTCGGCGGGCCAGTCCCATGTGAGGTCATCCGGCATGGTTCAGCGCCGGGTGTCATCCTTGCCCTCGATTAGCCGCCGGAGTTCCGCCTCAATCTTTTTCTCGGAGCATCCCTCCAACCGCATCCGCTTGATCGTCGCCGCCGCCGCCCGCGACCAGGTCCGTCCGCCGATGGTTCGGCCCGCCAATTCGGCCTTCCATCTAACCGTCACCATGAGACTCCGCCGCCGCAAGGCGCGGGCGCGGCCAGACTTAAACCCCAGGCACCAACCCAAACCCACAGACCCAACCACGGCAGCAATAATGAAAAAATCATTCATTGGGATTCGACAGCGAACCATTTGTCCAGGGACGCCAGGGCCTGGTCGCGCAGCTTGCCGCGCTCTGGGATTTTTAGATGCCTGCCGTCCATCTCCTCGGGGATCTGCCAGAATTCCTTTTGCCCTTGCATCGAGAAGTTAATGCCCGCTTCCCCGCCCGGCTCGTAATGCGCCAGATGCCGCAACACAATCCGCTTGCCGGTGGGCAACAGCAACGCTCCGGTCAACACGCTCTGGGTCACGCGGCTGAAAGCGCTGGTCAAAACCGTCTCGCGCCGGCGTTGCGGTCGGTTCGCGGCCTCAAGCTTCAACGCCAGGTCCTGCCGTTCCGTCTGAAGCAATTTGATGGAACTAACGGGGTCAGACCCGTCAGGAAATAATTTTCCAATGTCTTTCAACAATGCGAGTTGAGCGAGAATCTCCAGCGGTAAAGGGGTTTCTATTTCCACTGCGGCAACTTCCGGGTTTTCGTTAGTTTCAATTTTCATGATTTTATTTTTTTGCGCCCACGTTGGGCCGTAAATTATTTTGCGAGGTAAATTTTCAATAGCCCGTCATCCCAATCCGCCTTGCCCTTCTCGCCGCGCCAGTCATTGGGCAAAATTCCGACCGTCCCGCGAATCTTGAGTTTCAGGGCCACGTCCGTTGCCAGAAAGCGGGCGCATTTGACGGCATCGAACCGCTTGCGCCGGTCCGCCTGGAAAGTCTCCTTGTATTTGGGATCGCCCTTCTCCTCGTTGTCATACACGACCATGAACTGACGGCACTTCACCCGCGCCAGCCAGTCGTCCAACACTTCACGGCATTCATAATTCCGGCCCATCCAAATGCCCGGCAGGGCTGCTACGCCCAGCAATTCAATTCCCGAAGCGATCATCACGGGAGTCAGGGATTCGCGGGTCATCCCGCCACCGGCCCCCTGCCAGATTGCAGCCGCTTTGAACTCCCCTTCCGTGCCGAACACCCGCGAAAATCTTTCCGGCAGCACTTCTTCACCCAACGGGGGCAAACCACGCGGAATATAAACCTGCGGCGTCCCCGCCAGTGTTCCCGAACGCCCCATGCCCTTGTGCGGCCGCAATCCGATGAGTTGCAGGTTTTCATCGAAATACGGAATCAGGATCGGCTCGCACCAACCCCAGAGATTTCCCTCGTCGTCCTGCCATTGATTCCGCCCCGGTCGCTCGCTCTCCTTCAGCTTGCGGATGCGTCCCGCTCCACAGAACTGGCTGTTGGGCCGCGCCGGTTTTTTCCGTTTGCGGTCCGCTGGCACCCACAAGCCCGAGGCCAGCAACTCCACGAGTCCGTACTTCTTTTCCAAATCCACCAGCAATTGCCGGTTGCTTGCCGGGCTGGACTTGAATTGCAAGGCGCGGCTCGTCCTGGTTTTCAGCGCCCGTTTCTTGAAGAGCATTTCCTCGTCGGCAGGGGACAAATTCAGCAGCGAGAAAAATTCCCGCAATGAGCGCCAGCCATTCGGCTCGGCCCGATGCTCCGCGGCCACGATCGCCGGTTTAGCCATGACATGCAGCGCGACAATATTTGTCTCCCCGATGGATTGCGTTGCCTCACTGCCCTGCCATTTCAGAATCTCACGCGAGGTCCGGCCCTTGCCCGGCCCGACAATACCGCGCCGCTCCAATTCTTCCATGATGCGAACCGCCCGCGTGTAACCAAGTTTCAACCGCTCTTTGAGCAAGGACACCGCCGCATTGTTTTCCGCTCGAATGATTTCAATGCACTGTTGAATCAAGGCTTCGTCCTCGTCCAGGCCGTCTTTGTCCAATTTGAAGGGAGTGACTTCCGGCGCCAGGCTGGCACTGGCAGGTTCAGCTTCTTCATTTTGATTCCCTACGACTGTGGGCGACGGAATCGGGGTGGGAAGTATTTCGGCCCCCGCCCCCTCTGTCTGCGCGGTCCCCGGCGCGCCGATTTCATCCGGTGGATTTTTCAAAGTGGTGCGTTCCCGCCACACACCCGCCTGCTTCAAATATTCGATAAAGGCGTCCCGGTTGCTCATACCGGACACCTGGGCGATATAGCCCACGGCGGTCATGGCCTTCGCCCCGGTCTTGCAGGACGTGCTCTGACATTTGAAAAACTTCGTCCCCGCGAACTCGAACACACCGCACTTGTCCGTTTTGTCGCAGAAAGGACAGGTGTAAGATTTCCAATTGCCGTACTGCGGGCTATGGCCGTACTGCTCGATCACCCGTTGCAGTCCCAGCTTGGCATCCGCCTCTTTGAGCGCCGCCTCATTGTCGAAACGCGGGTTCACGCTCCCCGGATTGCGTTCATTCGTCAGCACTTTTCCTTTTCAATCATGCCGAACGACGCGGCGATCTGTTCAAACGAACGGCCTGAATCCTGCGCCAGCTTCGTGATAATGGTCCGGGGATGATAGCGGGCCGACTTGTGACCCAATCGAAAGACAGGAATTACCGGCTTCAATCCGGCGCTCTTCTTCGCCAGGTCGGCAGTGGTGAGTTGCAACCAGGCTGCCGCCTCCTCGCGGGTCAGCATGTCATCCAGCTTGGGGTTCAGGCTCATTGGTGAATCAAGCCGCGTTCCGGGCCTTCGGAAATTGCCGCTCATACGCTTCAGTAATGCACTCTCCGACCTGGTAGGAAAACGAACGGTTGTGCAGCCGGCCCAGGCGGTGTCCCTGCCGCAACTGCTCCTTGGAAAACATCACGTTTTTTGGGAATTTATTTTTGTTCTTTGGTTTCATTGGGGTGACAGACTGGAAATAGTAATACTCATAATAAATACATATCATCTCCATACTATAGAAGCGGTCAACACAAATAATTTGTGCCAAAACATTGGGGTTTTCGCCGTTATCCTTTAATTTCTGTTGACAGGTATGCACATCTTATGCACATTTCTTATACATAACTAATACATATTATGAACACGCAATCAAAAAGGGCTGGAACCGAAAAGAATCACAAGCCGTCCAGTGATGATTCGGCCAGCAAAACCAAGGGTCAAAGCGGTATGGCGGGGAATGCCACAGGGGACAGCGGCAGGACCAAGTCCATCAACATGACCCTCACCAATGGAGTATTACAAATCGCCGCGGCGTGCATGCACCACCGGGTGATGAGCAATCGAACCGAATATTTTTCCACGCTGGCGCGGGAGGATTGGGAACGCCGGGGCCGTCCCGAGGTTCCCAAATCCTGAATCCGGTCAGACTTCCGCTTGCCGGCCGCTGGGACTGACGAATTGCCGGGGACGAACCCGGTAATCGTAGTCTTCGCGCATCAGCGTCCTGATGAGTTCTGCTGGATCTTCAAACCGCCGGTGCGCCATCAACTCTTTAACCATCTTCACTAACTTTGGCTCCCGGCTGCCGAGGAACCGTTGACCTTCGAATTGGACGGGGGCACTTTTTTTGCGGTTTATCATAATGTTTAATAACTCGCGAGGCTCGCCGGCTACACAGTAGCCGGAAGGCCATTGCCCATCCCAATGAAGTGACGCAACCGGCCCGCGCCCCGCCCGATCGGAGTACGCGCCAGGTGACAGGCTTCCTTGGAGAAATTGGCAAGTTTTCCGTTGGCCCGAACCACGCTGAATGTGCCGCAAATTAATTCAAGCACGGTTAATGTCAATGGCCGGGGTGTCCTACACCGTTGGCTTCACCTCGTTTGTAGGACGTTGCGTTCTCAATTCTGCGTTGCGTCGGCAACGCAACAGTGCAAGAGCTTCTCACTACACTTGCTTGCAAATTATTCTGGGCGCTGTAACGCCGAAGCGCCTTAAAAATGCCTATCGTTGTGGGGAATAATAATCTGACCTCGTCTCGTCTCGTCTCGTCTCGGTTGTGAAACTGGAACGAGACGAGACAAGACGAGACTAGCCCGCGTGCGCGCACGAGGGGTATCTATTTGGGCGCAACAACGCAACAACGCAACAGACGTTTTGGAGATAATAAACGGCGGGATTCATGTTGGTATGTATGTATGTATTTATTAAGTACTTAAATAAATAATAATAATAATAAGCGCATCGTTCCCGCGCCCCTGATGCCGTTGCGTTGCTGTTGCGTTGTTTAAAAAAACGCAACAGTCGCCGCCTGCGCCCGGCATTTCTCCAGCGTCAACTGCGAGGAACCGTCCTCCCGCCCCTGCTTTGTTTGGCAGGTTGGAAGTTGGGATGATTTAGACGAAGGACCCCGGCTATGTATGGGGGCCTTCAGTCTCCCCGTTTTTTTGCCCGCTCGGTAATGTAGGGGGTTCTCTCTCCAACCGATCCCACCCATCCCATTATTATTATTATTTTTAGTACTGAATAAGAATAAATATAATAATAAAAGGGGAAATCACTTGCCGTCTTTTGAAATCGGCTGGGTAGGAAGTCGGATGGGAACAGTTTTCCGTTCCCAACCTATTTGGCCGCGCCCTCCGCTTATCCAGTGCGGATTGACGTTCCATGTGGAATGTCGGAAATGACCGCCCTGCGATCTCCAGAGTCAATACGCAAGAACTCGCCCGCCCCATCTCCCCAACTGACCAGCATCAGCACCCAGCACCGGCGCCCCGTGGTTCCGCTCTGCTACTCTCTGCTGTAAGTTGGTCCACGTCCCGCTGACCGATCAATTAACCCACACACATGCCCCGGAACCGTGCAACCGCATGGGACCGTTTGAGAGTAAAAGTCTGCGCACAGCCAGGGCCTGCACACGACTATTATTTTCGCTCACGGAATCTGGATTTCATACCCCCCATTTGGCCGATATGGGGCGGTTGCGGCGGGAATTATCCACCCCTATTACAATAAAGCGGGCATTGTCATTTCGCCCACTTGCAACGGGTAGAAAAGCGCGCGCGCAAAGCAGCTTGTCCGCGCCCAAAGCCACAATTTAGCGGCTCGAAAACGAGCGGCATTGAATAGCTGGCAAAACGCTGGCTGGTGGCGTCCGTGCTGAAGGGCAAAACAGTTATGAACAAAGCAATCGGTCTAATCGGGTATCCGTTGGCGGGTGAAAGCTGGAATTGGACAGGTCACTTAGTCCAATTTGAAGCAGAGCGCAAAGCGGGCGCGGGCGCGGGTGGCGGTGTCCAGTCTTGGGAGGATTGGGCGGCGCGGGTGTCGTTGCAAGTCAATCCTAATCAGGGCGGCGATATTACGGGCCGGGGCGTGGCCACGTTGAAGCGGGCGCGGGCCGTGGGCGCGGGTGTCGAGCCTGACTACAAACGGGCGGCGGATTTGGAAGCATGGGCAAGCGCAAGCGAGATTGCCAAGCTAGGGGAAACGATTGCGCCAATGGGGACGGATGTTGCGCTAATGCCTGCGATGCTCTGGCAAGTGCTCATGGACATTGAGGCGGAAGTGAGAGAGCAACGGGCGCGGCGGTCGGCGATACTCGCGGGGATCGTTACGGAGCAAAGCGAGGGCAAGCGGTTGCTGTCGCTGGCGGGTGGTCACGAATGGGGGGACGGGCGGCGGTTCGTGTTTCTCAATTCGTCGGGCATGGCAGCAAGGGCGGCAAGGTGCATCAAAAACCGGCGCGGCGTCACTCCCTCGGACACTTCGCTACAGGATGCGGCGGCGGCGGCGGTGGCGTCCATGTCGTTTCAATGGGCTGTCTATTCGTCGCTGGTTGGCGATTTGTGGAATGACACCACCGTTAGGCATCTGGCGGCGTACGGCTGGCGAGCGGCGTTTCGTTCGCTCACTTCTGACCAGTCGGACGGGATGACGGGCGACAGGGCGGGACAACATTCAAGCAAGGCGGGAAAGGAACACAATGGCGGCGAGTCCGTTGCTTTAGATGCCGCGCAACTGCAAGTCGAGTCTGCCAGTCTCAAGGCTTGGGCGAATGACCGGCAAGGGCGGGTGTTTGACGCTGGCGCGGACACTGAGGCGCAAGACAAGGCGCAACGTCGCGCAACCTTGCGTTGGATTGCCAGCGTGTTGGACACCAAAGCAAAGGGCAGGACGGGCGCGGCGGAACGGGCGCGGTT
>Ga0182013_10006816_pt1 | contig 12798 bp, 14 predicted proteins | sample 612S2MmetaG_FD_120487 | JGI IMG/M metagenome (GOLD analysis project Ga0182013, IMG submission 120487) | Permafrost microbial communities from Stordalen Mire, Sweden - 612S2M metaG | ecosystem: Environmental > Terrestrial > Soil > Wetlands > Permafrost | place: Sweden: Stordalen | collected... | reverse complement strand
TATCTCTCCGCGAAAATTCCGCTTGTCCGCGAGCGGATCATTGGCGCGAAAGCGCCGATAGAGGCGCTCGCACAAGCCCTGCAGGCACCGATGCCAACGGCGCGTGGCGTAGCGATGGCCAGTTCATTGTTGTCCGATGGTTCGGGTCCGATTTATAACAGGGCGTGCTCCATCTATTTTGTATCGACGGTTTATGAAATTATCGCGCACCTCGATCCGAGAACGACGAACGGCTGACGAATCAGTTCATCGAATTCGACTCACCGTACGGTTTGAGATCTCTCCAGGCCCGCCTTCCCGGGCTCTGGAAGTGGTTCGGCGCCGCTGAGTGGCTTGGGCGCTCCACCCGCGCCCTTACCCTCAGCGGTGTCCTTGTCGCAGGAGCCTGGAGATGCCTACAGTTGATGATGACATGAAATCCCTTCAGAGTACGTATGCGGTTTTGTTGTCGGTGTTGATGGCAGCGCTCGCCGTTGCCGTGTTCATAGCGGTGGACGCATCCGATTCCACGTCAGCCCACACGCAGGTCATTACAGGAACGTTCATGGGACTGAGCATCGATGGAGGGAGTCTGGCCCTTCAACCCGAGGGAACGAATTCGGGAATGTCCTACGCGTTCAGTAAAGACACCATGTGGATCTCTTCCACCGGTGTCGTGCATATGTCCGAACCCGCGACCTGTCTTGAGACGTCCAACAAAGGTCACAAGATAACGATCGGCGTGGTGTGGACGAAGCCACAGGGCTATGCACCGGGAATCTCACTCCTCGCGTACGTGCGATGTTGAGTCGCGGGTCTTAGGCGGATCGCATGGTGCCGTCGCGTAAGTAGCGTGCGTGCCACGAGAGTGACTCTTCGATCAGGTGCGGCGTGTGCTTGCCGGGGGACGTAGCGCTCGCGCGGTCGAAATAGTCCTGCAGCATCGGCCGGTAATCGGGGTGAGCGCAGTTGTCGATGATCTTTTGGGCGCGCCGGCGCGGCGCCAGGCCGCGCAGGTCCGCGACGCCCCATTCCGTGATGATGACGTGGACGCCGTGCTCGGTATGGTCGACGTGGCTGACCATCGGCACGATTGAGGAGATCGCGCCGTTCTTGGCGGTCGAAGGCGTGAGGAACATCGCAATGTAGGCGTTGCGGGCGAAGTCGCCCGAGCCCCCGATGCCGTTCATGATGCTCGAGCCCATGATGTGGGTGGAGTTGATGTTGCCGTAGATGTCGGCCTCGATGGCGCCGTTCATCGCCAAACACCCGAGTCGGCGTATCACCTCGGGGTGATTGCTGATCTCCTGAGGTCGAAGGACGATTCGGTCGTGGTACTCGGCGATGTTGTCGTGAAGATCGGCGGCCCCCTCTTCACTGAGTGAAAAGGCGGTGGCCGAGATGGTGTCCATCGTGCCCGAGTTCAACAGCGCCAGCATTCCATCTTGGATGACCTCCGTGTACGCGGTCAGCGGACGAAACGGACCGCCGTCGAGTCCTCGAAGGACCGCGTTCGCGATGTTGCCAACACCCGACTGCAGGGGCAGGAGTGACGCGGGTAGGCGGCCCCCCTTCACCTCGTAGGCGAGGAACTCCAAGAGGTTCTCGGCGATGCGCTGCGAGATGGCGTCAACCGGTTTGAACGCCGTATTGCGATCGGGGGAGTTCGTCTCGACGACGGCCACGATCTTTTCCGGTGGACAGTGGAAGTAGGGAACGCCGATTCGGTCGGACGGTTGGAGTATCTGGATCGGCTTGCGAAACGGAGGTAGTGCCGTGCCGTAGTAGATGTCGTGCATTCCTTCGAGCGCGGCGGGCTGCCAGGCGTTCACCTCGAGGATGATGCGGTCGGCCATGTCGATCCACGTCTTGTTGTTCCCGACCGATGAGGACGGAATCAGCTCGCCGTCTTCGGTGACGCCAGACACCTCGATCACCGCGACGTCGAGGTGTCCGAAGGCCCCCTCCCAGACCATCTGCGCGACGTGCGAGAGGTGCATGTCGAGGTAGTCGAGCAGTCCGGCATTGATCTTGGCGCGACTCACGGGGTCGGACTGGTACGGCATTCGCATGCTGATCGCGTCGACCGCGGCGAGCGCACCATCAAGGTCGGGAGCTGTCGACGCCCCGGTCCAGACACTCACCGCGAATCGGTCACCGCGTGTGGCGGCTTCTTCCACACGTCGCACGAGAGCTCCGGGTACCTCCTTGGGATATCCGGCACCCGTAAAGCCGCTCATCCCGACATTGTCACCAGGACGGATGAATTGGGCGGCCTCATCGGGCGATACGACTCGACCCGCAATTGACGCGTTCTTGATTCGAACATGCTCTGCGGGGGTCACTTTGGAAGCCTAACGCTGGCCCGGTTGGGGCTCGTCCCTACTTTGGCGTCCCTTGAATCGTCGCCACGCTCAGACTTGATGGAAGTATTGAGCACATGCACGCGATTGAATTGATCTTCGCCATCGGCTGGGCGGCGTTTTGGATCTACTGGTTCGCGATGGCATTCGCGGCGAAAAGGAGTCACGTCGCCTGGTCTCGTGAACTACGGGCTAGAGCAGTGATCATTGTTGCGGTGATCGTCTTGATCCGTGGCGGAGCTTTTGGACATCACCAGCAGAATTCGGACCCTTGGCGTGCCGGCGTCGGTCTCGCGCTCTTCGCGTTCGGGTTGTGGTTCGCGATCTGGGCTCGCGTCCACATTGGGCGCAATTGGGGCACGCCAATGTCGAGAAAGGACGAGCCGGAACTCGTGACCAGCGGTCCCTATCGTCTGGTTCGCCACCCGATCTATTCGGGCATCTTGTTGGCGGGTGCGGGGACCGCGATCGCGCTCAACTGGATGTGGATCGTGCCCGTGGCGTTGATTGGGGCGTATTTCATCTACAGCGCGGGCGTCGAGGAGCGCTATATGACCGAGCAGTTCCCAGACACCTATCCGACGTACCGAAGCTCAACCAAGATGCTCGTGCCGTTCATCTTCTGAAGGCAGTGTGTTCCGGTCACCGGTGACGTCATTGACGCTGAACAGCCCGACCAGAATCTGAACCCCGAGATCGAGGGTTACACTCGCTTTATCCCCCGGAAGCGAAAGCGAGAACGTGACCTACGTCGTTCAGAGTGAATCGCTCAGTAAACGCTACGGCGATGTCCTCGCGGTCGACGATCTCTCGTTCGCCATCGAAGCCGGAACGATCACCGGATTTCTCGGCCCCAACGGCGCGGGCAAATCGACGACACTTCGAATGTTGCTCGGTCTCGCCCGACCCACGAGCGGTCAATCGACCGTCTTTGGAACTCCCTACGACCAACTAAAGACGCCCGCACGGCGCATCGGTGCCGTGCTCGAGGCGACCGATTTCCACCCCGGACGGTCGGGGCGAGATCATCTGCGGTCGCTCAGTTGGGCCGTGGGCATCCCCGACACCCGAGTCGACGAAGTCCTCGCGCTAGTGGAACTCCAAGACGCGGCGAAGCGCCGAGTGAAGGGGTACTCACTCGGCATGCGTCAGCGCCTCGGACTGGCCGCCGCACTGCTGGGGGACCCCGATCTGCTCATTTTGGACGAGCCAGCAAATGGGCTCGATCCCGAGGGCGTGCGATGGCTTCGTGACTTCCTCAGAGACTTTGCGTCCGGCGGGCGCACCGTGCTCATTTCAAGTCATGTGCTCGCCGAGATCGCCCAGACCGTCGACCGAGTCCTCATCATCAATCATGGACGGCTCGTCACCGAATCGACGCTCGATGAGTTGACCGCCAAAGTGGGCGGCGCGGTACGCGTGCAGAGTCCCCAACTCGACAGCTTGGCCGAGGCACTCCAGCGTGAGGGAATAGTCACGACGAGGAGTAACGACCACGCGCTCTTGGCCCAGGGAACGACGAAGGAACATGTCGGCGACGTCGCGCTCGCTGCGGGCGTCGCAATCCATGAGCTCGTGACCGAAGGTTCATCGCTGGAAGAGGTCTTCCTCGACTTGACGTCAGGGACGGAACCACAGTGAGTCAGTTGCGGGCCGAACTACTCAAAATACGCTCAACGCGAACGACCATCGGCCTTTTGCTGGGGCTGATCGCCTTGGCGCTGCTCTTTACGATTCTGACGTGCACGTTGTCGCCCATCAACCAACTCATCACCGAACAAGATCAGGCGAGCCTGCTCAGTTTCGGCAGTATCGCGGGAGTCTTTTCCGCACTCGCGGGCGTCATGCTGTTCACGAGCGAGTACCGATTCGGGACCATCAGGCCGACGTCGCTGTTCAATCCGAATCGAAGTCAACTCTTCGCCTCGAAGATCACCGCCGGCGTCATGTCGGGACTGGTCTTCGGGGTCATTGGTGAGGGGCTCGTATTCTCGATCGGTCTGATGATCTGGAAGATCCGTGGGGTTCCCATCCTCATGTCCGGCGCCAATGAGACTGAATTGATCGTCGGTGCCATCATCGGCACGGCGCTGTGGGGCGCCATCGGTGTCGCGGTCGGCTCCATCGTCCCCAATCAAGTAGGTGCCGTGATCTCCTTGCTGGCGTGGGGCTTCGTCGTAGAGAACCTGGTCTTTGGATTGTTGCCCAAGATTGGTCGCTTCTTGCCGGGTCGCGCGGCGGACTCGATGATGGGCCCCCTGCAAGACAAGTTGCTGCCCGGCGATGTAGGTACCGCCGTCGTCATTGCGTGGGCTGTCGTGCTCGGAGTCGTCGGGTTGGTAATGCTCAAGCGGCGTGACGTCAGTTAGGGCTTCGCTTCGCGCAGTTGTTGCACCGATGGCTACGTCAATTCGTGATAGGTCCTGGCGTCGAATCCGGTGAGCCGTTAAATTGGCAACGTTCAGCTAGCAGGTTCCCGGGGGGGCGAGCATGACCGATACCGTGAGGGATGTCGCGTCGTCGACGCCCGACGGACCACCGCCGGAGCGGCCGAAGATCCAGGTAGTGCCGCTGAAAGGTCTGCCGATATCGGCGGCGGCCGTGATTCTCGTCACTCTGGCAATCGCCGGGAACTGGCAATGGGCCTTGGTCTTTTGCCACGTCGCTGGTGGCGGTCTCTGGACCGGCATCGATCTCTTCGTCGGTCTGGTGCTTGGACCGATTCTCGGGCGCCTCTCCATTGCAGCCCGGGCGGAATTCTCCGCGAGGTTCATGCCCAAGATGGTCATCATCATGCCGACGGTGGTCATGATGACGCTCGCGACGGGGTTTCAGATCGCCCGCAAGATGGGGAACCTCTACGCGAAGAGTCCGAACCACCCGTGGCTCATCGCGTCGTTCTGCGTCGTCGGTGTTATGGCCGTCATCGCCCTGGGCATCCTTGAACCGGCGAACATCGCCGTCCTGTTCGAGATGAACAAACCGGTACCCAATGGCGAGCTCATCGGGCGGCTCATGAAGCGATTCATCTACACCGCGGGCATCACGGGCATCATGCAGATCGCGACGTTGATCATCATGACCCGCGTGGCAACCCAATGAGTCTCGATCAGTCGCCGCCTGTGCCAGCGAGCACGGAACGCTCGTATCCACCAATTGGCTGGCTGAGTACCGGCGCCCTCGCGTCGGTGATCATCGGTGGAATCCTCATGGCGTCGTACGCACCACGTAAGGCGCCCCTCGGCGCGGCTACGGCACTGCTCGTCGTTGGTGCTTTGTTGCTCCTGTCCGCGGGGGTGCTGCTGGCGAGCTTGAAGGAGTTTTCGCGCACGACGTTTCTTAAAGTCTTCAAGTGGGCGATCTTCGCCGACCTCGTGACGGCGGCCATGATCGAGTTCGCCTTCGTACGAGATCACACGAACGGTGCCTCACTGCTCATCGTGACCTGCATGCTGGCGGTATTCACGCTCAGCGTTCCAACGACAGTCGCCTTCACGGTGGCTCGCTACGCCGAGGACTGATTCCGTCGTTCACCGCGACAGCTTGGTGGACTCCCCGTCGGGAACGTCGAGATCCCAGCGCACTCTCCGTACGGCGTTGTGGCTAGAACGGAACACCACACGTGACATAGACGCCGATGGCGGTGTTGGTTTCTTGATCCGCGAGTGAGCCGTCGCCGAAGGCTTGACACGTCACTGTCGCGTTGCGGCCATGGGTGTTGGCATGTACGTCGATGTACGGTGGCATACCGGATCCCTTCGGAAAGCCCGGACCGTCAGTGGTCGTGGTAGCGATCGACCACGGCAACTTGGCGTTCGTCACGGAACCCGAGGAACCATTTTGGTTGACATAGGTAATCGTCACCGTGGTGCCCCGTGGTCCGATGACCCGGTACACGTAGTTCGTCGGCGTGGGGTTCGCCAGGCCCTTGACATGGATAGGGAACGACGAGGCGTATTGGCCGTCTTCTGACTGCGTGGCCTCTCCGGAGCGAACCCTTGTCGCGCGGCTGACCAGAAACACTATGACCACACCAGCCACAATGATGCTCAACACACTGACCCAGAGTTTGTTTGACTGGTCGGGCGGTTGCACTGTTCCAATGTACCGTCGCGACGGGCTCGACCCGCTGACGAGTACGTGATGACCGAGGGCGAGTCGTGGAATGCTCGGCGTGGTCCGGCGCGGTATTCGCAAGTTACAATTTGCCATGATTGCGGCCAATATCTTTCGGCTCGGACAATGGAGTGACTTTTTTCTTCTAGTCGGGACCGGGGCCGTGACCCTCACCGGTCTGGTCTTCGTAGCGATGTCCCTCAACCTAAGAGTGATCGCGTACGGCCCAACGCACCGGAACCGAGCGATCAATACCCTGACCGGTCTGGCCCTGGTATTCATGCGCTGTGCGCTCGTACTGATGGCGGCGCAAAGCCATCAAGCAATCGGTGCGGAGCTGTTAGTGGTGTCGGCCATCTCGTTGGTCGTCTTTGGCAGGGGCTACGCCAGGGCCATCGCGACGGGCAACGGCCTGCGGCTCTCCCGGATCATTGGCGGAAGCCTCGTCCACCTGACGGAGATGGTTGGAGCGACGCTCTTTCTCCTTGGGCATCGTTTCGGACTCTACGTTGCAGCGGTCGGAATCGTCGTCAACACCTGTTACATGATCACGGCGGCGTGGTTACTCGTCATCGGCTCGTTTGATCAACAAACTGTGTAGTTACAACGCGCCGCGCTTGTCGGCAAAAACCTTTTCGCGGTAATAGTCCTCATCTTCACTCGAATGTAGATTCCATTGCCATCGAAAAGTTCCGGCACTGTGAGCGCGTTGTTGTTCCAGTTACAGTCGGACCATGGCGCGAGAGACAGTCACCGGATATTGCTGGCCCCAATCTGTTCGCCAGGGAGAAGAGGTTGGGCTTCACATGTCGTCGTCGGGCGCACGACCGGTTCGCGTCGAAGTCGCGCGCGTGGGCGCTCAACGAGAGGTGGTGTATCGCTCGGCGTCGGTCGCGACCGAAGAACACGAGACGCCGAGGACTTCGTCGTCGACTGGTTGTGGTTGGCCCGTAGCGCTCAGGGTTGACGTTGACCCTTCGTGGCGCTCGGGCTATTACGAAGTGGTGATGGAGATCGACGTTGGCGACAAAGTGCGCCGCGACTACGCGTTCTTCGTAGTGCGACCGACATCGAAGGAGCGGATTGTCATTGCCTTGGCCACCAACACCTGGCACGCGTACAACGATTTTGGGGGGATGAATCTCTACACCGGTGGAACGCACGTCTCCATGCAACGTCCCATGGCGCCGGGCTATCTCCACAAACCAATGGGCAAAGGTCGTCGGGTGACGGGCACCGGTGCCCCCGACCCGCAGAACGCCGCCCACGTGGGGTATATCCAGTTGAACCATCTGTCGAGCTACGCGGGGTCCGCGGGATGGCCCGACTGGGAGCAACCCTTCATTGCGTGGGCGGAGCGTGAAGGTTTTGAGATCGGCGTCTGTACGAACGCCGATCTGGAGGAGCATCCCGAAGTATTGGATGGGGCGAGTCTGTACTTGTCAGTCGGTCACGACGAGTACTGGTCAAAAGGGATGCGCGACACCGTCGAGCAGTTCGTCGCCCGGGGTGGTAATGCCGCCTTCTTCTCGGGTAATACGTCGTTGTGGCAAGTCCGTCTGGAGGGCGACGGAGACGTGATGGTGGGCTACAAGGGATTCTTCAAGGACGATCCGCTCATGGGGACACCGCACGAGTCCGAGGTCACAACGTTCTGGTCCGACGTCATCGTCGCTCGACCGGAGAACACGATGACGGGGGTGACTTTCACTCGGGGCGGCTATCACCGCATTGGACGCAACGTAACGGCGGGTCTCGGTGGCTACACCGTGCATCGTGCCGGCCACTGGATCTTCGACGGCACCGGACTGGGCTACGGAGAAGTACTCGGATCGAACGCGACCGTGGTTGGTTATGAGTGTGATGGGTGCGCGTTCACCTATCGAGACGGGCTGCCGTACCCCACGGGAGAGGACGGCACACCAGCGTCCTTCGAGATTCTGGGCACGTGCCCGACCCAGCACTTCACCCGAGAGACCGCGCCACGTCCCCCGAAGCCGGGCGAGCCGAGCGAGTTGGAGTACATCGCCGCCCGGGTGTTCGGCACGCGCGATCCCGCGGCGATGGACCGAATTCGACACGGCCACGCGGTCTTGGGTGCGTACACGAACGAAGCGGGGGCGACGGTCGTTACCTCGGGGTCAACCGATTGGGCGCACGGTCTGGCCGAACGCGATCCCCAGATCGAACAGATCACACGCAATGTACTGACGAAGCTCGGTTAGGGACGCAGCGTTTTTCGTCGAATCACCACAAGAGTTCGCTTCGTCACGCATGTCCGATGTGAAAAAGTTTGCACGTGCTGCACTTGTAGGCGCTCATTGATTGATGTGTCGACGCTGACTGTTTTCTCGCCGCTTCCTGCGCGGCATCCATTGAGGCGTAGCCGCGCTTCGGCGTGCCGTTGGCATTGATGTGGCTCGCGGCCGTTCGCCGAAGCGACGTGCCGCCCGATCGCTTCGCCTCGGAGGTGCGCGTAAGCCCGTAGATCGCGAGAGCGATGAGGGCCAGAATGACGATGGCGACGAGCAAACTTCTCCTATCTCTGAACGAACGGTGCCAGTACCTTGCGATTCCTGACCGAGCACGCGTAGTGATCGATTCCGATTCCCAATCCCATTTGACGCTGTGCACAACGCTAATCTCCACGTCCGACGTATGACTGAGCGAGCACCCACCCAACGCGCGGTCAACACTTCAGGGCCCGAACGCGATGGCCAACGTTCACGGTTTGACGGCGACCGAATTGGGCAGGTCTTGTGCAGACGTAGAGAGACCTGTGCATTCACCTTGTGAGAATTGTGGTTCGGGTCTCAGGAGGGCACATGATTCGAACAACGCTCAAAGGTTTTCGGCTTTCCGCGACTCTGATCGCGGCCATCGCCGTCGCGACGGTGGTGCTTCCCATTGCGAGCTCTACGGCGACCGCGACTTGGACGCTGGCACCAGCGCCGCCGCCGACGGGTGGCTGGACGTCGGTGGTCTTCCTTCATGGCGAGTGGATCGCCCTTAGTTCGAGTGGCCAACTTGCCGTCTCCAAGAACGCTTCGACGTGGAACGAGCAGTCGGTACCTCTGGGTTCGTGGCGAAGCGCCGCCTACGGCGCCGGTCGCTTCGTCGCCCTTTCATCGGCGAACGCGGTCCCCGACGAAATGGTCTCTCAAAACGGCGTTGCGTGGTCGACGCAGGCCGGGCCTCCAGGTACACCCCAACAGGCGGGCCACCCAAGTCTGATGGGCGAGTGGACGGGCATCACGTACGGTCACGGACTCTTCGCGGCAGTCAGTTCCGTGGGCACGGTCGTCACCTCCACGAATGGGATCACCTGGGTCCGACGTTTCTGGCGTCCGCAAGACGATTTCACGTCGATCACCTACGGAGACGGACGCTTCATCGCCGTTGACGCGGGCGAAGGCGACGTGATGATGTCGATGGATGGAACGCACTGGAGCCTCATTCGCCATCCGTTGACGGGCGCGATTCCCGCGCCAGCGGGTGGGTTGCACTTCAGCGCCGTCACCTACGGCAACGGAAACTTCGTGGCCTTCGGCTCGTCGTCGGGATCTGGGTACGTCGCGACCTCCGTGTACGGCTACGTGTGGGCACTGAACCAGTACTCGCCGGCGCAGGCCATTAGCGGTGCCGCGTACGGTTGTGGAACCTTTGTCGCCGCCGGTCAGACGGCCGCCTCGACGGCCCCGATCATCACTTCGAGCACGGGTGCCGCGTGGACGTCGAGCAACGTGGCGACGCCGGCCGCCGCGGCGTGGACGTCCATCGCGTACGGAGCCGGGCGCTACGTCGCGGTCGACGCGGCGGGGGACATCGCGCTCTCACGCAGCGACGCCAACTGCCGGGCCACGACACCCTCCCCACCACAACAGGTGTCGGGCAACATCCATAATGGTGAGGTCTGGACGTACATGCACCCGCCATCGAGCAGCGGTGCCGCGCCGGTGCTGGGTTACCGAGTCGCGATCACCGACGGTGTCACGACGAGGTACTGCGGTGCGAAGGTCTACTTCGAGCCGAACTGCATCATCAAGGGACTGAAGAATCACCAGATGTACTGGGTGAGCACCCAGGCGTTCAATCGCTTCGGGTACTCGGCGCCCACTGACCCCGAGTTCGTGATCCCCGTTGCGGCGTGGAGCCTCGACGCCACAGCGCCGGCCGTCGTGGCCCCGGCCCCGGCGCACGTACAGATCACCGGCGTCATCGCGAACGGCGAGGGTATCTATCCCACGACCGTCGTCTCGATCCATTTCGGCTCTCTTCTCGTCGCCTGTCGTCCCAATCCCTTTGGTGAGTGTGCGCTGAACGTGGCGAATCCACCGGTTGGCACGCAGCCGATGTACGCCACCTATTCGGGCTACGGCCGCTCGTATCGCTCACCGACCTACGAGGTCAGGGTCGCCCCCGTCTGATCAACGACGCGCACTGCGATTCGAACAGTCCCGTAGCGCGGTCCCTCGACCTTGGTCGCGCTGGGCGTGATAGGTGTTATATCCGCGTTTGATCGATATTCGTGACTACCGAAGGGAACCTTCCATGTCTCCATCCATCCTCGACCTCTTCCGCCTCGACGACAAGGTCGCGATCGTCACCGGGGCGTCATCGGGACTCGGCGTCGCCTTCGCCACGGCGCTGGCGGAGGCTGGGGCGGACGTCGTGCTCACGGGTCGGCGTACGGATCGACTCAATGAGACCCGTGCGCTCGTTGAGGAGCGCGGTCGGCGTGCCCTCGTGGTCACGGCCGACGTCGCTCGTCCCGAGGACGCGCAGGTCGTCGTCGAAGCCGCGATGCAGGAGTTTGCCCGCGTCGATGTCCTCGTGAACAACGCCGGCAAGGGCACCGCGGTGCCCGCGACTCGTGAGACGTCGGAGCAGTTCCGCGAGGTCATCGACATCAACCTCAATGGGAGCTACTGGATGGCGCAGGCGTGCGGGCGCGTCATGCAACCGGGCAGTTCGATCGTGAACGTGTCGAGCATCGCGGCGTTATCGAGTGGCGGCCTTCCCCAGGCCGCGTACTCAGCCAGTAAGGCCGGTCTCATCGGACTCACCCGCGACCTCGCCGTGCAGTGGACGGGCCGCAAGGGTATCCGTGTGAACGCGTTAGCGCCCGGATTCTTTCCCTCGGAGATGACCGACCAATTTCCCGACGGCTACATCGAGAGTTGGTTCGACCGGATTCCTTCGGGCCGCGCGGGCGACCCCGACGAGCTCGCCGCGGCGATGGTCTTTCTCGCTAGCCCGGCGGCGGGCTACGTCACCGGTACGACGCTCGTCGTCGATGGCGGCCTCACCGCCTTCTGACGTCGAACGGTTCGTCCAAGGGCAGTCGAGACTTCCTAGGACTCGACCACGTCGCTGCGATGGGGGAGCACCCAACCCGGCCGAGGAAAGTGGCAGGTGTAACCGTTGGGATAGTTCTGGAGATAGTCCTGATGTTCGGGCTCGGCCTCCCAGAAGGGACCGACCGGCTCGACCTCGGTGACGACCTTGCCCGGCCAGAGACCCGACGCCTCGACGTCGGCGATCACGTCGAGCGCCGTTCGGTGCTGGTCCTCGTTGACGTAGTAGATCGCCGAGCGATAACTGGTACCCCGGTCATTGCCTTGGCGATCCTTGGTCGTGGGGTCGTGAATCTGGAAGAAGAACGCGAGGATGTCGCGGTACGTCGTCACGGTCGGATCGAAGATGATCTCGATGGCCTCGGCGTGGGTCCCGTGGTGTCGGTAGGTGGCGTTCGCCACGTCGCCGCCCGAGTAGCCGACGCGGGTCGTGAGGATGCCGGGACGCTTGCGCAGCAGGTCCTGCATTCCCCAGAAGCAACCGCCAGCGAGGACGGCAACTTCGGTGTCCTCGCTCATTGGGCGACCTCCTCGGTCGACGCGGCCTGATCGAACAGAGTGATGTACTCGCCGTACCCTTGGGCTTCGAGGTCGGCGAACGGGACGAATCGAAGAGCGGCGGAGTTGATGCAGTAGCGCAGTCCGCCCTCTTGCACCGGTCCGTCGTTGAACACGTGTCCGAGGTGGCTGTCCCCGTGGCTGGAACGAACCTCGGTCCGGTCCATGCCGTGACTGCGGTCCACAATCTCAACCACGTTGTCCTTCACGATGGGCGTCGTGAAACTTGGCCAACCGCACCCGCTATCGAACTTCTTGGTCGACGTGAACAGCGGTTCGCCCGAGACGATGTCGACGTAGAGACCCGCTTCCTTGTGGTCCCAGAACTCGTTGCGAAATGCCGGCTCGGTGGCGCTGTGTTGGGTGACCTCGAACTGGTGCGGACTCAGTTTTTCGATCGCGGACTGGTTCTTCTCGTAGGTCTT
>Ga0182013_10006813_pt1 | contig 12800 bp, 14 predicted proteins | sample 612S2MmetaG_FD_120487 | JGI IMG/M metagenome (GOLD analysis project Ga0182013, IMG submission 120487) | Permafrost microbial communities from Stordalen Mire, Sweden - 612S2M metaG | ecosystem: Environmental > Terrestrial > Soil > Wetlands > Permafrost | place: Sweden: Stordalen | collected... | reverse complement strand
TTCAAACTTTGCCAATACAAACTCACCCTGTCCCACGGACATCCCTCTCTTTGAAAAAAAGAGAGGGAAAATGCAAAATACAACAATGCAAAAGCATCAAGAGGGAAATTTGTCGTACACCCAACAGCTTTTAAATGGATGGGTATTTCTGTTTTCTTTTTAATAAAAAAGGCCACCTTTTGGCGGCCTTTACTTTTTTACTGATTTAATTTTATTTCCTGTAAAGGGGCCAGTGTGCAGTCATATTTGGTTACATCGCTGCTGCGGTTCTTTCCTTTGTGCGCCATATCCAGGTTGCTGAAGGTTATGTTTCCGTTTTTACGCACGCATATTTTCTGGTCTTCTTTAATCGTTCCATCGTTATTCAAATAAGCTGGGTTTATCTCTCCGTCAAAAATAACATCGGGTATTTTATCGCCGAAAATGGCAATAAACAATTGTCCGAAGGTTACGGAATTATCGGGGTTGCCGGTGCCCCGGGTTATTTTATTGTCATGCACCGAAATGCCACCGCAATAAGGGTCGTAAATGCTGTCTTTAAAAGGCTTTTGCAGTGATAAGTAACTTACAACAGCTATCTGGATAGTATTTTGTCCTGAGATTTCGTTATTGGCAATATCGCAGAAATTAGTAGCCATGGCAATAATACCCGTGCCCGCAGGAATTTCAGCCACTGTAGTTCCTTTTACACCAAAGTTGCGTCCGTTGTTGTTTACGATGCGGTTATTGGCAACCAGACAGCGCATGCCATTCTTTTTAGGCAGTTCGGGAAGGTCGAATATCAAAATACCACCAGTATTGTTTTCTGAAAGATTATCTGTTACCTCGGCATCCGTTGAGTTTTCAATTTCGATACCGGCAACATTATCATGCACATGGTTTCTTCTTACAATAATGTTTTTACTCTGGCCTACATAAACCCCAGCATCTGACGAGCCGAATACATCGCAATCTTCAATCAAAACATTGGTGCAGCCAACAGGATAGGTACCGTATGAGCCGTTCTTAGGGTCGTGCAGTGAGTTCCAGCCTACTTTTAATCTTCTGAAAGTAACATTGGTAGCATCCTGAACTTTAATGCAATCGCCTTTAGAATCCAGTATTGCAAAGTCTTCCATTACAATACCATCGGCAGTAATGCGCAATCCTTCGGCGCCGTCTTTCTGGCCTTTAAACGAAAGGATGGTTTTATCCTTGCCTTTACCACGGATAGTAACATTCTTTACACCATCCAGCACAAGTGAGCGGTTAAGGGTGAAAGTCCCTTCGGGTAATTCTATTACATCCCCTTCCCTGGCATTAATAAACTGCTCCTGTAGTTGTTTTTCGAAAGTAGCATCAACGTTTGAAGCCTGTTTGGTTTTGCAGGCCGACAAAATTAAAGCTGCGATTAATACAAGAGGAAGGAACTGTTTCATAGGGGAAGGGTTTATTGTTTTTCTAAAGTTCGGCAAATATAAATTTGAATGTTGAATGAAGAAACGAAAAATGATGGATGAAATTGTAATTGGGGCGAATTTGATTTTTATGGTTTTGGCGTTGATTATGGGCCGGAAGGAGAGGGTTGGGGCGCATCTGCGATGCGGGATGTTTTAATTGTTTAACGGTGCAAATATAGGATAATATTTGATATGCAAGCCCCCTAAATCCCCCGAAGGGGGATTTTAAAGACAAACAGCCAGTTTAATCGCTCTTGAAACAGAGCGTATAAATGATGGAATTTTCGGTTTTTGAGGCAGGGGACGGTGGATGGGTAGCTTTGGCGCGGTGCAGAGATTTGACAACTTTTTAAAAGTTGTCAAATCTGCGTGTTGGGAAATAGCAAAAAATACACGCATTATAAATGCGAATGCCGGGGAATCCTCGTTACAAACGAGGACCAGTTGGGGGGCAAGATGCTTCGCCCAAGGCACACGCAACGCGTAAAGGGGAAAATGTTCTACCCTATTTTGTTGCTTAAAAGTCATGAAATATTATTCAATTTTTAGTATCTCACTTACCCTTAATATAAACCCGGTCTTATCTTCAAATTCCTGGTAGAAAGTTTTATTGCCCGCCTTGAAATTCGGCCTTTGTTTGTTGGCAATGTGCCCATAAAGCCGTTTGAAAGGAGTAATGTCTGCGTCTCTTTTAAACAACGTTATTGTATTGATTAGCTGATCCCTGGATTTTCCGGCCCATCTGCCGCCATCACGATCTTTTAGTTCTATAAAAACTAATACGTTATTATAGGTTATCATTGCTTCACATCTTTCGCCTTCGGCGCGGGGTATATCCAAACAATGATCAACGGCCCTGAGTGTAATTTCAACACCGCCCGGATTATCAACCCAAAGGTGCCAAACGTGTGCGTTGTCAAATCTGAGTTCAGCCGGCGGCACATCATATATGCCGAAAATTTTTTCGGCAGTAGCGACCTTGCATTTTGCTGCAAAAAAATCTATCGCCATCCTTTTTCCATTTCTTGTAATTGGGCAAACAACTCATTTGAATGTTCTAAATCCATATTAAGGTAGTTATCATCGGATGGTAAGCCTTTATAGTCCTTTAATTTTGAAATTGCGCCGTTTTTTTCATTTAGCTCATAAATAATAAGATCGTCTGAATGAGTTGCCGCGTCAATTTTTACAATACTGTTTAAAGCATTTAAGTCGGGGTTTTCCATTTTAGCTTGGCCCCATTTAATCAAAAGGGATTTTGCCTTTACAACCAAAGTCAGGTAGTTGATTAAATAAGGACTGTGCGTTGTCATAATCAACTTGTTGCCATCATTTCGATTATTGAAGCCGAGCAAACTTTCGAGCATTTCTTTCTGCGAGGTTGGAAAAAGATTCTGCTCAGGCTCTTCTACAATATTTACAAAACAACTATTCTGGTATTTTGCCTTGATTAACTCCATTTTTTCATTTTTTTCTGTCCGGCTTAAACTTGTATCCTTTTCAATGCCTTCAATTTCCTTATCTTGACGTAAGCCTTGTTTTGCACTGATATTTACTTTAGAATTATCCGGTTTTCTTTCGATAGATTCAGCCAGATTTCGTGACACTAAAAACAAAGGCACGGCTGATTGCAATCCGCTTGAGGCCTCTAATAAATCAAGTAGATAATCTTCACCTATTATAATAGAGGTTTCGGTTTGCTTATGATATTCAAAAAACAACTTTGATATAGGAAGTTTTATCCGGCCGCTCAACTCCTGCTTAGACCGTATAAGTTCTTTAGAAAAGGTATAGAGCGGTTTGGGTAAGCCTTGTACGTCATCAGCGCCTTCTACAGTACTTAAGAAATTTCGTTCGGCGGGTACATACATTATTTTAGGAACGTTGAATCCGCCTTCGGTATTCTGTGCAGTAAATTTCAGGCCCCCGCGCCGGTAACTGATGCTATAAATCTCTCCTTTATAATCTATTTCAGTTTCGGGCTTTGCATAATTTTTGATGCGGTGATAGGCACAATTCTCTTCAATAAAATCTTCCCAGGTCATAAATTTTTCCGATACATCTCCACGGTAAATCGCCTTCTCTAACCACATCATAGTTGAAATCAGCTTCGCTACCGTACTTTTTCCACTTCCCTGGTTACCAATAAAAACGGTTACCTTTTTCACATCCATCCACCCACCGTCTTCATTATAGCCTTCTTTGATGGGCCCAAAATTTTTAATTCTTATTTTGCTCATTGCTGTAATTATAATTCAAATTTAGCTATTCTGTTTATCCCAGCTTAAAAATAGCATTTACCTGAAAAAACAAGCATATTAAACCAGTAAGGGCCGTAATAGAATGCAAAATATACTAGCGTGACGCTAGAAACATAGCAAAGCGAAGCAAGATGCTTCGCTCAAGGCACACACTACGCGCAAAGGGGGGAATATTTGATATGCAAGCCCCCTAAATCCCCCGGAGGGGGACTTTGAAGACAAACAGCCAGTTTAATCGCTCTTGTAACAGAGCGTATAAATGTTGGAATTTTCGGTTTTTGAGGCAGGGGACGGTGGGTGGGTAGCTTTGGCGCGGTGCAGAGATTTGACAACTTTTTAAAAGTTGTCAAATCTGGGTGTTGGGAAATGGTGTGGGATTTAGCTGGCAAATAGCAAAAAATACACGCATTACAAATGCGAATGCCGGGGAATCCTCGTTACAAACGAGGACCAGTTGGGGAGGCCACCTGGCAAGGGTAATCTCTTTGCATTAGGTATCATGCAAGATGGAAACAATGTAGTGTATGGTTCCCTCTTCTCCATTTTTCAGAGCAAAAATGGAGAAGAGGGATGTCGAAGACAGGGTGATGAGGCAAAGGCTGTTGGCACTTTTGCAGGTTTCGGACAGCAATGGTTTTTAAACTCAAACGCTTCATACTCACTTCCAGGTTGGCCTGAAGGCACACCTGAGCAACAGAAAAATTTCTAAAAGCATCTGGTTATGCCATTGTTACCAAAATTTTCTAAGCAATTTCATAAGCAAGTAATAATATTTCAGTCAACTGGTTGCTGTTACAACAGCTAAAGAATCCATGTAATCGCGCCAGTGAACAATCTTTCTATTTTTCACAGTTATGATTGAGCAAAATCTATTATCATAGGCCTTGTTAGAGGGTGTTTTGCCGTGGACCTCGTATTCAAGGATAAATACACCAGGCTCTGTTGATTTATGAACGATTAGATTGTTGGCGGAGTGCAGTTTCATGCTGTATCCTCCAAACCAATCCATGTATTTTTTACGACCTACAATTTTATTTGCGAAGCCAGGAAAATTATAAAGAAACTCGAACACAGCCTTTTCATCAATGGCATCCCAAAAATGTTCGCCATCGACTTCGCCTTTTAGTCCCTTCATAATAATGCTGTAAAAAGGTTCGGCTTCTTTTTTGAATGCAGGGTGATTTCTGTTTATCATACTATTTCTATTTTTTACGTTATTGTTGGGCGTTGTATACTGCGGCAAAGTCCGTTGCAAAATCTTTCAACCTGATTTTGCCGGTAAGATGCGGTTGCTTATGAAAGTCCTCAAACAGTGCACCGCTATCAATGCAATGTCCCATTTCTACATAAAGATTTGCGATTGCTTCAGACATACCGCCGGCTATCATACCTGCCTTGAGTTGCTCATCACTTAATTCCACCCACGGTAGTTCCGGCTTGCCAACGGCGGTGCCAAGAAGTTTTACAGCGTCAATCACCTTTAGTTCATCACTTACGACATAGCGATTGCCTTTGCCTTCAAATGAGCCTTGCAACTCTTGTGCTGCAATCGCTGCAATATCTTTTGGATGTGCCATCGCAATTGTTGTTTCAGGCCCATAGTTATTGCCCATCACACCCATACTTCGGATAACGGCAATATCAAAAAAGAAGTTTATATAGAACAACCCAGGCCGCAAATGTTTGATGGCGATACCATCGAGTGTATTCAGCGTTTGTTCTACTTTGTGCAGACCTGCTATTGGACCATTGCCAGTGCTTAAATGCGCTCCCATGCTGCTTAGGTTTACAACACGCTTAACCCCCGATTTTTTAATAGCGTCATGGTATATTGCCCCCGTATCGGCAATGTATTGAACATAATCGCTAACTGTCCAATTGGGTGGCACCATTGTAAAAATGACATCCGCGCCCTGAAACGCTTTTATCAGAAAGTTTACATCGGAAACAGAACCAATTGCAGCTTTAGCACCGAGTGCTTCTATTTCCTTTGCCTTGCTTATATCATTACTGATAGCTGTTATTTCATTGCCATTTTTAAGCAAAATGTCAGTCAATGGCCTGCCCACATTTCCTAATGCCCCTGTGATTGTGATTTTCATGTTTGTTTATTTGTGTGCGCAAAGCTACATTTGAACGCACTTTATTACAACCACCTACCCCAAAGTATGTGCTATGACGAAAGTAAAAGAACACTCGACTTGGAATGAGAACAAAGGTATTTCGGAACTGGTTTGTCCAATTACCTATGTCATGAACAAAATCGGTGGACATTGGAAATCAATTATACTGTATTATCTTATTAGTGGCCCTAAGCGATATAGCGAGTTAAAGCGTTCTATTCCGGCCATTACCGAAAAAATGCTGACGCAACATTTGAAAGAGTTAGTGGCTGATAATCTCATTAACAGAAGAGTGGAACAAGTTATGCCACCAATAACCTTTTACAACCTTACGCAGTCAGGCAAAGATTTAAGCCCAATTTTATTAGCTATGGCAGAATGGGCGATGAGGGACAATCCGCAATACGACGAGCTTAGAGCCAAGATGCAAAAACAAGCCTCCACACGCTGATGATGCAGACCGTTGTTCTGAGTATTCCGCCTCGGATTACTCAGAACTTTGCAATGCAAGGTTTGGGGCTCATGAGACCATTGCTGTTCGAAACATGATAGAACTAAGGCTGCTATTGTATTTAAGGCCCATAGGGCCGGTATATTGGTAGTAACTCTACGTCATTCGCTATACAGCGCCGTAGGTGCGCAATATGGCAATTCTCAGTTTCGCACCTACGGCGCTGTATGACGGGGGTGGGCATTTGTGCTACCGATATGTCGTCCCTCAGGGACTAATACAAATTCAGACATCATCTGTAAAGGTTTCGAACGGTGGTGGTTTTGAAACTCAAATACTTCATACAAAATCCCATGTTGCCCGACGGCACAGCTGAACAACAGTGCAAAATTGCCAACAGCCGGGCCTCACCCCGCCATCGCTATCGCTTGGCACCCCTCTCCACCGCAAGCGGTAGAGAGGGGGCAGGATATGCTAAAATTAAAACCTTAAATTGCTTTGCTTTTCATTGCAGAGCAATGACATCCTTATAGAAAACATGTTGACAAAGGACTTCGATGCCAGCGGAATCACTAATATAGAACTCAAAATATTGAAATTCAATAGTTTAAGTGCTTTTTTATTTGATAGGTTAAACATAGGTAAAACATTTTTCCGTTTTTACAGGAATTAACATTTAAAGCAAATGTTAGCCACCGGTGGGGGGCAAAAGCGAATTTACCTTTATCGAACCAAGCGCGTAAATTCTATTATCCTCCAAATCGCGCATCTGGCAAAGGTTTCAGCCGAAAATAAAAAGGGAATTCATTAAAACTGAAACAATTCCCCTCAAGTAGCTTTACAAGTCGATTTATCGAACATTATGAATGATTATCAACTGATTAAATCTTTTCACCCCGTAGGATGACGTATTGTTGAAGCGACATCAATTATTTCAATAAAATACCACATCTAAAAAGGCAACTCTTCTTAACCAGATATCTTCCTCTGACTTATTCTTAGGTCTTAGACTATTGAACCATGGTGACTGGTGTATTAGCTTTAGTAAATCAATATATCCATCTATCGTTTCAAAATAAGATTTGGGTTTATGTAATAATATGGCCAAACTTTTCCGAACAGACTCCGAAGAAATAGTGCAATAAATATCAGGTCTTGTAATTGCGAGTACCCTGCCCCAAACTTTTACCGTTGGCCCAAGTTTCTCAAGCTTATTTAACTCTTTTTTTAAGGTTCCGTAATCCAAGGGCATTTTTAGCTTGGCGATATCATTTATTGCGTTTGCAATTACTCTTTTTTCGGCCATACTACCAGATGCCAAAAGCTGCTGAATACGACCGGATGCACCAACATGCCCTAACCAAGCATACTTACCTTTTCCTAAAATTCTCCTTCTGTTTTCAATGGTATCAAATATGGTTGGGGTCCATGGTATTTTTAGATGTCCAGAATAATCTGTAAAACAAGCTATTTTTCTACTCACACTCTCTCCATGAATTTTTTCGCTAAGACCCATTCCCTTTTTGATCTGCTTAAGGTAAATCTCCCATTCAGCCTTATTTAGCCAGGAAGAAGCTAACGCCAGGTTATCTTCCCTGATAGATTCTTCTTTTGTTTTTGATTGTTTAAGATTCTCCTGGCGAATTCGGTACCGTTTTTTATACTCCTTCAACCACGTTTTATTGGGAGAAATTTGCTTATATGCGTCAATGCCTTTCCTATTCTCCAAGAAATATTTCTTTATGGAATCCTCATGTTCCTTTCCCTCAATCAAAACATTAGCCTCAATATTTTCAAAAAAACCACTATAAGTGAAATTCGAGCTACCTATTAGCAGCGCAGTTTTGCTTTGCGATTTGAAGAAATATAGTTTTGGGTGATAAGTCTGATCAGCATCTACAATTACCACAGTATGTTTATTATCCAGTAAACACTCAATACCCTCAGGGCTTGTTTGGTCAAAAGCTATTCCTACAAATACCTTTACGCTGGTTAGTTTTTCTAAATAGTAGAATGGAACTTCATTCCTTGGATTCCCTACCCAAGCCACAAACATTTCAAGATGGTCGTACTCCTCACAGCAACGTTTGAATTCCTTTTGCAATAGATATTGGTTGCTAATTAACTTTATACCGTTCATTGTAATTGGTTTGTTCTACAATTTAAAAACTCTTCGTTAATTAATTCAAAGAATATATCATTTTCAATAATTTCTGAGGGTCCGATTTCCCTTTTGCCACCTCCAATAGCAAAATGAAAATAACGATCCCGCAAATCTACTGACGCGGGTTTCCGATGAAAAAGAAAAGAGAAATTGCGCAAATGTTGAGAGCAATTCCGCTCAAGTAATGTAAACTCTTACCGTATCTGTCTAATCTCATTAAGGATATCTAGGGTGACTCTTAACTTCACATACTCAAGAAAGCTTTGGTATTCTTCGTCCCAGCGCTTACCGGTTTCTTTATAAAAATCATCTACATAAGTGTTAGGAATAATTGAGTAAAGTTTTTTCATAATGCGCGATTTAATTGAGGTTAAGGTAAGTTGCCATCATTGGATTACTATGCAAAACAAAACATTAAATCAGTGCAAAAAATTTCAGCCGCATTTATTTGTGTTGATAACACAAACTCTGATGTAAACAACCGGCTACAAGGGTTGTGAATGCTGAACTTATGTTAACCACAAACTAATTTTGTAATGTGGAAATATTGTAACCAGTGGTTATTGGAAACCACTATTCTAATAAGATTTTACCCTGCTGAATGGAGGCATCATTAGCAATGATTAGGTAAAAATAAATTCCTGAGCTTCTACTATTAATGTTGCAGATGATAAAAATGCATTTAAGTTTACATCTCACAATTTGAAGCTGATATGCGTAACCTTTTATACTGCTTTTTTACATTTATTACTTTAACAACCTGGGCGCAGGCGCCGGTAAAAATTAATTACCAGGCCGTGGTGCGTAACAATACCGGTGAAGTGCTGCCGGCCAATACCGTTGTTGCGCTGAAATTCGAAATACATGATAGCACTGCAAATGGCCACGTTGTTTATACCGAAACAGCGAACGCAGTAACCAACCAGTTTGGCCTTATTACTTACGAAATTGGTTCAGCAGCCAACCTTGGTAACGTTGCCTGGGGCGGCAACCCAAAATGGCTTGAGGTTTTTATTGACCCCACTGGAGGAATTAACTTTAACAGCATGGGGGTTTCGCAACTGATAAGTGTTCCCTACGCGTTATATGCGCAAACCGCAGGTAACGGCGTAAATGGGGCTACCGGTGCAACCGGCGCTACGGGTGTACAGGGTAGCCCGGGCATTGCAGGGCCAACCGGTGTGCAGGGTTTAACGGGGGCTGCAGGCGCCAGTGGTAATAATGGAAATATTGGCGCAACAGGCCCGCAGGGCTTTCAGGGAGCTACTGGTGTAACAGGCGCTACTGGCACGCAGGGTAACCCGGGCATTGCAGGGCCAACCGGCGTGCAGGGTTTAACCGGGGCTGCAGGCCCCACCGGTAATAATGGAAATATTGGTGCTACCGGTACTGGTACCCAAGGACCGACAGGCCCGGGTGGTGGGGCTACAGGTCCCACAGGTGGTAATGGAGACATTGGCGCTACAGGCCCGCAGGGCTTTCAGGGAGCTACTGGTGTAACAGGCGCTACTGGCACCCAGGGTGACCCGGGTATTGCAGGGCCAACCGGTGCACAGGGTTCAACCGGGGTTGCTGGCCCCACCGGTAATAATGGAAATATTGGTGCTACCGGTACTGGTACCCAGGGACCGACAGGCCCGGGCGGTGGGGCTACAGGTCCCACAGGTAGTAATGGAGATATTGGCGCAACTGGTCCGCAGGGTTTCCAGGGCGCTACCGGTGCCGTTGGCACTACAGGCGCGCAAGGTAATCCGGGCAATGAAGGGCCAACCGGTGTGCAGGGTTCAACAGGGGTTGCGGGTATTACAGGTAGTAATGGAGATATTGGCGCAACAGGCCCGCAGGGTTTCCAGGGGACTACTGGTGCCGTTGGCGTAACAGGCGCACAGGGTAACCCAGGCAATGAAGGGCCAACCGGTGTGCAGGGTTCAACCGGGGTTGCGGGTATTACAGGTAGTAATGGAGATATTGGCGCAACAGGCCCGCAGGGTTTTCAGGGGGCTACTGGTACTATTGGCGTAACAGGCGCACAGGGTAACCCAGGCATTGCAGGGCCAACCGGTGTGCAGGGTTCAACCGGTGTGCAGGGCTCAACGGGGGTTGCAGGTACTACCGGTAATAATGGAAATACAGGCGCAACCGGTTTGCAGGGTTTTCAGGGGGCTACCGGTGCGGTCGGCACTACAGGTGCACAAGGTAACCCGGGCAATGCAGGGCCAACCGGTGTGCAGGGTTCAACCGGTGCAGCCGGGTCAACGGGAAATGTTGGAGTTGCCGGCCCTACGGGGCTTCAGGGTATACAAGGAGTTATTGGTGTAACAGGGATGCAAGGCCCAACCGGCTTGCAGGGCAGCACAGGCGCTGCGGGGGCTACAGGTGGGGCTAATGTGCCTAACGGCGTAAATACAGGTGACATGCTTTACTGGAATGGTACTGCATGGACTACCCTGCCAGCCGGCCTGCAGGGACAGACGCTGGTGTTCTGCAATGGTGCACCTACCTGGGGAGGATGCTCACCATTGGTTTATAGTACTTCTGCCACTGTAGCTGATTACGATTCGGCGTATTTGGTAGGCGATGTTAGCAGCGATAATGGCAGCCCGGTAACCGCCCGCGGATTTGTTTGGGGCACTACAGCCTTGCCCACACTTTCAAACAACGTAATTACCATTGGCTCCGGGCTCGGGGCTATTTCCTCGGGGCTATCGCCGCTTTCGGGTAACACCACCTATTATATGCGCGCTTATGCCACTAATGCCAATGGCACCAGCTACGGCGCACAGCTTACGGTCTACATCAGTGCAGGCCAGGCCTGCAGCAGCGGGGCCACTGTTACCGATTACGATGGTAACAGTTATAACACGGTTACCATAGGCACACAGTGCTGGATGACCAGTAACCTGCATACTTCGCATTTTAATAATGGTACTGCCATACAGGATGTAACTATTGCAAGCGGCAACTGGACCAACGAAACCACCTCCGCCCAGTGCAGTATTAACGATAACGGCGGCAACGATGCCACCTATGGCAAACTGTATAACGCATACGTAGTGAACAGCAGCAACGAAGTATGCCCTGTGGGCTGGCGCGTGCCAAATAATACTGACTGGAACACACTGCTTAGTTATGTCGACGGCACAAACGCCGCAGGCGGGCCCCTGAAAACCGTTACGTTGTGGAACAGCCCCAATACCGGAGCTACCAATGCCAGCTATTTTTCAGCCGTTCCGGGAGGCGACCGCGACCCATCAAGCGGAGGCGACGAAGGGCCGGGCTATCATGCTTATATCTGGTCGTCTACCATCAATAACGCAAACTTTAATTATTCTCTGTATATTTCTTATAACTACGGCAATGCTTCATTAAACAGCACAACCCCTATAAAAGAAGGGTGTTCTATCCGTTGTATACATGATTGATAGTTTTAGTTGATTGGCATCTGTTCGAAACATGCAAAATTGCCAACAGCCGGCCTCTCCCCGACTGCGCTTCGCTGGTCGACCCTCTCCATCGCAAGCGATAGAGAGGGTGCCGAATAGGGTTAGTTTGCACATATGATTTTAGGTTTCGAACAGTAGGGATCTTGAAACTCAAATCCTTCATACTAAGTTCCAGGTTGGCCTGAGGACACACCAGAACAAACAGATAAAGGCCTTGAGTGAAAACTGCCTTTAAGAGTGCTTAAAATTGAAAAAAAACGGGTATCACTGTACCCGTCTGTAAACAGTTTAAGTATGTGATAATGAGCATATTAGTATGAAAAAAGTGTACCCGTGCATGGATGGGTACAGGATTGTTGCCGCTTATTCCCCCTCCGAAACAGCCGCATTTGGGTTAGTCCAATACTTCCTCCATTTCTCCAGCACTGCCTGAAATTCGGGTGGCAGCGGGGATTCGAAAAACATGTTTTTGCCGGTTACGGGGTGCACAAAGCCTAGGGTGGCTGCGTGGAGGGCCTGGCGGGGCATTATTTTAAAACTGTTTTCAATAAACTGTTTGTATTTGGCGTAAACGGTGCCTTTTAATATTTTATCGCCGCCATAACGGGTGTCGTTAAACAGGGTGTGGCCAATGTGTTTCATGTGCACCCGTATCTGGTGGGTGCGGCCGGTTTCAAGTTTGCACTCTACCAGGGTTACGTAATTCAGGCGTTCAAGAACCTTATAGTGCGTAACGGCGTGCTTACCTTTGTCGCCATCGGGATACACTTCCATTTGCATACGCTCGCGGGTATCGCGGCCTATGTTGCCGGTAATGGTTCCGTCATCTTCCTTCGGGTCGCCCCAAACAAGGGCCATGTATTTACGTTGAATGGTGCGGTCGAAAAACTGTTTGGCAAGATGTGATAAGGCAAAATCT
>Ga0182013_10006811_pt1 | contig 12800 bp, 11 predicted proteins | sample 612S2MmetaG_FD_120487 | JGI IMG/M metagenome (GOLD analysis project Ga0182013, IMG submission 120487) | Permafrost microbial communities from Stordalen Mire, Sweden - 612S2M metaG | ecosystem: Environmental > Terrestrial > Soil > Wetlands > Permafrost | place: Sweden: Stordalen | collected... | reverse complement strand
ATCATTAATCGATTTATTTCAATGTTTGGTTTTGACCAAACATCAATAAAATCCCACCCAGATTATGAGTCATTCCTGTCTTTTGGGAATATCACCCATTAAAAACTGTTCACAGTATTGTTAAGCCAGAACTTATTAATAAGCACAGAAAACCGATTAAAAAAATGATGAAGATGGCACATGGAATTAAAGCAACGGGCAAACATCGCCAACTTCTCCTTTCAAATATGGATAAGCTCTGCTTTGATGATCTTTTAAAGCGTCAACTCGGCAAGGAGCTTTTGGAACTTATTCCTCACGAGGATATAATTATATCGGCACATATTAATTACAATAAGCCCCATCCAAATGCATTTGTCTATATACTGCAAAAATATCAACTTGATCCTACTGAATGCATTTTTATTGATGATCAGTTAGAGAACGTTCTTGCTGCACGTAAACTGGGAATTACTGCTTTATTGGTGAAAAATAAGAATTATAAAGAGATCTCATACGCTCTCAAGAAGCTCGGCGTAAAGCATTAAGATTGGCAAGCGAAGATTGTCTGGATAATTCCGTGTTAAAATCTATTGAGCTACGTCTATAAAATTCTTTATCTTTAATGTTTTTATGGTTAGTTTGCGCTTTATCTATAAGAAGCAGCGCATATGCCTCTTCTTCTAATGTCAGGGTGCCAGGAAGATTTGCTTTATTATGTAAAATATTCTCTTTCAGTTCTTTTATTTTTTCAAAAAAAACGTCACAGTTATTGTTGATATAGGTTATTATTTCTTCATGCGCGATATGACATACGTGTAGACGTGCATCGTCAGTAAACCATTCTTTTATATCGTATTTTCTATAAATATCGCAAAGAGATAGTCTCGATACATTGACATGGTTATGAGCTGGGTTAAATATTTCTTGCATATCTTGAAAGTCTTGCACCGTTTTGACCGGAAAATTTTCTTTCCATAGGCTCAGGCGCAGATGCAACAGCGGATATTTTATCTGCATTGCATTTAATGCCAGACATGGCCATAAAGCGTACATCACTATTACAATTTTTTTAATCATACTATGTCACTACTTGTCCGCTACATTACTTTAATGTTAGCATAAATAACTAGATCGACGCAAGAGAGTCTAAAATCTGCGAGCGGCAATGCCATTGAGCCATCCAAGGCTCGCGAAAGTAATCCATGAATGGGTGAAGAGCGCTTATGCCCGTTCTTCTTGCGAATCGCTCTTTTTAGGTATCATTCTTCTCAAGTTTCTGACAACATGCGGGTTTTGAGCTATTTTTTTAACTTTCCCTTTTTTTGTCCTGTCTTTGGCTACAGCCGGAGCTTCAGCCTTTTCAGATGCTGCTTTAGCGGGCAGGCCGACCTCATCGAGCCACAGAAGAACTCTTGCGGTATCTGCAAGTACACATAAAGGATTAACGTTTTCCTGGCAATGCAGCGATGTTGTTGCGACCAGAATGAGAGTGTAGGTTAAAAAAGAGGGTTTATTTTTCATATAATTATCGTAGTTATTTTTAAGAAAGAGGTTAGTTTGTCTTTAATAAATATAATAGATAAAGGGTTTTTAGTCTAAAATCGACGTGCGGCAATTCCATTAAGCCACCCGAGGCTCGCAAAGGTAATCCAAGAATGAGTAATACCATAGCTCATCAGCGGCAGGGGGATGCCGACAATCGGCAGGAGTCCCAACACCATGGCAGTATTAACGATAGTAGAAAAGATGATATGGCTCATAAGCCCGAAAGCAAGAAGCTGCGTGAGCCCCTGTTTGATTGAAAAGACCAAGAGTAAAAAGCGGTAAAAGAGAAAGCAGTAAAGCATAAGCGTCACCAGCGCCCCGACAAAGCCGAACTCTTCGCAAAGAACAGAAAAGATAAAATCGGTACGCCCCTCAGGCAAAAAGCGTAATCTGTTTTGAGTCCCTTTTAAATAACCTTTTCCCCATAACCCGCCCGAGCCGACAGCAATACACGATTGTTCGATCTGGTAACGCTCTTTTTTTGAATCCCCTTCGCCCAAAAAAGTAAGTATCCGTTGCCGCTGATAGGGTTTTAAAAAGTGCCACAATACAGGGCCAGATACAGCAGCGATGCAAAGAGCGGTAATAAAAAATGAGCGGGGCAAGCCGGCCATGTATAACAATAGGGCGCCGGTGAAAAGAATAATTACTGCCGTGCCCAAATCAGGTTGCTTGAGAATCAACAGCGCGCTGACAACCAGCGTGGCAATAATCGGGAGAAAATCGGCCACCGTAGAGAGTGTCTTTTTTTCTGAAGTAAGATAATAGACAAAAAATGCCGGGAAAAAAAGCTTGGCCAATTCAGATGGCTGGAATTTTATAAAGCCTATTGAGATCCAGCGTTGCGCACCCATGCCGATCGAGCCTTTAACCATAGTAAAGAGTAATAGTCCAATAACAGAAAAATAGATAAAATATCCCCAGCTGGTCAGCACGCGATAATCGATACTACAAAAAATGGTATACAAAATTAATCCGGAGATAATTCCAAAAACCTGTTTTTTAAAAAAGAGAGAATAGGGCTCTTCAGGCGTATAGGTAGCGCTGAGTACCGTAGCAATGCCTATGCACGAGAGCATAAGCGTCAATATAAGGCTATACCAATCAAAAAAACGGAAATAGCGACGGTCAAAAGTAAACATAGCTGTTCTAGAAGGATGCAGATGCACTCAATGTTTCAGGTGCCGGCAAGGTGACAGTGTATTCGGGCACATGCGCACGTATTGCAGCATACAGAGCATGATAATGCGCCGCGTAATAGTTGCAGCGGGGTATCTCAATAGCTTGCCACAGAAGATTGGTAGCCTGTTGGCTTTCCATATATGCAGCAAAGCAGCCTTGGTTACTGGCTACGCATCCACGGTCAAAATTAACGAACGATTTGATCATAAACCCGGGGACATAGTGCCATAAGAGTTCTGTAACTGATCTCACCGGCAGGTAGCCGCTTTTTATGTGGCCCTCTTGGCTCCACAGAGCTGCTGCATCGAGCAGCGATTGCTGTGCCTTTTTTAATTTATTTTCAATATCTGCGATGGTTTCGATTAATGATTCGGCAACGACTGTTCGTGCACCTTCGCGTAGCGCATCAAGTAATTTTTTGTAGTCGATAAATTTTTGTTCTTTGTCTTCAACCACTTTTTTGAGAGTATCGATATATTTTTTATGGAGTGCAGCAGTCTGCTGAAACAATTGAGAGTGATCAACAAAATCTGCATCGAGCACAAAAGCCGCGGGATCGAAATCGGCGTCTTTGCTTGGGTCAAGCCGCGTGCTGACAATATGGTGCCATCCTGAACCGATATGATTAAAAAGATCTAAATAATCTGACTGTACCTTGAGCGTCATGCATGACCGCATGTATGAATCGTGCAAGAGGGTTAAAAAATCGATAAGCGTTTCTGGCTCTTGCGTCTGCTGGAGAACCCGCTTTGCCCACTGCTGCGCTTGAAACGAGAACGATTCTATCGAACGTGGATGCGAACAAAAAATATGTGTTGAGATAAAGAATAAGTAATAGAACTGTAAAGATATCTTCATTATAAACTCCCGACGTTGCTATCCTTCGATACATTTTGCCTGTAGCAAAACACTCAGGATGCCTATAAAAGAAAACTGGCTCTACTCCGCTTATCTAGACTGGCCGCGCCAGACCCTTCGACTTCGTTCAGGATAAACTCCGCTTGCCGAGGCTGAAGCCCCGGATAAACGTAGACTGGTCGGGGTGGCCAGACTCGAACCGACAACCCCTCGCTCCCAAAGCGAGTGCGCTACCAATTGCGCCACACCCCGATATAATTTTCATTTAGTGTATAGAAAAATTTCGAAGAATTCAAATAATTTTTTTTGTCCGTCTACGCTAAAGCTGCGTCGGACAGTCTTCGCAAAAAATGGCGAAGCCAGACGAAGCTCTTTAGAGCGAAGACTGGGGTGAATGGTGGGTCTCGAACCCACGACCCTCGGAACCACAACCCGATGCTCTGCCAACTGAGCTACATCCACCATACATTATTCGAATTTCATGTTAAAAGTATACGCTCCATTCAAGAAAAATCAATACTATAAAGCAAATTCAAATAGTTCTGTTGGGGAAGCGATAACCCGTAAAAGCTCTGGCGCGCTGCCTTTTCTGTATGATACCAGCTCGACCGTTTTATCAAAGACCTGTTGTATCGTGCCGGTTTCGTCGATTAGCCCCAATTCTACTGCTTGCGAGGCTAAAAATACCTGCGCCTCAAGGCCACGAATCACTTCTACAGGAATAGTGCGCAGCTTCGAGATATTCTCACAGAAGATATCAAAAGTCAGGTCGAGCCGTTCTTGGATAACTTGGGCATCTTCAGGGTCAATAACCCCTTTACCTAAATAATGCGGACGTTTGTATCTGCCGGCAGTAAAGGTTATATTCGGGTTCTTTTTAGGCAATTCAGAAACGACGCCGATGCTTCCAATATGCGCGGTTTCTGGTGCGATAATCCAGGTGCATGCTGCCGCTATCCAGTAAGCTCCTGAGGTTCCTGAGTTTGAGATAAAGGCGATCACCGGTTTTGTCTGCTTAGCCCATACGATAAAATCTGCGATAACCTGGCTGTCGCCTGGGTAGCCGCCCGGTGAATTGATATGTAATACGATACAATCGATGGAAGGGTCATCGGCATGTTTTTTAAGTGACCTTACGATGTCATTAAAATCTTCTATAGGCTTTGTGAGCGAGATATACCCGATATTGATGGCACTTTGTTCAGCTGGCGGTTGTGACCTGACCATTTTTATCTCGCTCTGCGCGGTGAATATGCAGATAATAAGTGCATAAAGACAATAAAGTTTTTTCATGACGATCGCTCCCAATTAATTATACACAGTGTGTATATAGGGTATAACATTTTATGGGAGCGATAATAAATAGTTAGCGGATCGTATTAAAAGTCGCTATTACCTTATTGTCTGAATTTATGAAGGTAACTTTATCATACGTTGATTTATTTTTGTCTTCTATGGCTGTGGTAATTTTTTTAACCATTGCGTTGAATGTTCCAATTTCATCAACCAAGCCGAGCTTTAATGCCTGTTTGGCGGTAAATACTTTTGCTTGAAAGTCTTTGATGGTCTCAATTGGGATATTTCGGCCCGTTGAGACGAGTGCAAAGGCATTTTCGGCACCCTCATTAATGGTTTCTTGTTTGTAGCTTTTGTATTCTCCATCAAGCTCGCCTTCAGCATTATAACTGGGTGCTTTATACTTGCCTGACGTGATATACGTAGTTTGAGTTTTTTTATCTAAAGAAAGGGCACTTATGGCGCCAATGCTTCCGACGTAAGCATTGAGAGGGGTAATAATGTGTGATGAGTTTGAAATAATCATATAAGCGGCTGAACATGCCTGGTCAGCAACAAAAGATATAACAAGCTTTGTGGTTTTTATATTCTGAATAAGATCTGAAAGAATTTCAGCCGTGGCTCCAGAACCACCTGGAGAATCGATGTCGATAAGGATGCAGTCGATCTCTTTATCGTCACCAAGTGTTTTAAGCGCGAGAAAATGTTGGTCATACCCTTTGATATCTCCCTTGATAGTCACATATCCGACCTTTATGGTTGGAGTCTTGGGTGTAGCGGCCGGCTGCTTAACAAAAAGATGTTTTACTCGAGTGATTATAGCCCCTGCTCGTTGAGTGAGGGCCTGATTCGATTCTAATGTTGCAAAAATAAGTACTAAAATAGTAAAGCTTAAGAGTAGTTTTTTCATGATTTCTCCATCTATCAACGGATTGTATCAAAAGTTGAAATTACGACGTTATCTGAATTGATCAGCTCGATTGTATGGTAACTTGATCCATTTTTGTCTTCGATATCCTTTGTTATTTTTTTTATAACTGCATCTAATGCACCAACTTCATCGATAAGGCCGAGCTCGGCGGCAGTTCTTCCACTGAATACTTTTGCTTGAAAGTCTTTCACTGTGTTAAAGGGAATAGCGCGCGCAGTCGCGACAAAAGAGAAAAATTCTTCAGCGTCGCGATCAATCTCTTTTTGAATATGTGCTTTAATTTCGTCGTCAATCAGTTCGCCGGTATTGGTATAGGGAACCTTATATTTCCCTGACACTATATACGTCTTGAGGAAATTCTGGTCTTGGACCGCTTGCCATGCTACCCCGATGCTTCCAACTTCTGCTAATGACGTCGCAATGCTATGCGATGCTGCTGCCGTAATCCAGTATGCGGCTGAGCATGCAGTGCCTGAAATAAATACAATAACGGGCTTTATCTCTTTTATCTTGTTGATAAGCTCAGCAATAATTTGTGCCACTGATGCTGATCCACCGCCTGAATTTATGTCCAAGAGAATGCAATCTATAGATGGATTATCTGCAAATTTTTTAATTGATGGGTAGTAGTTGGTATAGTCAACTATAGTATCTTTAATAGCCACATATCCCACGCGAATAGTTGCAAGCTGTGGCGCTTGAACTGGGGCGGTTATGAAAAGGTGTTTGACGCGCGTAATAACCGCTTGTGCTCGTTGAGTAAGTGTCTGATTCGATTCTATTGTTGCAAAAGAGAGTGCTAAAAATATAAAGTTAAAGAGTAGTTTTTTCATGATTTTCCCCCATGAGTTGATTATATTTCTTTAAGTTTAATATGATAGATTGGGTTGTCAATTGAATAGGCTTTTTACTGTACTCTCTTTTTAGCTTTTGGTGTGGGATGATCGACGAATGTCTCAAATTGTGGTAAAATATACAAATATTAAATCATAAAGGGTGATTACTATGAAAGCAACGCGTTTTATAAAGATTATCGGTGCTCGTGAGCACAATTTAAAGGATATTACTGTTGAGATTCCTAAAGAGTCGTTGACCGTAGTGACCGGGCCATCAGGCTCGGGTAAAAGTACCTTGGCATTAGATGTCTTATATGCTGAAGGGCAACGCCGTTACATGGAGTCCCTTTCCCCCTATGCGCGCCAATTTCTTGGCATGCCTCAAAAACCTGATGTAGATGGCATTGAGGGGCTTTGTCCTGCGATTGCTATCGAACAAAAAACCGTCGGCGCAAATCCACGCTCCACCGTGGGCACCATTACTGAACTGTATGATTATTTACGGGTGCTTTTTGCGCGTATCGGCACCATCAATTGCCCAACCTGTTATAACCCCATTCAATCGGCATCGGCAGATCAAGTTGCCGAGCGGCTTATCAAAGAGTTTGCCAGCCTTAATGTGACGATAGTTGCACCACTTGCCGTTGAAAAAAAGGGGACGTTCGTTCCAGAGCTTGAAAAATATTTTAAAGAGGGCTACTACCGCTTTTTAATAGATGGGCAACGGGTAAATTTTAGGTCTCTTGATGAGATTCAAGCGCTTAACCTTAAAAAAACGTATAAGCATACTATCGACATTGTGCTCGATACGGTTGAAGTCAGTGCGGAAGAATCGCCCCGTATTCAAGAGGATCTCGAAAAAGCATTTAGCTTAGCAAATCAGCAAGTAAAAATTATCGTGGGTGAAAATAGTTTCACTTATTCATCTTCACGCATGTGCGTGCCGTGCAATAACTCTATTCCAGAGCTCGAACCGCGCCTTTTTTCTTTTAATTCCCCTATCGGCGCTTGTAAAAAATGTCATGGGCTCGGGGTCGAGATTATAGTCCCCTGGGAGGCTAAAAATTCGACACTCGCGGGCCTCGAGTTTGCGGAAAAGATGGGCGTATACCATGAAATCGTCTGTTCTTTGTGCCACGGTGAACGGTTAAACCCGCTTGCGCTTGCGGTGACCATTGGCGGAAAAAATATATTCCAGGTGGGCGAACTTTCTGTGGTTGATGCGGTAACATTTTTTAAAAATTTATCACTTACTGAATTTCAAGCTCATGTAGCAAAACGGTTGCTGCATGAAATTTCTCAACGTTATCAATTTCTGTTGGATGTTGGGCTCAGTTATTTAACACTTAACCGAACTGCGCGTTCGCTGTCTGGCGGCGAGGGGCAACGAATCCGTTTGGCAACACAGATCGGCTCTGCATTAAGTGGCGTGGTCTATGTCTTAGATGAACCGAGCATCGGTCTCCATCAACGAGACAATGATAAATTGATCTCCATGCTTTTGAAATTGCGCGACCAGGGTAACACCGTGGTAGTGGTTGAGCATGATAGTGACACTATGCGCGCGGCAGACTATATTATCGATATGGGGCCGTCAGCGGGTAAGTTCGGCGGACAGGTAGTTGCTACGGGAACGCCGGCGCAGATCATGAAAAATAAAAATTCATTAAGCGGCGCCTATCTTTCAGGCAGATTAACCATCGAGCGTATCAAGCCGTTACGTACCCCTACCGGTTTTATCACCTTGAATAATGCTACGGCACATAACTTACAAGACCTTTCTGTCCAGTTTCCCTTGGGCGTGCTGTGTGGCATTTCAGGTGTTTCCGGTTCTGGTAAAAGTAGTCTGATTATGGACGAGCTGGTTCCCGCACTGCAAAAGACCTTAACGCGCGGCAAGCGTGCAGCGTATGAGGTTGATAAAATAACGGGTGTTGCCCAATTGGAGAACTTGATCGTGATCGACCAGAAGCCTATCGGCCGTACGTCACGTTCAAACCCTGCTACCTATTTAGGTATCTTTGACGATATTAGAAAACTTTATGCGAGCTTACCAGAAAGTAATGCGCGCGGGTACACCGTGGGCCATTTCAGTTTTAATGTAGGCGCGGGCCGCTGCCCGGAATGTTCCGGCGAGGGGACTATTACCGTTTCGATGCATTTTTTACCCGATGTGGTTATGGTGTGTAACCGGTGCAAGGGCAAACGTTATACTAAATCGGTACTTGAAGTTACCTATAAGGGCAAATCGATTGCTGATGTTTTGCAGATGACAGCAATTGAGGCGGCGGAGTTTTTTGCCGCGCATACCAGCATCGCAAAGCGCATTAAGCTGATGTGCGACGTGGGGCTCGATTATCTTGCATTAGGGCAATCATCAACCACATTATCTGGCGGTGAAGCGCAGCGCATTAAATTGGTTGACGAGCTTGCAAAGCGTGGCTCAAAGACTCTCTATATTCTTGATGAGCCGACAACGGGGTTGCATGCGCATGATATTAAACGGTTATTGGGTGTCTTTGAGCGCCTTTTAGACAAGGGTAACTCTTTGATTATTATCGAGCATAATCTTGATGTTCTAAAAGTTGCCGATTATATTATAGATCTCGGCCCTGAAGGGGGCGATAAGGGGGGCGCTATCGTTGCACAGGGAACTCCTGCGCAGATCGCGGCCAACAAAAAATCTTTTACGGGGCACTATCTTAAGCCATTGCTTTAACGGGGATAGACATGAATAAATTTCATCAAGTCGAAAAAATAACCGCTCATACTGAGCGTAGTCGAAGTATTAAGCGGTTATCAAAACTCACTTTATTTCTTGTAAGCATATACTCTCTAGCCGCAGCGCCCTTAAATAGAGATGCTATTAATGACCATGTTGGAGCCTTTAAAGCGCAGCAAGCGCGTAATGCTGCGATACATAATGCGAGTTTCAAGGCAGGGGCATGTGTAGCGGGCGCTTTTGCCGCGCATGCCTTGTATACCTATTTTTTTAAAGGCGCTCCCGTTTCAGGCGCCGCCGCTTGCGAGCATGCTCTATCAGATGCAGATAAAAAATTTATCCAATGTGCTATCGATTTTGGTAAAAATCAGCAAAATTCATGGTGGAATTCCACTCCCGCATGGTTGGGGAAAACTGTCGCCACGGCGATATGCCAATCGATGGTGTTTCAGGGGCTCGAGCCATTTTATTCTGGCATAAAACACTATGTTCTTCAGGAGATGGTTTTGCCGGTTAACCATTTTTGGTTCTTATCGCACTTGCACAAGCCGGTTGATGGCGATAAACGTATAAAAGTTTCCAAAGGCTTGGGCCATTTTATCATGCATACACAAGCGCTTGAAGTTGCTTACCAGGAACATCACGGCGCTCTGCTCCGGGAATCTGCTGAATATATACTCGGTCATATACTCTATAGCAAAGACCAGGCGCCGCCGTATCAAAAATTTATGGCAGAAAAAATCAGCAAAAAACTTGAGCAGGTATTTCAAGAGATGCTTGATGATGCCGAGATGCAGCTCTATGATGCCGATAGATTAGAGACATGCAAAGAGATAATAGGTCAACTACGTATCATTAACATATATTATATAAGTTAGTTTTTCACAACCAAAAGACAATGCTATGGCTACAGATGCAGTTTTAACGCCCTTAATGAGGCAATATTTTGAGATAAAAAACCAGTTTCCTGATGCACTGGTCCTTTTCCAGGTTGGCGATTTTTATGAACTCTTTTTTGGCGATGCGCAAAATGCTTCAGCATTTTTAGGCATTGTCCTTACTCAGCGGGGCACCATGAATAGTGAGCCGATCCCACTATGCGGCGTGCCGCGCCATACCGTTGAGCACTATATCGTAAAACTGATAAAAGGTGGCTTTCGTATCGTCTTGTGTGACCAGCTCGAAGCGCCCCAGCCCGGCAAGCTTGTTGACCGGGGTGTAACGCAAGTGTTTACTCCAGGAACATTGGTAGATAGCAAGTTACTTGAAAGTAAATCGTCTCACTATCTGGCAGCAGTAGTAATTGTAGAGGGTAAACTGGCGCTCGCGTTGTATGAAATGCTCGCAGCGACCATATACCTTACCGAGTTTGACTATGACGAAAAGAAATTGGACGCTGAGCTTGCAGCATTCTCTCCGCAGGAGGTTCTTGTTGAATCAACCAGTAGCGGTAAACAGTTGGAGCAGTTTTGTCGGCAACGAAGCCTTATCACCACCCCTGTAGTAGACTCTTTTTTACGCTCAGATTCTGAAGGATGGCTTGCCAGTTGTCAGCGGCTTGCATCGAAAGATAGTTTAACTCATGGTGCTGCACAAGTACTTGATCTTTTGGGCAGCTATATTAAAAAAAATGCTGCGCACTCATTCGAAACGGCAAAAAATCTCCTTATTTACCAAGCGCAAGATTTTTTGCAACTCGATGCGGCGACGCAAAAAAATTTGGAGCTGATACATAATAGCCACGATGGCTCAAGTAATCACACGGTGTTGCAGGTTCTTGATGAAGCGGTTACTGGCATGGGCTCACGATTACTGAAAAAATATCTTGTACGTCCCCTTGTCGACCGCGCGTTAATTGAAAAGCGGTTGGACCGTATAGATTTTTTTGTTAAGCAGAGCTTTGACCGCAATGATGTGCGCACTATTCTAAAAAAGATTGGTGATCTTGAGCGTGTTGTCGGCCGCTTAACACTGCATCGCGCACCATTTAATGATTACAAAAGCTTAAAAGAAACCATTGCTGAAATTCCTGCGCTTAAAAAATATCTCTCTCTTGATATACCGGAGTTGACCAAGCTTTACAGCCTCCTGGCGCACGCTATAAATAGCGACGATCATACGCAGTGGAAAATTGCCGCAGGGTACCACACAGAGCTTGATAGATTGCGTGGGCTTTCCACACAAGGCATGCAGGCTATTTTTGAGCTTGAGCGGAAAGAGCAACAAAAAAGTGGTATTAATACCCTAAAAATTAGATACTCTCAGGCTGCAGGATACGCTATCGAGGTCTCTAAGTCTCAGGCAGAATCGGTGCCTGTCTACTATATAAAGTTGCAGAGCTTAACTAATCGCGACCGGTTTACCACACAAGAGCTTAAAGACCTTGAGTACGATATGAGCCGCGCTGAAAGTAAAAGTACTGAACTAGAAAATCAACTTTTTAGTGGGGTGATGCGGGAGGTTGAATATTTTGTGCCGCTTTTAAGAGCCATTGCCCAGGATCTTGCAGAGCTTGATCTTGCCACCGGCTTAGCGCACACTGCCATTCTTAACCATTGGGTCCGTCCAGAATTTACCGACGCGGCTGAGATGGTGATACAGAATGGAAGGCACCCGATTGTTGAAGCACGGATGCGACCGAATATCTTTGTGCCCAACGACACGCAGCTTACTGCCGATCAAAGAACGTGGATCATCACCGGCCCTAATATGGGGGGTAAGTCTACCTATTTACGCCAAAATGCACTTATTGCTATTCTTGCCCAGATGGGAAGTTTTGTCCCAGCAACGCGCGCGATTTTGCCGCTGCTTGATCGCATCTTTACCCGTATCGGGGCGGGTGACCATTTGGCAGAAGGTAAGAGTACTTTTTTAGTTGAAATGGAAGAGACTGCGCTTATTTGCAATAAGGCAACCGAACGGAGCTTCGTTATTTTAGATGAGGTTGGTCGTGGCACGAGCACCTATGACGGGCTCGCCTTGGCACAAGCAATTGTAGAATATTTGCATGAAACAATTAAGCCGTTTTGTCTTTTTGCAACGCATTACCATGAGCTTACCCAACTTGCACACACCACGCCCGGTATTGCCTGCTACCATGCTGCAAGTAAGCCCGTAAAAGAATCGGTCATCTTACTCCATAAAATTTTACCAGGAGTTGCAGAAGGGTCATTTGGTATTCAAGTCGCACTCGCTGCGCAGGTGCCGGGTAGGGTGATTAGCCGTGCACGGATATTACTTTCTGAATATGCTCAGATGCAACAGACTCAGTTACCACAAGCGTCTATGGCGTATCAGCCTGCAGTGGGGCAAAATGTTGAGCTTGATTCTGCTGAACGAAAAAAGCTCGAGTTGCTTGAGGATATTGACCTTGATGCCCTCTCGCCGCGCCAGGCCTATGATATGTTGTGCAGGCTTAAAGAGCTGTAAAGCTACCTGGGCGAACGTT
>Ga0182013_10006808_pt1 | contig 12803 bp, 11 predicted proteins | sample 612S2MmetaG_FD_120487 | JGI IMG/M metagenome (GOLD analysis project Ga0182013, IMG submission 120487) | Permafrost microbial communities from Stordalen Mire, Sweden - 612S2M metaG | ecosystem: Environmental > Terrestrial > Soil > Wetlands > Permafrost | place: Sweden: Stordalen | collected... | reverse complement strand
ACCCACTCCGCGTCCGTTACGTCGCTCGGATATCCCCGCCGTTCCATTCCCTCCGCTCTTCCCATGGCGCGCCTTCAACCACCGATGGAAAGAGATGGACAAATTTCCTGCGGAACACCCTCTAAGGATGAAGGCGAGGACGTCACCCATCTGAAAACAAAAATTCGCGCTGAATGCGGCGGTTCGTGAGCGCGCTGGACTTCCAGCGGTTGAGTTCTGCGATCGCGGTGGCACGCGGTCTCCCCATGGTGGACGGCGCTCAGATGCTGGTGAGCGCGTGCGGGGACAGCCGCATGCTACGGCTCTCTAGCGATGAGAGCGCGCCTCTCTCGATCGCCTTCAATCTCTTCACAGACGCCGCCTTTCGCGCATGGGAAACATCCGACGCGACAGCCGCCGGTCTTGATATATTTGCGACGATCGCCAAGGCACGTCGTGCCTGGTATCGGCGCTCTCTACCGGACATCTTGTTTGAAGAGGCTACGCCGATCTTGCGCGATTCGGCGCTCAACCTCTCCCCGCTGTGGGCGGAGTCGCTCCCCTCGCGGTTGGATCCCGGCAGCAGCGTCGCGTACGGCGACGGACACGTGATTGTGCGTCTGTTTGAGGACCCCGAGCGAAATCTTGCGGCGAATATAGGCCTCGCGGCAGAAGTAGGAGCGACGTGGCCCGCGTGGCCGGTAGCGACCCCCGTATGGTCCAATCAGGGCGTCAACGAGGTCGAGTTTCGGGCTCGAATCCGGTCGCTTGCTCAGTGGATACGCGACCACTGGTCTACCCTGCGAGTGGTGCCGAGACGTGGGCGCCCCGAGGAGAGCAGAGACGCCGCAGTGTTCGCCAACCGCGTCGATCGCGCGTACGTATACGCGCGGCTGCCGGGGGCCATGGCGAAGCTGCAAGCGCCCGCGGCAAACGACTTCTTCTTCGCGAAAGATTGTGAATTACTCCGCATCTCGTCGCCGCGAGCAAGTGCCGCCTCGATCGAGATCTCCGAAGGCATTGAGACTCAGTTCCGTGCCTACGGCGATTCACCGACCATTCGTCGCGCGCTCAACGAGTTCCTCGGGAGGCTGGACGAGTACGGTAGCCGCGGTCCCTTTCCGGAAGTTGAGGAAAAGATCGTCGCCGATGTGTCTGACATACTCGCGCGCTCGCCGGTCCTTTTGTCTCCGGCGTGGACAGAGCACACCGCGCGCGGCGGAGATGCGGCGGCGAGCGCCGTCTTTCGACGGGACGACCTCTCGCTGCGATTTCGACGGACCTTCTCGCCCGTCCATGGCTTCTCGTTCGAGGCGTTCCTGGGGGCCGACTCCGCGGCCGCTAGCGTGACGCGGCTCGCGCTGCCAGGCGATCTCGCGCCTCGGAAGAGACCCACCGGTCCGGACACGCTTACAGCACGTCCGCTTGCGGCGTGGATCTTCGACAACTGGATGTCCCTCGAAAGAACGCTACGCGCGAATTTGGCGAACTGAAGCGGGCGACACAGAAACCGCGTCCATCCTCTCGTCGACGACCGAATTCTTAGATTAATAAGCGGCCCATGACACTCGTAGAACTCAAGAAGCGACTTGACGCTCTCGGCACGAATCCTCGAGCCTACAACCTCGACGGCGGCTTTCCGGCCGAGAGCGAAGGTGTCGTTGTAGCCATGGATCGAGGTAAGTGGCTTGTACGCTTCTTTGAGCGCGGGAGCTGGTACACATTTGGTGAGTACGATAACGAAGAGGCCGCCGCGGACAAGGCGTTCAGTATCCTTAGTAAGCCCGATTATAGAACCTAATAAGCAGCGCCCCCCCCCTGGAAAGCCGAGAGATCGTTTTATCGGCGAGTGCGAAAGGCGACTCCGCGTGAATTTGGCGGACTGGAGCCGGTGCCGATGAGACCTTTTCAGTTGAGCTTTACGGCGAGCCCTGACACCTCGTTCATCCCTGAAAGAGCTGAGGACTTGACGCTTGCTCCCGTGATCTCAACGCCCGTCTTGCTGATCTTGACCCCGTTCTGGCCGACGGCGATCTGCACCTCCGTTGGGGCCTGGAGGGCGATCTTCCCTGCGCCCATCTTCACCTGAGCGCCCTGGCAGTTCACCTCGAGCTCCGGGGCCGCGTCGATCGTGACCTTCCCCGCGTCGTCGATGAGCACCGTGGTGCCCTTGTGGTGGATGCGGACATGTCCCGCTGCCTCCAGCTCAACGTTCCCCCCTTCGAAGGTGGCGGTCGTGTCACCCTGCTTGACCTGAACCTTCCGGTCGCCGGTCACGTGGACGTCGTAGCGGGCGTGGATCTCCTCGTTGTCCGCTTCGAGCTTGTCGAGGAGCTTCACGTCTCGGGTGTGGTTGCCCTTGAGGACGTTCACGCTTCGATCCCCATCAGTTACCCAGATGTCGTCCTTCGCGCCGTTGACGGTATGGGAGCGCGATTTCACGACGGTCACGGTCTCGTCGCCGGTCACGTTTTCGGTGCGGTTCCCCCCGATGGTGGTGACGTCGTTCGCGCCAATGGTCGCGGTTCGGTTCGCTCCGATGCTCGTCGTCTGATTCACGCCTATGCTCGTCGTCTGGTTCGCGCCGATCGTCTCCGTGTCGTTGTGCCCGACGTGCGCGAGGCGATCACGCTCGGCGTGCGTCGTGATCTTCTCTTTCCCGGCGGTATTGTCGTAGGTCGTCCCGTTGTAACCGTCACCGCCAGGAACGCTCCGCTCGATCCAGGTGCTTAGAGCCGCATTGTCCGGCAACGTGTTGGGTTGACGCTGGAGCGCATTGTAGATGGCACCCGTGACAACGGGACGATCGATATCTCCGTCGATGAAGTCCACGAGGACCTCGCTCCCGACACGTTGCGGAGAGTAGAAGCCCCCTTGATCGTACGCGACCGGCGTCGCCATTCGTATCCAGCAGGAGCTGTGCTCGTCGTCGGTGCCGTCGCGGTCCCACGGGAATTGAACCTTGATGCGCCCGAACTCGTCCAGAAAGGGGTCTCCCTCCTTCGGCCCGACGACGCGTGCTGTCTGGAGCCGCGCTCTTGGCTTCGGGCGACGGGTGGGTCGGATCTTGGTGTCGAAGGGTACGGCCTCGAACGTCACGAGGGTCGCCGAGGCTCGGCCGTGCCCTGGGGTACTCGTCCCACGGTTGAACGATCCGGCGACGCTCCCTCCGAACGCCACGCGCGTCAGGACGAGCTCCCGGTTGAACGCCCTGTCATCGTGATGCGCCAGTGTGAAGGTTCGACCGGCGAGCAGGCGAAGCGAGGACGCCGTTCCCTCGACCGTGTAGGCATCCGAGCGCAGCTCCTCGAGACCCATCCGAGCGCGCCGCGTTCCTTCTGCGTCCGGGTCAACGAACCGCCCCGGGTACTCCCTGAGCTCGCGGCGCTTCGTGTTCGCCTCGCTCTGCGGATCCTCCGTCTCCATACGGGCGACGAGCTTCAGGTGCGGGTGCTTGAAATCGAAGTCACGGTGCTCGAGCGCGCCCGTGCGGACCCGTTGCGCGCGCCGGATCGTGCGGACGTGTTCTGCCGTGACGGCGCCCGATGTGTCTCGGAAGGGGAAGACGGATCCCTTCTCGAGCTCGCGAAAGCCGCGGGTCTCGTTCGTGAAAACCAGCGTGGTCTTCTCGTCGCTGTGGTCGAAGAAGAAGTGGTGCCCCTCGTCCGCGGCGAGCCGCATGAGGAAGTCTAGGTCCGTCTCATTGAGCTGCGTGCGGTAGTCGCGCTTCGGCGGGTCGTCGATGACGCGCCACTCGGCCTCGATTTGTTCGGGGGAGACGAGCGCCGCGACGATGTCTTTGATGCACATCTCCTGGAAGATGCGATGGCCGCCCGAGTAACGGAGGTTCGCGAGGCGCGGCTCGACGACGAGCACGGTGCGCGCCTGCCCCTTGCCAACGAATACGCCGTCAGGCTCGACCGCCGTCACGATCCCGTGGGCGACGCGCTCGACCTCGCCGTCGCGCTCGAGGATGACGGTCGCGTCGGCCCCGAGAATCTTCTCGAGATTGGCGACCTCCCTCGGATCGGTCGCGACCTCCAGCTCGTAGGAGAAGAGCTGGGAGAGGCCCTCGTCCACCTGGAAGCTCGCGACCCGAACCGCCGCGTCCTCGACCCCGGTGATCTTGACTCGGCAGGTGATGTTCTCGTACTCGCCCCCAAACAGGGCCCCCCCCACATCAAGAGTGCTCGCCATGCGCGCTACGATGCCGCGCCCCGTTCGGATGGGCAAGAGCGAGCCTTGCGGGTCCGGGGTGCCGCAGCTAGCGTCCCCCGACCGTGGGGAGGCTTGCGCGGCGAGAGTGGGTGGTGAAGGACCAGTTCGGGGAGAAATGGCGCCTGCGCGTCGTATCCCTCGGAGAGGGGCTTTCTGCGCCGTCGTCGGAGGACCGAGAGTACCGCGCGTCCATCGGCCGTCTCGTGTACGGCGCGTTCGACTCCATCGGCGCCCGCCGGGACGGCAAGGTCGCCAGGGCCCTCCTGGAGGTCTACGACCGGCTGACGGGCGAATCGCTCGCGGAGCGAGTGCCGAACCCGCTCGACGACCATCTACATCTTCTCCGAAACCTCGACGGCGAGCTACGACGCACACTGCGGCGTGCCGCCGAAACCGGACGACTCGGGATCGAGCGCGTGGAGCGCGCGCCCTGGCCCTTTCCTGACACGCTCGAGGATCCTCAGCCGGCGCCTGAGCCGGCGCCGCATGTAGACGAGGAGCTGGCATTCGTCGCGTTCCGGCTCGTGGACCAAGACGGTCAACCCGTCCCCCGGCGTGCCGTGCATCTCGTCCTCGCAGACCGGTCGGAGCAAGAGGGGTTCGTCGATGGCGAAGGGAGGTTCCGCCTCGACGGCGTAGCGCCGGGAAGCTGCAAGCTGACATTTCCGGACCTCGACCTCTCCGATTTCAGCGCTCCGCGCGTGCTTTCAGGAAAAGATGAGGCCGAGGAGGCGGGCCCCGTTCAGGTCGATCCCCCACCGTCGGGCTTCGCGTACACCGCGGAGCCCTCCGACACCCTCTCGAGCGTTGCAGAGCGCTACGGCTTCTTGCACTTCGCGACCATCTGGGACCACGCAGGAAACGCCTCCCTCCGCGCCGTTCGCAACGATCCCCACGTCCTCTTGCAGGGCGATGGGATCGTCGTGCCGCCCAAGAACCCGCCGACCCGATCCATACAGACCGGAGCGGAGCGGACGTACATCGTCTTTACGCAAGCGCTACGCCTCAAGCTCCAGGCCGTCGACGCGACGGGCAGTCCCGTCTCCATCGACGAGAGCTCGGTTCACGTCGATGGAGCCGAGGTCGCGGCAACCGTTGCGGGAGGCAGCGTCGATCTCGGCGTCCCTCGAGACGCGAAGGAGGTCACGTTCCAGGTCTCGCCGGACGACGGCGACGCATGCTCGGTGACTGTCGGCGCGTTGCCGCCTCTCCGAGAGGCTGGTGGGGCCGAGGCTCGCTTGGAGAACCTCGGCTACGGTCTCTTCGGCGAAGAGGCCTACGTCGAGGACGACGCGGAAGATGCCGCCGTGGATCCCGATGTCGGCGAACGATTCGCACTCGCGATCGAGCTCCTCCAAGAGGCCGCAGGGCAGCCGCCCACGGGCGATGCGACCGAAGACGTCTTGAATCAATTGCGCGACCGTGCGGGCGCTTGAGGAGCACGATGCCGGATCCGAACGACATCAACGTAGCGAACAGCTCGCCCCTCGTGACCGATGGCGGGATCGTGTACCGGGCGCCAACTCCCCCTCGGCGTCGCCTCCGCGTCGCGCCCACCGTCAGCGACGTGGTCAACACCATCGCGGTGGAAACATGGCCGATGCCGACGGCGTGCGTGCGGCTCGACTACTCGCGCTTCGCCTTCGACAGCTCGTTTCCGCATCCCTCGCTCTTCACCGAGCTGGCCGCGATCTTCGCTCTCCGCGCGCCCGGCGTGACGGACGGCGAGAAGCTCGCGGTCTTCGGTCACGCGGATCCGATCGGCGAGGAGAGCTACAACAAGACGCTCGCGGGCCGCCGCGCCAAGGCGATTTACGCGCTGCTGACGCGGCAGCCTGCGCTCTGGGACGAGCTCCACCAAGGGGCCTTCCACGGCGACAAGTGGGGGGTCGAGAGTCTCCAGACCTGCCTCACGCAGCTCGGGTACGACGCGGGACCGATCGACGGCAAGGCCGGTGCGCTCTTCCGCGGAGGGATCCACGGGTTCAAGCGAGACAAGGGGCTCGCCGACGACGAGACGGTCGACAAGGCTACGCGCCTCGCGCTCTTCGGGGCGTACATGGACGCGCTCACGGCCGACGAGGGCGGAACCGCCCGCGCCTACGATCCGACCGATTTCGTTGGGGCAGGGAAGGAGGCCGACTTCCGCGGCGCCTTCCAGGGGTGCGGAGAGCGCAACCTCGCGGTCGTTCTCTCGCAAGACGAGACCAACGAGCTCGCGCCCGACAGCAAGCGCGAGGAACGCATTCGCGCCGAGCGCCCGAACCGGCGGGTGCTGATCTTCCTGTTTCGGCCGAACGACGTGAAGAAGATGTCGCTGTGGGCCTGCCCAGCCGCGACCTCCGGTCCCGACGGATGCGCCAGCGTCGCCTGGAGCAACAAGGATGATCGGCTCGCTCCGTCGGAGAAGCGTCGCGAAATTCGCCGCGGGGGACGGACGTTCGGGTGCAGGTTCTACGACTGGCTCGCGCGCTTGTCGCCGTGCGAGGCCGTTCGTGGTCGCGTGAAAATCTGGCTGCTCGACGAGAGCCATCAGCGGATGCCCAACGCCCCCTATCGGCTTCGCATCGGGAGTCTTACGCGCGAGGGAACGGCCAACGATGCCGGACTTCTCGTCGAGGAGGAGGTCCCCCTCGGGCCATCGGCGTATCTGGAGTGGGCGAGGCCGGGCACTCCGGGCGCGAACGGCGCCCGGGCGACCCTCGCGTTCGCGCTGGAGAGCCCGAAGTCAGAAGCTACGACCGCGGGCGCCGCCGACGAGCCATCGCCCGATTCGCCGCTGGGGGCGCTCTTCCGCGGGCTGCGGGACGGCCAGTTTCCGCTCTACGCGGGGCTCTTGCCGGAGAGCAGCAGCCCGTTCGGGGCGCGCAAGACGGTCGCCCTGAGCGCCGAGACCGCGGACGCCAAGACGCCCGACCAGCAAGCGCAGCAAGATGCGGCACGACTCCAGAACCTCTCGCTCAAGCCCGTCGACCCAACGGTCTCGCCGAGCGCGCAGCCCTTCGCCAGCACGTACGGCGGAGCCGATCTTCAAGAGGTCCACACGAACGGCGTCCCCGCCGGCAGCGCGCCGCCGCCTGGACCGTCCGTCGCCGCCGACGCGACCGTTGCACCGCCGTCGTGCGATCCGCTCGAGCAGCCGATCCGAACGGTGCTCGCAGGGACCCCCAATCGCGCGCCGACGCAGTTCAAGAACAACAACGCGTACGAGAAGACCGTCGGGCCGACTGGCGACAGCGGTCCTCCGGACGCGACGTACCAGACGCCCCTGTACAGTTGCCAATTCCTCGGCCAGTGGTGTGTCGCGTTGGGCGACATTAAGGGCGTCGTCACCGCCACGACGAATCCCCTTCCGGACGTCCGTCAGGGGTTCTCGAAGAACTTCGGCGCCGCGCTCGAGCGCGTCACGTGCAAGCTCTTCGCGGCCTTCCTGAAGGACCCGACCGTGAAGGACCCGTCGTCCGCCAAGGCCTTCTACGAGTGGAGCTTCAGCCACGAGGGCTATCCTGGCGGCGTCCGCGCGGGCATAGGCGATCTCCACGGGAGCGGCTCCGCGATCGACATCAACGCTTCGACGAATCCGTGGCTTCCGATGCGCTCCACCGATGCGCGCGGCGGCGAGCTTCACACCGGGGGTCTCACGGACAAGAGCCGTAAAAACCCGTCCGCCACGGGACAAGCCGTCATGGCGGCCTACCGGCTCGACAAGCTCGGAGACGCGATGACGCGTCTGAACGACGAGAACATCTGGACGCCCTGCGCCAACGCGATCGACGCGGCGTGCAAGGCCTACTACGGCCAACCGGCAGACCTCTCGGGTCGCGCGAGCGGCGAAGACTCGCGCGCGTGCTTCACCCGGCTCGCGCTCGCGTCGTCGGCGGTCGTTCGTTTCACGCGGCTCGCCTACGGAGACAGAGCCGACCTCAAGACGCCGATGTCCAAGCAGACGACCCATGGCACGGCGCAGACGTTTACACAGCTCGATGACGGGCAGCTCGCGCACTTCGCCGTCGCCGACGTCCTGCGTGGCTATGCGGCGCCGGGCTCTGGCCTCGCGAGTCTCCTCTCGCCGCTCACATCGGCGAGCGACGCCGATCGCGGCGACGACGGTCGTATGCAGGCGAAGATCGACGACGCCGTGACGAAGCTCACCGACGCGCAACGGGCGGGCCTGCGGCAGATGCAGGCGAGCGCGATGGACGCCCACGCCGTGCTCCGACGTGGCATGGTCCATGGCAGCATCCAGTTCTTCACCGACCGAGGCTCCGCCTTGGCCGTCTGCAAGGCGGCCAACCAGACCGTGTTCGAGACGACCGTTCCTGGCATCTTCGGCGCCGTGCCGGACTGGCGGGATCCTCGCGTGGGCTTCCTGAACCTGCGCGTGGAGCTCGTCGAGGCGTTCGACGCGGCGGGGAAGGAGCTCTTCGGGGGTGGCGGAGCGCACTTCCGGTGGGGCGCGGTCGACTTCGGGATCGCCGGCGGAGGTAGCGGCGACATGATGCACTTCGATTTCGGGGTCCATGACCCCAGGACACCGGCGGACGCGAGCCTCGCCGCGTGGCGTAGCTTGCAGCGAGAGAGAGTGCTCGCGCGGAACGCACACAAGACGGTCGTCGGCTTGCTGGCGGCTGCGAAGACGTCCCTCGACACAGCGACGAAGACGCTCGCGCAGGTCAGCGCGGGCCTGTTGAAGGTGAAAGAACCGGATCCTGTCCCGGATCTGCATGCGCGGATCGCGGCGCTCGCGCAGCGTCTATCGGCGACGTCGCCGGGGTGCGTCGGAAGAATTGCGGACACGCGCACCTCCTTGGACCAGAAGAATACGCAGGAATACGCGGCGGTCTTCGACCCAGCGACGACGGACGGTCCGACGGCGCAACCTCATCGGGAGGCGATCGAAGCACTCGTGGACCCGAGCACGACCGTCAAGACAAACGCGAAGACGGCGAGCGTCCTCTGCGCAAATCTTCTTCATGCGGAGGGTTCGGCTGGCACAGTGACCAAAGCGGGCGACACGCGATACCAATCCGTGGAGAAGCAACTGGCAAACCTAGAGGTGAGCTGTCAAGCGCTGGAGGGCGTACTGTGAGAGAATTAGTCGTCTTCCTTCGTCGCGCGCTGGGTGCGACCGTCGTCCTGGGGTGCGCGTGTGCAAGCCCAACGAAGCACACGTCCGTGGTGACCGAAGTACATCTCGAAACCGACGCCGGTCTCCTTGTCGTTCCCGACAACGCGAGCCTTTCGGAGTTGGTAGCTCTCTGCCAGCAGGGCAGCGGCGATGCGTGCGGTCGGGCCGCGAATAAATTTTATCGGGGAGCTCCCGATGCTCCCAAGGACACGGCGAGAGCCTCCGTGTTTTACGAAAAGGCGTGTGCCCTTTCGGATTGGGATTCTTGTGGGGTGGCCGCTGTCCTCAGCAAAGACCCGCGACGAGCGTTCGACATCTACTTTCGAGCCTGCCGCGCCGGTCATCGGAAGGACTCTTGTTCCGACGCAAGTCGCGTAGTGGTGAACGCGCCGAAGGTACTCCGTCCGCAATACCAGTTCGCGTTTACAATCGCATTGGAGGGGGACTCGAGAGGTGCCGCGGCGTCGGCTCTGGAGGCGTGGATCGAGTCGTGCGTCAAAGCGGGGGTCTCACAGGACCAAGCGCACCCCACGGCGGCGATGAACCTGTGCGCACGCATCGTCGATCAGGGCGTGCCCCAGATCCAGCGAATGCCCAGCGACGACGATGGGACCTCCGGGACGGAAGCGAAGGATCTCTGCGAATCGTTCGTGAACCAGATGGGCGAGACCATCGTCCCGTTCGATTGGCCGAAGACCTGCGCGGCGGCCGGCGTGAAGCAGCCCGTTGATACACGCGAGCTGCACGAATAGATCGACGGGCCAACCGTGCGCGGTGGCCCCCCCGGCGGACCTCGAAGAAAGGCTAGAGCGCCGCGAGGAGCCGTTCGGCAGCGAGCGGCAAATCGCGACCGCGGTGCCACCGGTGAGCCTCTCGCCCGCGAGATGACATTGGCCCGGCCCGGGGAAGATTTCGCGGTGCGCGCGCGTACCCGGCCCGCATGCATCTTCTGCTTTCCCCGCCACTCGCGTACAGCTTCGGTCTCGTCGCGCAGATTCTGACCGATGCGGGCCCCCACAGGCCTCACACTTCAGGCCCTCGGGGGCCAGAACAAGCTCGCCGCAACGACTCTCGACGAGGTGCTTCGCATTGGACTCATGCGGCGCTTCATCAGGCGCGACGGCGAACTCTACTTCGCTACCTTAGATTGATTGCCGTTCACGTTCACGGGAGAGGGGGGACGCAGACCCGAGAGGCAGCACGACGAGAACGGCGGTACGCTTGGGCCGTGGGGAAGGGCCGTCGCCGTCCATTCAGAACCTGCGGGTGCGGGGCGACGTACACGTTCGGTGAGTGGCGCCTGCTGGAACGCATCGGGTTCCTCGACACCGAGAGCGAGCTTCAGGCGCTTGACGAGCCGTACGTGCCTCCGCCGCCGGAGGAGGTCGTCCCGCCCTTCGAGATGCGGAACTGCGCGGCATGCGGCTCCACGATCAGCGTCCTGATTCCCTATCCCGGCGGTTCCGACTACCCTGTGTACGCGAGAGGCAAGCCCATGCGTTACTGTCGGGAGTGCAAGGAGGCGGGCGAGCCACGGAAGGACTGTCCGGCGTGCGCGGACGAGCGTGGCGTGCAGGTCGCCACCCTCGCTCGCGAGATTTTCGTCCGCACCGTCGCGCGCAAGTCTGCCAGGATCGCGGCGAACGTGACGTACAAGGACCACGCCGTCGAAGCCTTCGTCGCGTCGGATGATTTCCTTGGGGTCGCGGAGCAATGGGTCGATGAGGGGCGAGACAAGGTTCTCTCTCGACGACCGGAACGGGCGGCCCGCGACCCGAAAAAGAAGCCGCAAACGTGAGCCGCCCGAAGACCCCGGTGCGTTCTGCACGGGGGTCCTAAAGCTCCGCGAGCAGACGTTCTGCGGCGAGTCGCTCCGCTTCCTTCTTCGAGCTGGCCGTGACGGTGGGTACCTCGATGCGGTCGCCGTCTGTACCAACGGCGAAGGCCGTCACAAAGAAGAGCGGCGCGTGCGCCGGGCCATCGACACGCTCGAGGACGAAGCCGTAGTCGCGCAGCCCTCCGCGCATGCGGAGCTCGTTGAGCGCGCTTCGCGCATCCGTCTGGGAAGGCGACGGTGGCAGCGACACTGTCTTCGTCGCGGCAAGGACTTGGGGGAGGAGGGATGCGGCGGCAGCTTGCTCGGCGACCTTCGCCGTGCGAGCGCGCCGGATGTCACTCCATAGCTCGTCACCGTTCGGGAGCGTGACGCCGACGCTCGCCTCGAAACCGTTCCCCTCGCCCGTGAGAACGGGATGCACGTCGAACACCGGCGCAACGCGGAGCACGACGCAACGCTCGAGCAGCTTTCCCTTCGGATTGGCGAGGCGGAGCGTGGCCTCTTCGTCCTCGGCGACGACCTCGCTCGGCTCCCCCTCGCTCGTCGTCGCAAGCTCCGAGAGGAGATCCCGGGCGGCGAGCTGCTCGGCGCTCGTGCGCGCGTGCGCCCATTGCATTTTGCTCTCGAGCGTCCGGCCGTGCACAGTGAGCGTCATCGCGACGCCCCATCGGTCGCCGCTGCGCTCGACAGCGATCGTCGGTGGAAGCACCTTCGCGCGCGCGCAAAATTCGAGGAGCTTTCCCTTCGGATTTTCGATCGCAGATCCCATCAAACGCGTGGTCATGGCGCAGAGCGAGCTTACCTGGCGCGTCCCCGGAGCGCCCTACCGGAGGTCCCGGCTCACGAGCGGGACGGGCCTGGGTTCAGGCCCGAGGCGGCATCATTCGACCCGCGGATGCATCCACCGCACACCTCGCATTTCGCGTCGGGCAGCCTCAGCGGAAAGGCCGTCTCGCACGTGCAGTGAGGGCATTGAACCATCGCGAATGGTTCCGTGTCCCCGTCGTGTAGCTCGAAGGATGGAAACGAAGCGGGGTCGGCTTCGGCCAACGGAGGCGGTTGGTCACTCGACGCGGGGGGCTCCTCGCTCGTTCTCGCCGAGGATGGCCCGGCCGGCGTCCAGCGCGGCGTAGGTTGTGCCCTCTCCAGCACTCGGGATGATCGATAGGACGACGACGAATGGGGGGCCGGGCCGAGAGGCCATCACGCGGCACGCAGCCCGAACGACACTGGCCGGACGTCCGGTTCCACGACCACACGCGAGGCGCGTTCGGCTTCGACCGCGAGCTCCCGAAGTTGTTCGGCAAGGTCGGCCGGTGCGTTGTCGGCGTATGATTCCGCGAGTTGAGCAGCGCGCAGCCAGTTGTCAGCGCGGAGCGCTGCCGTCACAGCGCCGACCCGGGCGAGAGCGCCCTGAAGTTGATCCGCGGGGACGAGACTTCCGATCCGCTCCTCCAGCTCGGAGACCAAGCGGTAGGCGTCCTCCGCCTCGGCCGAGCCCGGCGCTTCGTGCTCCGCGCGAAAAATCGCGCCGGTCACGCGCATGTTCAGCTCGTCGAGCGTTTCGGACGTCATGAACAACCTCAGCCCTCCAGCATCGCCTTCGGGTCCGAGAAGCGTACCACGGAGACCGCCGGGGTT
>Ga0182013_10006806_pt1 | contig 12805 bp, 6 predicted proteins | sample 612S2MmetaG_FD_120487 | JGI IMG/M metagenome (GOLD analysis project Ga0182013, IMG submission 120487) | Permafrost microbial communities from Stordalen Mire, Sweden - 612S2M metaG | ecosystem: Environmental > Terrestrial > Soil > Wetlands > Permafrost | place: Sweden: Stordalen | collected... | reverse complement strand
GGCTGGCTGCGGTGCCGATCGTCATCAGCGGCCCGCTGTCGGCGGCGTTCATCACGATGGCGAACGCTTGGATGCAAATGCCCGCGGGCTTCCGGATGGTCAACGGCCGCGCCGTCGACGTTCACCCTCTCGCCGCGATGTTCGCCAAGCCGTGGGCGACCGAAGTCGTTCACGGAACGCTCGCCGCATACGTGTTCACCGGGTTCGCCGTTGCCGGCGTGTGCGCGACGGCGTGGCTGCGCGGCGACCGGCGGCTGCAAGTTACGAAGGGCATGACGATCGCGATGGCGGTCGCGGCCATCGCGCTGCCGGTGCAGATCGTTGCCGGCGATATCGCCGCGCGCTTCGTCGCGTTTAACGAACCGGCGAAATTCGCCGCGATGGAGGCCGTCGAACACACGCGGGCCGACGCCCCGATCACGATCGGCGGGGTTCCCAGCGGCGGCCGGCTCGTCGGCGCGATCGAGATTCCCGAACTGCTCAGCATCCTCGTCGGCTCGAACCCCAAAACGGTCATCACCGGCTTCGACCGGATCGACCGCAACGACCGGCCGCCCGTCGCCGCCACGCACCTGTCGTTCGACTCGATGGTCGGCTCGGCATCGCTGCTTACGCTCATCGTCCTGGGCTGGCTGGCGACGGTCGCGCGCCGGAAGCCGCCGGCGCGTGCCCTCGTCGCGGGAATCGCGGTGTGCGCCCCGCTTTCGCTCGTGGCACTCGAAGCAGGCTGGCTCGTCACCGAGTTCGGTCGCCAGCCCTGGATCGCGCGCGGCTTGCTGCGCACCAGCGACGCGGTGACCATCGCACCCGGCGTTGACCTCCAATTCTACGGCTTTTCCGTCGTGTACGTCATCCTCGCCGCGATGTCGTGGTGGCTGTTGCGGCGGGTCGATCGCCGGAACGCACGCGCCCGCCGCGAACGCCCGGCGCGGCGGATCTCGGCCGTTTCGTGACGGCGGTCGCGCTCGCGGCGCTCGTCGGGTTGGCCGCGCTCGTGCTGTATGCGGTATTCGGCGGCGCCGATTTCGGCGGCGGCGTCTGGGATCTGCTGGCATCGGGTCCGCGCGCGAGCGCGCAGCGCGACGCGATCAGCCACGCGATCGGTCCGGTCTGGGAATCCAATCACGTCTGGCTGATCTTTGCCCTCGTGATCCTCTTCACGTGCTTTCCGCCGGCTTTCGCCGATATCGCGACCGGTCTCAACGCGCCGCTGTGTTTCGCGCTCGTCGGCATCGTCATGCGCGGTTCAGCATTCGTGTTTCGCAATTACGCCACCGAGTCGCCGGCGCTCGTCAAGGTGTGGGCCGCGACGTTCGGCGTCGCATCGCTGATCACGCCGTTCTGGTTCGGCGACGCGATCGGTGCGCTCGCGACGGGGCGGTACGCGTGGCTCTCGCCGTTCGCCTTGTCGACCGGCGCGTTCGCCGTCGCGGTCTGCGCGCAGATCGCGGCAATCTTCCTCGTGCGCGAAGTCGATGAGGAAGCGCTGCGCGAGGACTTCCGCCGGCGCGGGATCTACGCGACGCTGGCGGTATGGATTGCGGGATTCGTGCCCGCAGCGATCGCCTTCGCCGCCGAACCCGCGCTCTTCGCGGCGTTCCTCGCGCCGCGCGCGCTCGCGGCGATGGGCAGCGCGATCGTGCTGGGGCTCATCGTGATGCTCGCGTTGGCGCGCCGCAAATCACTCATCGCTCGCGTCGCCGTCGGATGCGAAGCGCTCGCCATCCTCATCGGCTGGTTCGGCGCGCAAGCGCCGGCACTCATTCCCGGCAGGTACACCTATCTGCAAGCGGCGTCCAGCGATGCGATGATCGTCGCGTTCCTGATCGCCGCGCTCATCGGCGCCATTCTGCTCGTGCCCTCGCTGCTGCTGCTCTTCACCGTTTTCAAGGGCCCGCGGCACGCGCGCGGCGCCGAGCAAGCCCACTGATTCGAACTCGCTGAATTGGTGGCCCGACCCGACCGGCCAAGCGCAAATACGGCCGGTCGGAACGCGGGTCTTTGCCGAGCATGAAGATCGATCGTACCGCGCTCCTCGCGGCTTGCCGCAGCTCTGAATCATCGAAAACAGTGACGGTGGTCGCGACACAACTTAACGCAAGCACGACAAACCGCTCGGTCCATCACTCGACCGCTAGCTTGCTTTTGCCGATGGAACAAGTGAGATGGCGATTCTTTGGGTGTCGCGACACGCTAGATACCCCGGTCAAGAAGCTGGCCGGCGGCCGACGCAGTTTCGGCGTGGTCGGCGGTGACCGGTCCGGCGTTTCTCGCCGCGCAAACGTGTCTGCTCGCCGTGAGCTGCGCGTGCGTCTGGGCGCTGCGCTCGACGTTTCTGCGCCCGGGTCCGGCGGTGGACGGCGTCGCGGCCGCCGCGCCCTTCGCCGACATCGCTGTGCTCCAATCGCCACATCCTGAGCCGCAGCGCAGCGTTCCGCATCCGCCGCCTTCGGACACCGACGACATCTACCGCCGAATCGTCGAAGCCTGCACCGACGGCATCTGGGTCAGCGAATCGAGCATGCGCACCACGTTCGTGAACCCGCGGCTGACCGAACTCCTCGGCTTCACCCGGGCCGAACTCATGGCCGCGGAATACATGAGCCCGAGCCCGTCGATGTACACCGGCAAAGATCTCGAAGCAACATATGCTGACGTCGATCCCAGGGTGCGCGAGTGCCTGCATCCCGACGATCACGCGGTCGTCGACCGTCAAATCCGCGCGAGCAACGAGGCCCCTTTCGCCGCACACCAAGATGAGATTCGCTTGCGCGGCGCCGACGGCACCTATCGCTGGTTCGTGCTGCGCACGGTCACGCTCGCGGAGACCGACGGGACACCGAAGCGGCGCGTGAACACCTTCACCGATATCGATGACTTCAAGCAGTCGCAGGCCGCCTTCGGGCGCAGCGAATCCCGCTATCGCGCGTTGACCGACGCACTGCCGCAGATCGTTTGGATCATCGACGAACGAGCCCGGCTCGAATACGTGAACGAACGCTGGTCGCTGTACACCGGTTTGCCGTTCGATTCACGCGCCGGGGATGTGCTGTCGATCGTGCATCCCGACGATGCCCTCGTCGCGCAAAAGTGCGAGGCGTTGCGCGCGCAACGCGATTGTGAATGCGAACTGCGCCTGCGCCGTCACGACGGCGAATACCGCCGGCACTTGCTGCGAACGGTTCCGCTGGAAACCGGCCCCGAACCGCCGACGCGCTGGATCGTGACGGCGACGGACATCGAAGCGCGCAAAAACGCTGAGGAGGCGCTGGCGCATTCGGCCTTGGAACTCACGCATCGCGCACACCACGATCCGCTCACGAATCTCCCGAACCGAACCCGGCTGATGGACCGGCTCACGCAGATGATCGACGAAGCAACGCTTGCGGCGACAAACGTCGCGGTGCTGTATCTCGACGTCGACTATTTCAAGTCGGTGAACGATACGCTGGGCCACGATGCGGGCGATGAGTTTCTCGTCGAGGTCGCGGCGCGGATCAATTCGGCTCTGCGCACCGACGACATCGCGAGCCGCTTCGGCGGCGACGAATTTGTTTTCGTCTGCGCGGCGGCCGGTCCCGACGACGCGATCGCCATTGCCGAACGCCTTCAGGCCGCGGTCGGCCGGCCGCTCGAACTGTGCGACAAACGGATCGTCGTTTCGTGCAGCATCGGCATCAGTGTCTTCCCCTACGATGGTTGCGGCGCCGCCGACCTCATTGCGAAGGCCGACCTGGCAATGTGCGGTGCCAAGCAGAGCGGGCGAAACTCTTTGAACCGCTACATGTCACAATCGAACGTGCCGGTCGTGGCGACGCTGGACTTCGAGGCTGAACTGCGCCAGGCGATCGACCGCGGACAGTTCGTCGTCTACTTTCAGCCGATCATCAGCGTCGAAACCGGCCGGCCCGTCGGCGCGGAAGCGCTCGTTCGTTGGCAGCATCCGCAGCGCGGCCTGCTCGGGCCCAGCGAGTTCATCGGCTTCGCGGAGAATCACGGCTTGATCGCGCCGATCGGGGAGTTCGTCCTGCATACCGCGTGCACGCAGCTGCGCCGCCTCGGGCTTCGCCCGCGCGACGATTTCAGCATTTCCGTGAACGTCTCGGCGCATCAATTCCAGAAGCCCGGATTCGTCGAGACGATCGCCTCGGCCATCGCGCTGCACGGCATCGATCCTCGCCGGCTGGATATCGAGATCACCGAGAGCGTCGTAATGTCCAACACCGGGGCGGTGGTCGCCACGCTCGACCGCCTGCAAGCCCTGGGCGTGAAGCTGTCGATCGACGATTTCGGCACCGGGTACAGCTCCCTCGCCTACATCAAAAACTTTCCGATCAACACGCTCAAGATCGATCGCTCGTTCGTCACCGACATCGCGCGGAGCTTCACCGATCAGGCAATCGCAAAGACGATCGTCACCCTTGCGCATAGCTTGGGCATGCGGGTCGTCGCCGAAGGTGTCGAGACCGCCGAACAGCTCGCCCTGCTGCGCTCATTCGGGGCCGATTGCTTTCAAGGGTTTCTCGTCAGCCGCCCGCTCTCGCCGGCCGACTTCGAGCAATTCTTCGGCGGCCGGCGCGCGCTTTCGCGGTAGGTCCGTTCCGCCGGCGGGAGCAGTTCGGCTCGAGCAGCACGGTTATTCCGGGTCGGCAAAAAGCATTTCGAGATCGTCGCGCGTGAGCGACTTGGCGACGGCGCTGTCGGCTTTGATGACCGCTTTCGAAAGCGCGTTCTTGCGTTCGGCCAGCGCGCGGATCTTCTCTTCGACCGAGCCGACGGTCACCATGCGATAGGCGGTCACCGGCCGCGTTTGGCCGATACGATGCGTCCGGTCGATGGCCTGACGTTCGACGGCAGGGTTCCACCACGGATCGTACAGGATGACGTAGTCCGCGGCGGTGAGCGTCAAACCGACGCCGCCGGCTTTGAGCGAACACAAGAACACCGGCGGACCGTCGGGGCGCATGAAACGCTCGACCTCGGCTTGGCGGTCGCGGTCTTTGGTCGATCCGTCGAGGTAGCCGAAAATGATGTTGCGTTTGTCGAGCGCCGCGCGCATGATCCTGAGCATCGAAGCGAACGCGCTGAAGACCAGCACGCGATGGCCGCCGGACAAGACCTCCTCGACGGTCTCGATGAAAGCGTCGAATTTGCCGCTAGCTTCGGGTTCGTCGATGTAGGACGGCACGATGAGGCCCGGGTGCGCGCAGACCTGCCGCAGCCGCGTCAGCGCGGCCAGCACGTGAACGCTGGCGCCTTCGATCGCGCCCTCTTCGTCGAGCTTGGCTAGCACGTCGCGTCGCGCGGCCTCGGCGATGCCGCGGTACAAGCGGCGCTGCAGCGGCGAGAGTTCGCACTCGATGACGGCTTCGGTCCGCTCGGGCAGTTCGCGCGCGACGTCTTCTTTCGTGCGCCGCAGCACGAAAGGTTCGAGCCGTGAGCGCAGCGCGTGCGCCGCTTTTTCGTCGCCCTCGCCGATCGGATTCTCGAACCGGCGCCGGAACGACGACTCCGTCCCGAGCAGCCCGGGTTCGACGAACGCGAAGATCGCCCACAGGTCGCGCAGCGAGTTTTCGACCGGCGTTCCGGTGAGCGCCAACCGATGATCGGCGTTGAGATTGCGCACGACCTTCGCGATTTGCGACGAGGGGTTCTTCGCATTTTGCGCTTCGTCGAGAATCAGCGTCCGGAAGGTAAAGCGCTCGAGCTGCGCGGCGTCCAGCCGCGCGAGCGCATACGACGTGATGACCACGTCGTGATTCTCGATTTCTTCGAAGCGCGCCGCGCGCTCCGAGCCGGACTGCAGCCGCAAGATGCTCAGCTCGGGAGCGAAGCGTTTGATTTCGCTCTCCCACGTATGCGTGACCGACGTGGGCGCGATGACCAGCGACGGGGCTGGTCCTTCTTCTTGCTTGCGTTTGAGCAAATAGGTGACGACCTGCAGCGTCTTGCCCAAACCCATCTCGTCGGCCAAAATGCCGCCGAATTGAAACGAGCTCAAGTAGGCCAAGAAATCGAGTCCCCGGCGCTGATAGCCGCGCAGCGTGTCTTTGAGTGCCTCCGGCGGTTCGACTTCCTCGATGCCGTTGAAGTCGCGCAGGCGGTCGCGCAGCCGTTCGACTTCGGCCGGCAGCGTGACGTTGGCAAAGCTTTCGTGCAGTTCGTCGCGTAAGGCGACCAGGGCGGCGAGACCGTTGCGTTTGCGGTCGGTGATGTCGGAGAGCAGGTTGCCCTGGCTGCGCAGTTTCGCGACGTCGAAAAGTTTGCCGCGCACTTCGGCGTAGCGTCCGCTCGAGGCGAGCAACGCCGCGAGTTCTTTGGGCGTCAGCGGTTCGCCGCCGCCGACGAACACGTCGACGTTGAGCTCGAACCAGTCATTGCTCTCGCCTTCAACCTTCGAGGGCCGCGCCGAGACCGCGATGTCGATGGCGTCGTCGGTGCCGGTTAGCGCGCTGAGGCTCTCGTCGAGCCGCACTTCGACGTCGTCCCAGGCCGGCAGCACGTCGCGCACGAGGATCGCCGCACGCTCCGCGTCGTGCAGCGCGAAGCCGTCGCCGCCGCGCGGCACGAAGCCCGCCTCGATGAAACGCTTGGCGTACGCGCTCGCCGTCGCGGGCGCGAAGCGGACGAAGCGCCCATCGGTCGACGCGATGCCGCCGTGGGTCGAGAACGGTGCACGTCCGCCCGTGTCGCGGTCGACGAACGCCAGCCGCGCGAAGAGCGCGCCGTCGCGCCAAGCCATGCGCGCGGCCAACGCAGGTGCGCTCGCGTCGACGACGCCGAGTGCCGCCCGATCGTCGGCGGTGAGGAACGCCGCGACCCGTGCGATCGACGCCGTCGACGGCGCGTGGTGAAGGACGCCGTTCTCGGGCGGGATCGCTTCGGCGGCCGCGATCGCGCGGCGCGCGTCGAATGAATTATCGAGTAAATAAGCGACGCGGTCGGCGACGAGCCAGCGCGGCGGCCCGTCGAGCACCAGCGCTTTGGCAGGCGAGAAGCGCGACCCGTCGCTGCGCTCGAGCATCGGCACGAAACCGTCGCTATGGCGCGCCGCGCGCAAGCGAACGCCGCGCAGATCGATCGAGAACGATTGCAGCTCGGCCGGATGCCGGTTCTCGCCGGGCCGGTCGTCGAAGCGCAGCCGCGGATGACGCGTCAAGCGAAACATCGCGCGGGCGAGCGCTTTGGGCGACAGCCGCGAACCGAAGGCTTCCTGGACCGCTTCGTCGCGGATGAGTTCCCGGTCGGCGTCGTCCCAATCGTCGGGCGGCGTCGACTCCATCATCGACAGAATCGATTCCGCATCGCGGATCACGCCGCGCAAACGCGGCGTGTCCAAGTACAGCGCGCCGGTGATCGTTTTACCGTCGGAACTGCCGAGCACCGGCCACACGCTGCGCGCGCGCGGGCGTCCGGACTCGGCATGCGGGTCGGGCAGCCAGGAGTAGTCGTCGCCGTTGTCCGGCATCCCGCCCGCAATCGCCGGCACCGGTGCGGAAGTGGTCGTGCGCACGGTTTCAAGCGTTGCCACGACATGCTCGCAGACACCGGTGACCTCGCAGGTACACAAGCTACGCAGGGCCTGCGGCCCGGTGCCGGTGGCCCACTCGATCGTTACGTTGACGCCGCCTTTATCTTTGACCGCCGCCTCGATCTTGGCGTCTTCCACCGCCCGTAACACGACCCGGTTCGCGTCGACGAGAGCAAGCGCGGCGCGGGTGAGATCACGCGCGAACCAATTGCCGATTTGCGTCGGAAGACGCGACCGCCAGGTCGCAAATGGCGTCACTTTACGATTTGCGACACGGGGCCGAAGTTAGCAGACAGAACCACATCCCGACTTACTTCGGCAGACCGCACCGAAAAACTTCACCCAGTGCAAACGACCCGCCGGCTTTGTGACGGCGGGTCGCTGTCGACGGATTCGACGAAGTCGAATCCTCTATACCTGCTGAACTTCCGGCGGCGGCGCGGCCGGCGGTTCGACCGTCGGGATCTTCGAGAAGATCAGTTTGTCCGGATTGTCGGGATTGACTTCGGCCAGAATGCGGTCGCCCGAACCGAACCGGCCGCGCAACATTTCTTCGGCGAGTTCGTCTTCGACTTCGCGTTGAATCGCGCGCCGCAGCGGCCGCGCACCGAATTGCGGATCCCAACCCTTCTTGGCCAGCAAGACTTTCGCGTCTTCGGTAACTTCGAGATGCATCTCTTGCGCCTTGACTTCGCGGATGACTTTATTGAGTTCGAGCCCGACGATCTCTTCGATCTCCGCCCGCGTGAGCTGATGGAAGACCACGATCTCGTCGACGCGATTGAGGAACTCGGGCCGGAAGGTGTGCTTGACCTCCTCGAGCACCTTGCTCTTCATTTTCTCGTAGTTCTTCTCGGTCGAATCGCCGCTGTCTTTCGAAGGCCGGAAGCCGATGTCGATCGACGACGTCATACCGGTCGCGCCGACGTTTGACGTCATGATGATGACGGCGTTCTTGAAGTCGACAACACGGCCTTGCGAGTCGGTGAGACGGCCGTCTTCGAGCACTTGCAGCAGCAAATTGAAGACGTCCGGATGGGCCTTCTCGATCTCGTCGAGCAGCACGACGCAATACGGCCGCCGGCGAACGGCTTCGGTGAGCTGACCGCCCTCTTCATACCCGACGTATCCCGGCGGTGCGCCGACGAGCCGCGAGACCGCGTATTTCTCCATGTACTCCGACATGTCGATGCGGATCATCGACTCGCCGTCGTCGAACAAGAACTCCGCGACGCTGCGCGCGACTTCCGTTTTGCCGACGCCCGTCGGGCCGAGAAAGATGAACGAACCGATCGGCCGCTTGGGATTCTTGAGCCCGGCGCGCGAGCGGCGAATCGCCCGCGTGACGACTTCGATCGCTTGATTCTGGCCGACCACGCGCTTGTGCAGCTGATCCATCATGCCCAGCAGCTTGGCGGTTTCGGCCTGCGCGAGTTTGGCGACCGGGATCTTCGTCCACGCGCTGACAATGTACGCGACATCGGCTTCGGTGACTTTGATCGTCTTATCGGCCGCGGCTTTCTTATCGGCCCACTCGGCTTCGAGCCGCTGCTTCTCGAGCCGCAGCTTCTCCTCGCGGTCGCGAATCGACGCCGCTTTCTCGAACTCTTGCGACTTGACGACCGATTCTTTTTCGGTCTTGACCTTGCGGATCTCGTTCTCGATGTCGCGAATCTCTTGCGGCGGCAGCGTCGCCTGCAAACGCACGCGCGACGCGGCTTCGTCGATCAAGTCGACGGCCTTGTCCGGCAGGAACCGGTCGCTGATGTAGCGGTCGCCGAGCTTCGCGGCGGCGACGAGCGCTTCGTCGGTGATCGTCACCTTATGATGCGCTTCGTAGCGGTCGCGCAGACCCTTGAGAATCTCGACCGTTTCTTCGACCGAGGGTTCGCCGACCATGACCGGCTGAAAGCGGCGCTCGAGCGCCGAGTCTTTCTCGATGTGCTTGCGGAACTCGTTGAGCGTCGTCGCGCCGATGCATTGCAGTTCGCCGCGCGCGAGCGCCGGTTTGATGATATTCGAGGCGTCGATCGCGCCTTCGGCCGCGCCGGCCCCGACGAGCGTATGCAGTTCGTCGATGAACAGGATGATCTCGCCGGCCGCGCCGCGGATCTCGTCCATCACGCGCTTCATGCGCTCTTCGAATTCACCGCGATATTTCGTACCGGCGACGAGGCCCGCGAGATCGAGCGTGATGACACGCCGGTCGCGCAGCGGTTCGGGAACCTCGCCCTTGATGACGCGCTGTGCCAAACCCTCGGCGATCGCCGTTTTGCCGACGCCCGGTTCGCCGATGAGCGCCGGGTTGTTCTTGGTGCGGCGCGACAGGATCTGGATGACGCGTTCGATCTCGCTGGCCCGGCCGATGACCGGGTCGAGTTTGTTTTCGCGCGCGAGCGTCGTGAGATCGCGACCGTAGGCGTCGAGCGTCGGCGTTTTTGATTTGCCCTTGGGCGCCGGCGGCTGACCCTCGGCACCGAGCAGCGACGTGGTCTGTACGCGCACTTTGGCCGGATCGACGCCGAGGTTCGTCAGCACGCGCGCCGCCACGCCTTCACCTTCGCGGATGAGGCCCAGCAGCAAATGTTCGGTCCCGATGTAATTATGATTGAGTTGACGCGCTTCTTCGAACGCGAGCTCGATCACGCGCTTGGCGCGCGGCGTGAAGACCATCTCTTGCTGCACGGTCTGGCCGCCGCGACCGACGATCGCTTCGACTTCTTGCCGCACTTTGGCGAGGTTGACGCCGAGCGTCTCGAGCACTTTGGCTGCAAGGCTCTCGCCCTCGGAGATGATGCCGAGCAAGATGTGCTCGGTGCCGATATAATTATTGCCGAGCCGCTGCGCTTCTTCTTGTGCCAGCACAATGGAGCGGCGCGCGCGTTCGGTAAACGGTTCCCACATTGACATGACGGTAGTTGACTCCCCGAGCGACTCGTCGCTCCTGCCGCCCGATTCCGGCGTACGGATTCGGTTGTCCATATAACCATCGGCGCAAACGCCTAGTTTCAGACCGGACTTGCGTCTCCACCTGGCGCCTCCTGCGGCCCGGGCTATGAAGACTTTCTCCAAGTGGACACACCGCCGTCGCAGACAAGGATTCCCACGATGTAAGGCGCTCGCGCGTCCGAGCGAAACCCAATGCAGGAGCCCGCTCCCTTAAAAAGCGTTCCAAAATGAGCCGCCTCTTCAGGAAACAGCGATGGGCGGGACGGTGCGCAGGTCCATGCGATGACCGGGGCGGCCGCGCCGTTTGCACAACACGCCGGAGACTGACCGGAACCGGCGCCGCCCGAGGCAAGCAGCCGCAGCTCGGTAGCTCATGCCGCTACCGAAGATTTCACGCTGTTCATTTATTTACGAACGCGGATTCGCACACGCCGTTCGACGACAGATTGGTTGCTTGCTCGTTAGCCCACTGGGAATCGATGTTCTGGAGCCCGGTCGCCGACGGGTCGGGCTCACCCGGGTCAGGCGCAACCAAAGTCGAACCAATGAAGATTTGGCAGACGACACCCCACCTGCGGCTTGTACCGTCGAACGGAACGAACGCCGCGCACCGCGGGCCGAACGGCACGGAGCGCGACCGGGTAGCGGTTCAAAACCCGGAAGGCCTCGTTGGGTCGGACGGTAACGCTCGTTGGGTCGGACGGTAACGGAGGATGAGATGATAACCGAAGAGCGCGTGCGCGAAGCCCTGACCCAAGTCCAAGATCCCGAGCTGCATATGGGCATTCTCGAGTTGGGCCTCGTCTACGACGTGAGTGTCGAGGGCCCCGGCGGCGAAGACGTCAACGTCCTCATGACGCTGACGTCGCCGATGTGTCCGGTCGGCCCGATGTTCAAGCAATCCGTTCAATCGAAAGTCGAATCGATCGAAGGCGTGAAAAACGTCAAGGTCGATATCACGTTCACGCCGCCGTGGGATCCGCGCACGATGGCGTCCGACGACGTGAAGATGACGCTGGGAATCTGGTAAAGGCGCCGCACGCAAGCCGCGGAGTGGCTGCGGCTGCGGTGTTGTCGGCTGCGGCGCTGCTGCTTGGTCGGGCCGAAGCGCGTCCGCCGGGCGATGACCCGCCGGCGGCGCCGCCGAGCGCAATTGAGATCTTCGATCGCACCCGAGGCGTGGTGGCCGCTCGGACGATTCCGCCTTACGTCGCGTACACGCAGTACGTAGCGTTCATCCGGCGCGGGAAGGTTCGCGCGGAGCGTTCGCGGGTCGTGCTGCGGATGGCGGACGGCAAGGCCAACATCACGGCGATCCCCGACTCGCCGCGCGACCGCGTCGACCCGCAGCCGGCCGTCAAGGACCGGCCGCTGGTGTACCCGACGACCACGTTCGGACTGGTGAAACGCCGCGGGGGCGAACGGCCGTCGGGGTACGAAAGCCGCTCGACGCCGCAGCCGGATCCGGGCGGACCGCCGGTGATCGGACGCGTCGCCTCCGTCTCGCGCGATTACGTTCCAACGCTCGTCGGCGTCGAGCAGGTCGCCGGCAACCCGGCCTATCATCTCGCGCTCGCGCCGAGATTCGATCCCGAGCACCATCCGATTCGCGCGATGTGGGTCGCGACGGCGACGTTCGAACCGGTGCGGATGGCGATCGAGGTTTGGGCGGCCGCCGGACCGGTGAAGTCGCGGCCGACGGTCAATGTCGACTTCGCGCCGGTCGGCGGCGTTTGGCTCATCGCGCATGCCGCGATGGACTTCGTGTTGCGCTTCGCGTTTCTCAGCTATGCCGGGAGCGGCGAGTTCCGGACCTCGGACGTCAGCTTTCCGGCCGCCGAGCCGGATTGGATGTTCGACCCGGCCGCGCTTCGCCGCCACCCCGCCGCCGCTCCCGCCCCCAGCGCCGGCCCATGATGTTCGGCGCCGGCCAGACTTAACGGGCTCCTTGCAATGCGGAGCGAAAGCGCCTGCATGCCTACCCACGATCATGCCTATGCCCGTTTGCAGGCGATGCGCGAAGAAGCGCTTGCACCGGCCGGCGAAGCCGCCAACGAAAAACAGCGTGCCCGCGGTAAGCGGACCGCGCGCGAGCGGATCGACGCTCTCGTCGACCCCGATTCGTTCATCGAATTGGACCGTTTCGCGGTTCACCGCACGAGCGCGTTCGGGCTGGATGAACGGCTGTTTCTCGGCGACGGGGTCTATACCGGGCACGCGACGATCGACGGCCGGCCCGTCTTTTTGTTCTCGCAGGATTTCAGCGTGCTGGGCGGGAGCCTGGGCGAAGTCTTCGCCGAGAAGATCTGCAAGGTGATGGACCTC
>Ga0182013_10006803_pt1 | contig 12806 bp, 12 predicted proteins | sample 612S2MmetaG_FD_120487 | JGI IMG/M metagenome (GOLD analysis project Ga0182013, IMG submission 120487) | Permafrost microbial communities from Stordalen Mire, Sweden - 612S2M metaG | ecosystem: Environmental > Terrestrial > Soil > Wetlands > Permafrost | place: Sweden: Stordalen | collected... | reverse complement strand
TGGCCTTCATTCACCGCGAGTCCTATTACAGCCGCGACGAAGAGCAGTCCGAAGCCGACAAGGCCAAGTCGGAAATCATCATCGCCAAGCAGCGCAACGGCCCCACCGGCACTGTAATGCTGAATTTCATCGCCAGCTGCACCTGCTTCGAGAACCCCTACAACGGACCCGACGCCTAGCCGCTTCCGGACGGTTGCCGTTTTGGCCGGACTCAGCTCTTCGGCGCCGGAACCTTCTTCCCTTCCTTACGAGCCTTCGACAGCCCGATTGCGATCGCCTGCTTCGGGTTCGTCACTTTCTTCCCGCTGTGCCCGCTCTTCAGCCTGCCCTCTTTCATCGCCTTCATCTCGGTCTCGACATCTTTGGACGCGGACGGTGAATATTTGCGCCCCGATCCGTTTTTCGCTGCTGAACTCTTCCTGTGAGTAGTCTGAGTGGCCATCACTTCTCTCCTCACAGCTCAGATGGCAGAGGGATTTTGTTCGTTGCATCGGTGTCTTTTGCCCGCCTTAGAGCTCATTCAGTATCAGCGCCACGCGACCGACCACCAGATCATTGGGCGCATCGTCCAGTCCTATCTCCAGCAAGAGGACAGGCGCCGTTACACTGTGCGGGCGGAGCACAAGCCGGTTGTGTTGAAAATCGACATAGCGCAGCAAAAGGTGCGAATCCAGTCGAACCGCATAAACGTTGAGGCGCGGGGGGCCCTGGGACCTCAACGAATTATAGTGCCGATCGATCAGGACGATGGCTTCCGGTTGCACCAGCGGATCCATGGCAGCCGCGTCGGTGGCGGAGATGCGAACCGCCACAAACCGCTGCCAGGTGCGACGCGAGCTTAAGGCGCGGGTGCGGTAGGATTCAAGCGCACTGGCCGGAAAATGAATTATCGACTGAACCGCAGAAGTCCGGACATAAGGCTCAAACATCGCCGTGGCGTGCGAAACCAGCGGAACCAGCCCACTTTTCTCGTCGGCCGGCGTTGTCTCGGCGCGCGCGATCATCGGTACCAGGTCACCCGCGGTGAGATGCTGGGCGGCCAGGACCCGGTCCAACGCCTCCAGCGAAAGCTGGCGCCTGCCGTTCAGAAAGTTCGAAAGATGCGGCTGTCCGAGGCCTGTCTTGCGCGCCAGCAATGACACACTGAGCGAGCCCCGCTGTATCCTGCGCAGCAGTTCCAGGCGGAGTCGCTCGTGCATCTGGGTAAAGTTCATGTGTGGATAATTCGCCACCGGCAATGGCTGCGAATCCTCACCATTTCTTCAGGAAAACCAATAATGGGTGTTTGGCCTACATTCTCGGCTCTCATCTGCACATTGAAAAGCGATTGCTAGTCAATGGTCCAGCAGATGTTGACCCAAAAGGAACCTGTTTCTACAGTTGTCTTACTTCATCTTGCAATGGCTTGTGGGAAAAGCAGTACGAATGCCTCGCCGCGAAGAGTCTCGTCCGCCGGCGCGCGTCAGCATTGCTTTGGGGTGAGCTTATGAATTGCGAATTCGATCCAACCGGGTCGCAGTCTCAATCCGCGGCCTCATCCGCAATCGCCAGCCTGGGCAGGCCAATGCAGGATTTCCCGGATCTGCGCGCCCAAATCATGACAAAAACAATCAACCTGAGAGCAAAAGCGATCCTTCCCCCGGGTCAGGTCCTTAGAGACCGGACCCGTCATGCCTGGCTCTCATCATCCGGGGGAATGAGCGGCACAATTCCAATCCGTCCGGAGAAAAGAAAAGAGCGGAGAAAATGCCATGGAAGTGCGCGTGCAATTGAAAGTCTGCGAGGGTTGCGGAAGCCTTTTTTACCGCGCCCAAACTTTGGAAGGTGTCTATTGCCGAGGTTGTGAGGTAATACTGAAAGATTTTCCAACTCCAGAAACCCGGAAACGGCGCGGCCGTCCCTCCCTGAAGAAGGCACTCGGGGTCTGGAGAATGGTTGAAGCAACAGGAGGGGCCAAATGAGCGCGGCACTCCAGTTGTCAACGCTGTGGGGAGCCAGCAGTGCGCAGGCACTGTGGCGCGAAGGGAATAGAAAACCAGTACAACCCGAAACAAACAGTGCAGGGAACCTACCGGAAAGGCGCGTTGCCGAGCCTCTTGTCAGCCTGGCCTTCTACCGGAAGCACACAGAGAGCATGTTGCGCCGCTACCTGTATGCGTCAATGCAAGTGGGCCGGTCACCCTCGATTCTGAGTGACCCTGTCAGCCGCGGTTGGGCCTCAAGCCGACCCATCCGCACCTTCGAAGACGCCATCATCTTCGTTCTCGACGTCGAAAAGTGCATCAACCTGCTTGGATCGCTCGATCGGCAAATACTCGCCCGTGTCGTCATCCAGGAATACACGCAAGTTGAAGCCGCAACCTTGCTGGGGATGAGCCCCAGAGCCATGTCGTACAAATTCCCGCAAGCACTGGACAACTTGACTGAAAAACTCCTGCACGCGGGCCTGCTTGTTTTACCGCATTAATCTAAGCATCAAGAACCGGGTCTGCGAAGAGGGAGCGCACTCAGCGCCGCCTCTTCGCAGATTGCGCGGGACTCGAAAATACCGTTCCTCCGTTGCCATCGAAAGGCAGCTCTCAGTGCCCGGCCTCATTTATGGCCTCGTCATCAATGTTCACGCCGATTTCGATTTTCCGTCGTTTCTGATATTTTTGACGGGGTCGATCATCCTGGCCTTTTTGTGCCTGATTTAGTTCGCGGGCACTCTCGCGGGATCGATCGGAACTTGACGCAGCCAATTGCTCCAGGGGGAGAACCGTGATTGCACCGTGCCGTTCGACCGCATTCTTTTTGCTTGTTGCCGCAGCCGCTCTTGCCGCCCAGCAACCGACGCTCCAGCCCACCACCGCCGCCACGGCTCCCAATGCCGACACCAGCTACATCGATCCGCAGGGCACCGCTCACGTGACCCGCGTCGTGCCCGTGCCTGACACCATCAGTCCCGAGGCAAAGCAGTCGCTTTCCAGGCCCGTCCCCGACCAGGGTCCGCCCGAGCCGCTCTCCCAGCGACGCCTTCGCACCGACGACTACACCGCCCGTGCCCGCGTCGAGTGGAGCAGGATCTGCCCCAATCAGCTTGTCGAATCCAGCATGGCCGGGGTTCCGGTCCGTATCGTCACTCCCGGCGACATGATCGAATCAAACCGCGACAAGGTGCTCCTCAACCTTCACGGGGGCGGTTTCAACTCTGACTCCGGCTCCTACACCGAGTCCATCCCTCTCGCGTTCTATACCAAAATCAAGGTCGTCGCCGTCCTCTACCGCCTCGCGCCCGAGCATCCATTTCCCGCCGCCGTCGACGACTCAATCGCCGTTTACAAGGAACTGCTCAAGGACCACAAGCCCGACCACATCGTCATCTACGGAACCTCAGCCGGCGCCATTCTCACCGCCGAGGTGGCCGCCCGCATCAAGCAACTCGGCATGCCCATGCCCGCGGCCCTGGGCGTCTTCAGCGGCATGGGTGACTTCGCCCGCAACGGCGACTCGATCGCGATGTACGCACTGGGCGGCCTCTCCGGTCATCTCGATCCGCCTGTGCCCGGCGCACACATGTCTGAGTATGCGGCCTCGACCGACCTACATGATCCAGTCCTCTCGCCCATCTTCTCCGATCTGCACGGGCTGCCCCCCACGCTCTTCGTCACCAGCGGCCGCGACCTGCTGCTCAGCGGCACCGTCAACCTTCATCGCGCTTATCTTCACGCCGGCGTAGACGCGCAACTGGTGGTCTTTGACGCCCTACCGCACGCCTTCTGGTACGACCCGAAGCTGCCGGAAGCGATCGAAGCCAATCACATGATGGCCGACTTCTTCCTGAAGCACCTCGCCAACTGATAGAGGCACTGGGAGCTTGGTGCGCTAGGCTTGTATATTGCAGTCGCAGGGAGCATAAAGGCGTTTCGGGAGCGCTCAAAATGAAGCAGACAGGCTGGAATCGCAGAGACTTCCTGAAGGCCGGGATCCAGGTCGCGGGCGTGGCGGGGGTGGGTAGCCAGGTGAATCTGGCCGAGGCTGAACCAGGCGCGCGTGTCGTCACAGCGGGGATTCCAGCTTCACCCGCCCCAGGCCAGACCCGATTCGAGAACGAGACCTTGTCGCGCGTTGCCTATCCGCTGGGGGGCATCGGCGCGGGCATGATTTGCCTGGAGGGAACGGGGGCGCTCTCGAACGTCTCGATTCGGAACCGGCCGGACCTGTTCAACGAGCCTTGCGTCTTCGCCGCAATTGCCGTGCGCGGGTCCGAGCCAGCCGCGCGAGTGCTCGAAGGGCCGGTGCCAGGATGGAAGATATTCGGCATGCCAAACGCCGGCCAGGGAGAAGGAGAACATACCTACGGCTTGCCTCGCTTCAAAAACGCGAGCTTTCAGGCACGCTTCCCTTTCGGAACCGTGTCGCTGAGCGATCCGGATCTACCTCTGACGGTGGAACTGACAGGCTGGAGTCCCTTCACGCCGGGCGATGCGAACGACTCCAGTCTCCCAATGATCGCCCTGGAATACCGCTTCACGAATACTTCCGATAAAGCCATTGAGGCTGTTTTTTCATTCAATGCCAGGAATTTTCTTCCCTCTGCCCACGATCACCCTCAAGCGGTTCGCAAGCTCGATGGGGGTTTTGTTCTTTGGAGCGGCGGAACGGAGGAGAAGCCGTGGGATGAAGCGGCATTTGCGGTAACGGTAAGCGAGCCCGAACTGAAGGTCAACTACGCCTGGTTCCGGGGCGGCTGGTTCGACGCGGTCACCATGGCCTGGAAGGATGTGGCAAGCGGCGCCGCATTCGACCGCCCGCCGGTTCCTTCGAACGAACAGCCCGCACCCGGCGCCACATTGTTTGTTCCCTTTACGCTATCGCCGCTAGACGAGCGCACCATCGCCTTGCGCATGTGCTGGTATGCGCCGCACAGCCATCTGCGCAAAGGAGCAGCGGGCGCGCCGGACGAAGACACCATCAAGCCGGGTGACGCCACCTATAGGCCCTGGTACGCCGATCAGTTCCCCGATGTCGAGGCCGTGGCAAAATACTGGACCGATCACTATGCGGAGCTGCGGGCCCGCGCAAAAACCTTCACTGATACCTTCTACGACACGACCTTGCCGCCGCAAGCGGTGGATGCCGTAGCCTGCAACCTGTCGATCCTCAAATCTCCAACCGTGCTTCGGCAGGCCGATGGGAAGTTCTGGGCCTGGGAAGGCACGGGAGATGAGGAAGGCTGTTGCGCCGGCTCGTGCACTCACGTCTGGAATTATGCGCAGGCTGTTTCGCACCTGTTTCCAGAACTCGAACGGAGTCTTCGCGAAACCGAATTCGGCCCTGACCAGGATGAGCAGGGACACCAGCAGTTTCGGGCAGCGCTTCCTATCCGGCCCATCGGAAACTACTTTTACGCCGCCGCGGACGGACAGCTTGGCGGAATCATGAAGGTCTATCGCGAGTGGCGCATCGGCGGGGACACGGAATGGCTGCGAGGCCTTTGGCCGAAGGTGAAAAAGAGTCTCGACTACTGCACCGAGACCTGGGATCCCGGACACAAAGGATGGATCGAGGAGCCCCACCACAACACCTACGACATCGAGTTCTGGGGCCCGACCGGCATGTGCACCAGCATCTACCTGGGCGCGCTGCAGGCCGCCGTTCTGATGGGACGAGCGCTGGGCGACGATGTGGCCCGCTACCAGACCCTTTATGAAAGCGGACGCCAGCGCACGGAGACCGAGCTTTTTAATGGCGAGTACTTCATCCAGAAGATCGAATGGAAGAATCTGCGCGCGAAGAATCCCGCCGAATTCAAGGATTATGGCGGGACCTACTCCGCTGAAGCGCGCGATTTACTCGAGAAAGAGGGACCAAAATATCAATACGGAACCGGTTGCCTCCCGGACGGCGTGCTCGGCGCATGGCTGGCAATGAATTGCGGACTTGGGCCCATTATCGATCAGGAAAAGGTTGTGAGCCATCTTCGCGCCGTACATCGCTACAACCTGAAGCGAGACCTCTCGCACCATGCCGATCCGCAGCGGCCCGGGTTCGCGCTCGGGGCGGAGGGAGGACTCCTGGTCTGCACCTGGCCCAAGGGCGGAGCGCTGTCATTGCCTATGGTCTACTCGAATGAGGTGTGGACGGGCATCGAGTACCAGGCGGCCTCGCACATGATTGCCAGCGGACTGGTGGAGGAAGGACTGGATATTGTGCGCACCTGCGCCGCGCGCTACGATGGCCGGGTGCGCAATCCCTTCGATCAATATGAATGCGGACACTGGTACGCTCGCGCGTTGTCTTCCTACGCGCTTCTCCAGGCTTTCAGCGGAGCGCGCTACGACGCGATTTCAAAAACACTGTATTTGAAACCAGTCATTGCGGGAGATTTCCGGTCTTTTCTGGCGACGGCAACGGGATTCGGAACCGTGGGTGTGAAAAACGGCAAGCCGTTCCTCGAAGTTACATCGGGAACCATCCCGTACGAGAAGATCGATTACGCGGCTGTCTGAACGTTCTGTCCCGCGCCCCGAGCAAATTCCAATGACGGTGTTGCAATCCGCATCCGTCTGGAACACCGCCGGCTGCTTTACCATTTATTCTGATCAAAGTAATTCTGAGGCTTATGCTGATCCGTTCCCGAGCCCCGTTGCGACTTGGTCTGGCCGGCGGCGGAACTGACGTCCCTCCCTACTGCGACGATTTCGGCGGCGCGGTGCTCAACGCCACGATCGACTACTATGCTTACGCCGCCCTGGAGCCCCTCGACACGGGCCGCGTCGAGTTTGTCTCCGCCGACCTCAACGAAACGGCCGGCTACCAGGCCCGGCCGGAGCTCGCGTCCGACGGCCGCCTCGACCTCTTCAAAGCCGTTTACAACCACGTCGTCCGTGTCTACAACCACGGCAGCCCCCTGAGCCTGCGCATGAGCACCCGCGTCGACGTGCCCGCCGGCTCCGGCCTTGGCTCATCGTCCACGCTCGTCGTCGCCATGCTGGCCGCCTACTTCGAGTGGCTCAGCGTCCCCTTGAGCGAGTACGAAATCGCGCAAACGGCATTCGTCATCGAGCGCGAAGAGGCAGGCCTCAAAGGGGGCATGCAGGACCAGTACGCCGCGGCCTTCGGCGGCTTCAACTTCATGGAGTTTGGCCGCAACGGCCGCGTCCTCGTGAACCCGCTGCGCATCAAAAGCTGGGTCGTCTCAGAGCTGGAAGCCTCGCTGCTGCTGTTTTTCACCGGCAGATCCCGCGCCTCCGCCGACATTATTCTTGAGCAGTCCCGCAACGTCCGTGATCGCAATGCACCCGCCCTCGAAGCCATGCATTCCATCAAAGAAGAAGCCTTTCGCATGAAGGAATGCCTTCTGCGTGGCGATTTCAACCAGCTCCACGAGGTCCTCCGCGGCAGTTGGGAATCGAAAAAGCGCATGGCCACGCGCATCACCAACGATTCCATCGAGCGCCTCTACGCATGCGCGCTCGGGGCGGGCGCCCATTGCGCCAAGATCTCCGGCGCCGGAGGCGGCGGCTTCATGTGGGTCCTCACCGATCCCATTCACAAAGACAAGGTGGCGGCCGCGCTGCTGGCCAACCAGGAAGGCGGCATCGCTTACGGGTGCCATTTCACCGACGGAGGAGTGCAGGCATGGAGAGTCCCGTGAAACTGCCTCTCGCCAACGCGGTGCGCGATCGGCGGGTCGAAACGTTCGCCGCCGGCGCGGAGCCTGCCGGCACGCCGCGCGCGGGGGAATAGCGGAAATGGAAGCCATCATTCTCGCCGGAGGCCTGGGCACCCGGCTGGCATCGCGTCTCGGTGGCCTTCCCAAGCCCATGGCCCCGGTGGCTGGACGTCCATTCCTCGAGATCCTGCTCAACCAACTCGACCACGCCGGCTACACACGCGTCGTGCTATCCGTCGGCCACCTGCACACCGTGATTCAAGATCACTTCGGCGCCGGCTATCGCGGCATGAGCCTCGTTTATGCAGTCGAGAGTTCTCCACTCGGCACCGGCGGCGCCATCCGCGCAGCCCTCTTGAAAGCCGCCGAAACCTCTATCCTGATTCTCAACGGCGACACTTTTCTCCAGGCCGATTATGCCGACCTGATGCGCTTTCACCAAGCTCATGCCGCCTCGTTGACGATTGCCGTAACCCATCGTGACGATACTTCCCGATACGGACAAGTCCTCATCAGCGGCGAACGGATCACAGGTTTTGAGGAGAAAGGCCGCGCTGGTGCTGGCCTAATCAACGCCGGCGCATACGTCATTGAAAAAGATCTCGCCTGGCCTGCGGCCCTGCCGGAAAAATTCTCCTTTGAGCGAGACTTCCTCGAACCCGAAGTCGCGCACATATCTCCGGCGGCCTATCAGGTCAATGGCGTCTTTCTCGACATCGGAATCCCCGAAGACCTGGATCGCGCCGAAACGGAACTGGCGAGCTTCCTACCTTAGTACTACAGTTGTATTTCGCTGAATTACGGGGAAATCTGTAAAGATACGGGCCTGAAGGCCGCGTATTCTGACCTCATTTTCAGGGGGTTAAAACCCCCTGCTCCCTCCGCAAAACGCTATCTGCAACTGTAGTATTAGATCAATTCTCCCGAGTCCTCAGTCCCTTAGTCCTTCAGTCCCTGCTTTTAAACCACCGCATTCCGGGCGATCACCTGCTTGTACCACTCCGCGCTCAGCTTCGGAGTTCGCTTCTGGGTGTTGAAGTCAACATAGTGAATTCCGAATCGCTTGCTGTACCCATCCGCCCATTCGAAGTTGTCCAGCAGGCTCCAGAGGAAGTAGCCCTTGATGGGGTAACCCTCCACCGCCGCGCGTTGCAGGTTGGTCAAATGGTTGCGCAGGTACATCAGCCGGTCGGTGTCTTCAATGCGCCCCTGTTCATTGATCACGTCGTCAGCCGAGCAGCCATTCTCCGTGATGTAAAGCCCCTTCGGATGCCAGAGTTCGGAAACGTTGCGCACCGCCCAGTAAATGCATTCCGGACCGATGGTCAACCACGGCGAGGCCATGTGCGGATACGACGTATCCCGCTCTTCAATCGCGTATCCCTGGGGCGAGCTGTCCGCCCGCACATAGGTGGGCGTATAGACATTCAGCCCCACAAAATCCAGCTTGCTGCCGATCGCTTCAAAGTCGCCCGGCTCGACCTTAGGGGCATTGGCTCCCTGGCTCTCGAGGTAACTGTCGATGTATTTTCCTTCCATCAGCGCGGTGAGAAACGGCGCGTTGCCGTTGCGCGTGGCCTGCTGCGCGGCGTTGATGTTTTCCGCGTTCTCGATAATCGGGACATAAACGGTGGCGTTCTCCGCCAATCCCACCTCCACTGGCCCCCTGGCGTTGGCGCGAATCGCCTGCACTCCCAGCCCATGCGCCAGTATTCCGTGATGGCGCACCTGGTTTGCCGGCCCGTCTGCCAGTTTCATACCCGGCGCAAACCTCCCGCTGCGATAACCCAGGTCGGTAAAGCACGTGAACTCGTTGGTGGTCATGAAGTGATGCACGCGATCCGACAGATGCTTCGCTACAAACGCCGCGTAGTCTGCAAACGCCCTCGATGTGTCCCGCGACTGCCAGCCCCCGGGGAGCGCGTTTGGCAGGTCCCAGTGAAACAGCGTGATGTAAGGCGTAATCCCGCTGGCCAGCAACTCATCCACCACGCGGTTGTAGTAGTCCAGCCCCTCAGGATTGGCCTGGCCCGTGCCTTCAGGAAAGATCCGCGACCACGACAGCGACATGCGATATCCGCCCACGCCCAGGTTCTTCAGCAGTCTCACGTCTTCTTTGTAAAGGTGATAGCTGTCATCGGCCACATCTCCCGTATCGCCGTGGTAGGTCTTGCCCGGAGTGTGCGCGAAGACATCCCAGTTCGACGCCCCCCGCCCGCCATCCCTGGCGCCGCCCTCGATCTGGTAAGCCGCCGTGGCGCATCCCCACACAAACCCCTTTGGAAATTCGCGGAGCGCGGGATGAAGCTGGGCAAGTGAGAACTTTGACAGCGATGCGCCGGCGACCGCCGCCGCGGCTGCCGCGGTTTTTCCAAATTGACGCCGGGTCATGTTTTTCATTTGATTCACCTTCTGCTCAATCGTTTAAGTGGTGCGCGCTGCGACATCTCTCCAGGAACTACCGAGCATTTGCCTGTTCGGAGAGTTAATTGCAAATTATAAGCCCCAATCGGTGTGTTCGTCGAAAGGGGTGAATGCCGGGGATTTGGAGCCTGGCTGATCGCAGGGTGCTGGACACAATCGATCGACCATGCACAGCGAACCCTCGACTCAATCCCATTTGGCCTCGTTTGGGTGGCCTGGCGAAGCCCGTCATCATCATCTCCCGAACTCCCCGCTGGACCGGTTGGCCCGCGCAAAGGCCTCGAGGCTGGCTGCTGGAGTTTCACGTCGCTTTTTGGTTCATCCAAAATGGCGGTGGTTGTATATTTGGAATCGAGAAATGAGGAATGCGAGACGGAGGAACAACAGTTGGGCGACTCGAATGGGGATCCACGGATCGGCGACCGGATCAAATTCTCCAAGAGAGTGCTTGATCATGGATTCTATTCGGCTCTGGTGTTGGCCGCGGCAAGCTTTTCTTTCGCCTCGATATATCTATACAGATACCTGGGAATCACCAGCACATCCGTAGATCAGTTGGTAGGAGATAAACTGTCTGACCAAACATTCTATTTAGCTGTTCTGGCTCGGCTCGCTGTAGCGAAATATTGCCTCTCCGCTTGCGGCGCTTGTATTGGACTTTCCTTCGGCTTCCTCGGGTTTGGGCTTTTCCTTGTAGGCGCTCGCGACCCAATGGAGGCAACCGGAAGCGACGGCATACATCGTTTCCATTTGTCACAGATTGCGCCTGGCACCTTCGTTTTGCTGTGCGCGACGACATTGATCGCTATATGCCTCTCGCGAAATATATCCGTAAGCTTTGCCGCAGGAACCAATGTGAACCAGAATCCTCAAGCCAAAGACTCTCCTGGCGATCAATACAAACTACCAGACCCTGGGAGACAACGGACGCCGTGAAATTGGAGGAAGGAAATGTTGGCTTTTCATAGACTCCGATCGACTCTGGTCTCGCTCTTCCTATATGTGATGATCGGACAGTATATTGCGTCTCCTGTGCAAGCTGCACCCGATGAATCCTCGAAGGGCGAACAGGCATGGAAAGTTGTATTAGCCAAGAGTGACGATGCCGCAGCCGCACTGAAAAGGGAACAAACCGCTCCGATGGCAGAGAAGGAAGCGCTTCACGAAGAACGAGTGAAGAAATATCTGGACGCCGCAGAAGCTCTGAGAAAGTACATGATTGCATTTCCACCTAAGCGTGAGTCTGTCACCTTTCTTAGGGAGCACTATCGCCTGGGAGTCTTCTATGAGTTGGGGGAAAAGTATGGCTCATCCGAGTTGTACTATTCGATCTGCATTCGGCTGCCGGCCTATCACGATTCTGACGCGCTGTTTGACGACGCACGAATAGATGTTTTGGTGCCAGACAGGCTAAAAATGGTGGATGCTTTGCTGCATCCGGTACCTTCCGGGGGCGGTTCCGGAGGCGGGGGCGACTCCGAAGGTGGAGGCGCTATTTCGACGGGATTCGTTTCTGGGAGTTTCAAAGGGAGCATCATCGGACACTCACCGAACTACGTAGATTCGTCAGGTGCGATGTATCATCCGTGTAATTATGATTCTGGGGGCCACACGCACACCCCCTTTAACCACGAACCTGACGTGGGTTATCCATCGAATACTGACTTACCTGAGTATCTATGGCCGGGTGCATCAGGTGGTGCATCAGATCCGGACAGGGCGGATAACTCGAACCAGATGGCCAGCAACCTAATCCGCGAGCGAAATTGCGTATCACATTCCCATTTCTGATCCCGATCCTTCGCCTAGCTCGGGGTGAGAGACAGGACAGAGGGGTATTCAGAGGTCTGGAGTTGGACTACAAGAAAGCCGCAGCCCCTTCCAAGGCTGCGGCTTTTCACGGCTAAGAATCAGCCATCGAATTACATTCTCTTAAAGCCCGATATTGCGGATGCTTTACATCTCTTTGACGCCTTCGACGAAGGCTTTCAGCTTGCGCGAGCGCGACGGATGACGCAGCTTGCGTAGCGCCTTGGCTTCGATTTGCCGGATGCGCTCGCGGGTTACCTGGAAGCTCTGCCCTACCTCTTCGAGCGTGTGCTCGGAGCCGTCCTCGAGACCAAACCGCATCTTGATGACCCGCTCTTCGCGAGGCGTGAGTGTGCGAAGCACCTGCGAGGTGTACTCCTTCAGGTTCACGCTGATGACCGCTTCGGACGGCGAAACCGCCTGGCGATCCTCAATGAAGTCGCCCAAGTGGGAGTCTTCCTCTTCGCCGATCGGCGTCTCGAGCGAGATAGGCTCCTGCGCGATCTTGAGAACCTTGCGCACCTTGGCCACCGGGATGTCCATGCGCCGTGCAATCTCCTCACTGGAAGGCTCGCGACCCAGCTCCTGCACCAGCTGCCGGCTGGTGCGGATCAGCTTGTTGATGGTCTCGATCATGTGGACAGGAATTCGAATGGTCCGCGCCTGGTCGGCGATGGCACGCGTAATTGCCTGCCGGATCCACCACGTGGCATAGGTTGAGAACTTGTATCCGCGCCGGTATTCGAACTTGTCCACCGCCTTCATCAGGCCGATGTTGCCTTCCTGAATCAGGTCGAGGAACTGCAGGCCGCGGTTGGTGTACTTCTTGGCGATCGACACCACCAGGCGCAGGTTGGCTTCAATCAGCTCGCGCTTGGCCTGCTCGGCGTCCATGTCGCCCTGGATCATCTCGCGC
>Ga0182013_10006800_pt1 | contig 12807 bp, 13 predicted proteins | sample 612S2MmetaG_FD_120487 | JGI IMG/M metagenome (GOLD analysis project Ga0182013, IMG submission 120487) | Permafrost microbial communities from Stordalen Mire, Sweden - 612S2M metaG | ecosystem: Environmental > Terrestrial > Soil > Wetlands > Permafrost | place: Sweden: Stordalen | collected... | reverse complement strand
TGACGTCGCCTTCGACGTCCAAGATTCGGCGAGCGATCCGGCTCAAGTCATCTCGCTGGTTCAAAAGTTCGCGAGCGACGGCTCGGCGCTCATCGTCGGGCCGACCCTTTCATCCGAAGCGTTCAAGGCCGATCCGATCGCGGTGAAGGCCAACGTCCCGGTTCTCGCGACGTCCAATACCGCGAACGGCATCACGGCGATCGGCCCGTGCGTCTTCCGCGACGCGCTGTCCGAGGAGCAAGTCGTTCCGCAGACTCTCGCTCGGACAACGGCTCGCTGGCATCCGAAAACCGCCGCCATCATCTACGGCAACGACAATCAATTCACGAAAACGGATTACGAGATATTCAAGGCCGAACTGGCCCGAGCCAACATCACGCTGGTCGAAACGCAGACCTACCAGCAGGGCGACGTCGATTTCAAAGCGCAACTCACGCAGATTGCGTCGAAGAAACCCGACCTGCTGGTGATTGGATCGCTCGTAGAGGAGGCGGCGAAGATCGTCGAGCAGGCCAAGGCCGCCGGCATTACCGCCCATTTGATCGGCGGCAATGGGCTCAATTCACCCAAATTGATCTCGCTGGCAGGGGCGGCGGCCGAAGGCGTGGTGGTCGGTGCAGCTTATTTTTCCGGCAACACGTATCCCGGTAATCGCGACTTCGTTGCGAACTATCAGAAGCGGTTCGGTTCGGCACCGGATCAGTTTGCCGCGCAAGCCTACGCTGCGGCGCAGATTGTCGCGGCAGTTGCGAAAACCGGCAAAACGACCGCGGCGGAAATCTGCAGCGGGCTGAGCGGATTGCCGCCGGTGAGCACGGTGCTCGGCCCGTTCAGCTTTGATTCCAGCCGGAATGCGAAAGCTCCCAGCGCGATCCTCACGGTGAAAGACGGCAAGTTCGTCGCCTTTGGCTAATCTCGCCCAGCAACTGATCAACGGCATCACGCTGGGCGCGGTGTACGCGCTGTTCGCGATCGGCTACACGCTGGTTTTCGGCGTCCTCGACATCTTGAATTTAGCGCACGCCGCGATCTTCATGGCCGCTGCGTTCGCCGCGTTTGCGCTGTTCGGCTTCGGTGTCCCACTCGTTGCGGCGGGAGCGCTCGCGATCGTCTTCGGCGGTCTGCTCGGAATCGCACTCGACCGCGTCGCGTTCGCCCCGCTGCGCGCGCGCAATGCCGGAACGCTTGCACCGCTCATTTCGAGCATCGGCGTCGGAATCATCATCCAAGGCGTCGTCCGCGGGACGTTCGGGCCCGACCAGCACCGCTTCGCCATCGGCTCGTTGTCGACCGCGCAACTCACGTTCGGACCGCTCTCGATCGGCGCGCTCGACCTCATCGCCATCGCGGTCGCGATCGCTTTCATGCTCGCGCTCAACTACGTCCTGATGCACACCGCGCTGGGCCGTTCGATTCGCGCCGTCGCCGACGACCGGATTGCGGCTGCCATCCTGGGCGTCGATCTCGAGCGCACGATCGCGTTGACGTTCTTCATCGCGTCGGCGCTGGGCGCAGCCGCCGGGATCCTCATCGGCTTGCAGTTCGGAACGGTAAGCTTGGATATGGGCAGCCGCATCGAGCTCAAGGGCCTGGCCATCATCGTGCTGGGCGGAATGGGCAGCATCACCGGTGCGGTCCTGGGCGCGTTCATTCTCGGCATCGCCGAGACGCTGTCGGTGGCGCTGGTCTCATCGAGCTATCGCGACGCGATCGCATTCGCGCTCATGTTCGCCATCCTGGTCGCGCGTCCGAGCGGGTTGTTCGGCAAGAAGTCGCTGCGCAGCGCGTAGATGCACTCGCCGAAGCCGACGGGACCCGGGTGATCGCGTTTCTCGCCGCGCACTCCAAGCTGATCGACCAGATCGGCATCAACGCGCTGCTAGCCGTTTCGCTGATGATCTCGCTGCGCGCCGGACAGCTCGCGCTCGCCCAAGTCGCCTGCATGGGCATCGCCGCCTACGCGGGTTCCGTCGGAGCGATCGCCTACGGCTGGAATCTTCCCACGTCGATGGCGGCGGGCACGCTGTGCGCCATGGCCGCCGCCGCCCTGCTCGCACTGCCGACGGCGCGGCTGCGCGGCGTCTTCCTCGCGATCGCGACGATCGGCTTCGGCGAAGTCGCGCGCATCGTCGAGATCAACGTGCCGATCACCGGCGGAGCCGAAGGCCTCGCGAACATTCCCAACGACGCGAACACGGCCTGGATCTACGGCACGCTCGTCGCCGCCCTCGCGGCGCTGCTCGCCTTTAGCCGCGGTCCGTGGGTCCTCGCGCTCGACGCCGTGCGCGAAGATGAAGTCGCCGCGCGCGGCTGCGGCATCGACGTCGGCACGGTGCGTTTCGGCGCGCTCGTCGCGGGCGGTGCCGTTGCCGGGCTCGCCGGCGTGCTTTACGCGCACGCCAACTTCTTCATCACGCCGGGCGACTTCGGCTTCGGTCGCATGGAGCAAGTCCTCGTCTACAGCGTCATCGGCGGAACGACGAGCGCCGTCGGCAGCGCGCTCGGCGCGGCCGCGCTGACGATCCTTCCCGAAGCGATCCGCTTTCTGCACGACTACCGTGAGATCACGACCGGCGCGCTGCTGCTGGGCTTCATCATCTTCGCTCCGCGCGGATTGGCCGGCTTGTGGCAGCGAACGTAGCACGGCACGTGCTCGAGGCGCGCGACCTCGTCGTGCGCTACGGCGGCGTCACCGCGCTGCAGCGCGTGTCGCTGCGCATCGAGTCGGGTGAAGTCGTCGGACTGATCGGACCCAACGGCGCGGGAAAAACCTCGCTGCTCAATGCCGTATCGGGAGTCGCGACGTTGAGCGAAGGTTCGATCGCGCTCGACGGCCGCGCGATCGGCGGACTTCCGGTGCATCGAATCGCGCGCGCCGGTGTCGTGCGCACCTATCAGAACGTCCGCTTGTTCCGCACGCTGAGCATCGGCGAGAACGTGCGCGCGGGCGCCTTCGCGGCACGCCGTGCAATCGGCGCCGCGGAAATCGACGACGTGTTGCGCCAGACCGCACTGGGCGAGGTCGACCGCTTCGCGCAGGCAGGACGTTTGCCGTACGGCGCGCAGCGGCGGCTGGAGATCGCGCGCGCGCTGGCGTCGGAGCCGGCGATCTTGCTGCTCGACGAACCCGCAGCCGGACTCAACCCCGAGGAAAGCAACGGACTGGGGCAGCTCGTGCGGTCGATCGCGGATCGGGGCGTGGGCGTGCTGCTCGTGGAGCACGACATGCAGCTGGTGAACGACGTTTGCAACCGCATCGCGGTGTTGAATTTCGGCAGCCTCATTGCACACGGCACGCCGGCCGAAATCGCACGCGACCCCGCCGTGATCGAGGCCTATCTTGGAACCGCGCGCTGAACCCATCCTCGCCATCGACGGCCTCGTCGTAGGCTACGGTCCGATCGAGGTTCTGCACGGCGTCTCGTTGCGCTTGATGCCGCACGAACTCACCGCGATCGTCGGTGCGAACGGCGCCGGCAAGACGACGCTCATGCTCGCGATCGCCCGGCTCTTGCGCGTGCGCCGCGGAACGATTCGCTTCGCCGGCCAAGATGTCACCAACGCGCCGTCGCAGGCCGTCGTGCGCGCCGGATTGGCGCTGGTTCCCGAAGGACGGCGGATGCTCGCGACGATGACGGTCGCCGAGAATCTGGCCGTCGCGCTCGCCGGCCGCGGCGAGCCGGCCGATGCCGCCGTTCCGATGTACGAGCGTTTCCCGATCTTGGCCGAGCGCCGCAACGTGAGCGCCGGATCGCTCTCGGGCGGCGAGCAGCAAATGCTGGCGATGGCGCGGGCGCTCGTGCAGCGTCCCAAAGCGCTGCTGCTCGATGAACCGTCGATGGGTCTGTCGCCCAAACTCGTCGCGACGATCTTCGAGATCATCGCCGCCGAGCGCGCGCGCGGCACGGCGATCTTGCTGGTCGAACAGAACGCGCGGGCGGCCTTGGCCATCGCCGACAGCGCGCACGTACTCGAACGGGGCCGAATCACGCTGTCGGGAACCGGCACCGAACTCGCCGGCCACAACGACGTGGTCGCGGCGTACTTGGGTCGCCGCCCCGCATCGTCGTAGCGTTGCCCCGCCGACGCGACCGGGACGCAGCCGCGGGCGGCGCCCGGCTCTGCCGCGGCCGGCGCTGTTGTTTCGCGACGCGCCGCGGCAGATGTCGACGCTACGTTGCGCGCGCCGCTGACTTGACGCGCAGGTCCGACGTGAACGTCGCGGCACTTCCCAATTCGTATTGGATTTCGAGCAGCCGATTGTACTTCGCGATGCGCTCGCTGCGGCAAGCGGAGCCCGTCTTGATCTGGCCGCCGCCCATGGCGACGGCAAAGTCCGCCATGAACGTGTCTTCCGTTTCACCGGAACGGTGCGAGATAACGTAGCGCCAACCCGCTTCACGGCAGAGCTCGATCGTCGCAATCGTTTCGGAAACCGTTCCGATCTGGTTGAGCTTGATGAGCACGGCGTTGGCGGCCTTCTCGGCGATCCCGCGGCGGACGAACGCCGCGTTCGTGACGAAGATGTCGTCGCCCACGATTTGGATACGATCTCCCTGCGCCGCTGTCTGCTTGGCGAAACCGGCCCAGTCGTTCTCGTCGAGACCGTCCTCGATCGAGACGATCGGGTACGCATCGAGCCAACGGCCGTACAGCGCGATCATCTCGTCGCTCGTTTTGCGTCCTTGCCCGGATTTGGTCAGTTCGTACGCACCGCCGGCGTAGAACGAGCTCGCGGCCGGATCGAGCGCGATCGCAATATCGACGCCCGGTTTATAGCCGGCGGCCCCGATGGCCTCGACGATCACGTCGCAGGCTTCTTCGTTGCTCTTGAGGTTCGGTGCGAAGCCGCCTTCATCTCCGACCGACGTGGCGTAGCCCTTGTGCTTGAGGATCTTCGCCAGCATGTGAAAGGTCTCCGCACCATACCGCAGCGCCTCAGCGAACGTCGGCGCGCCGATCGGCATGACCATGAACTCTTGAAAGTCGACGCTATTGTCGGCGTGCTTGCCGCCGTTGAGAATGTTCATCATCGGCACGGGCAATCGCGCGGCAGCCGGACCGCCGAGGTACGCATACAGCGGCACGTTCGACGCCAGCGCGGCGGCACGCGCAACGGCCATCGATACACCCAGGATCGCGTTGGCGCCGAGGTTCGCCTTGTTCGGGGTGCCGTCGAGGGTGTTCAGCAGCGCATCGATTTCGGACTGACGAACCGGGTCACGACCGATGAGCGCCGGTGCGATCGTTTCGTTTACGTGTTTGACGGCGTTGAGAACACCCTTGCCGCCGTAGCGTGACGCGTCGCCGTCGCGAAGTTCGACGGCTTCGTTTTCGCCGGTCGACGCACCGGACGGCACGGAGGCACTGGTCGTTATGCCGTTATCGAGCGCGATGCGCACGCGAACCGTCGGATTGCCGCGCGAGTCTAAAATCTCGAAAGCGAAAAGCGAGGCGATCTTGGCCATTTCAACTCCCCTGGCGGCAAAGCGCCGACGTTAGCAAGAAACCGACTTTTCGGTCATAGGTCTGAGTCCTTTGCGTCGCCCTATGCGCAGCGTCGCTATTCGTCACTCATATTTTACTTCGTGAAGGCCGCACGGACGCACTCGACGCACGGCGGCGAACCGATTTCAGGCCCGCGATTTTTGACGCGGCAGAAAGCGTCGGAATTCCACCCGTTCGAGCGTCATCGCCCCTTCGCTCACCATTTCATCGATGCTGGGAATGAGCGCGGCGATCTTCTCTTCAACGTCGACAACCTCGATGAGAATCGGCAGGTCGCGAGCAGAGCCGAACATCTTGGCAACGTGGATCTGATGGTCGGCGCCGAACCCTTCGATACCGCGGAAAACCGACGCGCCGGCGACGCCTTCACGACGCAAGAAGTCGACGATCGCCGCGTACAGCGGCCGGCCTCCGCGCATGGCACCCTCGGCGACAAAGATTCGCAAGAGCTGTCCCACGGTAAACGCCGTCATGGCATCACGCTCGATTCGTAGCGGACTGCGCAACGCGCAGAAGATTCGAGTCCGTTCGATCCCGGACCCTTCGGAGCCGGGTTCTTCCGGCGACTCAAGCAGTATCGATCGGAACGCAGTCTCATAGCATCGATCGGATCAGCGCGCGGCGTGCGCAGGTGTGCTGAATCCGCCGCGCAACATTCTAGTTAGCCGGGCTTGTCGTGCAAACTGCGACAAGCTGCGTGTCCTCGGCTTCGCTCGCTGCACCCTCCGTCTTCGGGCGAAGTCGACCGGCGACGTACTCCGCGATACCCGTTCGCCGAAGCGCCCCGGACCGCAAGTCAGGGCCGGCAAGCAAGTTCCGAGCGGCGGCGAAGTGAACTTCTGAGACCCTTCGGGAGTCGCAGCCCCTGCGACCCCGAAGCGGCCGTGAGGATGTCCGATGCGTCACTCGGGTACGATCGCGGAAAGCACGGAAAAGAGCCGTGGCATGAAAATCCGGCACAACGGGACACTGATGCGAATTTACGTTTCGCAGAGCCATCACCGCGCTCACGCGGAAGTCCACCGGCTCATCGTCAAAGCGTTGGCAGACGCGCAGATCGGCGGGGCGACCGCGTTTCTCGGTATTGAGGGTTTCGGGAGCCATCACTATGTCTCCAACGCATTCGCCGTCGACGCATACGTCGATCTGCCCATCCTCATCGAGGCCGTCGACGAGGACGATGAAAAACTCCGCAACTTCATCCCGAAACTCGAGTCGATCCTCGACGACGGCCTGGTAACGCTCGAGCGGCTGCAGACGATCTTCTATCGCTCAAGCGGCGGCGACGGCTAAAGCCGCAGTGACGGCCTACAGCCGCGTAACGTTCCATTGAAGCCGCCTTTACCATGTCAGATCTGCCCGCGACTTCCATGAGTCCGGTCGAAAGCGGTTGCCGCGCATGCGCGAGCCCAACCGGCTGGGCCGGAAATCCGCGTCGAGCCCGAGTGCACTATCGGCGTAATGGTGCACCGTCGGAGGACCCTGTACAAGTTGAGCTGATAAAAGCTGCTTCATGCCAAGCTCCATCGCCATCATGGGACATTACCGCACCCGCGCCTTGGCTAGCTCGTCCGGGATGGTCGACGCCACTGACCGAAATCGAGCTTCGAGATCGAGCTTAACGAAGCCGGATTTCTCATGGCGGGAAAAAGCTGCGGCGTTAACAACTTCAACACGAGTGGAGCGCCGGGATTGCGGGACTTCGGGGATTCCAATGACGCGCGATGCGTCTCACGGTGCGGCGCCCCGAGTATCCGTCGGACTGATTATCAATCTGCAGCGGGCAACCAATGCCTGGCATGCACGCAGCTCATCTTTGCGCGACCACGTCGGGCTGGGGAAGACATCGGCATGGTCTCCCTTGATGCCGGTCGGATCGGAACAGCGCACAAACGAGAATCCCCGTGCAACGATGTCTCCAATCGTGAATTCGACAACTCCGGATCCTGGGAATTGCTCACGGAGGTACGCAAGATCGGACCCGGCTGCGAACCAAATGGAAAATCCTTTTGAGCCATATCGAAATAGACTGCTGGTAGGTCTTCGTGCGCCATCGTCATCAACAACGGTCATTGGAAGCGCAACAAACCGCCAGACGATCTCTTCGCCTTGAGAGACGTCTGGCAATCGAGGCTACCGTTGCGCGCTGATTGGTGAGAGGGGATCAAACAGAATCGCAACAATGTGCGCGGCCGGGCCCGAAGCTTCGTATTGACGACCCGATGTAGATAGGTAAAGGTATACGTTACCCGTCGGCTCGACATCCAACGTGAGGTCTAGATTGTTTTTCGCGAACTCGATTGACAAGCCGCCGCTATTCATCAGAGAGAATTGAGGGACGATGCTCTCGGAAGCAAATCCATTCAACAAGACAATCGCTGCAGCTTGCGCCTCCGGCGTAAGTGGACGACCGTCGGCGTAATCCCAACCGTCGGAGAGCGTGACGTAGGATTTCATCTTCGCGAGCGCCGACTGGTATAGCGGAATAATATCGGCAGACATAGGTGCAATGAGGTTCATCGTTCCCACTGACGGGTACGCAACTCTATTGACCGGCTGCAATCTATAATTTCCCGGACTCAAGATTGGTTCAGCTACATTACTTGGCATCACTCTTGACTCCAATAAATCTTCGCTGCTTCGCTTGTGATAGATTGAAACGTTTTTATGAGAGCGTCATGCATTTCGTCAAGCTTTATCGCTGGGTCTGCATCCGCACTTGGCAAGGCCAAGGTTCGCGAGGTCGTGATAGTCGTCTGAGTCACACCGACATTATCGATCGTTCTTACTGCAGGTTGCATTGCAATCGTCACGTCGACATTCATCGCTACCAGCCGATAAGTTGTCGACAAAGAGAAGCCAAGCTGATCTGATCCGGCGGGTGCAGCCCAGTTGGTCAACAGATCACCCGGGCTGAGCTCGCCGGCCTCGGTATGATTCACATAGGTCACCTGATACCTGCGAACCATGGGAGTCGCAATGCCGAGTCCCGCAAGGAACTCGTTGAAGGTCCGCCACTGGTCAACAAAGTTTGCCCGGACCACATCGTAACCCGGATAAGAGGACGAATGAGGTTGCTTCCGCCAGTTTACAAAGAAAAAGTCGTCTTGAATTTGGACAACATTATTTTGCGACTCTGATGTGTAAAGTCCGCGGATCTTCGGAACGCCGCTCAAGAAGATGCTCCCTTGCACTTCGAGAGATGCCGGCGGTGCCGACGCGAAACTTGGATAGTGGTCGCGAATTCGCTGCGCGAACAGTCCGAAAATGTTCACATCCCAGCCGGGCAATGGTACAAATTGGACGCCAAGGGACGTCTCGGTAACCGGCGGCCTGGCGTGAGCAACCCGCCCTCCCGAATTTCGATCCCTCACAAGCGGTTGGTGCTCACTCACTCTCGTTGATGTTGGCTTCCGCCCGAGTCGATCGGACTCCCTCAAAGTGTATCGGCGACGCCAAAAGTGTTCGTAGCCAGAAACGGTCGGATTTCTGCCACTCAGTGGACCGACGGCTCCGCGATGCGTCGAGATGCCACCGAGAATTGGTCTTTCTGCCCCCCAAGCCTCGCCCATCGTTCGCATTTACGCGCGTGGCGGGACATCCACGGATCGAGGTCCTCGCGGTTGGTCCGAGACCAGCCGGAATGAGTGAATACCCAGGACACCTGTCTCGCAGCACTGCGTGATCGCGCACCGCGGTGCCGCGAGACAGGGCCACGTACCCAGGGCAAAATGAACGCAGCCGCATCTGCGACAGTCCGCGCGTCGGGCCTGCATTCGGAGCCCCGCTGGGCACGATCCCGCCTCCGGCAGTGCTTAGAACTGCCAGCCGGCATGTCGACCCGGACGCCTAAAGAAGCCCGGCGACGATCGCCGAGCGCCGCCGTACTCTACGCAGCGACCCTAAGCGAGAGTTGAGCGATTCGACCGCACAGGTCCACTAGGACTCGGCAGCGACCGATCCGCGCGAGCCAGCGGCTATTGTGGCGCCCTGGCGTCCGCGAAGTCGATGAGCCTACAGATCCGTGCATCTCCCAGGGGACGCCGCAACCCCGCGGCCACGGTGACGCGCCGCGACTGGAGCGCAACGAGCAAAACGAATTTCTTCACCGACGAGATCTCCCGACTCTTCGACGCAAGCACCGAGGACTGAGTCCCTCGCCGTGTACTGACCGTTGCGATCGCATCGGCAATGACGATCCCCATGACTGTCTTGACCGCGCGAATGGTGTTGGCAGACGAACCGGCGTCTCCGAGGGCGGCAAGCATTGCGATGACGTCGCTTCGACCGAACCGGTCTAGGCGCGTTTGTCCGATAATCGGCGCCGCCTTGTCCCAGGCCCAGCAATAATGCTGATACGTTTTCGGGGCGAGTCGTCGCTCGTTTTTCGCAAGCCACGTCGTAGCGTATTCGGTGATCCGAATCGGGTTGACCGGCTGCAGCGCGCCGCCCCCGCGCGCCTTGAGGTCGGCCACCTTGCGACGCGTCGCCTCGGAAGTCTTCCCGTAGACCACGCGGCGCCGCCGCTTCCCATCGGCGCCGCGCGGCAGCTCGACCTCGAACTGCTAGAGCTTCTTGTCATCCCGGAACGTAAGGGCGCCCTCGCCCTTGCGCCGGCGGGCGCGCGTTTGAAGTTGGCGGCTGAGACTCTTACCAAGCGCCTTCAAAGCCGCAATCGTCTTGCGGATTGCCGCCGGATCATCGGGAGATCTTCGGACGCTGGCGATCGCGTTCTCGGCCGCGTCGAAGTCGCGCATAGCCTGTATGGGCCAAAAACCTGTAGCCGAGATGTTGCCGGACAAAGAAAAACGCCTGTAAATACGGGCTCTTCTAGTGGAGCCGACGTGCGGACTTGAACCGCTGACCTGCTGATTACGAATGCGCGATTAACGACGCTCGCTAGTCGACGTTGGCGTCGAAGACTTGTCGCTTGAGTCGCACCAGTCTCCTGTAGCGCTCTTGTATCCCCCCAATGATCCCCCATATCATCTGTGCTGTTGTTCGATCCTCGTGGCGAAATGAGCAAGTACTTTCGGGGCGTTGAGGGCGATTGCGGCAATTCCGCTTCAGGCTTGTTCCATGCTTAGCCGCTAAGCTGGAGTGTGATACTCGACGACTAGACGCACGAGAGACGCGGCTGTGGGTTTTTAGTCACAATACCGGGTATGCCGCGCGGGTCACCGTCGTTGCCGGATTCAACGCGGGGGCGGAGGGCAACGGCGCTGCTGAACGGCGCGGGCCGTCTACCTGGGGTACTGCGCTGTGCTAGCGTACACATTGGGGCGGCGCGGACAGGTTGCTGCACCGCGCGGCGCCGATGCCTACGTTGCGTGAGTTGAGCGTGATGCCATATCCGGATGCGACGGCGAGTGATCCCGCCCGAGCTCCCACATCGGAGCCTGCACATCCAATTGTCGAGGGGCTCGGATGTCGTGAATGAAAGGGCGTGGAATACCGAGAGGCGGACTTTGAAATTATGTGATCTGTGCGGAGGCTCGCCGTCGGCGATCGAGCCGTTTGGTCTGAGTTGGTGGATTAGATGCGGTAGTTGCGGGATGAGCGGCGTTATCGCTGCGGTTGATGGGTCCAGAGAGACTGGGCCACTTTCGGGACCGTGGTCGGAAAGTTCAATGGGACGAAGCGTTAGCCGGCTTAACCCGTAAGTCGTCTAGAAATTCCGACCCCGGCTTTACACCGCTCACGAGCAATTGGTCGCGAGCTCTGGTGCACGCGACATAGAGCAGATTTCGTTCACTCGTGTAAGCTTCTTCGAGATCGGCGTCGTCGCCGATGACTTCGATTCTATCCTTCAACGGGATCACGTCATCGTCACACGCGAGTACAGCGACCGTGCGAAATTCCAGTCCCTTTGCGAGATGCATTGTAGACAGCGATGCCGTAGCACATGCCCTCCTCGTTTGTCTTCCACCTATTCTGAATGCTTGGCCTGAAAGTGTCCCCGTTCACTTTGACTGGGAACCAAGAAGAGGCGCCTTCTCCTTTCTCTCGGCCCACGCTCTGACTGGTTAGATTGTCCTGTCGGTAAACTCTACCACCAGGGGCGACCAGGAGCGGATCTAGGAACTCCTCTGCAGTCATACGCCGACGGACGAGCGTCGTTAACTGAACCCTGCTATATTCCGATGCACCGGCCTGTTCCGATGAACGGGCACGCCAAACCGGCCGATATTTTAGCGCATGGCGGTTCTTAGCGTAAAACAGCAGATAGTCGGTAACGGGCGGTAAGTATTCTTGGGTCTGACTACTGGTCTTCTCGACCGTTATGAGTGCGATAAAGTTCTCGTCGCCAAAGACCTCGTCGAGAATCGATCTAACGAGGTGCACATTTGCATCACTAATTTGAATGAAGATTGAACCCGATTCCGCCAGCAGATCCCGCCCAGCAGTTATGCGATCTCGAAGATAACCGAGGTAACTATGGGTGCCGTCGCGCCAGGTGTCACGAAAAGCCTTAACCTGCTCTGGTTCCCGCGTAATTTGGGCGACATTGCCGTCCTTCACATCCCGTGTACTCGTCGACCATTGAAAGTTCGAGTTGAACCGAATGCCGTAAGGCGGATCGATGTAGATACACTGCACCTTGCCGCGGAGGCCCTCGCGCTCAGCAAGGCTTGCCATCACCTGCAGACCGTCGCCGAGGATTAGGCGATTCGACCAGTTTTGATCGTGTCGATAGAATTCGGTCTTGTCGACGCCCTTTGGGAGACCGTTGAAATCTGCAAACAGATCGGGCATGATCTCGCCCGCATCGCTCGCGCGCTCGCGCGTGTCGCGTAGCAGGTCATCGATGAGGGCCTTTGGGTGAACCTTCTCCTGGATATAGAGCGGTGGCGCTTGGACAATAAGGATCCGTCAAGACATAACATTTACAATTACTCGGGAGCGAGCGTGTAGTTCCACTCCCCGTGGAACTGGTGCCGTTTAAGATGGAGTGCGTCCATCGTCTCGTCGGGTACCGTTGTGCCGAGCGGATATTTGCGCTTGTCGAGTCGCGCCTTGACCTGAAGACCTGACCTTGTTTTGGTTGCGCCAATCAGATTTACGACTACGTCGTGACTGATCAGTGGACGGCTGCGCCAGTTCATCGTAATGTGCGAGAACAAACGATGCTCAATCTTATTCCACTTGCTCGTACCCGGAGGCAGGTGACACGCCGTTATCTCGAGTCCCCGCTCACTCGCAAGGCGCTGCAACTCGACTTTCCATAGGCGCGAGCGATAGCTGTTACTTCCGCCGGCGTCTGCGCAGATTAGCAAGCACCGGCTGTCAGGATAGAGT
>Ga0182013_10006799_pt1 | contig 12808 bp, 12 predicted proteins | sample 612S2MmetaG_FD_120487 | JGI IMG/M metagenome (GOLD analysis project Ga0182013, IMG submission 120487) | Permafrost microbial communities from Stordalen Mire, Sweden - 612S2M metaG | ecosystem: Environmental > Terrestrial > Soil > Wetlands > Permafrost | place: Sweden: Stordalen | collected... | reverse complement strand
TGGACGATCTCAAACTATCTATTATAACTTTCTCCGTGGAAGACGATTATGATCAAGAGAGGCTTTTTATCATGATCCAAGAAGAGAATTTTCAAGAAGTTTTGGAGTATATTCGAAAAATTGATATTCAATGGCCCCAAACGGGAATGGAACCAACATTCCCTTCTTACATACAACCTGATACAACCAAGGCAATCACGCATAATAATGACACTATTCAGCCGTAAAAGACATGTATTAATAGGCATGTTATAATAATAAATATAATTTAAAAGAACGAAAAACAAAGGTCCATGATTATGAAAAAACAATTATTATTAGCTCTTGTAGCTTTAACCACAACTCAAATTTTTTCTACACCTTCTAAGGCAACAGAAACAAGTAGCGCAGAAACTATTTCCGCCCAGCAAGCATATGCTGATTCTTTAAAAAAGTTAGGTGATAATTTCGAAAATCTTTCTAAAGAATCGGATATTCTTTCAAATCGAGCAGAATTCCTTCTTAATACCGCTGCAGGTGTGGGTATAGGGGCATCGTCAGAATTCCTGATAGTCCATGCCGGGCTCAATGAAATAACCAATAAATTCCGTAATATTGGACGCAGCTTCGCCGGGCAACCAGAGAAAAAACTCGACTTATTGACCCGTACATTGACTAGAATTCCTTATGGCACCGCAACAACCATCGGCCTCTTTGCGCCTTTATTAATTGCGCGCGCAAAAATGGGTATAACAACTACTGACAAACAGTGGCGCTCGCTTCAACTAAATGATCAATTCTAAATTATTATTTTCCAATATTATTGAATAGGGCGATTTTAAAATCGCTCTATTTTTTTACTATAAGGACCCAATTATGAAAAAAATGATCAAATCATTGGTTTTAACAATATCTTTGCTTTTATTCATTGGAGCAGAGGCAAAAAATCCTTTGATGTTCTGCTTTGCTCCTCAATATCTCAATGTTGAAATGCTAAAAAAGCATCTTGAGAAAATATTTTCACACATGGACGATCTCAAACTATCTATTATAACTTTCTCCGTGGAAGACGATTATGATCAAGAGAGGCTTTTTATCATGATCCAAGAAGAGAATTTTCAAGAAGTTGTGGAGTATATTCGAAAAATTGATATTCAATGGCCCCAAACGGAAATGGAACCAACATTCCCTTCTTACATACAACCTGATACAACCAAGGCAATCACGCATAATAATGGCACTATTCAGCCATAAAAGACATGGATTAATAGGCATGTTATAATAATAAATATAATTTAAAAGAACGAAAAACAAAGGTCAATAATTATGAAAAAACAATTATTATTAGCTCTTGTAGCTTTAACCACAACTCAAATTTTTTCTATACCTTCTAAGGACGATCTAAAAGGTCTTGAATTTTCTCAAAATATTGTAAGAGGATTGGTTTGCGGACCACTCGCAGAATTCGCCCTACAAAGTCCTGTAATGATTGAAACGCTGTATAAAGGAATACGCGGCATTCCACAGAAAAACCTCAGTATCTTTAGCCGAACTTTGACAAGAATACCTAACGGCACCATAACAACAATGGGCATCTTAGCGCCTTTATTAATTGAGCGCGCAAAAATGGGTATAACAACTACTGATAAACAGTGGCGTTCACTTCAACTAAATGATCAATTCTAAATTATTATTTTCCAATATTATTGAATAGGGCGATTTTAAAATCGCCCTATTTTTTTACTATCGAGATCCATACTGTTCTTGAGTATATCCTAGACATCGATAGACCATAAAGATAGAGATAATCATCACAAAAAAGTGTATACTTTTTATTGCATTTTCAGGCGATTAAAACGATGTATACATGAAACGTTATTTTTATTTTCTTGCATTTTCTTTCACTTTTCCCGCATTCATTTTTGGTATGGCAGTTGTTTTGCAAAAAGTGGCAGTCAACGCAATGCCCCATATTCTTAACCTAGCTATTATCTACCAGCACAAGCAGCAACCAATTCAATTGCCTTCTTCTCTTGCAAATATCCAACCAATTCAAATAATTTCTACAAAACAAGCCAGCACCGGATATTCCCCACTCAGCGCAGAATTTGTTTCAGCGCAATTAAATTCACCACTGTCATTTTCCCTGGAATCTGTTTTACAAAATAATTCTCTTGCAAACACTATGCGTGAGCATCGTTTTTTAAGTGAAAATGATATCAGAATAAAAAATATGCACATATGTGCATTATTCAAAACAAATCCTGCTTTTAAACAAGCCTATGAGCGACAATTGGAATCACTAGCAAACCTGATTATTGCTATTCACAACCCAAACGAGCAAGTTCGCTTAAAAAGCAGAATTATACTGTCAAATCAGGCGCCTTTTTATGGACCACATTATGAATACTTAAGGCAAGCATATTTTGCATTACTGCCACCAATTTGCGAGCAAGATGGCACATTAAAACTTACACAACACGTGAATAACGGGCATCTTGATGCCGCCAGGGCATTGCGAGAACTTTTTATAGATGATGATAATACATATATATATTATCTAGAAAAGGCATATGAATCCGGTATTCTTGAGATGAAAGAGATATGGCAGCAAGAACTTAACCGCCCAGGATCGACCGGAAAGAATAAATCCTGGTCAGACATATCAAAAATTACGTGGCCCAATAAAGCCAATCTTTTCAATAAAGCTCGTACGAACACCTTTAATAATGATATGCTTTCCGTCATCCAACTATTCGAGCAAGGTAGACTTTTTGAAGCAGAGAGGTTGTTCAAAACTCACGCTAGCCAACAATTATGGATGGATGCTCCTGTAAAACATGCAGAGTTATATCAATTCTTCTTCTCATTTTCAAATGAATTTGATATTTCCTACGGAATATTGAATAAATATCATCAAGACCCCTTTTGGAAAAATTATCAAAATAAACAGGTAATACAACAAGATTTTTTAGACTATAAAGACCAAAAAATATCTTATCCAGCTTCAATTTCTCAATTACAATCAAGTCTTAAAGCGCGCGATCAGCTCAAGCAAGCGTGCGTCAAAATATATGCATTAACAGATGGGTATCATGATATCCATCTCAATGATTATCTTTATTCATTAGTTGATTTGGGAAATGATTGTCAAAAACATGTTGAGTATTTATATAAATGTTGGCATGACCCTCAACATCCCTATCATGATGTGGTAAAAAAATATTTCTTTAATGATCAAGGCATACTCAAAGTTGCTATAAATAATCATACTTGGCGCCAAATCAGTGAAACTACTCAACAAAAAAACGAAGTTCAACGACACGCAAATGCTATACAGCCAGAACAAGTCGAACAGATTTGTTCTGAAACTGGCATACTTAAAAAATACCTGCGCGATCCCTGGTGGATAAATTTTTCACAGAAAGAAGTGCTGCGGCAACAATATAGTTACTATAAGAATTCGCCTTACCATCAATTACCTTCGGATATAAAAGATATTAATACAAATCTTCAGGTACGATACACTATTGTTGGAAATCTCTGCAAGTGGTCAAAATTACCCGAAAATCCTGGCGATGGAATTATAGATTTTCTTTATAATTTAATCGATACTGCTCCCAACTTGACCAGCTGCATTGAGGGTTTCAATAGACTATTACTTAATGTTCATCATTCAGACAATGCGGATCTCGCTCGACATTTTTTTAATGAAAAGGGCCTCCTGCGCATGTATGAAGATGATTATCGTGCACAACAATTTCAAATCAATAAAGAGCTCTCATGGCCCGTGCAGCGACAAATTACCGAATATGCAAACAAAATTTTATCACTCCATACGTCAGAAAATACCCCTTTAGTTATTTTTGAGCAACTTGATCGCGCCTGGAATTATATCAATACTGCCGGGCTTGCTCATGCTGACGATCAAGCATTGGTCTTTGCTTATATAGCAGATGGCATATTTCAAGCCCTTACAGGAAGTGAATTCCATAGCGAACTTTTTAGACTTCCCTATTTATTTGATTCTGATCCCGGCATGCAAAAATATGAAAGAAATTATAAGAAATTTCAAAAAATAGCCGGTGTTCTATCGCTCCATGAGGCCCAAAAAAATGGAGTGTTATTTAATTCACATGGTAATAATACTCCTCCTCCACCCCACGATAATGGCGGCCCGAATCCACCACCGCCCCCGAGTCCTCACCACGACCCCAAAAACAATCACGGTGACGATCCTAATAATGATCCTAAGGATGGAATTGTTATTCCTGCCACTGTCGCGGCTAAAGAGTTATGCGAACATCACGAAGTTATAGATGAAGCAGAATTGGCGCTTATACATTGGTTCAATAAACTTGATGTCGCTGTTAAAAACAATATCCGGCTGGCCAATAATTTTTTTACGCATATCCGATATGGTAATTTACTTGATAAAACTCAAGAGATCAAAGGTGCACATACGCAAAGTGCACAATGTTGCTTTGACTTTCGATTATTGAGGACTATCTCTGGCGGACATAAAGAATCTTACGGAAAATTTCTCTATCAGGGCATAGAAAAGACATCAAGTATATTTAACAATTTCAACAGCCAAAAATTAATTCAACAGATAACAAAGGCATTCGAGCTCGGCTTTAAGGAATCTGGAGCAGGGATTTTAAGCGATCGCTTCCACGGAGCAAGACGGATCATCGTATTTCAAACTGAATGTGGCATGCGATATTTATTACAAGCAACTAATGGCATAACGTTTGATACATGTTGTCCTTTGATTTCATTTATGAACTCGCCAGAAGGCCAAAATTTAATTGAATGTGTAAATGAATGCTTATAGGGGGAAATTATGGAAATTATAAAAATATTATTTAATAAAAAAACCAGAAAAGGAATCGGTGACGTTAGCTCAAATTACTTAGAAAGCTTATTTGATTTCATGGGCACTACGGTATGGGTCTATGAGCCTGAGCAGATAGAAAAAGAAGTACAAGACGGAAAAAAACGGTGGCATTGTAATACATCCGTATTAACATTAATGAATGATGGAAATTTTAGCCTATCTAGTGAGGCCGGCCAGAACGACAATCATTTTATTGTATCAAGGGCAGCCCTTTATGATTTCATGGAAAAATGGAAAAAAATAGATGAAGAGGCTTTTGAGAAAATAATTATCACCTTTGATAGTAATAAATTCGAGATTGAGACATACGAAAAAATGACACCAGAAGAGGAGAATGACCCTATGTGGGTAGATCGTTTCTCCCCAAAAGACTAAAACTTCACCTTCACTTTCTTGTTTTTTATGTCAGTATAAAAAGAGATAAGTTATACCAAAGTAACATTTGAACCAATGACCTTAAAACAAAAACTTTCTCTCTTACCTATCATTTTTATAGCCGCAGCACACGGATGGTTCTGGCAAACAAAAGCAGAAGATGACTTTCTATCTGAAAACAACAAGCAGCTTCTCGAGGAAACATTTAAGAATCATCTTGTTGTCAACAAAAATAGTGCGCTATTTTCGCTTTTTAATTTCTTGAGACAGGACCTTACTTATCTTAAGGATACGCCCGAAGGGCAAGCATACTGCAAGGCCTCAAATAACATCTATATCTTTCATGGGCCTCCAGGAAATGGCAAATCGACTACTGCAGAAACGTTTGCGCAAGTAACGAACGCGGAGTTTAAACGAGTCGTCTCGTCATCACTTGTTGGCTCATTTCAAGGAGAAGGTCCAAAAAAAGTTATTGATATTGTAGAACATGAAGTTGATGTTGCAAAAAAATCTGATAAAAAAATTGTATTATTTTTCGATGAAATAGATGCTATTGCTTCCACAAGAAAAAATAGAGACTCTCGAAAAGACGACGAAAATAGTATCATGAATCTTTGGAACCTTTGCGACAAGTATCATCAAGATCCCCATGTTCTCTTTATTTTCGCTACAAATAAATTTGAATCACTCGATGCTGCTTTCCGAAGCAGAGTAAATTCAGACGCTATTGAATTTAAAAATCCAGACACAGAATCGCGAGAAAAAATTATACGTCTATGTGCATTTAATACGGATATCAACTTTTCCCAAGATAGCATCAAATACTTGGTAAAAAATACCGACGGGTATAGCATCAGGTTTATCGAAAGAGTTGTTCAGCGCATTAAACGCCTAGAAATGGATAACCAGGTAAAGTTTAACGACAAACAAATTCAACACCTGCTGCAACATGCAAAATTAGTTGCACAAATACAGGAAAAAGATGATAAAACATGGATTGAAAAATATGGCACTCACGTAACCATCGGACTATCCGCAACCGCTCTTACATTCCAAATTATAGACGTATGCAATCGATTATCAACCAAAACAACAACTAAATGATTTTTAGGGGCATTTTATGAAAAAAACACTGTATATTGCAATATTACCATTCAGCCTATTACATGCGGTTAATACAGATCAAATCGCACAAGCTCTAGGTTCAGCAGCTTCACGATCTGCCGATCTCATCAAAGAGAATCAAGCAACCATTTTAGCTATGGTTCTTTCCACCGCCACTACCACCGCAATTCAAATTTACGGTCCATCCGCCAACAAAGAGAAAGTGAAATTAGCCAAAAAACAAATTGAAGTGAAACAAAATCTTCTTAAATGCGCCTCATCTTCAAATCATTCGGAGTATTCTGCGATCAAACGAAGCTGTCCTGCTGAAATCAATGATTTTTTAATCCATGTTAATCAGTATGATCCTAAAAAATTTTTAGAATTGGCTTCAGGCTCTTTCAATGACAAATAAGATCATTATATTATGTGCATTAATTGTATCGTGCTCGATTTTGTCCAACAATAAAGAATCGCAAGAGAGGCTGTTTTTACTCACCCCTTCTTCCTATAAATCAGTACATTTCTCATACAGAGAATTCATACTTCAAACTGCGATCTCTTGCCTGGGATGCCATTTTTTTAAAAGTGACCTCAATGGCTTTACTCCGCAAATAATGGAAAAAGCGTGTACCTCATTCGCAGCGCTTATGATTTACAGCAAGGCATCAGGGAAACACTTAAGTATTTTATCTTATCTTTGCGCCATGGCATGTGCTACAGGTTTTACAGAAAAATAACATGAAAAGATTATTCTTGTTTCTTCTTTTTTGCGCTTATAGTCATGCTCAAGACATTCCCGCCCTCCCTCATACTGCTGGCTTTGTATCAGGCATGAAAAAAGCCACTGGCGATGATTTCATTTTAGCATTATCAGTTCTGACGTGCGCTACCATCGCAAGTAAAGGGGCCATTACTTTAACGCCTCAACAAATATTTGCAATCTATGGTGCAAGTGGATTGCTGGCTGCAGCGACTTCTTGTCTTATATCGGAACCGATAGATGATTGTATGCTCAATTTGGGCGCTTTGGCCCTTCTTGTAAGAACATTTACGTCTTCCGATATACTGGCACTCGGAATAGCATTACCACTTTTTAATATTGCACAATATATAAGAAAATAGAATATCTAGGCGCTTACGTGCCATATCTCTTTACAATCTCGATGCAAGATTCTATCGTAAATTTATGCACTATCGAAATCAATAAAAAAAGGAGATGAGATATGAAAGCAGTTGTTTTTAAGGGAATTGGTGACATCGCGCTAGAAGAGGTACAAAGCCCTATTATTCAAGATCCAAAAGATGCTCTTGTACGTATAACCATGAGCACCATTTGTGGTACCGATTTACATATGATTCGCGGCAGCATGACGGGTATGCAACCGGGAACAATACTGGGGCATGAGGGCGTTGGGATTGTTGAAAAAGTGGGCGCAGATGTGAAAAAAATTAAAGTCGGCGACCGCGTAATTATACCTTCAACAATAGCATGTGGAACCTGTGATTATTGTAAAAAAAAGATCTATTCACAATGCGATTATTATACGCATAATGATTCACAAACCAATACCGCGTTTTACGGCGGCCCTAAAAAATCAGGGCCATTTAATGGCATGCAGGCTGAAATGGTACGAGTACCTTTTGCAGATGTAGGGCTCGTTACGATACCTACCGATGTAACAGATAGTCAAGCTATCTTACTTTCAGACATCTTGCCAACTGCGTACATGGGAGTTGAAATGGCTGATATACAGCCCACTGATAATATAGCCGTTTTCGGCTGCGGTCCGGTGGGACAATTAGTTATTCTTCTTTTAAAAAGATCGGGCATTAAAACTATTTTTGCCATAGACAATGTCCCTTCTCGCTTGGCATTGGCAGAAAAACAGGGTGCCCATGCTATAAACTTTGATCATGAAGATCCCGTTTCAGTTTTAAAAAAATTAACTCACGGCAAAGGACCAGATAAAATCATTGATGCAGTAGGTATAGATGCTGAACAGCCGCATTATACATGGGCAGATTCGAGCGATCATCAAGCGCAATGGTTACCCGGCAATGCGCCGTGGCAAGCGTTGCAATGGGAGGTTGATGCGCTTTGCAAAGCAGGCACCCTTTCTATTATAGGAGTATACCCGGGACCATTCCATCTTTTCCCCATTGGAACTGCTATGGGGAAAAACCTTATCATCAAAATGGGCAATTGTAATCATCGTGCTTATATTCCAAAATTACTGGAATGGGTTCATAAAAAAGAAATTGATCTCACACCTTTTATAACCCAAACAATTTCATTTGATAAAGTAATTGATGCCTATAAGCATTTTGATAAACGCGAAGACGGCTGGCTGAAGGTTGCCTTGCTTATGCCATCTTAAAATAATTTCTGTAATGTCCGAGTAAAATAGGCAATAAGCGCATCTTTATTGAGTGCCTCAATATGTGAAATGGTACAATGGCCCGAGCATGGCTTTCCTGAAGTCTGGCCAATATTATTTTTCCCGGAATGAGTCATGATAATTGAAATTGAAATTGGTATGCTGGGAACCGCACAAGAGGCTGCATAGATCACTAAAGGATCGTACACACAATCTGCGAGCATTTTTTGTTCATTTGTGGCCAACATCTGATGTATAAAATCGTTCACTCGTGGCGGCGAACAATTAAGTAAGTCTGCCCATGTGATATGTAACCTGACTGCTGTATCAAAGGTGATAATTTTTACCGGTATGCCCGATTTAAAAACCGTTTCTGCCGCTTCAGGATCTAACGCAACATTAAATTCAGGCCGTGATAACTCAGTCATGGTACCCAGATTTCCTGCAAAAACTATAATTTCATACACTTGAGCCATGACGCGCGGATTTTTTTTAATCGCCTGTGCAATAGTTGTCAGAGGCCCAAGAGCCAAAATAGTTATCTTTTTAGGATGTTTTTTAATCAATCGCAACATACGTTGAACAGCATTATGCGATAGCGCATAGCTCTTGAGGTCTTTAATGGCACCCAGGCCAGTTGTATCCCAAAAATCATCCTTAGTAAACTTTCTTGTTAAAGGCTTGTCTGCTCCTGAATAAAGAGGAATATGCTGAATACCAAAGCGCTGCAAAACATAGGCTGCATTGTTGGTGGTTTGCTGAAGATCTGCATTTCCATACGTAGTGGTAATGGCCCGGACATCTAGTCGCTCATCATGGGTTGCCAATAAGAGTGCAAAAGCGTCATCGCCGCCTACATCTGTATCGATAATCACCATTTTTTTATCGGCACAGAGAATACTTATCTGACAAAGGGCTATGTAGGTAATTTTTTTATGGATTAAAAATTTCATAACAATCGCCCGTTTAGATAACTTCTTTATTCACGATTTCTCAGATGATTATAGATCATGTTATAACCAACAAAGCTCAATAAGCCAGTATATATTCTGAAAAGTAAAGCTATTATCGTTCCTATAACGATATGTGTTAAGGACCGAGGAAAAGAAGCGGCAACTAAATTTTCATAAGAAAACCATACGCTCAACACTATAAGATTCAAAATTGATAGCAATAAAAGGCATTTTAAAAGTATAAGCAAGCTCTGTTTGTCATAACTCCAGGATATCTTCAAAACCGATGGAAACGAATAATAATTATCATAAAGTAAAGGCTGAGCGTATATGAGAAAAATAGAAAAAACAGCCGCTATTAAAATTATAATACTAATAAATATAAGCTCAACTGAAAATGATTCGAAACGAATAGTATAAAGTGAAAAGTTACTAAGAAACAATAACACCAGCATCCATGGTGCTTTTGCGAGCGCCTGCAGACTATGAATAATTTCTTGTATAAATGATGAATTTCGCTTGCGCAAAAGAGATTGTGCCCAAAATATTAATGCAAAAAAAAGAAACGCTTCTGTCAGTTGAACGCCAAAAAGAACATATGGGACATAACTATTTTCAGCAAAAATCTGCCAGCTTCCGCGTGGCGAAATATTGTTAAAAATCGCTCCGGGTACTGTAGAGAAAGAGCTATTCGTTTTTAAAAATTCAGCTAAATTTGGATGGAGCTTTAAAAAATTAATATAGCTTATAGACTCGCTCACCAAAACTAAGAATATATAAAAAAGAGTGAAAGAGATATGCTTGCACATAAAACTGTTTGCACTTTTAAAGAGCGCACGCGCTCTCATGGATGCATCTTTAAATACTGGTTGCGTCATCAAAATTCCTTGTAGCTATCTTTATTCCCGACTTCTCAGATGATTATAGATCATACTATAACCAACGTAGCTCAATAAACCAGTATAAAGTCTAAGGCAAAAACTGCTTAACATCACTAGCGAAGGAAATGCCTTCAATGAAATAAGATAAGTAATTATACCAAATGGCACATAGAGCAACATAATTAATATGAGATATTTAAAAGATACAAACCAACTTTGTTTTACATAACCCCATGACGTTTTCCATATCGATGAAAATGAATAATAGTTGTCATACAACAAGGGTTGCGCATAATAGAGGGGAATACAGATAATTAAAATATAAAGGCAATAAAAAATAAAAAATAATGGTGCAGATCCAAAACGATCAAAAAAAATAAAAGATAAATTAGTAGCAATCCAGAGCAAAACCCAAGGAGCTTTAATCAACGCATGCAAACCATGGCCAATTTCATGAATCAATGATGCATCCCGTTTACGTAAAAGAGATTGCGCACAAAATAGCACTATCAAGAAAGCTAACACTATTACGAAATATCCCCCAAAAAGAGCAAATAGCGCATAATTACTTTCAACGAAAGATCTTATACTTTCTTCTGGCACTATATTTTGAAAAATACTGCCGGTGTCCGTTGGAAACGGCTCAGATGAACCAATACTTTGCATAAATGCATTCATGCTTGGGCGAAGTCGAAGCTGCCAAACATAGCCTAAAAACTCGCTCATAATCATTAATAATATATAAAATAGCGTGAACGAAATATGTTCACCTATAAAACTGTTTGCACTTTTAAAAAGCGCGCGCGCTCTCATGGATGTATCTTTAAATATTGGTTGCGTCATGGGCATCCTCTTTATTTTTTAACAACTGGTATCTTCTTAAGGCCGTATTCAGCGAGTTTGCTATCTTCAACAGGCGTCGGGGCATGCATCATAGGGTCAGTGCCAGACTGTGTTTTAGGGAAAGCAATAACTTCGCGAATAGATTCTAAATTGAGTAATAACATAATTAATCGGTCGATTCCAAGCGCTATGCCACCATGTGGTGGAAAACCGAATTCCTGTGCTTGCAACAAGAACCCAAAATGCTGCTTCATAGTCCCTTCATTAAACCCAAGATAATCGAAAATCTTTTGCTGCAATTCAGGAGTATGAATACGAATGGACCCGCCACCAAGCTCAACGCCATTAAGCACAATGTCATATGCTCGTGCACGCATGTGCGCCGGCTCTTGTGATTCCCACCCTGCTTGCGGGCTGGTAAACGGATGGTGAACAGAACTCCATGATTTTGAATCTTTATCATAATCCAGCAGCGGGAAGTTGACTACCCAATGCAAGTTGAGTTTGTCCTGTGGAATAATCTTTAAGGCTGCTCCAAGCTGCAAACGGAGTCTTCCCAGTTGCGCCCAAGCATCTTTTTCTGGGCCTGCTATAAGGAAAATAGTGCTGCCCGGCTTAAGATCTGGAATAACAGATTGGACCTGCTGCATAAAATCGGCTGGTAAAAACTTAGCAATAGGCGCTTCAACGGTGCCCTCGTGCGTAAACCGGATCCAGACCAACCCTTTCGCACCATTTTTTAATGCGCGGTTGACCCAACTTTCAAGTTCGGAACGGGTAAATGCATAGTCTTGTACGTGAAGTGCTCCAATTTTACCGCCCGCTTGAATAATAGATTTAATAAAGGCAAGCTGAGTGTCCTTAAAAATATCTGTCAGTTCATTGATCTTCATCCCAAAACGTATATCAGGCTTGTCTGAACCGTAATCATGCATAGCGACATCATAATCCATACGCATAAGCGGCAACTGCACATCAACATTGAATTGGGTTTTTAAAATATGGGCAAGCAACCCTTCTATAAGAGCCTGTATATCTGCTTCATTAATAAAGGACATCTCGATATCAAGCTGAGTAAACTCCGGCTGGCGATCAGCGCGTAAATCCTCGTCCCTAAAGCAGCGAGCGATCTGGAAATAGCGCTCCATACCACCTGCCATTAAAAGCTGTTTGTATACCTGAGGTGACTGCGGAAGCGCATAAAAACTGCCCGTGTGGATCCGTGATGGCACTAAAAATTCCCGCGCACCTTCGGCAGTATTTTTAGTCAAAATTGGGGTCTCGATCTCATAAAAACCTTGCTTATCAAGAAAATCACGCATGGCAAGAATGATTTTGTGGCGAATCTTGAAGCGCTGATGCACCTCAGGACGCCTTAAATCAAGATAGCGA
>Ga0182013_10006798_pt1 | contig 12808 bp, 9 predicted proteins | sample 612S2MmetaG_FD_120487 | JGI IMG/M metagenome (GOLD analysis project Ga0182013, IMG submission 120487) | Permafrost microbial communities from Stordalen Mire, Sweden - 612S2M metaG | ecosystem: Environmental > Terrestrial > Soil > Wetlands > Permafrost | place: Sweden: Stordalen | collected... | reverse complement strand
CGTTCGCCGTTCTTCGACGGAGCTTTCGCCCTTGCTGACAGTGCCCTGGGCGGTCAGCGTCCAGACCTGTCGGTCCACGAACGGACGGAACGGTTCGACCATGTCATCTGCCAGATTGAAGGCATTGCTGACGCTGGCGTGATTGAGGCCGAACGCGGGGATAAACCCCGCCGCGACAAGCGCGCGCGCCACCGCCGACCGCACGATCGCATAGCCATAGTTCAACAACGCGTTCCGCTTGTCCGTGGCATCGTCGCGCACGAAGTCGGTAAACAGTCTGGGCCAATAAGCACGAGCCGCCCGCGCCTCGGTATTATCGGGATCTCCAGACCCCACCAGATGAATCATCGCACGCAGCGCCTGCGCATCTCGACCGCACGCGATCAGTGTGGATGCCTGATTATCGATTTTCATTCGAACCAGTGTCTGCCAGAGCCGCTTCTTCAACGGCGCCGACAGGTTGATTTGCATCTCCGCGATTTCGGCCTGTCGGTGGTGACGATGAAACGGTAACGTCAACCCGCTGGGAGTGTGGGTAGCGTCGGTTGTTATCACCGCTACTCCGGCATCCATGCAGGCGGCCAGCAGGGCCGTGGAAAGCGTCACCTGTGGCGAATCCAGAACGATCCAGGCGACATCCTCGATGGGGATGCGTACTTCCGTCTCGTCCTGTTTGGCGACGATCTGATTATCGGCCAGGGACAGGCGCGTGCGGCGGCTTATATGCAGGCCACGCCATGCCATGTACGCACCTCATTTCTGACTTCGGTCACGTTACCAAGGCGATCGACATTGAGTTTGGTGAATCGTTCCAGAGTCTTTGGACCTACGCCCTTCGTAACGTCGCGGGAATTTCTAGGAGCAGCGATGGCGATGTTACCGGTCGCGCGGTCCAGTCCCTTGAAATACCCTCGAATGATGACCCCGTCGGATTTCACCACCTCAAGGAGGCTGTGTGAGTAGAGGCTGAACCGGAAGGTGTGACTGGAGTCAAGGTCGCGCTCCGGCTTGCCTTGAACGATGTAGCTATTGGGAGGGTGTGGTTGCATATCGCGGTCAGCTATCTGGTGCGGGTAGATGGGAACCAGGTAGTATTCGAACTTCCCATGCTTATTGGGTTTTCCGAAAACATCCACACGTGCCATTTCACCACGACCGGCTGTGCCGCCGCGAACCGGGACGGCAATTTTATCATCGGATCGTATGCGCACCTTCCTGATCAAATCACCTTTGGGCGACCTGGGCATTTGATCCTTCGGCTTTTCGTTCTCAATCCATTGCCGTAGTTCTGATATCATGCCGGCATGCAATTTCATCGGGTCGCCGATTTTGCCATAAGGAGCGGGGATAGGAATTCGTTCCAGATCCTTAAGAGTAAGATTGGCGACTGCCTTCCGCTCGAAAACGGTCGTCACCCCATCAACTGTCTCCACTCGTTTGATCGTCGCCGCGTGCGCCTCACCCCGCGCACGGTGTCTGTCGGCCCGGGAAACGAAGACATTCTCGACCGTTTGTCGAACTACGTCGCGGAACCCCGCCGCCGGCGGCGGTGCCTGCGTAAAATCGAAGCCCCTCGGCAGTCCAAGCCGCCTCGCCTCCTGCACCGCTATCGTAAGGCGGTCCAGCATTGACTTGGTGGTCGCGGCCACGATGATCGCGTCCAGTGCATGATGCCGGTCATCCTCAAGGCGCTTTCCGTTCACATCCTTTTTCAGATCGTCCAACCCCCACGCCCGGCGGAGCTTCGCGGTCAACTGGCCAGGTCGCGCCAAAACGATCGCCCTTGGATACAAGCGCGCCAACATGCCCAACAACAAACGGGTGGCATAACGAGTATCGCCGAGGTTACGATTCCTGAAGGTCTCCTCGACTTCTCGGGCATTCTTGCGAAGATAGAATCCGCCTTTCTTGCGGCCCTTCATTTCCTTGCAGGCTTCCACGCGAGATGCGAACAGTGGCCAGTCCAGGCCCTCCTCGTCATACCATTCGTAAGGTGTGCGGTTCTTCTTGGCCTGATTGGCACTAGCCAGGCACAACGTTTTATTCGTGAAGCTGTCGTCGCCAAACCGGCCCCATGGCAGAATGTGATCGATCTGCACCCGGTTGTCGTCGGCGGCGATCCATTCCAGCTTTATCTGTTCGCCCGTGTAGAGGCACCAGCCGTTTTGTTCCTTCCACAATTCGTAGCGAAGCAACTCGTCGCCGACCAAACGGCGTTCCAGCAATTCTTCCAGTTCCTCGCGCGACTTGCTTCGCTTCTTGTTCTGGTCCTCAATTCCCTTGGTGATTTTGTCGCGCTCTTCGGCGCTCTTGCCAATGTCACGGGCCAGTTCGACGTGAATGTAATCGGGCAACCCGTAAGCCTGAACAATGGCGCGAACCTGCTTCAACATCTCGGTGACCGCCTTGCGGGCGACGGGGTTGCGCACGTCCTCCAACGAAACCGATGCGGGAGCCGAGTGGTCGTATCCGACCTCCTCACAGGCCTCCGAATACACAAGGCCGCGGCGCAACGGCTCCAGCAGCGCGCGCGCCGCCTTGGCGGAGATGTGGCCGGCACGGCTGAATTTCCCGAACGTACCATTTTCGACGCCGAGCATCACCGCGCCGAGCAGGGGTTCTTCCAGGCCGGCTTCGATCAATCCCGCGCGTACCGAAACAGGGTCTTCCCGGAACGACAAAACCTCCGCGATCCGGTCGCGCATCTGCGGGTTGTGCATCAGAACTCGCCAACCCGACGGGCCGGCTACGTCTCGCAGCGCGGCGGTTCCCTCAGCCGCGTTACCGTGACGCGCAACGATGTCGTTCTTTTCGTCCTTTTCCGGAACCCCAACGAAGCGGGTCCGATTGTCCAGGTCCAGGATTTTTCGGACCCCTTTATATGAAATACCCTTGGTCTTGCCGAAATCGTCGGCCACCCGCGCGATCTGGTCCGCGTTCAGGCGTTCATCCCGCCCGCCGGCTGAAAGGGAAATCGTCGCCAGGCGCGACAACAGCCGGAACATTTCGAAGGCATAGGACCGGCGCGCGGTCCGCCTCTCCTTCGGCTCGAAAAGGCAATACTGAACCATGTCTTCGCTGTCCTGAAGCGGACGCTGGAAGAACGCGATCCGGCCGAAATCGTCTTCGAGGCGCTCGGTCGCCAGATCGTTGCCACGCCGCCGTTGTTCCGCGAAAATTTGCCGCACTTCGTTTTCCTGATCCGCGCGAAGAATGGAGCGGGAAAAGTCGCCCCGATTACGCTTGCGATCCTGAAACGCCGGGTCTGTCGCGAACATCTGTCCAATGGTCCGGCCTTCCAACCGGTCCCGCGTCGTCTCGATGGCTTTCTTCATTTTCGATGTTTCATCAGCGGCATTCGCCGCAGCGTCGCGCTTCGCGTTGGATTTGAAGCCGCGATGGCGGGCGATATGTCCCAGAACCACGGCGAGTTCGGGCCCCGACAACAGGCGTTCCAGCCCCTCGGCGCGTAATCGCCACGGATTGAGGCCCGCCAGCGCGAGGGCATTGCTATCCGCTCTCGGAAGCAGTCCGGTCGAAAGAAACAATCGCCTGACCTGGTTCATGCGCTGACGGCGGCGTCGGATTACTCGCCGTTGGCCGCGATGAAGGCGGCGAACGGCGTTCGTCGGCATTCTTTCCTTGGCGGTTTCGGGTGCGTCGAAAGTACGGACTCCGGCCGCCACGATGGTCAACGCGCCAGCGTCAGTATCGACATCAAGAAGTCCCCAACCAATGCTCGCAATGCCACCGTCGATACCGAGCGTTCGCATCGTTTCCTCCCTCCGCCAAACCGCACTTGACAAACAGGTGATATTACCATCAAAACAATCTCAGGGAAATCGGTAGGAAAGCCACGGCAAAGTGGTTTTTACCACTGAAGGATAACCCCCGGCGTCGCTCGCGGCGCCGGGGGGATTCTGTAGCGTGATATGGCTGGTCGCTTCACGCGATGGGCCGGCGGTGCCCGGTTAGTTCGCTTTATCAACGCTGGCTGTCGTCCCGCCCGCGACCTTTCGCCTCGTCTCTGAACACGCCACTGGACCGCGCGCCCTCGCCGTAGTTCAACCTTCCCCGCTTCGAACCGCGGGTCGTCGAACATGGGATGGTCACGAATTCTGGCTCTTGCTCTCGTGCTGGTGGGGTGGATGAACGCGGCGCGCGCGGCGCCGCCCGCCTGCGCGCCGGATCTCGTCGGCTCCTGGACCGGCCAGGTCCTGGATAACGGCCGCGTCAAGGAGCTTCACACGCAATTCTCCACCCGGACGGGCGAACTGACGGGTTCGTATCATGTCGAGGATGCCGACGGCGGCTTCGACGGTACGCTGACGGATTTCGTTCCGTCGGGGCCGTGCGCGGGACGGTTCCTCTGGCATGACCGCAACGGCGTTGGCGTGGTCGATGTGGACTTTCGCCCCGAACGCGACCGGTTCGACGGCGAGTGGGGCGAGGACGCGCCGTTCAAGGACCATATCTTCACCGGCCGCCGTTACCGTCCCGTGCCGGTCAGTTGAGCGGCCAATTCCTTGGTATCGCCACCAATCGGCAGGGCAGACCCGATCAGGGATCGCGTTGACCCGATCTGACGAGGCGACTAAGCAACATTTCGCAAGCCGGTTCCCTTCTTCTCTCCGGCAAGATTGGAGCGAGTCTTGAGAGACGTACGCGAAGCGCTGATGGTGGCGCGTGACTCGGACGGCAAACTGGTCCGTCGTCCGCTTTCCCCGCATGTTCAGGTTTACCGCTGGCCGTTGAGCATGGCTCTGTCGATCACCCACCGCGTTACCGGCGTCGGACTGGGCATTGGCACGCTGCTGATGACCGCGTGGCTGCTGACGGCCGCGACGTCCGAAGCGGGCTTTGAACGGTTTCAGTATTTCCTCGGCTCGGCGGTCGGCTTGTTCTTGCTGTTCTGCTGGACACTGGCGCTGGTGTTTCATCTGATGACCGGTTTGCGGCATCTCTGGATGGACACCGGTCACGGTTACGACGAAAAACAATACCATAACTCGGGCATTGCCGTGCTCGCCGCCACCGCCGCGCTGACCGTGCTGATCTGGGTCGCCGGCCTGATGATCTGGTAGGGGAACGCAATGCCGGATACCCGCGCTACGCCGCATATCGACATGCTTCGCTCGCCTCTGGGACGCGCGCGAGGTCTGGGCTCCGCGCGGGCGGGATCCAAGCACTGGTGGGCGCAACGCCTGACCTCGATCGCGCTGGTGCCGCTGACGTTGTGGTTCATCTGGTCAATGCTGCGACTGGCTGGCGCGTCGCAGGCCGATGTGGCGGACTGGCTGTCGTCTCCGGTGCGGCTGGCGCTGCTGCTGGCGCTGATCGCCGCCACGTTCCATCACCTGCAACTCGGACTGCAAGTGGTGATCGAAGACTACGTGCCCCAGGAGGGCGTGAAGCTCGCGGCGGTCCTGGCGGTCAAGGGGCTGTGCATCCTGCTGGCGCTGGTCTGCGCCATGAGCGCGCTGGCCCTCGGCCTGAATACCTGAGAGGACGTTTCGATGAACGCGATTACCCTTCCTTCGTCGCGCGCCTATAGCATCGTCGATCACACCTACGATGTGGTGGTGGTTGGCGCCGGCGGTTCCGGCCTGCGCGCCACGTTCGGGATGGGGGCGGCGGGCCTGAAAACGGCCTGTATCACGAAAGTGTTTCCCACGCGCAGCCATACGGTCGCGGCGCAAGGCGGCGTCGCGGCCTCTTTGGGCAACATGGATCACGACGAGTGGCGCTGGCACATGTATGACACCGTCAAAGGATCCGATTGGCTGGGCGATCAGGACGCGATCGAATACATGTGCCGTGAGGCGGTTCCGGCGGTCTACGAACTGGAACATTTCGGCGTGCCGTTCAGCCGCACCGAAGCGGGTAAGATCTACCAGCGCCCGTTCGGCGGCCACATGACGCAGTTTGGCGATGGTGCGCCCGCGATGCGTGCCTGCGCCGCGGCGGACCGCACCGGGCATGCGATCCTGCATACGCTGTATCAGCAAAGCCTGAAGCACGACGCCGAGTTCTTCATCGAATATTTTGCTCTCGACCTGATCATGGATCAGGAAGGCGTGTGCCGCGGTGTCATGGCATGGAATCTGGAAGACGGCACCATTCACCGCTTTCGTGCCCAGATGGTCGTGCTGGCCACGGGAGGTTACGGGCGTACCTTTCTTTCCTGCACCTCCGCGCACACCTGCACGGGTGACGGCAATGGCATGGTTCTGCGGGCCGGTCTGCCGTGCCAGGACATGGAGTTCGTGCAATTCCACCCCACCGGCATCTTCCCCGCCGGATGCCTGATCACCGAAGGCGCGCGCGGCGAGGGCGGGTATCTGACCAACTCGGAGGGCGAGCGGTTCATGGAGCGTTATGCTCCGTCGGCGAAGGATCTCGCCAGCCGCGACGTGGTGTCGCGTTCGATGACGGTCGAGATCAACGAGGGGCGCGGCTGCGGACCGAACAAGGATTATATCTATCTGCACCTGGAACATCTCGGCGCCGATCTGTTGCATGAGCGGTTGCCCGGCATTTCCGAGACGTCGAAAGTGTTCGCCGGCGTCGATGTGACCAAGGACCCGATCCCGGTGTTGCCCACCGTGCACTACAACATGGGCGGCGTGCCGACGAACCTGCATACCGAAGTGCTGCGGCCGACCCCGGACAATCCCGATGCCGTCGTGCCCGGTCTGATGGCGGTCGGTGAGGGCGCCTGCGTTTCCGTGCATGGCGCCAACCGTCTCGGCTGCAACTCGCTGCTGGACATCGTGGTGTTCGGGCGGGCGGCGGCGACTCGTACCGCGGAACTGATCCGGCCGGGCGCCGGGCAGCCTCCGCTGCCGCCAAAGGCGGGCGAGGCGACGATGGATCGCTTCGACCGCGCGCGGCATGCCAAAGGTGGCACCAAAGTGGCTGAGTTGAGGCTTGACATGCAGCGCACCATGCAGTCCCACGCCGCCGTGTTTCGCAACAGCAAGACTCTGGAGCGCGGCGTGACGGAAATGCAGCGGGTCTGGCGCGGCCTGGACGACATGTCGGTATCGGATCACAGCCTGGTCTGGAACAGCGATCTGATGGAAGCGCTGGAGTTGCAGAATCTGATGGGCAACGCGATGACCACCATGGTCGGCGCCGAGGCCCGCCACGAGAGCCGCGGGGCGCACGCGCATGACGACTTCCCCGATCGTGACGACGTGCACTGGATGAAGCACACGCTCGCCTGGTGCGGTGACGATGGCGCCGTGAAGCTGGACTATCGCGGAGTAAAAATGCGCACGTTGACGAACGAGGTCTCGGTATTCCCGCCGAAGAAGCGGGTTTACTGATATCGCGATGGTATCTCCAGGCCGCGAACCGGCCATGACGGTGAAATGAGTTTCGCTTCGCGGATTTAGGATAACGAAAGCGCCATGGTCGAATTCAACCTTCCCGCCAATAGCCGCATCGGCCATGGGCAGTCTCATCCGGCGCCAGCGGGCGCGAAACAGGTTCGAGAGTTTCGGATTTACCGGTGGAACCCGGATGACGGGCAAAATCCGCGCATGGATTCCTACAACATCGACCTCGAGGCCTGCGGGCCGATGGTGCTGGACGCGCTGATCAAGATCAAGAATGAAGTCGATCCGACCCTGACCTTCCGCCGTTCCTGCCGCGAAGGCATTTGTGGCTCCTGCGCGATGAACATTGATGGCGGCAACACGCTCGCCTGCCTGAAGCCGATCGATGAGGTAAAGGGCGCGGTGCGCATCACGCCATTGCCGCACATGCCGGTGGTGAAGGACCTGGTGCCGGATTTGTCGCAGATCTACGCGCAGTTGCGCTCGGTCGAGCCGTGGCTGCAGGCGGACAGCCCAGCGCCGCCGGATGGCGAACGGCTGCAGAGCAAGGAGGAGCGGGCGAAGCTGGATGGATTGTGGGAGTGCATTTTGTGCTTCTGCTGCTCCACCGCGTGCCCGAGTTATTGGTGGAACGGCGACCGGTATCTGGGGCCGGCTGTGTTGTTGCAGGCGTATCGGTGGATCGCCGACTCCCGGGATGAGGCGACGGGTCAGAGGCTGGATGCGCTGGAGGATCCGTTCAAGTTGTATCGTTGCCATACGATCATGAATTGTACCGATACGTGCCCGAAAGGACTGAACCCAGCGAAGGCGATCGCGGAAATCAAGAAGCTGATCGTCGAACGGGCGGTTTAGCCGGTTGAAGAACGCTCGCGGTCGAAGGAAAAGCCAGAAATCGTAACGGTGCGATGTCCGGACGATTCCGGCGTTCAGGACATGATGTCTGAGCCCGCAAGCCAAACTTCACCAACGCTATCGACCGGTCGCTCCAGGTATTTCGTCCGCGTCGTTGTTTCGATCAGGTTTCTGTATTCACGGAACACCTCAAGGCATTGGTCTCGATCAAGCGCCCGATTTCTTGCAATGAACGACACGGCGTCTCGTGTCACCAGGCAGCGAACGCCTTGTTGATTATTGAACGCGAGCGGACCCGAACACAGCGCGAAGAACCTCACCCCATCGGCGGTCTCGTCGTACGCGGCCTTTTCTGGAACGAATCGAAGCGCCATCCCGGGCACGACCTGACGTGACGCTCCAACTGTTCGAAGCACCTTATCCCGGATCGCCGGATGCAGCAGGCCCAATCCCTCGCCGATCAGGCGCCGCCACGCCTTGCCGCGACCAAATGCCTCGTCCCAGGCGGCTCGCAGTTCGTGCGGCCGCCGCTCGACCAGAGCGTCGAGCAATGCCCCGGCCTGCATCAGGTCCTTTTCTCGCTTGCCGCTGTCCTCGAGACGGCGACGGGCGACGATCAACTTGTGCAGGGCGAACCGCTGCGGCGCCGGGACCGAGACCAACACCCCGGTGCCATGCAACAGCACCGCCGGCTCCGGATCTCTGATCAGGAAGTCCATGAATCGCAAGGGTTGAGCATCCACGCCGAACGCGGGCAGGGTGCGCGGTTCGTCCGTGTCCGGGCCTCTGTTCGAGGTCAGAAAATCCACTCGTAAGCCGGATGCCGCCATATAGGACACGAAACGCGCGGAATTGATGCGCGGTACCGGCCGAAATGAAATGTCGACCTGCCGCAACACGTCCGAGACCGGCGTTGCGTCAGCCACCTCGGCTGAAACATTCGCATCCTGCGCCAGGTCGACATCGCCGGTTTGCACCAGGGCGGCGGGCAGGCGGACTCCCAGCAACGGCGAATATGCCTGGTAGGCGACTGTTCCGACCAACACGCCGCGCAGTCGGAACACGCCGGCGGCCGCGAGCGCTGCTACCAGGTCGCCGATATCGCGGCGTGGAGAGGGCAGATTTCCGCTGCGCACCAACGTCGCGACCAGGCTACGTTGATCCCGCCGGTACGTCCTGGCCGCGTTGTGCGCGGCGATCCGCTCCCGTAGATCGTCGGTCTCCGGCCCGACATATTTCTGGCGTCGGCCATGCGCGGACGATTCCTGGAAATACCAGTAGACTCGACCCCGCGTGGTTTTTGAAACGAAGACCCCCTCATCATCCGGGAAATCGTTGGAAAACGCCGATGCGCGCGCGCGATCCAGCAACTCCGCATACGTCGTCTGCGACATCAAGGAGATATTATCGGCCATCCGACCCTTCCCGTCGTTATACGCAAACCGCGATCAGCGTATAATCCGAGAAGTGGCCGTTCACCACCAGGCATTATACGCAAACCGCGATCCGCGTATAATAAACCGGAGTCAAGAATCCTCCTCCGGCTCTCGCATCGACACGGCCAAAGCGGGTCGCGGTCACGCGCCAACATGAGTTAAACGGACGGCGCACCCTCCGTCGTCACAGCCAGGTCGCATGACCGCATCCGAATCGAAGCCCGGCTCTCCAATGCGTCTCAAACTCGCTGCAACGGCGGCCAGCCGTTCTGCTGTTCGCGGTACTGCTCAGCGGCGTCTACGCACGCGCCGCGTAGTTAAGGATTCAACATCGCGCTTCGGAACCTGGGCTCTCCCGATCCTGCCGACGGTCACGCGGGAGTGACCTGCACTACCCTACCAGCCGCACCGCAACCGCGCCGACCGTGATCGCGGCGACCACGGCGAGAGGCGGCAACCGCCAGACCACCAGCAGCACGAAGCCGATCGTGGCGATGGCGAAATCCAGTGGGCCGGCGACCGCGCTCGTCCATACCGGGTTGTACAGCGCGGCGGCGAGAACCCCGACAACCGCGGCGTTGGTGCCCCGCATCGCCGCTTGCGCGGACGGGCGTCGGCGGAAGGCGTCCCAGTAAGGCAACGCACCGGCCATCAGCAGCAAGCCTGGCAGGAAGATCGCCACCAGTGCGATGATCGCTCCGACGATGCCGTTCGGGGCTGGCCCGCTCACCGCGCCCAAATAGGCGGCGAAGGTGAATAGCGGTCCCGGCATGGCCTGTGCCGCGCCATATCCCGCGAGGAAGGCGTCCGGCGTAACCCAGCCAGGTACGACGACGGCGTCCCGCAATAAGGGCAACACGACGTGGCCGCCGCCGAATACCAGCGCGCCGGAACGGTAGAACGCCTCGAACAACGCCAGGGTTTGGCTTCTCGCCGGTCCGGCCAGCAAAATCGGTGGCAGGATCAGCAGGATGGCGAACAGGACGATGAACGCCGCGCCGATTGTCCGTGAAACTGGAATGGAGGGAAGCTGTCCGGTCGCCGCGGCCGGCGCGGGCGCTGAACGGCAGAGCAACGCCCCGGCGCACCCACCCAACACGATCGCCGTGATCTGGCCGGCGGCGTTCGCGGTCAGGGTGACGATGGCCAGGGCGAACAGAGCGATGCTCGCTCGGGTTCGGTCGGGGCACAGGGTGGTGGCCATGCCCCATACCGCCTGCGCGACGATCGCGACCGCGACCAGCTTAAGGCCATGCAACACCGCGACGCCGAGCGGCCCATCCATGACATTCGCGGCGTAGGCGAACAATACCATGACGATGGCCGACGGCAGGGTGAAGGCGGCCGACGCGGCGAGCCCTCCGAGCCAGCCGCCTCGCATCAAGCCCAGAGAAAAGACGACCTGACTGCTGGCCGGACCGGGAAGGAACTGGCTGAGCGCGACGAGGTCCGCGAAAGAGGTTTCGTCCAGCCAGTGCCGTCGTTGCACGAACGCCTGCCGAAAATATCCAATATGGGCGACCGGTCCGCCGAACGAGGTCAGTCCGAGCTTCAGGAAGGCGATCAGGACCTCGCCAGGGGTGCCCGGTCGCGGGTCGCTGGTGGACGTGGGTGTCATACGGCTGTTCATTCCTGGTCGCGCTCGCGAGCGGCTGAGGTCGGACTACTTGTTTGGGGCGACATGACTGTCGCGAAGCGGCGGTCCTGCCCAGGGTGGCCACGGCGATTGGTGTGCTCAACAGCGCCGTTCATGGCATTTCCGGTAGATCCCCGATTTTATCGCGCAAAAAAGCGTGAACCTTCGTCGCGGCGTCCTGAGTGGCGGCGGGATCGTAACGCATGAAATGTCCCAGGTAACGATGCGGCGGTAGATCCGAGTCGAACGCGTGAGTCGCATCAGGATACACGATCAGGTCGATCGTCGCACCCGTGCCGGGTCCGCGGGTGATGCCGATATCGTTTTCATGCGTCAACAACTTGCGGCATGCATCCGGTGAACTCCAGTCGTCGTGCTCGCCGATCAGGATCAACGCGGGCGCCGTCAGATCGCCCGTGATGAACTGGCACGGCGGGTAATAAGCGATAGCAGCGCGGAACCGTGCCGGTTGTCCCTCCGCGAGTGGCGACCGATCGACCGCGGCCAACGTCGCGAGACCGCCCATGGAATAACCCATGACGGCGATACGGTCGCTCGCCACGAAGTCCCGCGCGGCCAGGAAGCGCAGCGCGGCGTAGGCATCGACGACCTCGGCCATGCTGCCGCCACCGCCCTGGCACATATTGGCATCGCCCAGACTGTCGAGCGCCAGGGCGACAAAGCCCCATGACTTCAATGTCGCCGCCGCCGTCGTGTCATGGGCGCCGAAGCCGGAGCACCAATGCAGCAAGACGACCGCCGGAAATCGTCCTGGGCCGTATGGCCGCGTCAGAAATCCGAGCAGCGGCGGCGTCGTTTCGCCACGTTGCGCGGGCGGGGTGGCACGATGCGGGGCTACCTGCACCAGTTCGTCGGCTCGCGCGTTGCCGTTGGCCAGGCCAATGACCAACGCGGTTGCCGCGAGCATGGGAAGCCGCTTCATGAAACCATCCGGACCTGATCTCCCCACGGATCGGATACTCTTCTGGCGACAGAAACTCTATCGGCCGAGACAGGATGCCGATTTAATCGCGACCGGACGTTGACCCTCTGTCCAAACCGGTGCCCGAATGCAAGGGTTCGGTATCGATAGCCGGAGATGCGAGCCCATGCCGAACGGTACCCCACCTGTCACGTTGATCCGTTCCGCTGCCTTCGTTGTGGCGTGGGACGCGTCAGCGAAGAGCCACGTCTATCTCTCCGACGCCGACGTCGCGTTTCAAGGCGGCGCGGTGATTTTCGCGGGCGACCGGTATGCAGGTTCGGTTGACGAAACGATCGACGGGCGCGGGCTGATGGTGATGCCCGGACTTGTGAACATTCATTCGCACCCGTCCAGCGAACCGATGAACAAAGGGCTGATCGATGAGATCGGCTCGCCGGGATTTTACAATTCGTCGCTCTATGAATACCTGCCGATCTTTCGCGCCGACGCGGAGGCGGTGCCGTCCTGCGTTCGCGTTGCCCTGTCGGAATTGTTGCTTTCTGGAGTAACGACTCTCGCGGATTTGTCGATGGCGCATCCCGGCTGGCTCGAT
>Ga0182013_10006797_pt1 | contig 12808 bp, 7 predicted proteins | sample 612S2MmetaG_FD_120487 | JGI IMG/M metagenome (GOLD analysis project Ga0182013, IMG submission 120487) | Permafrost microbial communities from Stordalen Mire, Sweden - 612S2M metaG | ecosystem: Environmental > Terrestrial > Soil > Wetlands > Permafrost | place: Sweden: Stordalen | collected... | reverse complement strand
GGAACCAAGGCGCTGTGGATCAGCCATACGAGAAAAGACGACGATTGCATGGTGTTCTGCGAAGGCGCTATCGATGCGATGAGCTATGCGGTCTTGTTTCCTGACAATCAGACGTGTTACGCGTCGATTGGCGGCAAACCGAACCCGGTGCAGCCGGAATTGATCAGAGCTGCGGTCGCGCGCATGCGGGCTGGTTCCGAAATAACGGCCGCAATGGACGCGGATGCCGATGGTCGCAAGCTGGCCGAGGTCGTCGGGCGAGCTGTCGAGATGTCCGGGCGTCGCGATCTGCGGTTCCAGATTCATGAACCCGCGGAGTTCAAAGACTGGAACGATCAGCTCCGGGCTCGACCAAAGTCATTCCTTCCCTACCGTCCACAAGAGACTTTGACTGCCTAATGGAACTGCCATGTTGGCTGCAAATACCTTTTCCAAAACGACTACTGAAACTAGGACGTCCCTCTCCGCGACCCGTACTGTGCGCCCGGCGCAATTCGAGGATCCTGTGGATAAACCTCTGGAACTTCAGGTTGACGTAAAAATCGCAGCCCGGTTCCTCGGCGTCAGTTGCTCGTTAGTCTATTCTTACGTCGAGCGAAAACAAATTTCTCATTACCGAATGATGGGCCGCGCGATACGGTTCAGGCTCTCCGAACTGGCCACGTGGCGAGAAAAATTCCACGTCGATGGAGGAATCGATGAGTAAGACCGGGCGGCCACAAAACTCGGCCGGGGCGCTCTACCAACGCGGTCGATCTGTCTTTTGGTGGGTGCGGTACCGAAGCAATGACGGGACTATCACCAAGGAATCGACTGGCACTACGGATCGGGAAGAAGCGGAGCGTTTTCTCCGAGATCGCTTGGACGCGCGCGACGAAGGCAAATTATCGGCCCTTCTCGCTGGCAAGAAGATGACGTTTGACGAGATGGCTGACTGGTTCCTTGAGCGCCGTTCTAAACCACCGTTCCGGGCGGCTAAAACTCATGCGGCGAATCAAAATGCGTTGAAGTTCTTGCGACCTGTTCTGGGCTCTGTTCGACTATCAGAGATCACGCCGGAACTGATTGAAGACTACATTAGTGACCGGTTGCAAGCGAGGAGGAAAATTCATACAAAGTTCGGGGTCGTCCATCGCGGGAAACTAAAGCCCTCGTCCGTGCACCAGGAGTTTCGGATACTCACGCGGATCTTCAATGTAGCCGTCAAACAGAAACGGCTCACCGCCAATCCATGCTCCATGGTGGAGTTTCCGGTCTCCGTAAGGAAGAGCACCCGCAAGCCCCACTACATGACCGCGAGTGAGCAAGAGAAAATCGAGTTCGCCGCACCTGACTACCTGAGACACGTGATTGTGATCATCTCCGAAATGGGGCTGCGCCCCTACAAGGAGCTGATGCCGATGCGGAAGGAGCAAGTCGATTTGGAGAACCGACTCGTTCACATCCCGGAGTCGAAAACCCTGAGCGGCGAAGGTGATATGCCGATGACGGAGACGGCATGGCAGGCATTCAAGGAGCAGATCGAGCAAACGCCGGGATCGCAATATCTGTTCCCCAGCCCGAGGCAAACTGGACGCAAACCGCACATCACGAATCTGCGAAAGGCCTGGACCGCGACGCTCAAGAGGGCTGGCGTCTCCTATTTCTCGCTGTACGACCTTCGCCACACTTTCGCAACCCGGCTCAGCGCGGGCGGCGTGGCCGATCATTTCGTGAGCCAGATGTTGCGTCAGGGAGACGCTGGCGTGTTCAAACGATATAGCCAGGCAAAACTCAATATGATGAGAGAATCCCTCACCCGGCTCGACCGCAAGGCCAATGAGCATGGACGGACTCGCGGAACGCCGGAACCAAGCTGATGCCTGTTAGGGCGTTTCCTCGAATACCTTACCTTTGATCGTTCTCATTCGTTCCGCCGCAGCGGTTTTAGGTGTTGCTGGTGGGTTTAGAGGGCAAAGTCTTCGCCCCTCCCTGTCTGACAATTCGCAGGAAACTCTATACGATCAACTCGTATCGCATTTAAGCCATGAATTGGGGGGCTAAGCATCCCGGGCGCAACGAAGCCCAATGTTGTCGACCCTGCTAGCAGGATCGAGCCTGAGGCGGTAAGCCGCGCGCAGATCGCTCGCTCCATCGGCCCACGAACCGCCCCGCGCGAGTATTTGTTCGCCGTCGCGGTTATACGTCAACTCCCAGACATTGCCAGCGAGGTCGTGGATACCGTCCGGGGTCGCTCCTGCGGGAAACAGCCCCACAGGCGTAGGCGCGCTGGTGCCCGTACCCCTGTAGTTCGCGCGGCTTGGGTTAGGCGACTCGTATCCCCACCATGGATACCGCCTTCCGTCTGTCCCCCGCGCCGCCCGCTCCCATTCGGCCTCAGTTGGTAGGCGGCAACCGCCCCAGGCACAGTACGCCAGCGCCTGATCCCATCTGACGCCCATCACCGGACGGTTTGGGTATAGGATCTGCATATCCCGGTTATTTGGGGCTTTTGCCTTGCCGGTCCCCAGCGATTCCGCCCCGCCACCACTCGAGTCTTCAAGAAAGTGACCGAACTCCTGCACCGTCACCGGATAGCGTCCAATTCGAAACGCCTTCAGATCGATCTGTTGTACATGGCCTTCGGGGTCCCTCTCGTTACCCATCCAGAACTTCCCTTCGGGGATTCGTACCCGGTAGTCGTCATGGAATCGCGGATCCCGGAGGCGCGGATCGCCAGCCTGACCAAGGGCTTCGGCAGCCTCGATCCGGGTCTTTAATAGAATGCTGGCGGCGCTGAGTTCGAAAACGCCGAGAGTGTCTTTCAGGAAATCTTCGTAGCGGGGGTCCGAAGGGTGATATCCCTTGGGACGCAGGTCCCGATGCATCGCGCCTAGGAGCCCGACGGCTCTGGCCTTCGCGGCCAGAGTGCTCTTGCGATCGGCCTCTTCGAGAACGGCGTTGAAAACGGCGTTCAACCTTCGGTTGCCGTCTCGAATCAGAACGCCGCCGAGCAGAAGCATCAATTCGCGCCACTCCGGGGAGTGCAGCCGCGCCCCCTTGAAGAGGAGGGCTGTCAGTTCTTCCCTGTCGAGGTCGCGGCAGTTTCGGGCAGCAAGGTATTCCTGGAATGTCAAATGCCAGAATTCCAAGGTATGGCCCCGACGGACGACGATGCCGCTATCGACCATCTCAGCTTCCAGAAAATGGCGGGCCCGCTGTCTGCGATTGGTCCCGGAGACAGGCTGACCATTTTCATCGTAATCAAAGCCGGCCTCAAGGCTTTCGACAGCCTCGTCGAGGGGAATCTGCCGGATACGACCGCCCTTGCGGCATTGCATTGCCAGCGAAAGCGTCCCAAAAGTCAAGAGGCACGTGTCGGCTGAAAGGCGGCCCTTTTTCGCACGGGCTTTGGCCAACCAATAAAGGATCGATTCAAACAGATCTGCGCGCTGCTCGGGTAATGCGCGTTCATTGTAGTGGACAACGGCGATTGCAGTCAGCATCAGCGGGTTGCCGGACATCCGGCCGATCTCCGGCCTGGCACCCACCTCCTTGATGAGCGCCTCCGCGTGGCGGCTCGCGGCGTCGAGATCGCGGCGGTAGACACATCCCGACCATTGCCGGAGAAATAGGTCGCGCTTCTCTGGCTCAAGATTGCCGATGTAAACCGTGCGGAACCGCTTTTCGGTGGAGGCGTCACTGTGCGGGGAATCCACGGGAAAGGCGCGCTTCTTATCGGAGACGAGAATCACAGCATTGGCAAGCCGCAAGTACTCGGACGCTGCGGGGCGGGTGGTGACGACGAAGCGTGCGTTCTCATAAGCCTGAATGGCATTCAAAACTAACCCCACCATCGCGTCGCGACGTTCCGCCGCCGGCGCTTCGTCGAGGCCGTCCAGAAGGACGATTGTTGAGTTTGCGCGAAGTCGGCGATCGAAAAAATCTTCGGGAAGGCCCCAGCCGTAGATTCCGTTCTGTTCGTTCAGATAGTGCGAAAGCCAGGCGGGCGACATTGCCTCCGGCGCCCCCGTAGTTCTCGCGTTGTGAATATGCTCCTCAAGTTCTGAAAGACGGATGAAAATGGGAAACTGGGGTGAGTCTTCGAGAGCGCGGTCCCATGCAGCCCGGCGCAGAAATGTGGACTTACCCGAGCCAGGATCGCCAATTACGAGCAGGAGCTCGGCGCTGAGCGCCGATTCGAGGGCCGTTGGGCGGTTCGCGTCCAGGTCACCCGTAGTAGGCAAGGGAATGTAGACATCCGTGATCGGGATGGGGGGGACTAACATTCCATCCACGAGGAGGCCTCGAACTTCGATGGAGCCGCATTTGTTGCGGAGTTGGGTCAAGTAGGGAGTCAGGCTGGGCGGCTGGGGTGGCGGGGAAGGAGGCGGCCCGCAGGGGCCAGCCACTACGGAACCATGGCCCGGATGGTTTTCCCGGACCCAACTATCAATGTCGCCGGCGATCTTCAAATCAATACATTCGCCCCCTTCAGCCCTTGTATAAGTCGACACCGCGATGCCGAGTTCGAGCGCCAACGCCTCCTTTGTTAGTTTTGCCGCATTCCTGTATCTGACCAACTCCGGCACGTTCATTCGGACTCCGCGGGGCATGGATACATTTTGATAAAGCCGCGCGATCTTCACAAGCCGAGATCATCTCGGCTGAATCTCGGTCGTTCGTCGTCTTGAGGATGTATCGAATCGGCGGGACGCTGAAATTGGAAGGAGATTGTTCGTATGCCCCAGTTCACATTAATTCCCCTGCCATTTCGCGTCTGGCCCACCATCTTGGTGATCCTGACGGCGATGGTCGCGGTCGTTGCGATTTGAGCGGGTAGCCGCCCGTTTAATTGCCGTCGTTCGGGAGGGAGGCCCGGTGGTCCCGGTGGGCCTCCCCTAACCGTTCTACTAACACACCTTCAGATGCTGGCCTGTTTTCGGGGTCGGGGCGCGATCCGGGATTTCATGCAGTTCACCAGCATTCGGCTGCCCGGAAGAATTTCGGTTGGTCATTCGGGCGCATATGATCGCGCGGTGCGATACACTCGTCAACCGCCATCTTGGCCACGCAAATCGTCCGGCACTGGCTCTCGACGTTCGTGCGTTTCAGCCGTTCGAATGCGTCGGCGAGATCGAAGATCCCGCCATACAATGAGCACTTGCCAACCCCTGATTGTGGGAACTCGGCGACGGCGAAACGTTCCACCAGAGTCGCCGGGATGGACCAGCGTTATGAAGGGCAGTCTCGACCGCCCTTCATCCAAGACGACGCTCCCATTCATGTGCGGCTGGCTGAAACCCCGGTTTTGCGCCGTCTATATTCATACAGCGCCACTATGCTCAAACCTATGGTCGCCAGCGTCCCCGGCTCCGGAGCGGCTGATATCCCGGTCGACTGGACGGTTATGCCGTCGAGTATGTCTCGCGACTCCCCATAGCCGCCGTTGTCGATCAGTTCAACCGAGACCAGCGCTTGCGTCGAGAATGATACAGGCAGAACGATGTGCTGCATGTCTAAGAATCCCGGGTCTCCATTCACACCCGAAGCACCTACGCTAAACACATTTATGGTTGACGTCCCGTTGATCGTCTGGGTACAACACCAATTCCTGATATCGTCGTTGCCCACCAGATTATCCGTAGAGGACGCGCCGTTACTGCCCGTGAAAACGAGTGAGCTAACCGACGCGCCGGACACGCCCCAATAGGTGTTCAGGAGCGTATCCACAGCAGTAACACCAAACACGCCCACCGGAATTGTGATGCTCTCCTGGTGGTCTCCATTGTCCGCAGCCACGTTCGCGTTCCAGGCTTGCAGGCCGGCCGCGTTCGACAATATACCGAAGGTGACACCGTCCAGCGTCACCTCCCCGGTCGGCCCTCCAGGCAGATACACCCCTCGCTGGCCATCCGGATCCGTCTCCGGTTCGACCCAAGAAAAATTGGCAAAGCGCGAAATATTAACCGGCGTGAAAATGGTGGCCGCCTTCGCCGGCGCCACCGTGCCGCCGAAGGCGGCCAAGAGCCCGGCCATAAACAAAGTTTGCATCTGCGAAACGGCACGACCGCGTCCTCCCGCCGCGTGGCTCTCTGCGATATCAGACCCCGATACTGACGAAGGTTTGTCAACAGGCACGCGAGGTTCACGGCATTTCAGGTCTGCCACTTCTTCGGACTTATTAAATCGATTCCGCAATCCGAGGCACGCAAGGGCCGCACCCAGAAGAGCGAACGCGAAAGTGGAAGGCTCCGGAGCGGAGGCGGCGGTCGTGCCGGAAACCTCCATCAGCATCGGCCCCCCGTTCGTTCCGTCCGCGAACACAAGAGGCGGCGGCTCCCCCTGGTCCGCATACCAATATTGTCCGGATGTCCCCACGGTTCCACTGAGAGTGGGCGACAATAACCACCCAACGTAAAAAAATCCGTTCGAAGAGGCAGTTTCGTTGCTGGTCAGCTCGATCCAGTACCTGGTATGCGGGGCCAGCAGGTAGGGGGCCGCACTCGCAAATGTATGTCCTTGAGACTGTCCGGGCGCTACGGCGCTTTCATTCAGCGTGCCGATCGTCTCCAGAAGCGAGCCCGGACTGGTTGACGAGTCGCCAAAAAGCAGCGCGGTGATAGTTAGGTCGGCCGGGGGAATTCCTTCGTCTGCCGTCAACATTACCGTCACCGAGTCAAAATCGAAGGCCGAGGCCCCCGTGGAAAACGAATCCCCATAGGGATATCTGCTGACCACAGGTCCTACACAGCACGGCGCGGCCCCAAGATTGTCAAACAACTCATCGGCCTTCCCGTGATACGCCACTGCGAACAGAGAAACCGACGTTAACAAAAGCGTCCTTTTCACCGACATGACATTTTTTCCTTTTCATCGAACGGAACAGTGATTACAAGGCAGCCTGGTGCTGCCAGCCAAAAAGAGCGGCTCTCGGTCCTTACATCGCCAGAGAGCCCGATATCCCGATCGATACCGGCGCCGCAACAGCGACTTAGTGGGGCTCCCGGTCAAATCGCCAGGGCCCCCATGATCGTCGCGAGGATGACCAGCATGGTGGGCCAGGGGCGAAAGGGCATCGGAATCAAAGTGAACTGCGGCATACGAAAGTACGCTCCTTCTGGGTTCAGGGTGCTGCCGGTTCGATTCCCGGTCGAGACGAGTACCGCCGAGTAACCGCCGAGATAATCTCGGCTTGTGAACACAGCGTCGGGTCTATCAGAATGTAGCCATGGCGCGCAGTGTCAAAGTCGATTGGAACGAGTTGGAGAAGTTACGGAATGCGGCAAATCTGACGCAGGAGGAGTTGGCTGCGGAACTCGGCATGGTGCCATCAACGTTAAAAAGAATCAAAGCCGATAAACCCATCGATAAGAGAAAGGCCGAGGATATCGATAGTTGGGTTAAGGAAAAATTTCCGGGGCACGGCCCACTGGCGGTTGGCCTTCCACCGCCGCCGGAGTTCACCCGCTACTTCGCCGACATCCGGGCTGAATGCGGGTTCATTGAAGTTCGCGGGATCGTTGACGACGGCAGAGCTATTCCGCCCATCCCGATAGCCGACATCTACATTCCTTTGACCACAACTGGCGCGCAGAATGCCGACGATTCCAATCCCCCGGGATCGATCGACCCGCGGCTCCTTCTCTTAATTGGTGACCCGGGGTCGGGGAAAAGCACTCACCTTCGCTGGTCGGCATGGAAACTAACGCTGGAAGGCGCCACGCGATTCCCGATTCTGATCAGAATTTCCGAGCTTGAGAGGCATATCCTCAACAACGCGCGGACCGAAGGCGCTCCTCCGGCAATGACGGCTGGCTGGCTCAGGCACTTTCTCGCGGCCCGCTCCAACGAGCGCGGGTGGGGGTTGACAGACGGAGACTTCCACAGAAAGTTGCAGGAAAGCGCCACCGTGTTTTTGGACGGCCTGGATGAAGCGCTCGATTCGCAGACCCGCGCCAAAATGGCGAGGCTTCTTCTGGACGCCACTCGCGTCTATAAAAACGCTCATTTTAAGGTCACCACCCGCCCAGCGGCTCCCGAGTTCAAAGTACTGGCCGACGATCCTGACTTTCGGACCGACAAAATTCTCAACCTCGACCCGAAGGCGCGGGATAGTTTCCTCCGGCAGTGGTCGGGTTGCCTCATTCGGGATGACGCGCATCGCGCCGCCCGGCATGCGACGGATCTTACTGGTGCGGTTAATGCCCGCCCCCCAATCCGCCGCATGGCCAGCAACCCGCTAATGCTGACCGTCATCGCCGTCATCTTCTGGAACGAAAAGAAACTGCCGGAGCAGCGCGCCGATCTCTTCGAGTCGATTCTGAAATGGCTCGCCAAAGCGCGCGAAAAACCCGGTCGCCTGCCAGCTGAAGACTGCCTCCGCATCGTTGGCATACTGGCGCTTGCGATGCAGTGCCACAAGGGCGGACGGTTGAAGGAAATTTCTCTGGACGAAGCTGCCGAAATTCTGAAGGATGAATTCCATCACGACGAGCACGGCCACCCCACCCCACCGGCCAGACGCCTACTGGCAGCGCTCGATTTCCTTGAAAAAGAGATGCTGGACAGCGGCATCGTCGTCAAGCGCGGCCATACGCTTTCCTTCTGGCACCTGACCTTTCAGGAGTACTTGGCCGCGCGCACGTGCCGGGGCCTCGACAGGGTCGACCTGATCGAACTTCTTTTCGAGCCCGAGCCAGAGCGGTTTTATTTGCCGGAGTGGCGTGAAGTAGTCCTCCTGCTCGGCAGCGTTTTGATTCGCGACGGCCACCCAAAGCTGAACGCTGTATTTAGCGAGGCGCTGAAAGGAGCGGAGTTTGTGACGGGTGACCCGTCCCTGGCAGCAAAGGCCCGCGCGGCGGGCCTTTTGGGTGCAATGTTGCAGGATCTGCGCCCTTCACGTTTTTATCCTCAGGACCTCCGCTACCCCGCATTTTTCGAAGACGCACTCGGTATTTTCGATCAAAACCGAGCTGCTGGCATCGAGCTAAAGATCCGCGTCGAAGCCGCTGAAGCCCTCGGTCAGGCCGGTGATCCACGTCTGTACGAAGACAACTGGATTCACATCGCTGGCGGCACCTTCCTCATGGGTGCGCAGAAAACGCGCAAAGCGAAGCCTGCCTATGATCCGGAAGCCTACGATGACGAAGGCACCGTACGCGAAGTCACGGTAGAGCCATTTCAGATCGGCCGTTACCCGGTGACAGTCCAGGAATTCACGGAGTTTGTCGAAGATGGGAATGGCTACCGGAAGGTCACGGGAGAGAATGAGCCGCAACAGCCGTATGACTGGGATGACCAGCTCCAGTATCCGAACAGGCCCGTCGTGAACGTGAATTGGTTTGCCGCGGACGGGTGGTGCAAATGGATGACTGCGAAGAAGGGCAGCACGCATCGCCTTCCCACCGAAGCCGAATGGGAATTTGCCGCGCGCGGCACGGAAGGACGCAAGTATCCCTGGGGAAACCTATCGCCCGACACCAGCCGCGCCAACTATAACAATGACAATGAAGCCAGCATCGGTGGGCCAACCCCGGTGGGTCTGTACCCGAAAGGCGCTACACCCGAAGGAATTGACGACATGGCGGGCAACGTGAGGGAATGGACGGCGGATTGGTACGACGATAAACATAAGGAGCGTGTCGTGCGCGGGGGCTGCTGGATCTACGATTCTGCGTACCTGCGCGCCGCGTTCCGCGACAGGATCGGTCCTGAGCGTAGGGTCGACAGCGCGGGGTTTCGTTGCGTCCGGGAAGCTTCGGCGGTTTGAGATCCCGCGTTACCGTCATTTGCATGAGGTTGACTCAACTACACGAAACGAATGTACGCAAAAGGCTCCGAGTATGCGCAATTGAAGGCTGTGCTGTTGCGCTACTTCGGGAATTTCTCGGGGAGACCAAGGAGGCAACGCGGACGTTTATGGAATGGGCGCAGGATACTCGCTCTGACATGGCTGGGCCGACAGCGGGGGCGCGAGCTTATCAGCGCCTTATAACAGCGAGGAGCGGCGGACAGAGCGGAAGAAGCGAGCGACGCTCTCCATTGAAGAAAAAACGAAAGCCTCGATCAACTCCCCTTGCCACGACATCCGTCTAGACCGTGAGATCAAATACCGGGAAGGCCTCTCCACCATTCTCAAACAGCAGCGGTAAAAACTAAGCGCAAAATGGGGACTGACTTTTGGTACACCGGAACGAAACTAAGGGACTTTTGGAACACTTTTGGTACACTTCGGCCTCAAAAGCTATTTTCCCAAAAACCGCACCTGTGAAAACACGAGATTTAAATGGTGGGCGCTCGCGGGCTCGAACCGCGGACCTCCTGCTTGTAAGGCAGGCGCTCTAACCAGCTGAGCTAAGCGCCCCTGTTCTCTAAGCCTACCAGAGCGGCAGTGTTTAGTCAGCCTAATGAACCTGCAGCAACCGGTACTCCGGCGATATCCCCGGGATCGCCACAGGCTGCAGCACTCCCCCGCGCTCCAGCGCCTGCACCGACGAGTGAAACGAAGCCGAACCCGCCAATCCGCGGTCCGGTGTCACCACAACATAATCAACCTGATCGCGAAGAATCGCATTCGAAATCTGATCCGGCGAAACTCCGGTCTCTTTCATCGCATAAAAAAGCCCGAATCCGTCCGGCGTAAACCCACGCACGGCTTTACGTCTCGTATTCAGGTAAAACACCGGATCCAGTTCGCTCAGCACAACACTCGACGACGGTGTGTTGTTCCGGATGTATGCGAACAGCTTCTGCATCTCTCCCCAGTTATCCGGCGCCTGCGCATCGCTGAAGACTGTGCCCTCCGTCCGCATCTTCGGAGTACGAACCACATCCGCCCACAACGCGGCTCCGCCAAGAATCAATACAACCGCCGCAAGCGCTTCCTGAATCCTCACGCGGTTGACCACGCGCCAGACCATCCAAAGAATCAGCGGCAAGATCGGCGCGACAAAACGATCCGGAGGCCAGGCCACGCAAAGCAGCATCAGGCAATAAAGTCCGACAAACAAATCCGGCAGCAGATGCCGCCTCACATAAATGCACCACGCAAGAATAAGAACGATTCCCGCCGCCGAGTACGGATCGCGAAATCCCGTAAGCAGAACGCCGGGACTCTCCGCCAATAACATGAGGTTTCGCGTCACAACAAGAACCTTCTCGTTCGCCGGAAAAGCCGTCAGAACATTCGAAGACAAGTAACTGTCGGCCCCGCGCGTAACATTCGCCAGCGACCATCCAAACCACGGCGCCACCATCACCATCGCGACCGCGGTGAAAATTATCGCGCTGCGAAAACGACGCCGGATCACCAGCGTCAGGATGCAGGCGGCGATGAGCGGCACGCCCGCACTGCGCGTAAGCGTAGCCAGGCCGGCGAGCGCCCCGGCAATAAGAGCGCGGTCCTCCAGAAGCATCAGCAACCCCGCCGTAAGCAGCAACGCAAATAACGTCTCCGACAGCAGACTAGTCGACAGAAAAATAACCATCGGCGAAGCGGCAGTCAGAAAGATCAGCACGAACGCCCCGTTCTTCGTCGCGCCCATTTTGAGAAGCAATTTGTAAGTGAGGAAAAGCCACCCGATAGAACACAAAAGTGGAAGTAACTTCAGCCAAAAAGCTTGCTGCGAAACAAGCGTAAACAAAGCCAGCACGGCGGGAAAAACAGGAGGAAACTTAGACTGCGGAATCGGCTGACCCGCGGCAATCGACTTCGCAGTCACCAGGTAAACAGCGTCGTCATGAAACAATCCAACAGCCGGAGCCAGCCACGCAATCACGTAGAGGACAGTAAGGACGGAGAAAAAAACTGCGATGATCGCGCGCTGAGAGCCGCGGTGGAAGGTCATTGAAGGGAACGCGGGGAACGAACCCCTTTGTATCACACCGGCTTTTCAAGGCAGTGTAATTGTGGGGCGGACCCCCCCGGTCCGCGCGGGACGCCCTCGTCCCGCTCTTGGCTCTTGGGCTTCTATCTATGCAACTCCTGCCCGATCTCCCGCAACCCCAACCGATCCGAAGACCCCGCCAGCGCCAAACTCAATCGCTCAATCGGCTCCAGCCGTGGTTCCTGACTCAACCGAAACGTCTGATGATGAACCGGCAAAATGCAATCCGCCCCGGCATCGTTCGCCATCCGCACCGCCTGCTCTGGCGTGCAATGGACCCGCACCCAGGGGTTATACGCTCCGATCGGCATAATCGCCAGATCAACCCCGCGCGACGTCTTCAGCGACCGGAACGAATCCGTCAGCGCCGTATCGCCGCCGAAAATAACGCGAAACCGCGGCGTCTCGATCAGATAACCGTTGTATCCCCGATACGTATCCCGCTGCACTCGCGCGCCCCAATGCTTAACCTCAAATGCGCGCACGTTAACGCCGCCGATCCGCGCCGTCTCATTCCATCCCAACTCCGTCACATCCCGGTAATTGCCCGCCCGCAGCAAATCGCTGGTCTTCGACGCCGTCACAACCCTGGTCGTGGGCGACTCGAGCGCCCGCAAACTAGGCCGGTCGAAATGATCCATGTGCGCATGCGAAAGCAGCACAAGATCAGGTTGCGGAACGTCGCCCGCCCCCAGCGCTGGCGCAACCAGACGCTTCATGCCCACCGTCAACGGCCCGAAATTCAGTCCGATCCGATCGCTGAAAACCGGATCCGTAAGAATGGTAAAGCCGTCGATTTTCAACAGGACCGTGCTGTGTCCCAGCCAGGCCGCGTGCAACCCCGTGTCCGGCCATAATTCCGGACTTGGTTTGTGGGCGCTGGCCGCAATCGGCCGTTTCCGCTCCCGTACATATTGATCCCGAAGAAACGGCACGGCCCG
>Ga0182013_10006794_pt1 | contig 12812 bp, 11 predicted proteins | sample 612S2MmetaG_FD_120487 | JGI IMG/M metagenome (GOLD analysis project Ga0182013, IMG submission 120487) | Permafrost microbial communities from Stordalen Mire, Sweden - 612S2M metaG | ecosystem: Environmental > Terrestrial > Soil > Wetlands > Permafrost | place: Sweden: Stordalen | collected... | reverse complement strand
TCCGAACCGGCGCAGTGTCACAGTGACGTAATTACATGATATGGCTGGTCATGCCTTGGGCGGGGTCATCATGCCGATGATTCGCTGGAGGTCATCCACCGACGCGAACTCCACCACAATCTTCCCTTTGCGTTTGCCAAGGCTCACTGTCACCCGCGTATCGAAGGCGTTCGACAGACGCTCAGCAACGTCTTGGAGGCCGGGCATATGGATCGGCTTGCGCCGCGGCGATGGCGTAGTCGCATCGCCGCGATTGGCTTCGTGGTTGGCCAGCGTCACCGCTTCCTCGGTGGCTCGCACCGACAGGCCCTCTGCGATGATGCGGGCGGCAAGACCCTCCTGCGCTTCGGGACCGGCCTCCAGGGACAGTAGGGCCCGGGCGTGGCCGGCAGACAGCACGCCGGCAGCCACCCGGCGCTGGACCGGGATCGGCAGCTTGAGTAACCGGATCATGTTGGTGATCAACGGCCGAGAGCGGCCGATCCGCGCCGCGAGTTCATCGTGGGTGACACCGAACTCGTCGAGCAGCTGCTGATAAGCCGCTGCCTCTTCCAAAGGGTTCAGCTGTGCTCGGTGAATATTCTCCAACAGGGCATCGCGCAGCAGGTTGTCATCGGCGGTCTCGCGGACGATGGCCGGGATGGCGGCCAGGCCCGCCACCTGCGCGGCCCGCCAGCGGCGCTCCCCCATGATGATCTGATAGCGGGCACCGCTCTGCGATCCGGGTACCGCGCGCACCACGATCGGTTGCAGCAGACCGAACTCGCGAATGGAGTGGACTAACTCGGACAGTGCCTCCTCATCGAAGACCTGCCTCGGCTGACGGGGGTTGGCCTCGATGTCTGCCGGCGGAATCTCCCGGTAGACGGCGCCCATCTCGGCGCCTGGCTCGGTGCCCGCCCCGGCGTTCGGCGCCGGCCGCCCGATCAGAACATCCGCAGCCGCATCCCCCATCCGCGGACCAAGGGTCGCCGGCCCGGAGTCACTGTCCGCGGGGCCGGTGGGGATCAGCGAAGCCAGGCCCCGGCCGAGGCCACCCTTCTTGCGTAACGGCTGCGTCATGATCGTCCCTTCACGGATATCAGTGATCTCGCTCGGCGAGCTCGCGGCTCGCATCGAGGTAGCTCATCGCCCCGCGCGAGCCGGGGTCGTAATCGATTATGGTCATGCTGTATCCGGGCGCCTCAGAGACCTTCACGCTGCGCGGGATCACCGTGCGCAATACCTTGCTTCCGAAATACCGGCGCACCTCTTCGGCGACCTGATCCGCGAGCTTGGTTCGGCCGTCGTACATAGTGAGGATCACGGTGCTCACGTCGAGCTGAGGATTGAGGTGCGCCTTCACCATCTCGATGTTGCGCATCAGTTGCGATACACCCTCGAGCGCGTAGTACTCGCACTGGATCGGGATCAACACTTCGGGCGCGGCGACAAGCGCGTTGATCGTGAGTAGACCAAGCGACGGTGGGCAGTCGACGAAGACGAAGTCGAAGTCGAAGTTGTCCAAGTCGGCCAGGGCGGTGCGCAACCGGTTCTCGCGCGCCACCATGCTCACCAATTCGATCTCGGCACCAGCCAGATCGATCGTCGCCGGAATGCAGAACAAGCGCTCGCTGTGCGGGCTTCGTTGTAGTGCGTCCTGCAGCGTGACTTCGCCGAGGAGTACCTCGTACGACGATGGCGTGCCCGATTGCCGGTCGGTAATGCCGAGCGCGGTACTCGCGTTGCCCTGAGGATCGAGGTCGATCACGAGCGCCTTCAGTCCCTGCACCGCCAGCGCAGCGGCGAGATTTACGGCGGTGGTGGTTTTGCCTACGCCGCCCTTTTGGTTGGCGACAGTGAAGACGCGGCGCTGCTTTGGGCGGCGCAGTGGCTTGTAAGTCGTGTGGAGGACCCGCATTGCGCGCTCCGCGGCGGCGCCAATGGGGGTGTCGAATTCGTCCGATGTTTCACGTGAAACATTCAGTGTTGGATCCTCGGGAAGAGGGCCAGTGGGCCAGCCTGGTGGAGTGCTCATCGCGTGCCCGCGCTCGCCGGCTGGGCCGGCTTGCGGCGCCACCGACTGCCGCGTCGTGCTAGCACCACCGTTGCGGGCGGATGCAAATAGTTCGCGCCGCACGTCACTACCCTGACATCGACGGCACCGGCCGCCTCCATCGCGCGTCGGTGCTCGTTCACTTCGTCGGGAGCGCGCTCCCCCTTGATAGCCAGCATCCGCCCATCCGGCCGTAACAAAGGCATACTCCACTTCGTCAACTTGTCCAACGCCGCGACCGCGCGTGACACCGCAGCGTCTCGCCGGCCGATTCGGTCACGGACCGACGATTCCTCCGCGCGGCCGCGTACTACCTCGATTTGCAACCCCAGTTCGGCAACGACCTCGTCGAGAAATTCGCTCCGGCGCAGCAGGGGTTCCAGAAGCACCACGTGAAGATCCGGCCGTGCGATCGCCAACGGTATACCCGGTAATCCAGCCCCGCTGCCGATGTCGACGATCTGCTCGCCCACGTCGAGGAGTTCACCGATTGCGGCACTGTTCAAGAGGTGCCGGTCCCAAATGCGATCGACCTCGTGCGGGCCGAGCAATCCACGCTCGACCGCCGTGGCCGCCAGAACATCTGCGTACCGCTGCGCGAGGTCGAGCCGCGGCCCGAAGATCGCCGACGCGGCGTCCGTGTGTTCGCTAGGACCGACATGTTTCACGTGAAACATTCCTTCCTGACGAACTACATGGCTGTAACTCAGTCGTGCAGGACAACAACGCGGCGCGCCGGCTCAACGCCTTCGCTTTCACTGCGGACACCGGGTACCGCCGCAACGGCGTCGTGCACGATCTTCCGCTCGAACGGAGTCATCGGTGAGAGCTCTTCGCGTTCCCCGCTGTCCAGCACGCGCCGGGCCACCCTATCGCCCAGCGCGGCCAGCTCCTCGCGCCGACGCCGCCGCCAGCCCGCGACGTCAAGCATCAGCCGGCTACGCGCGCCCGTCTTCTGATGGACCGCCAGACGCGTCAGCTCCTGAAGGGCGTCCAGCACCTCGCCCACGCGGCCGACTAATTTGTTCAAGTCGTCGCTGCCGTCGATGCTGACGATGGCGCGGTTACCTTCAACGTCCAGGTCGATGTCCCCGTCAAAGTCGAGCAGATCTAACAGCTCTTCTAGGTAGTCGCCGGCGATCTCGCCCTCGGCGACCAATCGCTCCTCAGGGTCGTCCGGTTCTGCAGCGGGTTCTGCAGCGGGTTCTGCAGCGGGTTCTGCAGCGCTCACTGCCTCCGCGTTGATGTCCCCGATGTCATCGTTCGGCGGCTCGGTATCAACCTCACGCTCGGTGGTGTCGGCGTCCGTCATTGGCTATTTCTCTCCCTCTTCCATGGGTCCCGTATTTGGTGGGGGTCGCCCCCTCCTGCTGAGACCCGACAAAGTTTTGGCGCCTGGTCAGCGTCTACGCCGCTTCCCTCGTGAGGCGCGATTGCTCGGACCGCCGTCGGGTCCGGGCGGATTTGGTTCGGGATCGATCGGGGTCGGGCCCGGCTCGGTGTCACCGTCGCTAGCCGCCGAGGAACCGTTGCCGCTCGACAGTGCCGTCTTCGGGGTCCGCTTGGGCTTGGCTCCCGGCACGGGCGAGTTGGCCGCCCGGCGCTCGGTGGCCTCTTGCTTTTTGGCCTCATCCTCTTTCTCGATCATGCCGAACACGTAGTGCTGCTGACCGAACGTCCAGATGTTGTTTGCGAACCAGTACAAGATGATCGCCAACGGGAGGAACGGGCCGCCGACGACCACGCCCGCGGGAAACACGTACAGAGCGAGCTTGTTCATCATCGCGGTCTGCGGGTTCGCCGCGGCTTCCGGGCTCTGCCGCGCGACCGATGCGCGACTGTTGAAGTAGGTCGCAACGCCGGCCAGGACCATTACCGGTAGGCCGACCGCGACCACCGACGGGCGGCTGAAATCGCTGAACGCTTCCAACCCGGACCGCTGCGTCATGGACGCGCCGATGGGCGCGCCGAATAGGTTCGCGTCGAGGAAGTGTTGCACTTCGAGGGGACTGAACACATAGTTCCCAGTCAGCCTGTTCTGGAGCACCGACAAGTGCGGCTGACCGAATCCGCCCTGGGTTCTGTTGAACGACCGCAGCACGTGATATAGCCCGATGAACACCGGGAGTTGCGCAAGCATCGGCAAACAACCCAAGATCGGGTTGAAGCCATGCTCGCGTTGCAACTTCTGCATCTCCAGCGCCATGCGTTGGCGATCCTTGCCGTACTTCTTCTGCAGCGCCTTGATCTGTGGTTGCAGTTCCTGCATCTGCCTAGTCGTGCGGATTTGCCGCACGAAGGGCTTGTACAGCAGCGCGCGCAACGTGAACACGAGGAACATCACGGACAGCGCCCACGCGAAGAAGTTGGACGGGCCTAACAGGGCGGCGAACAGCTTGTACCAAACCCACATGATCCACGACACCGGGTAGTAGACGACGTCGAGGCTGAAGAAATCAAACGACAAAAGACTCACTCTCCCCTTGCTTCGCCGGGAGGCCCCAGGCATTGCCGGCGACTTCGAAGTCCGCGCGGCATCCGCGGTCCGGAATCGGGTCCCATCCTCCCCGATGCCATGGTCCACACTTGGCGAGCCTGGCCGCGGCCAACCCGCCCCCCCGAATCAAGCCGTACTCGGTAAGCGCATCGGCGGCGTACTGGCTGCAGGTCGGAACGAACCGACACGTCGGCGGCCGCAGTGGCGACACCATATGCCGGTACAGCTGGATCAGAAAAACGAGCCCTGCCGCCGAACTGTTGCCCGTTTGCCTGATTGCTCCCAGGAATGCTGCCCGAACCTGCTTCCACAGAGTCACCGGTTGGTTCCCGCCAGCTCGAAAGCGCGTCGCAAGCCGCTTCGCAACTGCCGCTCCAACCACGCCGAGGACACGTTCCGGCTACTGGGCCGCGCCCGGATGACCACCCGATCGGATTGATCGAGGGCGGCCAACACAGTCCGGGCGACATGCCGTAGCCGACGCGCTACCAGATGCCGCTCGACTGCCGAACCCACCGGTTTGGCGATGATCAACCCGATCCGTGGACCCACCCCATCCTCGTCATGCGCCCGCCGAACGTGCACGATGAGATCGCGCTGCACGGTACGTGTCCCGTACTTCACCGTCTCATCGAACTCGGTCGACCGCCTCATGCGGTTGCGTGCGGGAAGCACCGCCAGAAAACCTGTCGTTCAGATCAGGCAGTTAAGGAGCGGCGGCCCTTGCGGCGCCGGACGGACACGATGGCCCGCCCCGCCCTGGTACGCATCCGCAAGCGGAACCCGTGCACGCGGGCTCGGCGCCGGTTATTCGGCTGAAAGGTCCGTTTGCCCTTGGCCACGACGTTCTCCTGGTTCTATCTGGCGTACTTGTCTGGCGTTTCTCCGGCCGCTCACGCTTCGCAAGCGAGTTGGTCCGCGGTTCGGTCGGAGGTGGTACTACATACTGGCCGGCGCGGTCCCCAACCAACATCGATGTGGGTCGCAGCCGTATCGCCGACTTTCGGGCGACTGATTGAGAGTACTGACGCGCGTTCCTCGGGTCAAACCTGGCTTGGCCCAACGAACCGCCCTCTCCCCCGAGAAACCCGCGAAAGCCCAATTGGAATGCGACAGAACTGTTGGCAGCCGCACGGAAAACTGTTAGCTTCTGGCAATGCCGTTTCAGACCGGAACGGAGCTCGACAACGAAGTGAGGATGGCGGATCAACTAGCTGCCTAGGCGACCTCCACGGGTTGTCACCAGCATGGAGATCGCGTGCCGTGGCCGGTAGGCTTCGGCTCGTTGACTCATCCTCCTGTCCACACCTGTGCATAACTATGTGGACAGTTGCTTTGTCGCCAAACGTGGTTTTGTACGGTTTTGTGCTTAAAGCCCGGATATCGCAAGGACCAGGGAGATGCGTCGTTGACCGATGATCCCGGTTCAAGCTTCATAACAGTGTGGAACGCGGTTGTCTCAGAGCTCAACGGCGAGTCCACGGCTGACGGCCTAGCGGCTAATCGCACAACTCTCGTCACTCCCCTGACTCCCCAGCAAAGGGCCTGGCTCAACCTTGTCCAGCCACTCACCATCGTCGAGGGGTTTGCTCTGCTGTCGGTTCCGAGCAGCTTCGTACAGAATGAGATCGAACGGCATTTGCGTGAGCCAATCACCGACGCGCTGAGCCGGCGGCTCGGACAGCAGATCCAACTCGGAGTGCGCATCGCTCCCCTTTCGGACGACGCAGGCGACGCCGACGGCGCAGGCGTCCATGGCCTCACAAATCCTGAAGCCGTCGCCAACCCGGAATCCTTCGCCCAACCCGAGGACACCGACGTCGAAATCGCCGGCGACACCGACGAGGGTGACGAAAACGGCGAAATCATCGGTGATCCCCAGCAGAGCTGGCCGACCTACTTCACCGAACGGCCACACACCGCCGATACCGCTGCAGCCGGCGGAACCAGCCTCAACCGGCGCTACACGTTCGACACTTTTGTCATCGGCGCCTCCAACAGGTTCGCGCATGCCGCCGCCTTGGCGATCGCCGAAGCACCCGCGCGTGCCTACAACCCGCTGTTCATCTGGGGTGAGTCCGGCCTCGGCAAAACCCACCTGCTGCATGCCGCCGGCAATTACGCACAGCGCCTGTTCCCAGGCATGCGAGTCAAGTACGTCTCCACCGAGGAATTCACCAACGACTTCATCAACTCACTCCGCGACGACCGCAAGGTTGCCTTCAAGCGCAGCTACCGCGACGTCGACGTGCTACTTGTCGATGACATCCAGTTCATCGAAGGCAAAGAGGGAATCCAGGAAGAGTTCTTCCATACCTTCAACACCTTGCACAACGCCAACAAGCAGATCGTCATCTCTTCGGACCGGCCGCCGAAACAGCTCGCCACCCTTGAAGACCGGCTAAGGACTCGGTTCGAATGGGGCCTCATTACCGACGTTCAGCCTCCCGAATTGGAAACCCGCATCGCCATCCTGCGCAAAAAAGCACAGATGGAACGACTCGCTGTGCCTGATGACGTGCTTGAGCTCATCGCCAGCAGCATCGAGCGCAACATCCGCGAACTCGAGGGTGCTCTGATCCGCGTCACCGCGTTCGCGTCACTGAACAAGACAGCAATCGATAAAGCACTGGCTGAGCTTGTGCTTCGCGACCTGATCGCGGACGCGAGCACTATGCAAATCAGCGCGGCGACCATCATGGCGGCCACAGCCGAGTACTTCGACACCACGGTCGAAGAATTGCGTGGCCCGGGCAAGACCCGGGCACTGGCTCAGTCACGACAAATCGCGATGTACCTGTGCCGCGAGCTGACCGACCTCTCACTTCCCAAGATCGGCCAGGCATTCGGACGCGACCACACCACAGTCATGTACGCGCAGCGAAAGATCCTGTCCGAAATGGCCCACCGACGTGAGGTCTTCGACCACGTCAAGGAACTCACAACTCGCATCCGTCAGCGCTCCAAGCGCTGACTTCAACCTCGCGAGCGGAAGTTTTTTCAAAAAACTTCTCACCCCCCTGCCACACCAGTAACACCCCGGTGGTGTGCGCACCCCTGTGTACAAACTGGTCAAACGTCCGTGCAACACCCGGCCGCACGTGCACACCGGTGCTTGCTCCCCAACTAACTCACACCGCGCACACAGTCAACAGCCCTGTCATCCACAACCCGATCCCTCCCCTAGCAGCATCAAGGCAGGGCTATCCCCAGAGTCCACACCCCTTAATACTGTTATTGAGATATCTTCTTCGCTTCTTCTTAGAAGAACAGCCCTGGGGAAGATCACTTGCGCAAGGTCATGAGACCTCCCACCGAGCGGGCCTGTCGGCCGTTGCGATTAGCTTTGAAGATGGCCTCAGAGGATTTACGGTTGTTCTTCGACTCCCGTTTGCGGTCGTCGTCGTGACGCAAGAAGCGGCACCGGCGCTTGTACTCGAACTCTTGCTAGGTGAAGGGACGCTATGGACGCGGCGACGACACGAGCTGGCCTCACCGACTTGAAGTTCCGTTTGGTGCGTGAGTCCTTCGCGGATGCGGTGTCGTGGGTGGCGAAGAATCTGCCCACCAGGCCGGCCGTGCCAGTACTGTCCGGGGTTCTCTTGACCGGCTCGGACGACGGCCTGACGATCTCGGGATTCGACTACGAGGTTTCTGCGGAGGCACAGGTCGCAGCCGAAATAGCCTCTCCGGGTAGCGTTTTGGTGTCCGGAAGGCTGTTGTCAGACATCACCCGGGCGCTGCCGAACAAACCCGTAGACTTCACTGCGGAGGGCAACCGTGTGTCACTGACCTGCGGTAATGCCAGATTCTCGTTGCCGACAATGGCTGTTGAGGATTACCCCACGCTGCCGACCCTGCCGGAAGAGACCGGCAGTTTGCCGTCGGAACTGTTCGCCGAGGCAATCGCCCAGGTCGCGATCGCGGCCGGCAGGGACGACACCCTGCCCATGCTGACCGGAATCCGGGTCGAGATCTCGGGTGAGACGGTCGTTTTGGCCGCCACCGACAGGTTTCGCCTGGCGGTTCGCGAACTGACCTGGTCCGCCTTGTCGCCCGAAATCGAAGCGGCGGTGCTGGTGCCCGCGAAAACGTTGGCGGAGGCCGCCAAAGCCGGTATTGACGGCTCTGAAGTCCGGCTGTCGTTGGGAGCAGGTGCCGGGGTTGGGAAAGACGGACTGCTTGGTATCAGCGGGAATGGCAAGCGCAGCACTACTCGACTGCTGGATGCGGAGTTCCCGAAGTTTCGGCAGTTGCTGCCGGCGGAGCACACCGCAGTAGCCACGATCAACGTGGCGGAGTTGACCGAAGCCATCAAACTCGTCGCACTGGTAGCGGACCGGGGCGCACAGGTGCGCATGGAATTCAGCGACGGGTTGCTGAGGCTTTCGGCCGGGGCCGACGATGTGGGTCGGGCGGAAGAGGATCTTGCAGTCGATTTCGTCGGTGAACCGTTGACGATCGCGTTCAACCCGACGTATCTCACCGACGGACTGAGTTCGGTGCACTCGGAGCGGGTGTCCTTTGGTTTCACGACGCCGGGTAAACCGGCGTTGCTGCGCCCGGCGTCCGGAGATGACAGCTCCCCGACCGGTAGCGGCCCTTTTGCCGCGCCACCAACGGACTACGTCTACTTGTTGATGCCAGTTCGGTTGCCCGGCTAGGTGTACGTCCGGCATTTAGGACTACGCGATTTCCGGTCCTGGGCACGCGCCGACCTTGAGTTAGAACCGGGTCGCACAGTGTTCGTCGGTCCTAATGGTTTTGGGAAGACGAATCTGATTGAAGCCCTGTGGTATTCGACCACTTTGGGTTCACACAGGGTCGGGACCGACCTGCCGTTGATCAGAGTGGGCGCCACGCGCGCGGTGGTGTCGACGATCGTCGTCAACGAGGGTAGGGAATGCGCTGTCGATCTGGAGATCGCGGCGGGCAGGGCGAACAAGGCGCGCCTCAATCGTTCACCAGTGCGCAGCACCCGTGAGATCGTCGGGATACTGCAGGCGGTGTTGTTTGCTCCGGAGGACTTGGCTTTGGTCCGCGGGGACCCCGCTGACCGGCGCCGATATCTCGACGACTTGGCGATCGTGCGCCGACCGTTGATCGCGGCGGTGCGCGCGGACTATGACAGGGTTGTGCGACAGCGCACGGCCTTGTTGAAGTCGCTATCCGGCGCACGATATCGCGGCGACCGCGGTGCGCTGGACACCCTCGATGTGTGGGATGCACGGTTGGCCGAGCACGGAGCCGAATTAATGGCTGCGCGAATTGATTTAATCAACCACTTGGCGCCAGAGCTAGAAAAGGCCTACCAATTGTTAGCACCCGGATCGCGGCCGGCGGCGGTGGCCTACCGGGCAAGCATCCACAGCTTGGTGTCCGAGGGAGCCGACGGAGCCGCCGGCTCCGACCGCGAATTGTTGGAGGCCGCATTGTTGACCGCGTTATCGGCGCGCCGCGACGCGGAACTGGAACGCGGGGTGTGTCTCGTCGGCCCGCATCGCGATGATCTCGAGCTACGACTCGGCGATCAACCTGCGAAAGGCTTTGCCAGCCACGGGGAATCGTGGTCGTTCGCGATAGCGCTACGGCTGGCGGCCTATGAGCTGCTGCGGGCAGACGGCAGTGAGCCGGTGTTGTTGCTTGACGATGTGTTTGCCGAACTGGATGCGGCGCGCAGGCTCGCATTGGCCACGGTCGCAGAAGCGGCAGAACAGGTGCTGGTGACCGCAGCGGTCCTGGAAGACATCCCTGCCGGTTGGGACGCCACCCGGGTACGCATCGATTTACGCGACGGTGATTCTGGACGGGTATCGGAGGTGCAGCCATGACCGACGCTGACGACGGACGGGTCGGGCCGGACCCGGACCATGCCGAAGAAGCCGCGAAGTTGACGGGCAGCGACTTGGTCAGGCGCACCCTTGAGGAAGCCCGCGCCACCGCACGCGCGCAAGGAAAGGACGCCGGCCGCGGGCGCGCTGCGCCGGTCTCCGGGCGCCGCGTCGCGGGGCGGCGGCGCAGCTGGTCGGGTCCGGGGCCAGACATTCGTGATCCACAACCGCTCGGCCGGGTGGTGGGGGACCTGGCAAAAAAACGGGGCTGGTCCGCGCACGTCGCCGAGGGCACGGTGCTCGGGCACTGGCCGTTGGTGGTCGGCCAGCAGATCGCCGACCACGCGACCCCGACGACGCTGAATGAAGGTGTGCTCAGCGTGACAGCGGAATCCACGGCGTGGGCGACCCAATTGCGGATGGTTCAGGCGCAAGTGCTGGCCAAGATCGCGGCGGCCGTCGGCAACGGTGTAGTGACGTCGCTGAAGATCACCGGCCCGACCGCGCCGTCGTGGCGAAAAGGACCACGTCACATTTCAGGCAGGGGACCGCGCGACACCTACGGATAGGGTCTCCAGCAGCCGATATAGGCCCTCGAACCGGTCCTGAAGATCGCCCCCTCAGATCCCCGAGGACGAAACGGACCTGCGCGGCAAACGTCGGGACGCGCGACGAGCGAAGATATTGAGCGCACGGCACGATCAGATAGGTAGAAACGCCGCCTGAAAATCGGTGCCGTCGGTGGATAACGGTAGAGTGATGAGATGCGACTGCTGCGGTGACCGGACCGCTCGCATGCAACCCCAAGGAGCACACACGGACCGTGGCTGCCCAGACTAAGAAGGCACAAAACGAATACGGCGCTGACCAGATCACGATTCTGGAGGGGCTGGAGGCCGTCCGCAAACGCCCCGGCATGTACATCGGGTCCACCGGCGAGCGCGGTCTGCACCACCTGATTTGGGAGGTGGTCGATAACTCGGTAGACGAGGCGATGGCCGGCTACGCCACGCAGGTTGATGTCCGGTTACTCGACGACGGCGGTGTCGAGGTCACCGATAACGGCCGCGGCATTCCGGTGGCCATGCATGCGACCGGGGTGCCTACCGTCGATGTCGTTATGACGCAGCTGCACGCCGGTGGCAAGTTCGGCGGCGAAAACAGCGGCTACAACGTCAGCGGTGGCCTGCATGGCGTCGGCGTTTCGGTGGTCAATGCCCTGTCGAAGCTGCTCGAGGTTGATATCGCCCGCGATGGCCACGAGTGGTCTCAGGTCTACGACCACGCAGTCCCCGGCACCCTGAAGCAGGGTGAGGCGACCAAGAAAACCGGAACAACGATCAGGTTCTGGGCCGATGCCGAGATCTTCGAGACCACTGAATACGACTTCGAGACGGTGGCTCGCAGGTTGCAGGAGATGGCATTTCTCAACAAGGGCTTGACGATCAATTTCACCGACGAACGGGTGGCCCAAGAAGATGTCGTCGACGACGTCGTCAGCGATACCGCCGAGGCGCCCAAGTCCGCCGAAGAAAAGGCAGCCGAATCGAAGGCCCCGCACAAGGTCAAGCACCGCACCTTCCACTATCCCGGCGGCCTGGTCGACTTCGTCAAGCACATCAACCGCACCAAAAGCCCAATTCAGCAGAGCATCATCGACTTCGAGGGCAAGGGCACGGGCCACGAAGTCGAAATCGCCATGCAGTGGAACGGCGGATATTCGGAGTCGGTGCACACCTTCGCCAACACCATCAATACCCATGAGGGCGGCACGCACGAAGAGGGCTTCCGCAGCGCGTTGACATCGGTGGTGAACAAGTACGCCAAAGACAAGAAGCTACTCAAGGAGAAAGAGGCCAACCTCACCGGCGACGATATCCGGGAAGGTTTGGCCGCGGTGATCTCGGTCAAGGTCAGTGAACCGCAGTTCGAGGGCCAGACCAAGACCAAGCTGGGCAACACCGAAGTCAAGTCTTTTGTGCAGAAAATCTGCAATGAACAGCTGACCCACTGGTTCGAGGCCAACCCTTCGGAAGCCAAAATTGTTGTTAACAAGGCAGTGTCGTCGGCGCAGGCCCGGATGGCGGCGCGCAAGGCGCGGGAGTTGGTGCGGCGCAAGAGCGCAACCGATATCGGGGGCCTGCCCGGTAAGCTGGCCGATTGCCGATCCAGCGATCCGCGAAAGTGCGAACTGTATGTGGTGGAGGGCGATTCGGCCGGCGGTTCAGCCAAGAGCGGTCGCGACTCGATGTTCCAGGCCATCCTGCCGTTGCGCGGCAAGATCATCAACGTCGAGAAGGCCCGCATCGACCGGGTGCTGAAAAACACTGAAGTCCAAGCCATCATCACCGCACTGGGCACGGGGATCCACGACGAGTTCGATCTCACCAAGCTGCGCTACCACAAGATCGTGCTGATGGCCGACGCCGACGTTGACGGCCAGCACATC
>Ga0182013_10006793_pt1 | contig 12812 bp, 11 predicted proteins | sample 612S2MmetaG_FD_120487 | JGI IMG/M metagenome (GOLD analysis project Ga0182013, IMG submission 120487) | Permafrost microbial communities from Stordalen Mire, Sweden - 612S2M metaG | ecosystem: Environmental > Terrestrial > Soil > Wetlands > Permafrost | place: Sweden: Stordalen | collected... | reverse complement strand
CAATCATCTGAGAATCGGTCACGCGCCCCAATTCACTCGATTCGGTCTCCAGCTGCACGTTTGTAGTCGCCACGGTAATCGTTTCGGTCACCGCGCCTGTTTGCAATCCTATGTTCAGTGCCTTGGTCTCCGCCACGATCACCTGCACGTCCGGCGACGAGGCTGCCTTAAACCCCTGTTTGGTGACCACGACCGTGTACTGCCCTGGCGTAAGCAGGGAGGCAACATACAGCCCGTGGTCGTTGGATTGCACGGCTCGCATTTCGCCTGTCGCCATATTTGTAACCTTGACCTGAGCCCCCACGACCATGGCACCGGCGGCGTCAGTGATCTCGCCGCTGATGGCGCCTGTTCCACCTGTCTGTGCGTTTAGCAGCCCACAGGCTGCAAAGAGTACGCACGAGGCGAACGCCACGATTGCACTGCGGTAGGACGAGACACTCTGTTTGCGAGCGGGTTGCATTTCTTGGGAGTTACGCATCTGTTTTCTCCTGTTCGAATCTGGCCTCTCCGATTCCGGCCGCAGAAAACGATGGGCAATCGTAAGGAAAAAAATGCAGAACACGACAGGTCCTGAGCGGACATTTTTATGTCATTTACGGACACCCGCACCCTCAACAGAAACCCCAAAGCGAATTGGCAACTGCGGCAACTGATTACAGTTAAGCCAAAAATGCGTGGCGGATAGTCTCCCCTTTTAACTTTCGGCGGTTGCGGAAGCCCAAACGCAATTTCCCCACGGGAGGCGCAACGGAGGGAATGCCTTTGCAGGCATGCACGCCATGCGCATCGGCTCCCCTGCCAGCACGAATTCTTTGTTCGATATTGATGGTCTGCTCGGCCAGCACCAGTGTTGCCGAACCGAACAGAATTGCGGTGGCCTGTGAGATTCTTACCATCACTCTCGACGTTGTTTCCTCCATGGCCATCAGTCTGTCGCAAGCGCCGGCTCATACCGGCCGGCAGGACGCCTGGGCAGCAAGGCGGACAAATGCGAAAGGCCGCAAAGCTGCGATTTCGGCCTGCCACTGCGTGTCCAGAGGCTTAGTGCCCCGGCGCTCCGGGCGAAAGCGTGGGAGCCGCGACGCCGACATTGCCCAACCACGGCTGATCGCCGGCACGCCGCTCGCGCTGCATCACTTCCTCATTTAGCGCGAACATCCCGGGCATCAGATCCGTCGCGACTTTGGGGTTCTCCGCGAATTCCATGTAGCTCATGTTGGAAGCAAACGCCGGCCAGTCCGGCTGCCCCTCAGCCTTGGGAACACCGGTGCGCGCAAAAGACGTCCAATAGGCCATCATTGCTTCCGATAGGGCGTTCTCTTTAGGACCTTCGGGCAGCGGCCAGTTCGGCGGCAACACTGCATCCTTGCCCACATGGCCGAAGACATAGGTCAGTTCGCTGCCATGGAAAGCGTGATACCCCAGCGCCTCCGCCGCAGGATAACCATGATCGAAGAAATAGAAATATGACGGCATGCCCGCTTTCGCCTCATCGCGAACGATCCGTTCGGCGCTCCAGCCAAAGATCGCATCGCGGATTGCTGCCATCATGCTGCCCTTGATGTCGCCGCTCGGGTACAGCCGCAGGAATTCCGCCGCCAGATCGCCATAACGTTTGTGGATTTCAGCTTCATAGACATCGCTCGACGCCGGCAAATTCTGCGTAGAATTCCCCATCAGCACCGGATAAATCTCGTTGCGATTGAAGCCCATCAAAACAGGCACCAGCGCCTCTTCCTTGCGATCGAAGGTATCGACAATCTGACGCGGCAGCACCCAGCCATCGATGACAGGTCCTCCTATAAAGCCGGCATGTTCTATCACCGTCTTGGCATCTTTCGCCCGCAGCGCTTTAAGGTCCGCCGCGCCAAGCGCCTTTTCGAAGGCCGTTCCGTTCTGCTCGGCCGAAGGCAACCCATGGTTCGGCTGTTTCAGTTCCCGAGCGGATTGGATGCCGAGGCTTTCAGCAATCGCCTTCTGAAACAGACCACGCGCCAACGGGCTCGCCATCAGATCGGCAATGCTCACGCCGCCCGCGGACTCACCCATGATGGTCACATTGCCGGGATCGCCGCCGAACGCGGTGATGTTCTTCTTCACCCATCTGAGCGCTTCGATTTGATCCAGGAGTCCGTAATTGCCGGAGACGCCGTGTGGCGATTCTCCGCTCAGCTCCGGCAACGCGAACCAGCCGAGCGAACCGAGCCGGTAATTGACGGTTACGAAGACCACGCCGTGCTCCGCAAAATGCGTGCCCTCATATTGCGGCTCCCAGCTGCCGCCTCGCACGAATGAGCCGCCATGAATCCAGACGATGACCGGCGCCCTCTTCGCGTGCGGCGGCATCCACACGTTCAGGAAAAGACAGTCCTCGCTGAGCTTCGGAGGGTGAACGTTAAAGAGACTTTGCGGTGAGTAAGACGTTTCAAAGCAGCTTTCGCCGAATTCGCGAGCGTCGCGCACGCCCTTCCACGGTCCCGCGGCAACCGGAGCGGTCCATCGCTTATCGCCGGTCGGCGGTTCAGCGTAGGGAATGCCTTTGAAAGACCGCACGCCATGCGCATCAACCTGACCTGCCAATGCGCCTTGGGAGATGGTGATCACGGCCCTATCACTATTTGCCGCCAGCACCGCCCCCGAAAAGACCGGCAAGAGTGCAATCGTCAGTCCTATTGCCATCGCTTTCGACATTGATTCCTCCGCGGATGTAAGAATTGCCAACTCAGCGGACTATCGCCCTCACCTGCCGAGCTGAAGTCGCCGTCGACCCTCATCGGTATTCCGCGGTGGACTACCGTGACGGTTTACAGGTCGCCTGCTGAGCCGGAAGTTTGGGCGAATAGAGACCGACATTCCAATTCCAGGCGATGTCCCCGCTCGCTCGGCGCCGGCAAACAACTTCTTCGTTGAACTCGTACATCCCGGGCAAGAGATGATCTGAGGGCTTCGGAGTTTCCTCGAATGCCAGGTAGGAGCCGTTGGGTCCGAACGCCGGCCAATCCGGCTCATTTGCGGCCTGTGGACGGCCCGTGCGTGCAAACGAGCTCCAATAGCCGATCATGGCGTCGGAAAGCCTCGTTTCCACTGGTGTTGCCGGGATCTTCGGCCAATGCGGCGGCGTAGCATCGGCCGTTCCGAAGACATAGGGCAACTCGCTGGCGTGGAAGCCGTGCAAACCGGCAGTGTCGGTGGCCGGGTACCCATGATCGAAAAAGTAGAGGAAAGATTGCTTCCCCAGTGCGGTTTGTTTTCTAACAAGTCGCTGCGCCGTCCACCCGTACAGGCCGTCTCGCGTCGTGGCCAATATGCTCTCCTGCATGTTGGCGCTGGGATAGAGCCGCAAGAACTCATCGGCGAGATCGAGATACTGCGCGCGAATGGTGGTTTCATACGCGGCCGCATCCGCGGGAGGCTGCGGGGCGAGAACCCTCAACGAGCGAATTTCACCACTGTTGAAACCGGCGAGCAATGGCACCGGCGCCTGTTCGCCCTTGTCGAAAACATCAACCAGTTGGCGCATCATTACGTGTCCGTCGATCGTGCCCCATGGTGCATAACCTGCCGCCGGCGCAGCATGAGTCAGCGTGTTCGCGTCCATTGCTCGCATCGCTTCGATATTCGGCGCGTGCAGGGCGGCAGCGAGCTTCACTCCGCTTTCCTCGGCGGACGGTGATCCGAAACTCTTTTGTTTCAGCTCGGGCGTGGAGATCATGTACGCGCTTTCGGCGATTGCCTTGGAGAAAAGACCCCGAGCAGGGGGCGCTGCCAGCAGATACATCACGCTAAGTCCGCCCGCGGATTCGCCTGCGATGGTCACGTTGGAAGGATCACCGCCGAATGCGCTAATGTTGCGCCGCACCCATTTGAGAGCCTCGATCTGATCGAGCAATCCGTAATTGCCGGATATGCCGAGAGCAGACTCACGGCTGAGTTCGGGATGTGCGAGCCAACCCAATACACCCAGCCGATAGTTGATAGAGACGACGAGAATCCCCTGCTCGGCAAGTCGTGTGCCGTCGTACAAACTGTCCCTGCTCGACCCCGTAGTGAGGGCGCCTCCGTGTATCCAGAAAAAAACCGGTGCCTTGCGTGCTCCGGTGGGAGCCCATATATTCAGCGTCAGGCAGTCCTCGCTCACAGGCGATGGAGCCCAGCTGTAGATGCTCGGAGATGGGTTTTGAGGCTGGAAGCAAACCGGCCCGAAGTCGGTGGCTTCCCTGATGCCCGCCCACGGCGGCATGGGAATGGGCGGTCTCCAACGCGCCGGGCCGACCGGCGGCAACGCATAGGGGATGCCCTTGAAAACACGCATGGAGCCTTCCATCCGGCCCTCTATCGAGCCGGCTGGAGCTTTCACGATTGGATCATTTTTGTCATGGAGACTAGCGGACATAGTTGTCACCTGTTGTGCGAAATTCGAAGACGCCAAAACTACGCCGGCGGTCATGACTGACCAGGCAAGCAAGCGGCGAAGGTTGATCATCGGATTGTTCCTCCAACTGTTCGGCTTTCGTTTCTAAGCACGCGCGCCAACGCCAGGAACAAAATTACAGCTACAACGTAGAACGACGCGAGCATGTAAAGTGCGATCTGCAACGACTGATGGGGATGGCTGGCGTGGAAAAAGTCGCTGGCCGCGCCCACGAAGGTGGGGCCAAGGCCGAGACCGATCAGATTCATGATCAGCAAAAGCAGCGCGCCTGACATCACGCGCTGGTCTGGCCGCACTTCCTCCTGCACCAGGGTCACCGCCGATGTCAGGTAGAAATAATTCAAAAACATCGTGCCCGTGAGGAAGAGCAACGCCAGACGCCAGGAGGGAGCCCAGACAAACGCGAGATAAAACGGCAGGGCAAGAGTTAGCGACGCAGCGGGCACCAACGCATAGGCCAGCTTCGAGCGACGTGTGAAATGGTCTATCGCCCGCCCGGAGGCGAGCATACTTCCGGTCATTCCGATTGCGACAACCAACGCGTAATAGACCGCGATCTGTTTGAGCGTCATGCCTTTCTCACGCATGAGAAAGAGGACGGCGAAGTTGATCGTACCGTAGGTGACGAATTGCGTGGCGCCGCTGGCCAACGCGACGAGCATCAGAGAAGGCCGCGAAACGAACATCGTCAACGTTTGCCGGAATCCTGTCTTGCCTGCAGGCGCCTGGTCCGAAACGCTATCCAGGCCGCCGCGCCGCGGCTCAGGCACAAAAACAAGGACACCGATCACTGCGAGAAGACCGACGGAGCCGAGCCAGACAAATGCATAGCGCCAACTGAAGGCAGCAGCGATGGAAGCGCCGAAGGCGATTCCCAGCGCCGAGCCAATCGGTGGTCCGATGTTGTAGAGGCCCAGCGCTCGTCCGCGACGGCCGGGCGGAAAATAGTCGGAGATGATCGAGTAGGAAGGCGGAACGCCGCCGGCCTCGCCGAAGCCAACTGTCATGTACGCGATGGCAAACTGCAGAAAGTTGGCTGCGCCGCCGCAGCACATCGTTGCCGCGCTCCAGATTGCACATGCGACTGCCAGAACCTTTGATCTGCTCGTCTTGTCGGCGAGCCAGCCGACAGGAATCGAGATGCAGCAGTAAAAGAGCGCGAAGTAGAGGCCGCCAATCCGGCCAAGCTGACCGTCCGAGAGGTGCAAACTGTCCTGGATCGGCTTGGCAAGAATGCCCGGCAGCTGCCGAGACAGGAAGTTCAGGACATACACCACGGTCAGCATGCCAAGCGCAATCCAGGCACGCGAACTCAGTTGGGCAGTGGGGGTCGCAGGCTGCGGCTCTGACAGTTCACCGGCCTGCCCATGCGGCGAATTCGGCGATCCAGACGTGTGCATTGCCATGCTCACCTGCTCTAAATCAGAGAACTTCAAACAGAGCCGCCGCGCCCATGCCGCCGCCCACGCACATGGTCACAACAACGTATCGGACTCCCCGCCGACGCCCCTCAATCAACGCATGCGCTGCGAGGCGGTTTCCAGACATGCCATAAGGATGGCCAATCGAGATGGCGCCGCCGTCGACATTCAAGCGATCATTGGGAATACCGAGCCGGTCGCGGCAATAGACCACTTGCACCGCGAAGGCTTCATTCAACTCCCACAGCCCGATGTCGTCCATTTTGAGATCAAAGCGTTTCAGGAGTTTGGGGACAGCGAAAACCGGCCCAATTCCCATCTCATCAGGCTCTGTGCCCACAACGGCCATGCCACAATAGCGGCCCAGTGGCTCAAGGCCTCGGGCAGCGGCCAGGTTTGCCTCCATCACCACGCAGGCGGAGGCGCCGTCCGATAGCTGGCTCGCGTTGCCCGCGGTAATAAAGCCGCCTTGGCGCACCGGCTTCAGCGAGGCGAGGCCCTCCATGGTCGTGTCAGGTCGGTTGCCCTCGTCGCGCATCAGCACCGCTTCCTGCATCGATGTCTCGCCGGTGGTCTTATCGGTCACCGACTTGATCGTCTTTACAGGGACGATTTCCGCATCGAAACGGCCCGCTGCCTGGCCTTCTGCCGTTCGGAGCTGCGACTGAAACGCGTACTCATCCTGCTGTTCGCGCGGAACGTCATACCGGCGAGCAACAACCTCGGCAGTGTCGATCATCGGCATGTAAATGTCCCGATGAAGCGCGAGTAGCTCAGGGTCCGAGCCGAGACGCAGTTCGGCCGTCTGCACCATCGAGATGGAGTCCATGCCACCTGCCACGACAATGTCCATTCGGTCTATGACGATCTGTTTCGACGCCATGGAGATGCTCATCAGACCCGATGAACACTGTCTGTCCACGGTCTGCCCGGCGACTGAGACCGGCAACCCCGCGGCTAAAGCGGCGGTCCGTCCGATCGTATGCTGCAGGCCCTGGGGCATCGCCGATCCAACGATGCAATCCTCTATCTCATCGGGCTCAACGTTTGCACGCGCGACGGCGGCTCGAATGGCGTGAGCTGCCAGGGTTGGAGCAGGAGTAGCGTTGAATGCACCTTTGTATGCGCGGCCGATTGGAGTCCGCGCTACGGAAACAATCACTGCATCACGGCTCATGTCATGCACCTCTGGAGCTTGAGTCGCGATCTAGAAATAATTGCCATCCACGCTGATCGCCTGTCCCGAAACATTTCGTCCTGCCGGCGAACACAAGAACAGACACATGAGCGCTACGTCGTCCGCAGTGACCATTCGGTGCAGAGAGATGTGCTTGAGGTAATCCTCCCGCATCTCCTTCTCGTCGATGCCTTCCAGGTTGGCTCGAGCACTGATTACGCCGTCCATCCTTGGTCCCTCGACAATGCCGGGTAGCACAGCGTTCACCCTGATGTTGTCTGGGCCGAGTTCGACGGCAAGCGATTTAGCGATTCCAACGATGGCCCATTTTGTCGCCACGTACGGCGTGCGCCATGGAATTCCCATACGACCGGCAACGGACGATATGCAGATAATGTTGGCGGCCTTGGACGCCCGAAGCATCGGTACAGCGTGGTGCAGACAGCGGTACTGGCCATTCAGGTTAATGTCGATCGTGCGCTTCCACTCTTGTTCTGTGATCTTATCCACTCCCGCTGTCGGGCCCGCGATGCCGGCGCAATTAACCAGCACATCGAGGCCACCAAATCTCGTGCGCTGCGTCTCGAAAAGCGCTGCGACTTGCGCCTCGTCTGCCACATCGGCGTGGGTCGCCTGGCAGGAAGGGAAACTCTTCTGGAATGCGGCCAGCGCAGCGTCATCGATATCGCAGATGTGGATCTCGGCGCCAATTTCGGCAAATGCAGTTGCAATGGCGGCGCCAATACCGGAGGCGCCCGCAGTTACCAGAACCCGCAATCCCTTTGGAGGAGAGAGTCGATCTTGGAAGGTCATTCCTTGCTCACCTTTCATTGAACTTCTTTCAGATGACGGGATGCCACCGATAGCAATCAGACTAAATTGACATTCTCCACGCCGACAAAATTGACATTTTCAGCGCCTTTGAGCTGCAACATCTCCCTGACTTCCGAAGGTGTGGCAATTTCAAAGGAGAGTTCTTCAAGAATACGGCGGATCTTGCTGACCTGTTCGGCGTTACTCTTCGCCTTGATCCCAGGGCCAAGATAGAGATTGTCTTCCAGACCCACGCGCACATTTGTGCCCATAATGGCCCCCATGGTCAGAAGTGCCATCTGGTGGCGTCCTGCGCCCAAGGTCGAAAGATGATAGGCATCGCGTCCGAATAAGCGGTCCGCCGTGGATCGCATGACGAAAAGATTTTCCGGGTCTGGACCGATCCCGCCCAGGATTCCGAAAATCGCTTGAATAAAAAGCGGCGGCTTGATGATCCCGCGCTCGACGAAGTATGCGAGATTGTAAAGGTGCCCAACGTCGTAGCACTCGAGTTCGAATCGGGTGCCGCTTTCTCCAAGATGGCCAAGAATGTATTCAATGTCAGCGAAGGTATTCTTGAAGACACAGTCTCTCATGCCCTCTACCTTCGGTTTCTCCCAGTCATAACGCCAGTTTTTGATCCGTTCGGCTACGGGATGAATGGAAAAGTTCATCGATCCCATGTTCAACGAACACATCTCGGGTTTGACCTGCAGGGGATAAGCGGTTCGCTGCTCAATCCCCATATCGGAACTGCCGCCAGTCGTGATGTTGATGATCGCGTTTGTACGTTCTGCCAGAACCGGACAAATCTTCCCGAAGTTCGCCGCATCTCCCGTCGGCCTGCCGGCCTCGGGCTCTCTCGCGTGAATATGGAGAATTGCGGCCCCAGCTTCGGCAGCCTCAACGGCACTGTCAACAATCTGGGACGGAGTGATGGGAAGATACTCCGACATGGTCGGAGTGTGGACAGAACCGGTAATTGCGCAGGAAATGATGATTTTGCGATTGTTTTTGGCCATATTCAGTCTCGATAGGTTCAATAACCGGACAATGATAAGAAGTGGATAACAATACACGACAGGTTCACAGCGGACATTTTCATGTCGTATTCTGACACCGCTCCCTTACATGGCGATAATTTTGGCATTGTAGGACACACTAAGGCAATCCAGCCCCCGGCACATCGACGTGGGTCATCCAAATCGCGGCGCGGTGCTTCCGAGATGCCTCAGCCTCGTCGAATGTGGGTGCGACACAGGCGAACAGGGTTCGCCCGTCGTCTCCTCCGAGCATGCACGCGAATACGCCCATCCCATCGGTCTTGAGTTCTTCAAGGATGTCCCCACCTTCGGCCACCCGGATCAACCGGCCTTCTTTAGCATCGGCCACCCAGATGGCACCTTCCGCATCGAGACAGATTCCATCTGGCGCCACGTCCGCCTGACTAATACGCTCAGCACTTTCGTCTGATTCCGGAAGATCGCCGAAGGCTGCCCATGTCCTTCGCTCGCCCAGTACATCGCAGGCAACATCAAAAGCACTGAGTCGATTCATCATGGTTTCGGCAACAATCAATGTGCTGCCGTCTGGAGTCAGCACCATTCCATTGGGAAAACCAAGTCCCACGGCTACAACTCTGGCGCATCCGTCCGGATCGACCGAGATCAGGTTCGTAGTGGTGACTTTGGCGCCACCCATGAGATCAAACCCGAAATTGCCCACCCAGGCTCGCCCTTGGCCATCGACAACCATGTCGTTCAAATGCCAAGGAGCAAGGCTCGACAGATCGGCGTGCTCGACGAGAGAGGAATCGAGCTCACGACGCAAGAGCCTGCGGTCGCGCATGGACACAATCAGCATGCGGCCGTCGGGCAGAAACCCAAGTCCCGAGGGCTGGCCCGGCACTTCAGCAATTGTCTCCGCCGTGCCATCCAGGGCAACAGCCAGGACCCGCTGGGTATAGAAGTCTGAGAAGTACAGCCTTCCATCGTGCCAGCGCGGACACTCGGTGAACGACAGGCCACTGATCAGCGTTTCGAACTTTGGCATATTTTTCCTCTGCGAAAATCGAAGGTCGAACGATTTTGCCGGGACTTTCCCTCTGCACTGCTGAACAACGGCATAATACGCCATTCCCGCCAGTTGCTGGCACGGGAAGCGTTGCATCGCCGCACTACTCCCGGCGCTTTGGGTTTCGAGGGTGTGCCGTGCACTAGGGAAGACTTGCGATCACGACCGATAACGCGCCGGCGTGCTCCCTGTCCATCTTTGGAACGCATGACGAAAGTTCGCCGCTTCGCTGAATCCCACCAGCTCTGAAATGTCCTCGATACTCAGTCGCGTGGAACGGAGATACTCGCTTGCGAGGTTGCAGCGAACATCATCGAGAATATGTGTAAAAGACGTACCCTCGGCGTGAAGCTTTCGATTGAGCGTTCGCACAGTGGTTGCGAGCTGCCTGGCTACATTCTCCATGCTCGGTGAATGTCCCGGTGTAGAGGCCACGATCTGATAGACCTCGCCGGCGACACCGGTTGATGTCTTTACCTCACCGAGAATGCGATCGCAGGTATCCCGCAGTATCTTCGAAGTGAGACCGTGCGCCATGCGCGGCTTCGCAGAGAGAATCGATTTCGGATAGGTGAGTTCCGACATGGGCTGGTTGAAGCGCACCGGGCAGCCGAGATAGCGCTTGTAAAGATGGGTGTGGTCTGGAGAAGAATACGAAAGCGAAGCGCGAATAGGAAGGTAAGAGTCGTCTTCGATCACGGCTCGCAGATGCGTCGAGAGTTGAGTCAGCTGTTGCTCCACCAGAAAACGCAGCAATGAGTCTGGATACGCGACCGCTGCATTCATCGGGAAAATCCACGACACGGAATCGCCCTCTTCACGCCACGACATGGCAAGAAGCGGGGTCGCGAGCCGGTGGTATTTAATAGCCACTTGAAAGTACTCACGAATCGTGGGACTGCTTACCAGGGCGAATCCGTACATCCCATAGGCCGACAATGGAATTCGACTGCCTGTACGAAAAGGGGTCTCGGGGGTTTTCGATAGCTGGAGAGCATTGCGGCATACCGTAATGTATTGGAGAACAGAGGTGCGAGTATCAGGATCCGAAAGACTTTCAGACGAAAGGCCCGTACCGGACAGGCTCGCTTCAGGCGCAATTCCCTGTTCCGCGAGAACTTCAACAAGGGCTGCTACCTTGTAGGGCACGTACCGTTTTTCGTTCCAAAGAAGTAGTTCCATGACCCCCAAAGTCCTGTCCGAAAAGAACACTCTTATGTCCGAATTGAACCTGTGCAGCGTAATTGTGCATCATTAGCATTCCGTTTTGGAAGTGTTTTTTTGCGGGCTCTTTTTTTGAGGGGTCGCGAAAGACGTTCCTGAATGGCATTGTAGATCGCAGTCATCGGCTCGGGCTGAGTGATTCGTCGATCTCAAATCTGCGTTTGAAGAAGGAGCCCAACAGGCCAGAGCCTGCTTTCAGCTCAGATTGGAATCTTATGCTAGAGTTCGTTATTACAGCGGCTAAGCGCACGCCAATTGGAGGGTTTCAGGGCACTCTAAAAGACAGTTCGGCGGTTGACTTGGGCGTCGTTGCAACCAATGCGATTTTGGCCGGACTTCCCGCCGAAGATATCGCGGACGTGATTGTCGGCAATGTTCTGCAGGCGGGCAACGGCATGAATCCAGCCCGTCAAATCGCTCTGAAATCCGGCCTTCCTGATCAGGTGACTGCGCAGACCATCAATCGTGTTTGCGGCAGTGGTCTGCAGGCAGTCGTATCAGCGGTGCAAGGCCTGCAGTGTGGAGACGGCAAGTTATATCTCGCTGGTGGCACTGAAAGCATGTCGCGCGCACCCCACTTTCTGCCGCAGGCGCGTGCCGGCTACCGGTATGGCTCCGGGGAACTTCTCGACAGCATCCTGAGCGAGGGCCTCACCGATCCCACTCTCAGCTATGCAATGGGCCTTACCGCCGAGAACCTTGCGGAACAATGCGGAATCACTCGCGAAGATCAGGATACTTTTGCGTTCGAAAGCCAGACGCGTGCTGCGAAGGCATTGAAGGATGGGGCCTTCAGTTCGGAAATTGTTCCGGTTCCCATTAAAACCAGGAAAGGCATCGTCGAGTTCACGACGGATGAACATCCGCGCCTGGATTCCAGCCTGGAACTCCTGGCCAAGCTGAAACCGGCCTTCAAACCGGATGGGACGGTAACCGCAGGAAACTCCAGCGGCCTGAATGATGGCGCGGCGATGCTGGCCGTGACCACCGGGGAGTACGCCAGGAGTCATGGCCTGCCCGTGTTGGCTCGCATTCTCTCGTATGGCTTGGCCGGGGTCGCCCCCGCGGTTATGGGGCTCGGTCCGGTGGAGGCAGTGCCGATCGCTTTAAAAAAAGCGGGCCTGACCTTGGAACAAATCGATCTCTTCGAATTGAACGAAGCGTTTGCCGCGCAATCGATCGCTGTCATCCGCAAGCTCAACCTTGACCCGGCCAGGGTCAACGTCAGCGGTGGAGCGATCGCGCTTGGACATCCCATTGGCGCTTCAGGCGCTCGCGTGCTGGTAACGCTGGTTCACTCCCTGAGGAGGCTAGGAAAGCAGTATGGCGTCGCCAGCCTTTGTATTGGGGGAGGCATGGGTATCGCAATCGTGATCTGGGCTGAATGAATATGTAATGGTTAGGTAGTTACGGGGGCAAGAACGTGAATAAAGTAATCAACTCTCCGGATGCTGCGGTTGCGGATCTGCGAGACGGCATGACGGTCATGCTCGGCGGATTCGGGCTTTGCGGAATTCCCGAAAATCTGATAGCTGCAGCAATCCGTAAAGGCCTCAAAGGGCTGCACACCATCAGCAATAACATGGGCGTCGATGGATTCGGCATGGGCCTCATGCTTGAGGCTGGAATGATCGCTTCGCATATCGGAAGCTATGTAGGCGAAAACCGT
>Ga0182013_10006790_pt1 | contig 12815 bp, 9 predicted proteins | sample 612S2MmetaG_FD_120487 | JGI IMG/M metagenome (GOLD analysis project Ga0182013, IMG submission 120487) | Permafrost microbial communities from Stordalen Mire, Sweden - 612S2M metaG | ecosystem: Environmental > Terrestrial > Soil > Wetlands > Permafrost | place: Sweden: Stordalen | collected... | reverse complement strand
GAACGCATACGTCGCCGCAACCGCAAAAGGTATCTTCACCGTCGGCGAAGGAATCCCCGTAATCGCCGCCATCTTGTCCAGAATCTGCTTCAGAGTCAGATTCTCGCCGCCCAGAATATAGCGCCTTCCCGACTGCCCCTTGGTGAGCGCCGCAACATGCGCCCGCGCCACCTCCGCGACATCCACCAGGTTCAGCCCCGTATCCATGTAAGCCGGAAACTTGCCGTTGAGAAAATCGACAAAGATCCGTCCCGTGGGCGTGGGCTTGCTGTCGTTTGTGCCGATAGGGCTGGTCGGATTCAGAATCATCACCTGCTGCCCTGCTGCGGCAGCCGCAATCGCTTCCTGCTCCGCCAGAAACTTCGACCGTTTGTAGTGCCCCACCATATCGGCCAGCGAAACCGGCGTGTCCTCGTTGATGACGATGCCATCCGTGCGAAAGTGCATCGTGGCAACTGAAGAGGTGTAGACCACGCGCGGCACACCCGCCTCGCGCGCCATCCGCAGCAACTCCCGCGTCCCGTCCACATTGGCGCGATACATAACTTGCGGATCGGGTATCCAGAGCCGATAGTCGGCGGCCACATGCACCACCGCATCGCACCCTGCCAACGCCGGCCGCAGGGTCTCGGGCGCGCTCAAATCGCCCACTTGCGTGTCGCCGCGAATGCCTTCAAGATTGGCAGGATTGCTGGTTTTGCGCACCAGCATACGCAGATCTGCGCCTTCGGCTGCCAGCGCCCGGGCCACATGGTGGCCCACAAAACCGGTAGCGCCTGTAAGGAAAACTTTCATGGATTTGCTGAGTTAGCCCGCCGCGGCGGGTTATCAGTGTAAGTTGATTCTAACTCCGCCAACACGCGCGAAGCGCGGCTAACCCGCCCTGCGGGCTAACTCCGCTGGCCAGCTACTCCAGCGCGTCCGGCACCAGCCCGATGTTCTTCTCGCCGGCTGCCTTCTTTTCGTTATATTTCTTTACCCAGTCTTCCCAGTGCTTGCCCGCCGCGCGATCCTTGCCGCTGAACTCGAGGCGCGCAATCTCTGCGTAGCTCAACTTCCGCTTTTCTGGCGCATTGGGCGCAAAGTAGTGCAACCAGGAGTCGGCCAGAGTAGCCCCCGTGCGCCGGTCGAAGATGAAGGCTTCAATCCGCTCGCCGTTCCGCAGTGTCACCGTCACGTCGCCGCGATAGCTGAACGCCTTTTCCAACGCCACGCGCAACTCAGCCTCGTCCGCCAGTTCGGGGATCCAGCCTTCAAGATTCTCGGCTTCCGTCCCCGGAGCGATCTCCAGCGCTTCAACTTGCTCCAGCGTGTATTTCAATACTTCCGCGCTCATACGCCGACTTCCTCCAACGCAGGCTCGGGCTCTTTAATCTTCACCAACGGCGCCGGGCGCTGTGCAGGCTTCGCCGGTTGTTCAAGCAGCTTCAATGCAGCCTTGTCCTTGTACAGGCTGAAAGTACCCTTGGCCATGGCGAAGAAACCCTTCCACGAAGAGAAACCGTCCATTACCGCCGTCGCCTCATACCCGCAGCTCACCATGCAGTTGGCGCACTTCGGATTGCCGCTCGACGCACCGTAATTTTCCCAATTCGTCGAATCAAGCAACTCCTGGTAGCTGTCCGCATAACCCTCTTGCATCAGGTAGCAGGGCTTTTGCCAGCCGAATATGCTGAAACACGGCATGCCCCACGGCGTGCACTCGTAGTGACGCTCGCCCATCAGGAACTCCAGGAACAGCGGCGACATGTTGAACTTCCACGAGGATTTGCGATTCGACAACATCCCTCGGAAAAGCTTCCGTGTCTTTGCCCGGCCCATGAAGTGATCCTGGTCCGGAGCTTTTTCATAGCTGTAGCCTGGCGAAATAGTCATCCCTTCCACGCCCATGCCCATCATCTCGTCAAAGAAGGCGCGCGCACTGTTGGGGTCCGCGCCGTCGAACAGAGTCGAATTCGTGATCACACGGAATCCGCGCTTCCTTGCTTCCTTGATGCCCTCGACTGCGATGTCGTAGCTGCCATCGCGGCACACCGAGTAGTCGTGGTGCTCGCGCTGTCCATCAAGGTGCACGGCAAAAGCAAAATGCACCGACGGCTTGAATTCATCGATCCGGTTTTTCAGTTCAAGCGCATTTGTGCAGAGATAAACAAACCTCTTGCGCTCCACCAGACCCTCAATGATCTTTGGCATATCCTTGTGCAGCAAAGGCTCGCCGCCCGGAACGCAGACAATGGGACACATGATCTCGTCCATCGCCGCCAGGCATTCCTCTACCGTAAGCTGCTTCTTCAGAATGTGGGGTGGATACTGAACTTTGCCGCATCCGGCGCAAGCCAGATTGCATCGAAAGAGTGGTTCCAGCATCAATACAAGTGGATACTTCTTGATGCCGGCCATTCTCTTTTTCAGTACATAGGAAGAGACTGCCCACATCTGAGCTACAGGAATTGCCATACGGTCAAAGACCTCCAAGTGGCTTGTTTCGAATGTGTTGGGTGGTCCCTCGGTATCAGCCTCAGTACCGTCGCCTGGGGAAAGGCGAGGCTCCCGCGTAAAAGGCCGTAAAAACACCAAAAAACTGCCCGGATTCCGCGATTATACTCTCGCGACCCACTCCCGCAACCAGATAACCATGACAAAATTGAGGTCTGAGCCCACTCAGGTAACGGCTCTATACCCTGGTCTCCTCAAGCTCGCGGTGGGATTGGCCGATCTGAACCAGAGCAGCCGGCCCAACCGGCACAGGCTCATTCAGCAGGTTCAGGGCGTGTTGGTCAGGATAAAGGCTGAAGGTGCCGCGAATCATGCTCATAAAGCCCTTCAACGATCCAAAACCGTCTATTACCGCCGTGGGCTCGTAGCCGCAGCTCACCATGCAATTGGCGCACTTCGGATTTCCGCTCGCCGCGCCGTACTCTTCCCATTTCGTTGTCTCAAGCAACTCCTTGAAGCTGTCTACGTACCCATCCTGCAGCAGGTAGCAAGGTCGCTGCCAGCCAAAGATGTTGTAGGCCGGCGAACCCCACGGCGTGCACTCGTACTTCTTGTCGCCCATCAGGAACTCAAGAAACAGCGGCGACATATTGAACTTCCAGGTCGGCTTCCGATTCGAGAGGATCGCTCGGAACAGCCTGCGCACCCGCGCGCGGCCCATGAAATGACTCTGGTCGGGAGCCTTCTCGTAGCTGTAGCCCGGCGAAAGAACAATTCCCTCCACGCCCATGTCCATCACCTCATCAAAGAAGGCGCGGACGCCGTTCGGTTCTGTCCCGTCAAAGAACGTGGCGTTCGTTGTCACGCGGAACCCGCGCTTCACGGCTTCCTTGATCCCTTCAACTGCAATGTCCCAACCACCTTCGCGGCACACTGAAAAATCGTGATGCTCGCGCTGACCATCCAGATGAACTGAGAAGGTCAGGTATTTTGACGGCGTGAACTCCGGCAGACGGCGCTTCAGCTCCAGCGCGTTCGTACACAGGTAGATGTACTTCTTGCGCTCAATCAGCCCGTTCACAATCTCTACAATCTGCGGATGCAGCAAGGGCTCGCCGCCGGGAATTGAAACCATCGGCGCGCCGCATTCCTCCACCGCCCTGAAGCACTCCTCGGGAGAAAGCTGCTTCTTCAGGATGTGCGGCGGATATTGCACCTTCCCGCAGCCTGCACATGCAAGGTTGCAGCGGAAAAGAGGCTCCAACATCAGCACCAGGGGATAGCGCTTGTTGCCCCCAAGCCTCTTCTTCATGACGTAGCTTGCAACCGTCCACATCTGAGAAATAGGAACTGCCATTTTTGAATCGCCCTCCAGCGCCTTAAGCGGCGCAGTTCATAAAAATAAAATCAATAGTCGCCAGTTTTCGTTCACCGGCCAGGAACAAACTCCGTCGAAAACGCCCGATCGGTCAGCCAAAAACGAAGGCTGAAAACCCGGAGCTAGAAGCCGGATGCAGCTTTCTCCATCGCCCGCCGGTAGGTCGTCAAAGCAAGCAGTGGAAAGTATTGACGGTACATGTCGTAGGACAGGTAAAAGACCCTGGGAAATCCTGTCCCGGTAATAATGTTCTGCCGCGTCGGCCCTTTCCCCATCGACTCATCCCAACTGCCATCCGGTAATTGCCGTGTAAGCAGCCAGCGCACACCCTTGGCAACCGAGTCCGATCGGTCGTCCCCCGCGGCCAGCAATCCAAGCATGGCCCAGGCCGTCTGAGACGGCGTGCTCAGTCCAATCCCGCGCGTATTCTCGTCGTCGTAGCTGCCGCAGGTTTCGCCCCATCCCCCATCGGGATTCTGCACCATGCGGAGCCACTCCGCCGCCTGCTGCACCTGCGGTTCAAGATGATCGACCCCGATCGCATCCAGTCCCCGCAACACCAGAAACGTGCCGTAAATGTAATTCACGCCCCAGCGCCCAAACCAGCTTCCGTCCGGCTCCTGCTCGCTGAAGATGAATTTGATGGCCCTCTCCACACGCTTGTCGTCGCTTGTATATCCGTAGCTGGCCAGCATCTCCAGGATTCTTCCCGTAATGTCCACTGTCGGCGGATCAAGCATCGCGTTGTGATCCGCAAATGGGATGTACTGGAAAATCATCTTTGTGTTGTCTTTGTCGAAGCTGCCCCAGCCGCCGTTGCGGCACTGCATGGCAAACTCCCACTCAATGGCGCGCTCGGCAACCTGGTGCTGATACCGCTCACGCGGATTGTCGACCTTGTTCAGTGCCAGCAGTACTTGCGCCGTGTCGTCGGTGTCCGGGTAAAACTCGTTATTGAACTCGAAGTACCAGCCGCCTGGCTCCGTCTTCGGAACCTTTACCGCCCAATCGCCCTTGTGCCGGACCTCCTTTGAAAGCATCCAGTCGGCAGCCTTGATCAGCCGCGGATCGTTGCGCGGCACGCCCGCCTCTCCCAGCGCATAAACAGCCTGCGCGGTATCCCACACCGGCGATGCGCAAGGCTGCATCCGGAACGTTGGCTCCGGCATCTCTGCGGTTGGAGCCTGCTCAATCCCCAGCTTTTCAAACTCGTCACGCGCGCGAATCACCTGCGGATCGTCTTCCGAATAACCCAGGCAGCGCAGCGCAATAATTGCATTCAGCATGGCCGGATAAATTGCGCCAAGCCCATCCGTCATCTCCAGGCGCTCCAGCAGCCACTTCTCCGCCTTTCTGAGCGCGATGGTGCGCACCGGGCGAAGGTGAACCGCTTCGGCCCAATGCATCATCCGGTCGAGAACAATAAAGAAATTCCGCCACGAGAACAACCGCTTGCGGTCTCTGCGCAGGCGAAGAATCGAGTTGGCGCGGCCGCCCACAAACAGTTCATCGATCCCATGCTCCGGCGGAATCTTTTTGTACGGCTTCTTCGCGTAGATAATGGCCAGCGGTACAAGAATCGAGCGCGACCACGCCGAAATCTCATAAATATTGAAGTAGAACCAATTGGGAAAAAGAACAATCTCCGGTGGAATTGCCGGCACGGCGTCGTAGTCGTACTGGCCCAGTCCACACAGGTACATCTTGGTGAAGGTATTGCACGCCACGACGCCGCCGTGCGCAAGAACCCACTCCCTGCACTTAGCCAGCCTCGTATCGTCCGGTCCGACACCCATCAGTTTGGCTGAAAAGTAGCACTTGACCGAGAGAGATATATTGCCCGGGCCGCCTGGATAGATGCTCCAGCTGCCGTCCTCATTCTGGTAGCGCATCATCTCCGTAAGAGCGCGCTTCAGACGTTCCGGATCGCCGCTTTCAAGTTGCGTGTGCAGATAGATGTAGTCGGCCTCGAGCATCGAATCGGCCTCGAGTTCGCCGCACCAGTAACCGTCCGGATGTTGCCGGGAGAAGAGAAAGTCACGCGACTTTTGAACCGCCGCCCCCACATCTGACAGGTCAGCATCAAGCCTGCCAAATCTGGGTGTCGTGGATTGTGACTTTACCTTCTCTGGACTCATGCGGATCAAAACGCCTCAGCTCTCACAGCATAATCAAAAATTTGCATCGCCCCAGACAGAAAGCCCGTCCAAATTCAACGAGCCAAAGGAATGATCGAGGGGCACAGCCTTCTCTGATTTAGATGCCTCTGAGTACCCTTTGGTAGCGAATATCTCGAATCCCAAGTCTCGGACCTGGGACTCCAGATCAGCGAACCGGGACCGCTTCTTCCCCACCCGCGCTGCCAATGGCCTGCACAATCTCAGGCGGAAGGCCAAAACGCACATTTTCAGGCATGACTTCTACTTCTTCGACGCTCGTAAAACCGTTTTGACGCAGATAATTCACCACGTCCTCTACAAGCACCTCGGGGGCCGAAGCACCCGCCGTTACCGCAACTGTCGTCACTCCAACAAGCCACTCCGGATTAATCGCCTGCGAGTTATCAATCAGATACCCGATTGTTCCCAGGTTCCGAGACACCTCCACCAGCCGATTCGAATTTGAACTGTTGGTGGACCCTACCACCAGCACCAGCCCCGCATCGTGCGCCACATTCCGCACCGCCACCTGACGATTCTCCGTCGCATAGCAAATGTCCTGCGAGTGCGGCCCCACGATATTGGGAAACTTGATCTTCAAGGCGTGGATAATATCCCGCGCCTCATCCAGCGAAAGCGTGGTCTGCGTCAAATAGGCCACTCGATCCGGGTTGGGGACCTCCAGCGCATCCACTTCGGCCACGTTCGACACCACCTGGGTCACCGCGGGCGCTTCCCCCAGCGTTCCCTCGATCTCGTCGTGGTCCCGGTGCCCAATCAGCACAAGCGAATACCCCTGCTTGGCAAACTTGACCGCCTCGATGTGCACCTTCGTCACCAGCGGGCAGGTTGCGTCGATCACCTTGAGATTGCGCCCCTTGCTGGTCTCACGAACCGCCGGCGAAACACCATGGGCCGAATAGATCACCCGCTGCCCGTCCGGCACATCGTCGATCTCATGCACAAAGATCGCGCCCTTTTCTGCTAACTCATTCACTACATATCGGTTATGGACAATCTCGCGGCGCACGTAGATGGGCGCGCCAAAGGTCTCCAGGGCGATCCTTACGACGTCGATCGCGCGCACCACTCCGGCGCAAAAGCCTCGCGGCTTCAGCAACAAAACCCTCTTCTGGCTGGGGGAAGTCCCGGCGGCGTTACCGTTTGGGATGGATTCTAGGGCAGTTGTAGTCACATTTACCAGTATACCAATCGTCAGGATGAAGGAACAGCAGAGAAACAAGAGAGCAGCCGCCACGTAAACAGCCGCCGGTCCCCTTGTACTCTCGCTTAACCAATGGCCAACCTCCTCCCCCCACATCCGGGGCTGGCTTACTGGTTTTCATTACCCCTCGTGAGGGAACGTACTGGAGTTCATCAACCGAAACCGAACGTTATTGACCTGTTCATTCAGAGCTCGCACGCGTCGGTCACAATAGCTCTGTATTCGAATTTGCCGCGCGGGATACTGAATCATGAAAAAGATCCTGTTAGCCCTCGTGCTCATCTTCTGCTTCGCAGTCCCCTATGCGGCGCAAGCGCAGGTGGTCGTTGTAGTCCACCGCCATCATCACCATCACCATCACCACGGAGACCAACACCCCCGTCTCGCCCAGTAACCCCTCGACCATCCCGTTGTCCCACCCTTGCCGCGATTGTCTTCTCTGAAATGCAACGTCAGGGATGGGACGCCCGATACTTCGGTGTTCCACCAGGAAACGCATGGGTAGCAAAAGCCTCGGCCTCAGACGGGCCTCGCCAAGATGCCGCTTGCCGAACGGCAGCGGAGCAGAACTCGATAGAACGCCTCATTTGCTTACACCAGCACAGGATGATTTGAATCGACGCTGCGCACATTCACTTGCACATCGACCCGTGACCCCAAACGATTGATGATCGAAAACAGGCGGTCAAGCGTAAACCGGCCGAGATCGGCATTGCGAATGCGGGAGAAGTCGGCCGCCGCAATCCCCGTCCGCGCGTGAGCGCCACGGACAGTCAGCCCCTCGAAGTCCAGCATCTTGATGATTTCTGCCGCAAGGATAGCCTTCAGTTGCGCGACATCGGGACTCGCGTGTCCCAGATCCCGGAAAACATTCCCGCTGCCGCGGACCACTTCAATTGATTCGCTCTTCATCCCAGCACCTCCTTCAGCCTTTTCAGCCGGCCCTCAATCAATTCGATCTCATTGTGCGGGGTCTTGATGCCCTGCGTCGATTTCTTCTGAAAGGCATGAAGAACCCAGATTTCTTCGGCAATCAGCACTGCATAAAGCACGCGAAACGCATTTCCGCGCAGCGGTAAAGCAATTTCAAACAAACCGGCGCCCTGCCCTTTAAACGGCTTGGCGATATCTGCCTTGCCGCCTTCCGCCGCAATGGTCAATGCCGTAAGGCAAATGGTCTGCGCCTCTTCGAGAAAATTCTAGAAATCCTTGCGGGCAGCCTTGATCCACGAGATAGGCCGCGTCTTTCTTGTCATCGCCTGCTCACCACCAGTTATCGAGTTATTGTAGTCATATTTGACAACATCCGTCAAGCTTCCTATTTCGGGCCGGTTTTCAACCTGTCTTTAGGCGCAGTGCCGAGGGCGTCTCCCCGCTAAAATCACTCTTAGCCATGCCCGAGTTCACCCACCTCCATCTCCATACCGAGTACTCCCTCCTCGACGGAGCCTGCGACCTCTACAAACTCGTCGACCGCGTCGCCGCCCTTGGCCAGAAATCCGTCGCCATGACCGACCACGGCAACATCTATGGCGCAGTCCACTTCTTCGACGCCGCCCAGAAAAAAGGCATCAAGCCCATCCTCGGCTGCGAACTCTACATCTCTCAAAAAGAAGACCACCGCGCCCCCGGCGAAGGCGACGACAACAATCACCTCCTCGTTCTCGCCACCAACGAAGAGGGCTATCGCAACCTCATCCGCATCACCTCCGAGGCCTCCCTCCACGGCTTTTACCGCAAGCCCCGCGTCAGCAAGCGCTATCTCGCCGAACATGCTCAAGGCCTCATCGGCTTCTCCGGCTGCCTCAGCGGCGAGTTGTGCGAAGCGCTGCTTGGCGAAGGAAAATATAAGAACCTGCGCGGTGAAGAAAATTACTCGGCGGCAAAATCCGTGGCCGCACAGTATCAGGACATCTTCGGCCGCGGCAACTTCTACCTCGAGATCCAGGACCAGGGCCTCGAGCAGGAGAAGAAGATCCACGAATCCCTTTACCGTCTCGAACGCGAACTCGACATTCCCCTCGTCGCCACAAACGACTCACACTACCTTTGCGGCGAAGACTCCAAGGCCCACGACGTCATGCTCTGCGTGCAGACCGGCGCCAAGGTTCACGACGCTGAACGATTCCGCTTCGACAGCGACCAGTTCTTCGTCAAGAGCGCCGATGAAATGGCCGCGGTCTTCAAGGACTCGCCCTCCGTCCTCGCACGCACCATGGAGATCGCCGAGCGCTGCAACTTCCAGCTCAACCCGGTCGACAACCCTTTCCCCGAATTCGCCGTGCCACCCGGCCACACTATTGACAGCTACTTTGAAGAAGTCTGCCGTGAGGGCCTCCGCAAGCGCCTTGAAACTTCCGTCCGTCAGCTCGAACTGCGCGGCGTCCTCCGTTCCAAACCGCACGAGTATGAAGCCCGCCTGAATTTTGAAATCGGCATCATCAAGCAGATGAACTACCCCGGCTACTTCCTCATCGTCTGGGACTTCATCAAGTACGCGCGCGACCACGGAATTCCCGTCGGTCCCGGCCGTGGCTCGGGCGCTGGCTCGCTCGTCGCCTACGCCATGGAGATCACCAACGTCGACCCGCTCCAGAACGCGTTGCTTTTCGAGCGCTTTCTCAACCCGGAGCGCATCTCCATGCCCGATATCGACGTCGACTTCTGCCAGAACCGCCGCGGCGAAGTCATTGAATACGTCACTCGCAAGTACGGCCGCGAGCAAGTCGCGCAGATCATCACCTTCAACACCATGGCCGCTAAGGGCTCCATCAAGGATTGCGGCCGCGCCCTCGACATGCCCTACGGCGACGTCGACCGCATCGCCAAGCTCATTCCCGCGACCGTCGGCATAACAATCGACGAGGCCCTCGAAGAAGTCCCCGATCTCCGCAAAGCCTACGACAGCGACGCGGTCGTCCGAGAACTCATCGACACAGCCAAGAAGCTTGAAGGCCTCGTCCGCGGCTCCGGCGTTCATGCATCCGCGGTCGTCATTGCGCCCCGCCCGCTCACTGAGCTCGTTCCCATCGCCAAAACCAAGAACGACGAAATCGTCACCGCCTATGACATGAAAGCCGTCGAGAAGATGGGCCTTCTCAAGATGGACTTCCTCGGCCTCACCACGCTCACCGTCATCGACGACTGCCTCAAGCTCATCGAGCAGACCCACGGCGAAAAAATCGACATCGAGGCAATCCCGCCGGCCGACGAAGAGACCTTCAAGAAGGTATTTCACTCCGCGCTCACCTCCGGCGTCTTCCAGTTTGAGTCCAGTGGCATGCGCGACGTGCTCCGCCGCTACAAACCAGACACGGTTGAAGACCTCACCGCCCTGAACGCGCTCTATCGCCCCGGCCCCATCCAGGGCGGCATGATCGACGACTTCATCGAGCGCAAGCTCGGCCGGCGTAAGGTCGAGTACATGCTCCCGGAGATCGAGGGCATTCTGAAAGAAACCCTCGGCGTCATCGTCTATCAGGAACAGGTGATGCAGATCTCGAACGTCGTCGCCAGTTACTCGCTCGGCGAGGCCGACATCCTGCGCCGCGCCATGGGCAAAAAGAATGCCGACGAAATGGCCAAGCAGCGCGACCGCTTCATGAGCGGCGCCGCGGCCCTCGGCCATCCCAAAGACACAGCCGGCGAGCTCTTCGACCAGATGGACAAGTTTGCCGGCTACGGCTTCAACAAGTCCCACTCCGCCGCCTACGCTCTGCTTGCCTATCAGACCGCCTACCTTAAGACGCATTACCCGGTCGAGTTCATGGCCGCCCTTCTCACCTCTGAAACCTCAAAGCCCGAGAGCGTCGTCAAGTACATCGGCGAGTGCCGCGAAATCGGCATCAGCGTCGAGCCGCCCGACATACAAATCTCCGGTGCGCAATTCACCCCGCACGTCACATCTGAGGGCCAGGCAATCCGCTTCGGCCTCGCGGCTGTAAAGAACGTCGGCGGCAACGCCATCGACTCCATCATCAAGGCTCGCGAAGAAGTCGGCGGGCGCTTCAAGAGCCTCTGGGAGTTCTGCGAAAAAGTCGACCTGCGTCTCATGAACAAGCGTGTCATCGAGTCGCTGATCAAAGCCGGAGCCCTCGATTCGCTCGGCGGGCGCGGCCAGCTCATGGCCGCCGTTGACAAGGCCATGGAGCGCGCACAGAAAGCGCAGAAAGATGCAGCCCAGGGACAGACCGGCCTCTTCGGTCTCTTCAATGAAGCCCCCGCTCCCGGCCGCAGCGCAGACGACCTGCCCAACGTCCCCGATTGGGAAGAAGGCGTCCGCCTCGCCAACGAGAAAGAGGTCCTCGGCTTCTTCGTCTCCGGCCACCCGCTCGACAAATACGCCGAGAAGCTGCGTAATCTCACCGGCGTGATCACCACCGCTGAAGCGCTTGAACGCAAACCGCCCGAGCGCACCTGGGGCAAGCAGTCCGACCCCGCCGACGAGATCCAGGTCGCAGGCATGATCCTTGGCCTGCGCGTTCAAAAGAGCAAGCGCGATCAGAAACTTTATGCCCAGGCCGCGCTCGAAGACGCCGCCGGAAAGATCGACCTCATCTGCTTCTCGCGCGACTACGAGCGTCTGCAAGGCCAGTTGAAGATCGAAGCGCCCGTCCTCGTGCGCGGCGTCCTCATGGGCGACGATGACGCCGCATCCAAGATCTCAGTAAGTTCCATCCAGGCTTTGGAAGATGTGCAGGTCAAGCTGCCCTCCGGCGTGCGCATCCGCATCAATCTCGACCGTGCCTCCGAAGAAATGTTATCTAGCCTCAAAAGCGCAGCTGAAGCCGCTCCCGGCCCCGGCAAAGTCATGCTGCAACTTGAAAAGAAGGGCGAATACTCCGTAGTCCTCGAACCCGAAGGCATGAACGTCACCGCCGATCGCTCCTGGGTAGCACGCGTCGAAGAGTTGGTAGGCAAAGGAACCGTTCAAGTCCTCGGCTAGCGAATGCATGGTCCATGCCTAGAGTGGGCGCATCTTTAGACGCACCGTAAACGCAACAAGATCGACTGGGCTTTAAACCATTTTCACCATTTGTGTAGAACGTCGTTGAAGGGTACGGGCTTTAGCCCGTACATCCAATTCACCAAGAGGAGCCTGGGCTTTAGCCCCTGAGGGAAGGTTCGCCGCTCTATACCATTTCTGAGAGTGCTTTAGCCCCTGAGGGATTCTGATTCGCATTCCTCAAGAAGGTAAACAATGCAATTTCGGCGTTTGGGCCGTGGCCCACTTGAAGTCTCGGAACTGAGCTTTGGCACCTGGCTCACCATCGCCGGTGGCATCGGCCGCGAACAGGCCATCCGCTGCATTCATGCCGCTCTCGACCACGGCATCACCCTCTTTGACACAGCCAACCAATACGGAGCCGGCGAAGCCGAGTACGTCCTCGGCGAAGCCCTCCACAGCCATCCTCGCGACCGCTACCTGATCGCCACCAAACTGTTTTTCCCGGTCGGCGATGAACCCGATCACGGCCTCTCCGCAGCGCAAATCGAGAAGCAGTTAAACCGCTCCCTTCAACGCCTCAACACAGACACCATCGACCTCTACCAATACCACCGCTACGACAACGAAACGCCGCTCGAAGAAACACTCGCCGCTCTCGATCGCACCGTT
>Ga0182013_10006788_pt1 | contig 12818 bp, 12 predicted proteins | sample 612S2MmetaG_FD_120487 | JGI IMG/M metagenome (GOLD analysis project Ga0182013, IMG submission 120487) | Permafrost microbial communities from Stordalen Mire, Sweden - 612S2M metaG | ecosystem: Environmental > Terrestrial > Soil > Wetlands > Permafrost | place: Sweden: Stordalen | collected... | reverse complement strand
CGTGCCGTGGCGATCCACCCAACTGGTGATCGCCTTGCCGAAGCCGATCGAGAACACCTCGATATGCACGCCGCACATGCGGGCGGCGAAGTAGTGGCCGAACTCGTGCACGAAGACGAGGATGCCGAGCACGACCGCGAAGGCGAGGCCGCTACGGAAGACGTCGGGGATGGCGTGGAGCACGTTGGTTGTTCTTTGCCTTTGTTCGTAGGGCGGGCAGCGCGGCGACGCGCTCAGGCAGTAGGGGCATCAGGCACTTGAGGGTCAGGTAGCACGGGCGTCAGGCAGCGTGGATGTCAGGCAGCACGGGCGGTAGCAAAACGGTCGGCGGCACGGCGCGCAGCCTGGTCCAGGGCAACCACCTCCTCCAGAGTATCGGCCGGCGGAGCGCCCAGCATGTCCAGCACCTGCGCCACCGTGCCGGCGATATCAAGAAAGCCTATCTTGCGTTGCAGGAACGCTTCAACCGCAATCTCATTGGCCGCGTTGAGTATCGCAGGAGCGCCACCTCCCGCAAGCAATGTCTCACGCGCAAGACGAAGTGACGGGAAACGATCCAAATCGGGCTCCTGGAACTCCAGCCGGGCCACGCTGGCCAGGTCCAACCGCGGAGATGGGGTTGCGAGCCGCCCGGGCCAAGCCAGCGTATGCGCAATCGGAATGCGCATATCGGGCGAGCCAAGCTGCGCCAGCACCGAGCCGTCGCAGTAGCAGACCATGCCGTGGATGATCGACTGCGGATGCACCAGAACGCCGATTTGCGCCGGCAGCAGACCGAACAGCCGCGCCGCCTCGATGACCTCCAGCCCCTTGTTCATCATGGTTGCCGAGTCGATCGAAATCTTCGCGCCCATGGACCAGACGGGGTGGCGCAGCGCGACCGCGGGCGTGGCCTTGGCCATTTCCTCCAGGCTGGCGGTGCGAAACGGGCCGCCGGACGCCGTCAGGATGATCTTCTCTACCGCCGCGCGGTCGTTGTCGGCGAGCGACTGGAAGATCGCGTTATGCTCGGAATCGCAGGGCAGCAGGGTCGCGCCGGCCTCGCGCACCGCACGCAGCATGACCTCGCCGGCGCAGACCAGCGCCTCCTTGTTGGCCAGCGCCACGTATTTGCCGCGCCGGATCGCCGCCAGGGTCGGCGCCAGCCCGGCGGCGCCGGTGATCGCCGCCATGGTCCAGTCGGCATCCAGCGACGCCGCCTCGACCACCGCCTCCGCGCCACATGCCACCTGCACGCGCGTGCCGGCCAGGGCGGCGCGCAAGGCCGCATGGCAGGACGCGTCGGCAACGACGGCGAATTCCGCGTTCAGGGCGATGGCCTGTTCCGCCAGGACCTTGACGTTGCGACCACCGACCAGCGCCCGGACCCGGAACCGGTCGGGGGCACCGGCCAGCAACTGCACCGTCTGGGTGCCGACGCTGCCGGTGCTGCCCAGAACGGTTACGGTGCGCGGCGCAGATGTGTTCATCCCCACAGCACTACTCCACGTCCCTCTATCAACGCCAGCAGTGATGCTGCCAGCGCAACGGCCAGCAGCGCGTCCAGCCGGTCGAGCAATCCCCCATGACCCGGGATCAGCCGGCCGGAATCCTTCACGCCGAAGTGGCGCTTGACGTAGCTTTCCCCAAGGTCGCCGGCCTGCGCCACGACACCCAGCAATCCGGCGAGCAATGCGGCGCGCCAGGGGGAAGCGGAGTACGACGCAGCCAGCGACAGCGCGGCGACGATTCCCACCAGCACCGCCGCCAGCAGGCCTCCCAACGCGCCCGATACCGTCTTGCCGGGCGAAATCCGCGGCGCCAGGCGCGGTCCGCCGATGGCGCGGCCGGCGACATAGGCGCCGATATCGCTGGCCCACACCAGGGCAACCAGGAACAGCCAGTCGGCGCGGCCGGTCGCCGAATCGGCGCGCAGCCAGACCAGGCCGATTGCGGCCAGCAGGATGTAGGCGCAGCCGGCCATCAGGCTGCCTGCGCCGCCTTGCCCGGATCGCACCATGCCGACCCATTCGGTGATCAGGCCAACCGTCGCGGCAAGCATCAGTGCGGCAAAGGCCGCCCCGCCGAGCCAGATGCAAATCAGCGCGAGCGGGGCAAGAATGGCCGCGGACAGAACGCGCAGGCGAAGGTCGCTCCAGCGTCCTTCGGGCATCAGGGGGTCTGAAACGAGGAGGGAATGGGGAAGGCAGGGGTGGTGGAGACCGGGGTGATGGAGGCCGGGGTGATGGAGAAAAGCCTCCCCCTCCCCTTGAGGGAGGGGGTTGGGGGGAGGGGTGCGTGCGCCCGACTGTCTGAGGCGCACGCACCCCTCCCCCCAACCCCCTCCCTCAAGGGGAGGGGGAGGTTCATACCAATTCCCTCCCTCCAGAGGCGTGGGAGGTTCATACCAATCCTCGCTCGTCCTTTGCGCGCTCCCTGCACCGCTTCAACCAGGACGTGCACCAAAGCGCCGCTCCCGGCCGGCATACTCGGCCAGCGCCGCGGCGAAGTGCTGGGGGCCAAAATCCGGCCAGAGCACGTCAAGGAAGATCAGCTCGGCATACGCCCCCTGCCACAACAGGAAGTTCGACAGCCGTTGCTCCCCCGAGGTGCGGATGATCAGGTCGGGGTCCGGCATGCCGGCGGTGGAGAGCCGCAAGCCGAACGACGCCTCATCCAGGGCCGCCGGGTCCAGCCGCCCGGCCCGTGCCGCCTCGGCCACCGCCCGCGCCGCCATCACGATCTCGTCGCGTGCCCCATAGGACAGCGCCACCGTCAGGTTGAGCCTGGAGTTGGCGGCGGTATCACGCTCCGCCGCGGCCAGGTCGCCCTGGATGTCGCGCTCGAACCGCCCGCGGTCGCCGATGATGCGCAGCCGCACGCCGTTGGCCTTCAGTTCGGCGATCTCGGTGCGCAGGTAGTGACGCAACAGGCCGGTGAGGTCGAGCACCTCGGTCACCGGCCGGCGCCAGTTCTCGCTGGAGAAGGCGTAGATCGTCAGCCAGCCCACGCCGGACTGGATCGCCGCCTCGATCGCACGGCGCACCGCCCGCGCGCCCTCCCGGTGGCCGGCGATGCGCGGCAGCCGGCGCGACGCGGCCCAGCGCCCGTTGCCGTCCATGATGATGGCGACATGCGTCGGCACCGCATCGGACGCACCGGGCACGGGCGCGCCCTTGGCGGGCACGGTGATTGCGGACATTTGCGGGTGCGAACCTCAAACCTGACGGATGTCCTTTTCCTTCTCCGCCAGCGCCTCGTCCACCCGTTTGATATAGGCGTCGGTCAGCTTCTGCACCTCGGTGCTCCAGTCCTTCGCCACGTCCTCGCCGATGTCGTGCTTCTTTTCGTAGGTCTTCACCTGCTCCATGCCGTCGCGCCGCACGCCGCGCACCGCCACCCGCGCGCCCTCGGCGTATTTATGCGCCGTCTTGGCCAAGTCGTTGCGCCGCTCGGTCGTGAGCAACGGGATCGGCACCCGCACCAACTGGCCGTCGGACGCCGGGTTCAGGCCCAGCCCCGAGTCGCGGATCGCCTTCTCCACCGCGCCGACCAGGGCGCGGTCCCAGACCTGCACCGTCAACAGCCGAGCCTCCGGGACGCCGACGCTACCCACCTGGTTCAGCGGCATGTCCGTGCCGTAGGCGTGCACCTTGACCGGCTCCAGCAAGGCGGGATGCGCCCGCCCGGTGCGCAGGCCGGCGAACTCGCGCTGCAACGTATCCAGCGCGCCCTCCATCCGGCGCGTCAGGTCCTGCTTCAGCGTGTTAAGATCGGGTGGTGCTGGCATCTGGCGGTCCCCCAGCGATTCGGCTTGATCTTACGCTTGCTCGATGATCCGGGTGAAGCGGCCCTCGCCGCGCATGACGGCGGCGAAGGCGCCCGGAGCGTGGATGTTGAACACCAGGATCGGCAGCGCATTCTCCCGCGCCAGGCTGATCGCCGCAGCATCCATCACCTTCAGGTCCTTGGCCAGCACGTCGAGATAGGTGAGCTGATCGAAACGCTCGGCGTCCGGCACCTTGCGCGGGTCGGCGGAATAGACGCCGTCCACCTGGGTGCCCTTCAGCAGCGCGTCGCACTGCATCTCGGCGGCGCGCAGGGCGGCGGCGGTGTCGGTGGTGAAGAACGGATTGCCGGTGCCGGCGGCGAAGATGACCACCCTGCCCTTCTCCATGTGGCGCTCGGCGCGGCGGCGGATATAGGGCTCGCAGACCGAGGACATCGGGATCGCGGACTGCACTCGGGTCGGCGTGTCGCGCTGTTCCAGCGCCGACTGCATGGCCAGGGCGTTCATCACGGTGGCCAGCATGCCGATATAGTCGGCCTGGGCCCGCTCCATCCCGGCGGCGGCACCGGAGACGCCACGGAAGAGGTTGCCGCCGCCGATCACCAGGCAGACCTGCACACCCATGGCAACCACGTCGCCGATATCCACCGCGATGGCGCGGACGGTGTCGTTGTCCAGGCCGTAGTCGCGCCGGCCCATCAGGGCCTCACCCGAGAGTTTCAGCAGGACGCGCTTGTAGAGTGGCTCATGGGGCATGCGGCGCGGCTTCCTGGCGATGCGGGCCGCACCCTAGTGGGAGGGCGTGGGGGGAACAAGGTGGCAGCGAGTCAAACCACGTCGGAGGATGCGCCCGATTGCAGAAAATACAGCATTACCGTATTCTGCGTCATCCACGAAAGGCCGCGGCATGGTGAGCTATTCTACCAGCGATCTGTCACGCAAATCGGGCGATGTCATCGCCGACGCCCTGCGCCGACCCGTCACGATCACTCAGCGCAACAAGCCTCGACTGGTGCTTCTGAGCATCGAGGACTACCGCCGTCTTACGGCCCGCGCCGACCCGCGGAAGGCCGGGACGCTTCGCACCATGCCCGACCCGCTGTTCGAAGCATTCAAGGACGCGGTTGATGCCTATGAGGCAGAAACCGAGGAGACGTGAGTTCGACAACCTCCGCTCGGCATGCGTGCTCCGCTATCCGTACCTTTGGGCGCGCCAGGCGGATCGCGGGGAGACGGAAGGTCGCAAGCCGCGCCCGGTCGCCGTGGGCGTGCGCATTGATCATCCCCGAGGCGAGGACTTGCTCGTGCTGTTTCCAATCACGAACCAGGAGCCTCACCGGTCGCGTTTCGCCGTGGAGATTCCCGACTCCGAGAAACGTCGTGGCGGGCTGGATAGCGGTCTGCGGCTCTGGATCATGCTGGATGAATACAACGTCGATGTCATCGGCAAGTCGTTCTACCTGGAGCCCGAACCACCGCTTGGACGCTTCAGCCGAGCATTCTTCCTGCCGTTGCTCCGATCGTTCATCGCTCGCCGTGCCGAGGCGCGGCGTGTCAACCGAAGACAATGACAACCGGTGGCATCATCGGCACCGGCGCGCGAGGCGCACGCCGGTCGGTGCCGAGCTTCCGCATCCTTGACCGACGGAGCTTCAGCGCGGCGCCCGCGACCGGGCGTCGCATGGGCCAACCATGACTGGCCGCGCCAGCCCCTGCCATGCCACCGCGACGGCGTTAATTCACGCTTAAGCCTTTCGCCCTAGAATACCGGTGTAATACGGGACCAACGCCCGATGCCGCGTCTCGGCCTTGCGAGAGCCGTACATCGTGACTGGAATGCCGATGCCGGTTCATCATCCACGCGAAGGTGGGGACCCCGGGAACATGGGTCGGCCATTGCAGAGCGCTCCAAGCGTCATCAGGAGCCATGAGCCCGCCCCCTTTCGCGTGGATGACGAGGCAGGCGAATGCCAGCCACAACGAAACTGCTCCAGACCGTCCCGAACCATCGAGCACTGAAGGCTCCGACGTGCGCAAGCTGCTGATCTCGGTGGTCACGATTCTGATGCTGTGCTGCCTGGCCAGGCCGGCGGCGGCAACCATGAGCTGCACGAATTCGTTCAGCAATATGCAGTTCGGCTCCATCGACGTCCTTGCGGGAACCGCGATCTACACATCGGGCGTCGGCACCATCAGTTGCACGGGGGCGACGCCGAACGCCACCTACCAATTCTGTGTCAGCGTGCGCGCAGGTCCGGACGCGGTAGGCAATCAACGGAACATGATATCAGGCTCGAACCTGCTGCCATTCAATCTATATTGGAATTCCGCCGACACGTATCCCTATGGCAATTACCCAAACAACTACCTGGGAGGTGGCGAACCGGTCACGGTGCAGGCCAACGGTTCCGGGGTGGTTTATGTGAGCGGGACGGCGTATTATGGCGTCATCCCCAGCGGCCAGCAGAGCGTGGTGCCCGGATCATACACGGAATACATGGCGCAAGTCAGCTCCCAGATTATACAATACGGTTCATTGTATGGCGCTGGCAGTTGCCCAATCGGAGCCTATAGCAGCGAGTTTGCTTTCTATGTCTATGCAACCGTCATCCCGAATTGCAATATTTCCACGATCGGCGGATTGACGTTCCCCACGAGTTCCGTGCTGACATCGAATGTCGATACGACCGGCTCGATCAGCGTACAATGCACGAACACGACGCCATACTCGATCGGCCTGGACAACGGTGCCCATGCCAGCGGCAGCCAGCGCCGGATGTATTCGGCAGCGACCGGGGCCTATATCAGCTACAATTTATATACGGACCCCAGCTATACCGATGCCTGGACGGCGACCACCTCCACGACGAGTTGCACGGCGGGCGCCAGTACCTGCGTTCTTGGCACCGGCACCGGCATGACCCAACCCGCCGTGACGGTCTATGGCCGGGTCCCGCTGCAGACAACGCCCTTGGTCGGCGCATACACGGATTCGGTCGTGGTCACAGTCACCTACTGACGCCAATGCGACATGGCCGGGTGGCCAACCTGGCCTTCACCCCCGTCCGGCAGGCGTCATGCCGGTGAGCGACGACGAAATCTGGCCCGCCACCGGTCGGACACGGAATTCTGCCGTCATGGCGGACGAACGCCCGCCATCCATGACCTGACCAAAGGCAGCAGAGGCAATCGTGGCCGCTGACCTGCCTCCGCACGACGTCATGGGGGCCGGTGCGTACGCCAAGGCTGTCGGCGCCTGGCATAACGAAGCGGCATCCCTCGTATCGCTGAAGACTCTCCGATGCACGCCCGGATGCACACCATTTCTTTACACATCTGCGGTACACCGGGGACGCAATCGATAAGGCCGCTGTCCGATGCCTCGCCTGAAGCCTGATCTCCGCAAATCCGCACCTGCAAGGTGCGGTCCGTGGCATCCTTATGCGCTCGCCCTTGCCGCCATGCTTTGGTGGATTGGCGCGACGCCCATCGCCAGTGCACAGGCCGGAACCGCCACCGGCACGCTGCCCGTGTCGATGACCATCACCGCGTCATGCACGATTGGTGCGACAAGCATGACGTTCACGCCGCAGTTGGGCGCCGGCCTGGTGTCAACCGCCGCCACCGCAAGCGGAACCATTTCGGTCACCTGCACAAACCTCGCGCCGTACGCGATCGGCCTGGACGGCGGCGCGAACTATACGACTTCGCGGCGCATGGTGTTCGCCAGCAGCAACTACCTTCCCTACGAGCTATATACCAACGTCGGCCTCACAACGCCGTGGTCCACCGCCACCAGCAATTCAACCTGCACCACGTCAACCGATTGCTATACCGGCACTGGCAACGGATCCGCACAATCGATCCCGGTGTACGGCCAGATTCCCACGATCGCCACGGCACCACCACCCGGCGCATACAGCGACACCGTCAATATCACCATCTACTTCTGAATCTACTTCCAGCCGGGGCCTGCACACGGCGAAGCCGCACAACCGCACAATTCCAGGGAGCGATCCGGAACCTCCGCGCGGCAGTCAAAATCCTGTTCGGCGAAGCGGCATGCAATATGCAACGATGAAGGAAAAACTCCGTCATGAAGAACGCTGCCTTGATTGCACTCCTGGCGGCCGCGACGCCGGGTGCCACAATCGCAACGGCATCCGCCGCCCTGCTCCAGGTCGAGCCTGTATTGCTCGAGATGGATGCACCAACCGCCGCGGGCACGCTGACGCTGCGCAATGATGAGGACGTTGACGTCGCGGTGCAAACCAGGGTGTTCCGCTGGTCGCAGGTCAATGGCAAAGAAAGCCTCGAACCGGCCACCGGCGTCGCCGCGTCACCGCCCATCGTCACGCTCGCGCCCGGCGCCGACTACACCGTCCGGGTGGTTCGCACGTCCAAGCGGCCGGTGCGCGGTGAGGAAAGTTATCGCGTGCTGGTCGATCAGTTGCCCAACCCGCGACGGCTGTCTCAGAGCATGGTCAACATCCTGATCCGCCAGTCGATCCCGGTGTTCTTCCGCGCCCGCGAAACCACCAGGCCGAACGTGGCCTGGTCGGCCCGTATCGACCATGGCCGGCTGCTGATCGACGGCAACAATGGCGGCGACGAGCGATTGCGAGTCGCTTCCCTGAAGCTGCGCGATGCGGCCGGAACCACGGTGTCGTTCGGCGACGGCCTCGCCGGCTACGTGCTGGGCCGGTCATCGATGACCTTCACCATTCCGAACCCGCCGCGCGGCTTCGGTCAGGGAGGCACCGTATCCATAGCCGCCGAGAGCAATAGCGGGCCGGTCCATGCAACGGCTCCGTTGCAGATTCTGCCCTAGGGCGCTGCTGGTCATCGGTTTGGCGGCTGCGCTGCCCCTGTTCAAAGGACCTCAACCCACGCAGGCAACCGAGCAATCGAGCGACCTTCAGCTTGATGTCGTCATCAACGGCGCGTCGATCTACATGATCGGCAGTTTCGTGCAGCTTCCCGGCGGCATGATAGGGGCGACCCGCGAGGAACTCGAATCGCTCGGGCTGCGCGCCGCTGCGGCGCAGACCAACGCCGACATGGTGATGCTGAACCAGATCCCGACCCTGAAATACGCCTATGAGGAGCGCACCCAGCGGATCCGCATCACGGTCAGCGATGCCTATCGGCTGCCGCGCGTGTTCGATCTCAGCAATGGCAGTGCCAACGCAGTGCACCCGCAGACCGGCTGGGGCATGGCGTTGAACTACGACCTGTTCAGTAGCTTTAACACCATGCCAGGCTCCCAGCCTTTCGCCTACAACGGCACCTCGCTCACGCTCGACGCGAGAGCCTTCTCGCCCTATGGCGCATTCTCACAGTCCGCCATTGTCAGTATCGACGACGATCGCGAGGGCCGGTTGATCCGGCTGGACAGCTTCTATCGTTATTCCGATCCCGACCGGATGGTCTCCTGGATCGCGGGCGACACCGTCAACGGCGGGTTGGCCTGGACCCGGCCGATCCGGATCGGCGGCTTGCAGGTGCAGCGGGATTTCTCGCTGCGGCCGGATCTCGTCACCATGCCGCTGGCCAATCTGGGCGGCACCGCGCTGGTGCCCTCGACGGTGGACCTCTACATCAACAACACCAGGATTTTCGCGCAGGACGTCGGCACCGGCCCGTTCAGCCTGACCAACATCCCGCTGGTCACCGGCGCCGGCAATGCGCAGATGGTGATCCGCGATTCGTCCGGCCACGAAACGGCAACCAACGTGCCGTTCTACGGCTCGGCCAACCTGCTGGCGCCCGGGCTCAGCAGTTGGTCGGTGGAAGCCGGATTGCCACGCATCTCCTATGGATCGACCGCCGACACTTACGTCGCGCAGCCGGTTGCCTCCGCGACATGGCGGCAAGGCATCCTGGACTGGTTCACCGCGGAGGCCCACGCCGAAGCCGGCAGCGGCGTCGCCAACGGCGGATTGGGCGCCGCCGCCCGCACCGGCATCTTTGGCGTCGCCACTGCCGCGGTGGCCGGCAGCCGGTTCGCCACGGTGCCGGGCGGCGGCACTGGCCCTTGGAGCAACGGTACCGGCATGCAGACCGCTGCTTCCTACGAAACCGAACTGCTGGGCATCGTCGTCAATGTCAGTTCGCAACGGACGTTCGGCGACTATGAGGATCTCGCCTCGGCGACTGCGCGCCAGCAGGCCATCACCTTCGCCCAGACGCCCAACCCGACAAGCAGTGGCATCTTCCTGCCGGCCATCGCCGCAACCGAACCGACCATGTATGGCAACACCCACGCGCCGCGCGCGCTCGACCGCATCACGGTCGGCGGCGCCTTGCCATTCGACCTGGCATCGAACTGGAGCGTGAGCTTCGTCCACCAGGTCGATGGGTCCTATAATGTCTCCAAGCTCGCATCCCTGTCCTATACGCGGGCGTTGCCGTTCAATGCCTCGATCTTCCTGACGGCATTCAAGGACTACGGCACCACCTCCAGTGTGGGTGCGTTGCTGGGGTTGAGCATTCCGCTCGGGCAGACCGCTTCCGTCTCTGCCACAGCCTCCAGCGGACAGGGTGGCGCTGTCGGCACGATCGGAGCGGCACAACCGCTCGGTTACGAGTATGGCAGCGTCGGGTGGCAGCTACAGGATTCCGAAGGCGCGCTGCCGTACCGCCAGGGCGCGCTGTCGTATCGTTCTTCTATCGCGACGGTACAGGCTGGCGCAACCCGGGGCAACTCGAACAGCGGGACGACGCTGGATGTCGCGGGCGCCATCGCGACCATGGGCGGCGACGTGTTTCTGTCCAACCGGATCGACGACGCATTCGCCGTGGTGGATGCCGGCGCGCCGGGCGTCGCGGTGTCATACGAAAACCGGCCGGCGGGCACCAGCGATTCGCAAGGCAAGGTGCTGGTGCCGACATTGCGGTCTTACCAAAAGAACAAGATTTCCATCGATCCGACCAACCTTCCGGTGGATGCCGAGATCGAATCGACAGAGGCGATGGTGACGCCCGCGGCGCTGGGCGGCACCCTGGTTCCGTTCAAGGTGCACAGCGACATCAGCGCCGCGCTGGTGGTGTTCGTGCGTGCCGACGGCAGCCTCGTGGCGGCCGGATCGACTGCGCGAGTCGATGGCGGCGCCGAGTCGATCGTCGGCTATGATGGGGAGGCATTCATCAAGCACCTGGCCGCGTCGAACCGGGTGACCATCGATTTCGGCGACGGCATCTGCCACGCCACATTCGCCTTCACGCCATCGCCCGGCGATCAAGTGCGGATCGGTCCGGTAACGTGCCGGTGAGGAAGCGTCCTGTCATTGCGAGGCGCGCAGCGCCCAACAAGAAACAGTCTCCCCCTCCCCTTGTGGGCTTGGGCCGCGAAGCGGACCAAGCCCACAAGGGAAAGTATCATGCCCCGGGCATCGCCGCATCGACAGCGTGCCGGCCGCGCGAGGCGGACGCAGCGCATAGCCCAGCACGAACAACGGGAAGCCGGTATGCCAGAACGCGTAGATCCATGCTGTGGTCTGCGGCCCCGCGTGCAGCAGCCCGGTTTCGGCGAATACGCCGGGGAACGACAGGGCATGCGGTACGATCATCAGCGCATCGAACAGGTAGCCGGCCGCCAGCAGCAGCAGCGCGCGAACGCAGCCGCATGAACTGGCTGAACAGCAGCACCGCGGTAAACGTGTCGCTGATCCACAGCGCGCCTTCGTAGCCGGGAATGAAGGCCGGCACGCGCAGCAGGGGCACCCGTACGAACGGCAACCCGGCCATGAAAGCCGGCAGCGACACGGCCACCACCACCCCGGCGAGGCGCTTTTCGCCGGGACGCGCGGGTTCGGTTGACAGAAACATCCGGCGCGGTTCGGTCTGGGGCTCGGCCGGCAGCATCGCTTCCTCCGAGCAGCGGCGGGGGAAGGATCAAAGGGAGGCCGCAAGCTCCTGCGAACCGCGAGGCGAAGTCAAACTTCAAATTGTTGCGAAATCAGCGAACCGCAAGAGGAGAGCTTTGGCTACGTCCTGTCATTACGAGTGGTGTGAAAACGGCAAACGATCCCCTGCCTCGCGAGCCGAGATGCGCTCATCAGGCAGAGGATTGCTTCGGCGCTTCGCTTCTCGCAATGACAGGTGGCGGCAACGACAGGTGGCGGCAACGACAGGTGGAGCGCCGCTCGCGCTCCACCGATCAGCACCGCACGCGGTCCACCAATTGTGGTATTAGACTCCCGCGGTCGCAGCCACTTCGGAGGCGAAGTCCGGGCCCTGCGGCTTGTCGATGCCTTCACCCAACTGAAACCGCTCGAAGCCGGCCAGCTTGACCCCGGCCTTTTGCAGCACCGCCTTCACCCGGCTTTCGCCGTCATGCACCCAGACTTGCTCGACGAGCACGACTTCCTCGTAGAACTTGCGGATGCGACCCTCGACCATCTTCTCGATGATGTTCTCCGGCCGGCCGGACTGTTTCGCCTGTTCGATCAGGATCGCCTTCTCGCGCTCCAGCGCCGCCGGATCGACGCCGTCGGTATCCAGCGCCATCGGCCGGGCCGCGGCGATGTGCATGCCCATCTGGCGGCCCAGCGTGGTCAGCACCTCCAACTCGCCCGCACCCTGGATCGCAACCAGCACACCGATCTTGCCCAATCCCGGCCGCAGCGCCGAGTGCACATAGGTCGCCACCACCCCGTCCGTCACGCTCAGCCGCTTGGCGCGGCGCAGCGTGATGTTCTCGCCGATCGTCGCGACGAGCCGGGTCATGTGCTCGGCGACGGTGATCGCGCTGTCGGGGTATTGCGCCGCCTTGATCGCCTCGATGTCGTCGCCGACCGTCAGCGCCAGGTTGGCGACCGCCTCGACGAAGGCCTGGAAGCTTTCGTTGCGGGCGACGAAGTCGGTCTCGGCATTGACCTCGACCATCGCGGCGACCTGCGGGGCGGAGGCGACGCCGATCAACCCCTCGGCGGCGACCCGGCCCGAGCGCTTCGCCGCGGCGGCCAAGCCCTTCTTGCGCAGCCAATCCACCGCCGCTTCCACGTCGCCGCTGCTCTCGGTCAGCGCCTTCTTGCAGTCCATCATG
>Ga0182013_10006781_pt1 | contig 12826 bp, 15 predicted proteins | sample 612S2MmetaG_FD_120487 | JGI IMG/M metagenome (GOLD analysis project Ga0182013, IMG submission 120487) | Permafrost microbial communities from Stordalen Mire, Sweden - 612S2M metaG | ecosystem: Environmental > Terrestrial > Soil > Wetlands > Permafrost | place: Sweden: Stordalen | collected... | reverse complement strand
GGCCCTTGCCCCGGCGAACGCCAGGGTCCGCCGCCTTGATTGTTCCAGGACATGCGACCTCGTCTAGGCGCGGTCATTTTGCGCCGTTCGGGCGCCTATATAGGCGTTGGCGACGGCGCCGGCAACGCGGCGCCCTTTTTCGCGCCTGCGGGCGAAGGCGAAACCGATCGGCGCGTCGGCGCTGCGTCGACAGCGTTCGGGGGGCAGCGCGGCGCGTCAGCGCCTTGTTTGGCCGCCGCGATCTCCGGCGCGCCGCGTCTTGCGCCACAGGGCGGACGGGCGGCTCACACCCCGCCCGGCGGCGGCGGCGCCTCGGCCTTTGGCGGCCCGCCTTCGCGCGGCGTCAGCGGGATGATGCGCAGAGTGGCGATACGGTTCTTCTGCCGGCGCAGCACTTCGAAACGCAGGCCGTGGAAGCTGAAGGTCTGCTTCGGCTCGGGAATCGCCCGCGCCTCGTGGATCACCAGCCCGGCGACCGTCGCCGCTTCGTCGTCGGGCAGGTTCCACTCCATTGCGCGATTGAGGTCGCGGATCGTCACCGAACCGTCGACGATCAGCGAGCCGTCGGCCTGCTGGCGCACGCCCTGCGCCAGGACGTCGTGCTCGTCTTTGATGTCGCCGACGATCTCCTCGATGATGTCCTCGAGCGTCAGCAGCCCGAGCACCACCCCGTATTCGTCGACCACCAGCGCCGAATGGATCTTGCGGCCGAGGAACGCCTTCAACTGGTCGCTGAGCGTCGTCGCCTCCGGCACGAACCATGGCTCGAGCGCGATCTTGGCCGCGTCGATCCGGCTCGCGGCGCCGCCGGCGGCGGCATAGGCGCGGAACAGGTCCTTGGCGTGCAGCACGCCGATGATGTTGTCGGGCTCGCCGCGCCACAGCGGCAGGCGGGTGTAGGGCGAGGCGAGGGCCTCGCGCACGAGTTCGTCGGGCGGCAGATCGGCGTCGAGGGTGCGCATATTGGTGCGGTGGACCATGACGTCGGCGACGGTCACCTCGGAGAGTTCGAGCAGGCCGCCGAACATGTCGCGCTCGTCACGCGCGACGCCGCCTTCGCTGTGGAGGATGTCGACCGCGCCGCGCAGCTCGTCGTAGACGGAGACGCTCGATCGGATCGTCAGGTTGACGCCGAACAGGCGCAGCATGACGCGCACGAGCGCTTCGACCGCGCTGACGATCGGACCGAACACGGTGACGAAGAACGAAACCGCCGGGGCGATCAGCAGCGAGACCCGGTCTGGATAGGCGATGGCGATCGTTTTCGGCAGCACTTCGCCGAAGACGACGATCAGGGCTGTCATGATCCCGGTGGCGTAGACGACTCCGCGCTCGCCGAGCGTCGACACCAACTGGTTGGTGGCGAGCGCCGAGGCGCCGATGGTGACGAGCTGACCGCCGAGCAGCATCGCGCTGATGAGTCGGCTGCGGGTCGCGACCAGCCGCGCGACCAGCGCGGCGCGCGCGTCGCCAGCGGTCTCCAGCGCGCGCAATCGGGCGCGCGAAGCTGCGGTGAGCGCGGTCTCGGCGCCGGCGAAGAAGGCGGCGGCGATCAGCGCGAAGAAGATAAAGATGACAGCGAGCCAAGAGGGCATGACCGTCTTTTACCACAGCCGCGGCGCCAGACGTTAGACGCGGGCGGGAGCGGTCGAAACCGGGGCCGACGTGCGGTCGTCGACGAGCGCGCGGCGGACGTCGTCGGCCGATTCCTGCAACAGCTTGGCCATCGCCGCGCGGGCCGTCTCGGGGCGCTTGGCGGCGATCGCCGCCATGACGTCGCGATGCTGATGCAGGCGGTCGTCCTTGATCGCCAGGCTGCGCCAGCCCATCTTGAACGTTCCGACGAGCGCCATCTCGATCAGGCTGCCGAGCGCGCCGAGCAGGCGGTTGCCGCTCGCCTGGAGGATTTCCTTGTGGAAGCGGACGTCGGCGGCGATCAGCTCGGAGTCGCCCGACTTGTGCGCCTCCATGTCGGCGTAGGCGGCCTCGATGCGCCCGAGCGCCGCCGCGTCGCGGCTCTCGGCTGCGAGTCCGGCCGCCTGCGGCTCGAAAATGCGCCTGAGCTGGAAGACGTCGTTGACGAACGCCTCGGTGGGCGCCGCCTGCATGTGCCAGGCGAGGAAGTCGGCGTCGAGCATGTGCCAGTCGGCCTTCGGCCTGACCAGCGTGCCGACCTTCTGGCGCGAAACGATCAAGCCCTTCGCTTCGAGCGCGCGGAAAGCCTCGCGCAGCGTCGGCCGCGACACCCCGAAACGCACCAGCAGACTGGCTTCGTTCGGCAGGCGCGAACCAGGCGGATGGACGCCGGCGATGATCTCGCACCCGAGCGCCGCGGCGAGGGAATCGTTAACGTTTCGTTTCGGCGCGACCCCGCTTTCGCCCGTTTCGTCGCGCTCGCCGCTAGCCGCCCATCTCGCGGTTCGCCGTCGCTTGGGTCCCGTCGCATCGGCCACGGATCATCCCCCCGCCAGTCGCCGGCTGCCCTTCCAAACCGCTCACCCGCCCGCCAGGATCAGCGACAGGCGAAAACGCGGCAGACGCCGACGACAGATCGCTGGAATCCATGTAGAACGCGCGATTGCGCTGCGCAATAGGCCGAGGCCGATCGTCCCGCGCGGATTGGCGCGTCCGGCGCCGAGGCCGGAGCGCGCGCAAACGGAGGAAATCGGGGCGCCGAGTCGCGGCGGTTCGGTCGTCGGGCGCGGATCCTCGCCCTGTCCATTCGCAAACGCCGCCGCGGCCGCCGAGGTGAGACTTGAACGCGCTGCTCTTCACGGTCGTCGTCTTCGTCTGGGGCCTGACTTGGTACGCCATGCGGCTCGAACTCGGCGCGGTTCCGCCCGAAACTTCGATCTTCTGGCGCTTTCTCGTCGCTTCGGCGATCCTGTGGATCGGCTTGGCCGCCACCGGTCGGCTGAAGCGGGTCGCGCTCAGGGCCCATCTGTGGTTCGCGGCGCTCGGCTTCGTGCTGTTCTTCGCCAATTTCCTGTTTTTCTACAACGCCGAGCGCTTCGTCGCGAGCGGCGTCGTGTCGGTCATGTTCGCCATGGCTGCGGCGTTTAATGTCTTCAACCAGTGGCTGTTCAACCGCGTGCGGCCGAGCGCGCGCACGATCGCCGGCGCGTTGATCGGCGTCGCCGGCGTCGCCTGCCTGTTCGCCGACCAGCTCGGCGCGACCGTCGGCGGCGGCTCGGCGCTCGGCCTCGTCCTGGCCGTCGGCGGGACCTATTGCTTCTCGCTCGGCAATCTCGCCTCGCGGCCCGCCGCCGCGGCGGCGGGCGACCTGGCCAACGCGGTCGCCCGCGCGATGACCTGGGGAACGGCGATGCTCGCCGTCGTCGTCGCCGCGCGCGGCCTCAGCTTCGCGCCGTCGACCGAGCCGGTCTATCTCGGCGCGCTGCTCTATCTGGCGGCGATCGGTTCGGTGCTCGGCTTCCTCGCCTATCTCGCGCTCGTCGCCCGAATCGGCCCCGAGCGCGCCGCCTACACGACCGTGATGTCGCCGGCGATCGCGCTCGGCTTCTCCTGGCTGCTCGAAAACTACCAGTGGAGCCGCTGGGCGCTGATCGGAGCGCCTTTGATCCTGATCGGCGACGTCGTCATCTTCCTCCCCAAGTTCGGCCGCGTTATGGTCCGCGGCCGGCGTTCGTCGCTTCGGACGTCGGCCGCCCCCGGAGAGTGAAGATGAACGCGCCGCTGAGGCCCTTCGACGATATTCGCGCGCTGGTCAGGGCGATGCCGGAACCCGACGCTGCCGCGTTCGACGCGGCGTGCGCGCGCCAGGTGGAGTTGACCAAGCCCGCCGGATCGCTCGGCCGGCTCGAAGACATCGCCAAGTGGCTCGCCGGCTGGCAGGGCGGGGCGCCGCACGTCGACGCGCCGCTGGTGGCGGTGTTCGCCGGCAATCACGGCGTCGTCGCCCAGGGCGTCTCGGCCTATCCCGCCTCGGTCACCCAGGCGATGGTGGCCAATTTCGCCGCCGGCGGCGCGGCGATCAACCAGATCTGCAAGACCTTCGATATTTCGCTGCGGGTGTTCGAACTCGCGCTCGAACGGCCGACCGGCGACATCACGCGCGAGCCGGCGCTCGACGAAAAGGCCTGCGCGGCGACGATGGCGTTCGGCATGGAGGCGCTCGCCGCCCAACCCGATCTGCTCTGCCTCGGGGAAATGGGCATCGGCAACACCACCGCCGCCGCCGCAATCTATTGCGGGCTATACGGCGGCGCGGCGGAGGATTGGGTCGGCCGCGGCGCCGGCGTCGACGACGCCGGACTGCGGCGAAAGGCGGAAGCGGTGCGCGCGGCGATTGCGCTTCATCGCGAGCATCTCGGCGATCCGCTCGAGGTCTTGCGCCGCCTCGGCGGGCGCGAGATCGCGGCGATCGCCGGCGCGATTCTCGCCGCGCGCATCCAGCGCGTGCCGGTGCTGCTGGACGGTTTCGTCGTCTGCGCCGCGGCGGCCGTCCTCCAAGCGCTCGACGATCGCGCGCTCGATCATTGCCTCGCCGCGCACGTCTCGGCGGAAGGCGCCCACGCCGAAGTCCTGCGCCGGCTCGGCAAACGGCCGCTCATCGATCTCGGCATGCGGCTCGGCGAGGGCTCGGGCGCGGCGCTGGCGGTCGCGATCGTCAAGGCGGCGGTCGCCTGCCACAACGGCATGGCGACCTTCGCCGAGGCGGGCGTCGCCGGCAAAGAGGCGTGAGCCCGGCGCTCAGTCGAGCCGCCTGTCCTTGCTCAGGCGTTCGCTGGCGCGCCGCTCTCCTGCGACGAAATGCCACGCCAGAGCGACGACGATCAGCGCGCCGTCGGTGATCGCCAGCTTGGTGAAAACGTCGGTCGACCAGACCTGCAGCCAAAGCTGCGCCGGTCCGCCGGCGACGCCGAGGATGAACAGGCCGAAGGCGAGGATCGCCGCGAGGCTCATCGCGCCGGCTCCGCAACCACCGCCGCCCCGTAGCAGATGACCTCGGTGACGCCGCTGAGGATCTCGTTGGCGTCGTCGCGCATGGCGACGATCGCATTGGCGCCGTTGGCCTCGGCGTGGGCGCACATCATGCGGTAGGACTCGGTGCGAGTCTGCTCGCAGAGGTTGGTGTAGACCGAGTTGGCGCCGCCGAACAAAGTCTGCAGTCCGCCGGCGAAATTGCCGACCAGCGAGCGCGAGCGCACGACGATGCCGCGCGCCACCCCGACGTTGCGGACGATGCGCCAGCCGGGCAGCTCGAGCGCGGTCGTCACCATTTCGGCGTCCATCGGCGTCCCCCCCGGTTTGCGTCGCCCGAGGCTACATCCCGCCGAGATGGTCGGCGACGGCGAAAATGTCCTTGTCGCCGCGGCCGGAGATGTTGACCACCATCAGGTGATCGCTGGGCTTCTTCGGCGCGAGTTCCGTCACCTTGGCGAGCGCGTGGGCCGGCTCGAGCGCCGGGATGATTCCTTCGAGCTGCGAGCAGAGCTGGAACGCGACCAGCGTCTCCTTGTCGGTCGCGGAAAGATAGGTGACGCGGCCGCTTTCCTTCAGCCACGCATGCTCGGGGCCGATGCCAGGATAGTCGAGGCCGGCCGAGATCGAGTGGCCCTCATTGATCTGGCCGTCCTCGTTCATCAGTAGATAGGTGCGGTTGCCGTGCAGCACGCCGGGCCTGCCGCCGGCGAGCGATGCGGCATGACCGTCGGGCACGTCGAGGCCGTGGCCCGCCGCCTCGACCCCGTACATTTCGACGCTCTCGTCGTCGAGGAACGGATGAAAGAGGCCGATGGCGTTGGAGCCGCCGCCGATGCATGCGACCAGGCTGTCGGGCAGTCGGCCTTCCATCTCCTGCATCTGGACGCGCGTCTCGTCACCGATCACGCTTTGGAAGTCGCGCACCATCGCCGGATAGGGATGCGGGCCGGCGCAAGTGCCGATGCAATAGAAGGTGTCGGCGACGTTGGTCACCCAGTCGCGCAGCGCCTCGTTCATCGCGTCCTTGAGCGTGCGCGCGCCCGACTGCACCGGGCGCACTTCCGCGCCGAGCAGCTTCATGCGGAAGACGTTGGGCTTCTGCCGTTCGATGTCGACCGCGCCCATGTAGACGACGCATTTCAGTCCGAAGCGCGCGCAGGCGGTGGCGGTGGCGACGCCGTGCTGGCCGGCGCCGGTCTCGGCGATGATGCGCGTCTTGCCCATCCGCCGCGCCAGCAGGATCTGGCCGAGCACGTTGTTGATCTTGTGCGCGCCGGTGTGATTGAGCTCTTCGCGCTTGAAATAGATCTTCGCGCCGCCGAGATGGGCGGTCAGCCGCTCGGCGAAATAGAGCGGGCTCGGCCGACCGACATAATGCTTGAGCAGGCCGTCGAGCTCGCGATGGAATTCCGGATCGGCCTTGGCCTTGCCGTAGGCCTCCTCCAGCGCCAGCACCAGCGGCATCAGCGTCTCGGCGACGAACCGGCCGCCGAAGATGCCGAAATGGCCGCGCTCGTCAGGGCCGTTGCGGAACGAATTGGGCTTGTCAATCTTGGTCACGCAGGGCTCCTTGCCTCGTATCGCTGCGCGAAGGCGGCGCGCGCGGCGGCGGCGAAGGCCGCAATCTTCTTTTCGTCCTTGACGCCCGGCGCGCGTTCGACGCCCGACGAGACGTCGACGCCGAGCGCGCCCGAAAGCGCGATCGCCGCGCCGACGTTGTCCGCGTCGAGCCCGCCCGACAGCAGCCACGGAACCTTGGGGGCGAAGCCGCGCGCCAGGCGCCAGTCGAACGGCCGGCCGTTGCCGCCTGGCAGCACGGCGTCTTTCGGCGGTTTGGCGTCGATCAGCAGTCCATCAGCGACGCCCTCGTAGTCGCGCGCGCGGTCGAAGTCCGTCGCCTCGGAGACGCCGATCGCCTTCATCGCCGGCAGGCCGAACGCCTGCTTGATCGCCGCCACCCGCTGCGGCGTCTCGCGGCCATGCAATTGCAGCATGTCGGGGCCGACGACGCGGGCGATCGCCGCCAGCAGAGCGTCGTCGGCGTCGACGGTCAGCGCGACGATGCGGGCGCGGTCGCGCGCCTGGGCGGCGAGCTCGCGAGCATGGTCGAGGCCGACGAAGCGCGGGCTCCTGGCGAAGAACACCAGCCCGACCATGTCGGCGCCGGCGTCGAGCGCCGCCTCGAGCGTCGCCGCGGTGGCCAGACCGCAGATTTTGACCGTCGGAACCATGCGCCTGTTTCCGACAAGACGCCGGCCGAGTCAAAGATTCCGGCGCGGGCGCCGCGCGGCCGGACCTAGCCGCCGGCCGGCAGGCCAACGCGCTCGCTCACCTTGGCGGTCATCGCCTCGATCCGCTCGGCCAGCGCTCTGACCTTGTCGGTCAGTTCGGTGTTCTGGCGCAACAGCGCTTCGACGCTCTGCGTCAGCACGGTGTTCTGGCCGAGCATGTCGACCAGCAGCGCGGTTTGCTTCTCCATCTGCTGCTGGCGCTCTTCGGAGATGCGGTGCAGCTCCTCGCGGTGCTCGGCGTCGGCGATCGAATGCGCCTTGTCGCGATCGGACTGGCGCGTTGCGGCGAGCAGGATCAGCGGCGCCGCATAGGCCGCCTGCAGCGAAAAGGCGAGGTTGAGCAGGATGAAGGGATAGACGTCGAACGTCGTCCAGCCCGCCACGTTGATCCAGATCCACACGGCGACGATGAGCGTCTGGGCGATGAGAAAGGTCGGCGTGCCGAAGAAGCGGGCGAAGGCCTCCGCCTTCAGCGCGAACCAGTCGCCGCCAAAAACCGATTCGAGATGGGCGTGCGGCAGATGAAAGCGCCGCGCCCAGTCCTGTCCTGAAGGTCGTCCCTGCGAGCTCATATTCTCTCCGTCGACGGATTGCGCCACGGCGAACGCCGTAAACGGCGACGATACAGCGAATTTTGTGAAAATCGATTGTCGGCCGCGGCGGAACTCAGCGGCCGCCGGCCCGTTTCCACACCAGCATCGCCGCCGCCAGGTCCTCGATCGACGCGCCGATCGACTTGAAGAGGGTGATCTCTTCGGCGGCCGTCCGGCCGGGCGCGCCGCGGGTGAGCGCGGCGAGGTCGCCGGCGATGTCAGCGCGGGTTATCGCGCCGCTCTCGAGGCCGAGCGCGACGTCGCCGCCCTCGCTCATCGCCGCCTCCGTGTCGACGAAGATGCGCGCGCGCTTCAAGGCCGCGTCGTCGGCTTCGCGCATGCGCATCGAAAAGGCGCCCACCAGGTCGAGGTGCTGGCCGGATTTCAGCCAGGCGCCGAGCGCCAGCGGCGCCTCGGACAGCGTGGCGCAGGAGATGATGTCGGCGTCGCGCACGCCGTCTTCGAGCCGCTTGACCACATGCGCATTGAGGCCCTCGTCGCCGAGCGCGGCGGCGAGCCGGTGCGCGCCTTCCGGACGGTGGTTCCACACGGCGATCGTCCTGATCGGCCGCTGGCTCATATGGGCGCGGACGAGGAACGGCGCGAGCTGGCCGGCGCCGACGATCAAGAGCCGCCGCGCATCGGCGCGCGCGAGATAGCGCGCCGCCAAAGCCGAGGCGGCGGCGGTGCGCCAGACCGTCAGCCGCGTTCCGTCGAGGGTGGCGATCGGCGCGCCGGTGACGCCCGACTGCAGCACATAGACGCCCTGCACCGCGGGCAGTCCGCGCGCCCCGTTGCCGGGAAAGACGTTGACGATCTTGGCGCCGAGGAAGTCCTCGCTCGATCCGAAGGTCGTCCAGGCCGGCATCAGCAGCGTCGTCGCCGCCGCCTCGCCCGGCCGCTCGATCGCATGGTGATGGCGCAGGGGCGCGTGGAAGCCGCCGCGGAACGCTTCGGCGAGCGCGTCGATCAGCGAGGGAAAATCCAGCGCGGCGTCGATCTCGGCGGCGGCGAAATGGCGCATGCGCCGGTCAGCCCCGGTGTGGGTCGGCGAGCCTGGCGCGGCCCACCTCGGCCTCGGCGCGCAGCCGGTCGGCCTCGGCGCGGCTGCGGCGGGCGGCGCGGCGATGTCGGCCTTGCGCGAGCCACACCGCGACGCCGCCGGCGACGACGCCGAGCATCGCCGCGAGGATCAGCGCGACGAACAGCGGCAGGTCGATTGCGAAGGCGGGAACGTCGCCCGAAGGGAACGGGTCGAAAGAGACCGTTACGAAATGGTGGTTGGCGACGGCGAAGGCGAGCAGCGCGATCGCGACCGGAACGACGACGACGATCTTGAGAAAGCGAACCATGGAACGATCCGGCGGCGGCGGCGATCCGCATCGGCCGCGACAATGCCGCCAAAGCGGCGGCGGCGCAAACCTGCGCAGCAGAGACTCAGGCGATCGGCTCGACGTTCAGCCGCTCGCGCATCTCTTTGCCGGTCTTGAAGAACGGCACCAGCTTCTCGGTCACCGGCACCTTGTCGCCGGTGCGCGGGTTGCGGCCGGTGCGGGCCAGGCGCTGCTTGGTCGAGAAGGCGCCGAAGCCGCGCAATTCGACGCGCTCGCCCCGCGCGAGCGCGTCGGCGATCTCGCCGAGAATGGCGTCGACGATGTTCTCGATGTCGCGTTGGTAGAGATGCGGATTATGTGCGGCCATGCGCTGCACGAGTTCGGACTTGATCAACGGACGCCCCCTCCGGAACAGTTAGAGATCCCGCCGCACATCCCTAAGTCCCGCCAGACAGTTGCCAAATCGAGACCAGTCCGTCAACCGGCGGCTGGTCCGTGTAACGCAGGGCCTCGGCGAGCGACGGCAGGCCGGCGAGGTCGGCGGCGGCGGCGCCGAGGCTGGACAGCTTGAAACCGGCCCAGCCGGCGTCGGGCCGGTAATCGCGCACCGGCAGGTTCTTCGTAACGCCGCGGTCCTTCTCCAGCCAGGCGATCGCCTCGCCCTCGCCGCCCATCGCGTCGACGAGTTTCAGCGTCAGGCCCTGGCGGCCGGTGAAGACGCGGCCGTCGTCGACCTTGGCGAGTTCGTCGTCGCTGAGGCCGCGTCGGTCCTTGACCAGCGCCTTGAACCAGTCGAACGAGTCGGCGATCAGCGACGCCATCGCCGCGCGCGCTTCCTCGCTGGTCGGCTCGAAGCCGTTCGGCGCCGCCTTCAACGGCGAAGACTTGATCGACTCGAGCTTGATCCCGACCTTGTCCATCAGGCCCGACACGTTGGGATATTCGACCAGCACGCCGATCGAGCCGACGATCGAATTGCCGCGGACGAAAATGCGGTCGGTTGCGAGCGCGGCGATATAGGCGCCCGAGGCGGCCATGCCGCCCACGACCGCCGCCACCGGCTTCTTGGCCGCCAATCGGCGCAATTCGTCGTAAACCTCCTCCGAGCCCTCGGTGGTGCCGCCGGGACTGTCGATGCGCACCAGGGCTGCGGCGACGTCGGGCGAATCGCGCGCCTCGCGGATCAGCTTCAACGTCTGGTCGTTGCCGGCGATGAAGCCGGACAGCGTGAGCCGGGCGATGTGCTTTCCGCCGAAGCCCATCGACGCAGAAAAGCGCACGCCGAGCGCGACGATCGCCAGCGCCGCGACGACGAATGCGACGATGCGCCAGAATCCGACCTGGCGGCGAAGACGCCGACGATCGACGAGATAGTCGGCGGCGGATGTGGACACGCAACCTCTCCGCAGCGGCCGGCGCTTCGCTACGCGCGCCAGAGGGCGCGGGCGATCGCCTGGACGAGGCGGCAAGTTAGTCGCCGCGCCATCCCGGCGCAAGTGCTTGAAAAGCGCGCGTCATTGCGCGCGCTTTCGCCGGCTGCGGATCTGGACGCGCCTTCAGCCGCGCCGTCAAGCGGCAGAGGCTGGCTCGGCGCTCGCTTCCGGCTGCGTTTCGGCCGACGGTTCGACCGTCGGTTCGGCCGACGCTTCGGCGGCGGGCGGTTCAGCGGCGGCTTCGGCCGGCGCGGCTTCGGGCGCGGCCTCCGACGGCGCGACCTCTGGCGCGGCTTCCGGCGCGGCTTCCGCCGCCGGCGCTCCCGAGAACGGCGCGATCACGCCTTCGAAAAAGGCGACGAACTTCTCGCGCATCTCGCCGATCTGGTGATGACGGCCGGCGTCGTAAGCTTCGCGCAAAGAGGCGGCGACTGCGCTCTGTGCGTTGGCGATGATGTCCTCGATGTTTGGCATTGCGGCTCCCCTTGTTGAATCGTCGTTGACGTTCGCGCCGCGAATCCGACATCGACGCGCCGCCGCGAGCGACGACGCGCGAAGAGTGAATTCGACGCCCGAGGACGTGGCCTTCCCGCGTTGGGCGAAGAGCGATTGCGGCGAAACCTGCCGCCGCGCGCATTCAAGGCAATATCGAATCGCCGCGACGACACGCAGACGATAACATTGTCGTCTCTCTCGTGAAGCTGATGCAGTGACAAAACGCGTGTGATCGTAACGCCGTGACGCGCCGACGCTGACGAATACGTAAGGAGATGCGGCGTTGCGTCGCGTCGCGAAGCTTAGGCGAGACGACGCGCGGCGTATTGGCCGGTCTTGCGGAAGCGATAGAGATAGGACGGCGCGATCGCCTCGAGCCCCTGCGGACTGATTCCGAGACCCCGCAGGGTGCGCCCTTCGGCGATCGCCGCCTGCGAGACGACGTTGTCGTAGCGCAGCAGCTCGACCTCGTCGCGCGTCGTCGTCAGCGCCTTGGGCGGGAACTTGCCAAACGACAGCGTCGAGGCGACTTCGGTCGACCACGCGATCAGTTTCGCCAGCGCGAACGGCAGCGGGACGAGCGCGCGGCGGCGCTCGGCGATGCGCAGGCACAACACGGCGATCTCCCGCAGCGTCAGCACTTCCGGGCCGCCGAGTTCGTACGCGCGTCCCGCCGCGCTGGCGTCGTCGATCGCGGCGAGCGCCGCCAGCGCGACGTCGCCGGCGAACACCGGCTGCAGCCGGGTCGCGCCGCCGCCGAACAGCGGCAGCGCCGGCAGGGCGCGCGCCAATGCGCCGAAGCGGTTGAGGAAATCGTCTTCCGGCCCGAACACGACCGAGGGGCGCAGGACGATCGTCGCCGGCAGCGCGTCACGCGCGGCGGCCTCGCCATGCCCCTTGCTGGCGATGTAGGGATTGGGCGAGCTCGGGTTGGCGCCGATGCCGGAGACATGGACGAGCGTGGCGATCCCCGCCGCTGCGGTCGCGCGGGCGATCGCGGCCGAGCCTGCCGCATGCACCGCCTCGTAGGTCTGGCGGCCGCGCTGGCGCTTGACGCCGGCGGCGTTGACGACGGCGACCGCGCCTTCGACCGCCGCGGCGACAGAATCCGGGTAACGCAGATTGGCCTGCACCAGCTCGATCTGGCCGACGGCGCCGAGCGGGCGGAGGAAGCCGGCGAGGTCGGGCCGTCTGACCGCCGCCCGTATGCGCCAGCCGTCGCGCGCCAGCGCCCGCACGATATGCCGGCCGACGAAGCCGGAGCCGCCGAACACGGTCGCCAGACGATCGGCGTCAAGGGGAAGGTCAGCCATTCTCGCGTCGCTCCTGCCGGTAGTCGCCCCTGCATAAGCGATGGCGCCGCGGCTGTACAGACGGGGCGGAACCGCCGGTCGAGGCGCGATTCGACCCTCCCGGCCGCCCCGCCTCGCCGCCGCGACGGACGCAGCTCACGGCGGTTTTTTGGAGTGCGACCCGCGCCTGGGCGCGACGGCGTCAGGCTATTCCTTGCGCGCTTCCTCGATGGCCTGTTTGTGCGCGGCGATAACCTGGTCGGCGACGCGGCCGCTCAGTTCGGCGAGGTGGTCGAACTTGGTCTCGAAGGCGCCGACACCGGCGGTCGCCGAACGCAGCTCGACGATCAGGTCGCCGATTTCCGCCTCGGGAATGGTCGCCCGCAAGGCCTCCCAGCCGGGCCACCCCTCGCGCGACTCGAAGCCGAGAATCTGGCCGCG
>Ga0182013_10006779_pt1 | contig 12827 bp, 6 predicted proteins | sample 612S2MmetaG_FD_120487 | JGI IMG/M metagenome (GOLD analysis project Ga0182013, IMG submission 120487) | Permafrost microbial communities from Stordalen Mire, Sweden - 612S2M metaG | ecosystem: Environmental > Terrestrial > Soil > Wetlands > Permafrost | place: Sweden: Stordalen | collected... | reverse complement strand
TTCTTCGCCGTTACCATTGCGCCCGTGGCGAACCTCGTCATCCTGGTGGGCAGCATCATGGCCGAGCGTTTTCTCTACCTGCCCTCCATCGCATTCGCCGGCGTACTGGTCTGGGGCGCGCTCGCCGTGCGACGCCGCGTGCCGGTCAGGTCGATGGCCATCGCGCTTGCCGCCGTCTGCACCGCGTTCGCCGCCCGCACCTGGACCCGCAACGCCGATTGGTTCGACGACCGCACCCTTTGGGCCAGCGCCGCGCAAGTCGCACCCCAGAGCTACAAGGCCCACCAAAATCTCGCCATGCTGGCCCTCGCGCAGCCTCAGCCCGACTATCCCACTGCCACCCGCGAAGTGGAACGCGCCCTGGCAATCCTCGATCCTCTGCCCGACGACCGCAGCATGCCCAATGTCTACGCCACCGCCGGGCAATGCTATCGTGCACGCGGCGATCTTTCCCGAGCCCTCGCCGTACTCCTGCGCGGCCGCAATATCGACCGTGCCTGGAACACCGCATTCCAGGAGCGCAATCGTCTCGATGGCAAGACCGTAGGCGCTGTCGGCACACCGCCTTTGTATCTCGAACTAGGCCGCGTCTATGTCGACCTCGGCCAGCCCGACAAGGCGCTCGAAGTCTTACGTGAGGGCCGGCAGATCGATCCGCAACCGGCGTTCTTCGAAGAAATGTCGCGCGCCTACAGCGGAATGGGCCAGCCTGCCCAGGCCGCTGTCAGCCTGCTGGAAGGCGTGACCGTCTACTCCACTCAAAGCGCTGTAGTCTCCGAACTGACGCGACTCTATCGGCCCACCGGCGCCGACAGCTGCGAGCTCACTCCCAGCCAGGCCGGCGTTACCCTGAATATCAACTGCCCTCAGGTACACACGCTATTGTGCGCTGCTGCCCGCAATATGGTCGACATGTTTACTCAGATGCACGATGCTTCGTCAGCCGGTGCGATCGCTCAGAGCGCGCAGAATTACGGCTGCGGCAGATGATTCGCCTACCGCTGGCCACGGACAGCCGGCCACGGACCGGTAGTAACGGATATCGAGAGCTGATAATATCGTTTTGAGGAAACGTCCACGGAGTCCTCGGCCATCAGTCCAGCACCCGTCGAAGGCGATATTACGCAGCTGTTGCACGAGTGGAGCGACGGGCGCGATAGCGCGTTCCGCGAATTGCTGTCCGCTGCGTATGGCCGGCTACGGTTGATCGCCGGAGCCTGTATGTCCCGTGAGCGGCCCGATCACACTCTGCAACCTACGGCGTTGGTGGCCGAATTGTACCTGCGTCTCGCCGCGGCGAAACTGACCGGCGGCTGGAAAGATCGCGAGCATTTTTATAGTTTTTGCGCCAGGGCGATGCGTTGGATCCTCACGGACCAGGCCAGGGCCCGCTACCGGGAAAGACGTCAGGTCGGACGGACGCTGCCCTATACCGGTGAAGTCCGGTGGCTCGGAGAGAGGGAAAAAGACGTCTTCGATTTAGACCAGGCCTTGTCCCGGCTCGCGGAAATCGATCCCCGCAAGGTAAAAATCATCGAGTTGCGCATCTACCTGGGCTGCACTTCCAACGAAACCGCGGACGTTCTCCACTTGTCCAAGGCGACGGTAGACCGAGATATGAGAATGGCCTGCGCCTGGCTCTGCCGTGAACTCCGGCCCGAAGAGGAGCGTCTCCGGGAGAGCGGCGAACGCTAGATCGGAGATCGCATTGACGCTAGATCGGAGATCGTATTGACGCTAGATCGGAGATCGCATTGACGCTAGATCGGAGATCGCATCTATGGACCCGGAGATCACATCTATGGACCCACTCTGGCCGCGCGTAGAGGAACTCTTCCATGCCGCGCTCGAATGCCCGGAATCCGAAAGGGAAGCCTGGCTGGCTGCCCAGGCCGGCATCGATCCGGCACTGCGCGAAGAGGTACGCTCCCTTCTGGCCGCGGACCAATGGAATGTCGAACTCGCCGCGCACATCGTGGACGTGAGGCGGGAAGCGGCTGCCGGCGATTGGCCGGGAGAGGAGTTGCCGAGGGCCGGGCTGCGCTTCGGTCCTTACCGGACGGAGCGGCTGTTAGGCACCGGCGGCATGGGCGCGGTCTATCTGGCACGGCGCGCCGATAGTCAGTTCGACCAGACCGTGGCACTCAAGGTAGTCGCCCCTCACCTCGCGGGTGAGGAGTTTGTGGGCAGCTTTCGCAATGAGCGGCAGCTGCTGGCCGGCCTGGCTCATCCCAACATCGCCCGCCTGTTAGATGGCGGAGCGGCGGAAGGAGGCCAGCCTTACCTGGTGATGGAATACATCCAGGGCCAGACTTGGACCCAGTACTGCGCCGACCGCAGACTGTCGATAGAAGCGCGCATACGCCTCTTCTTCCAGGTGTGCGCGGCCGTGGAGTTTGCGCACAGGAATCTGATCGTTCACGGCGACCTGAAGCCCGCCAATATCCTGGTGACCGCGGACGGTTGCGTCAAACTGCTCGATTTCGGCACCGCCAAACTGATGCGCGATCCGGGGGGACGCGTGACCTCTTTCGCGTCGCTGACCCCGCGCTATGCGAGTCCGGAACAGCTGCGCGGAGAGCGGGTCAACACGCTCAGCGATGTGTTTTCACTGGGTGTGATCCTCTACGAATCGCTGACCGGCGCGTGGCCGTTCGGCGAGGCGAAGACAACGGCCGAAGCAGTCGAGCGCGTGCTGGAAGGCCGTGAGCCCGACGCGCCCGTGCAGGCGGCGTCGGAGTATGCGGCGGCGGAGCGCTCAGTGACCCACGAGCGTCTGCGGCGCCAGATTCGCGGAGACCTGTCGACCATTCTGATGAAGATGCTCGAAAGCGATCCGGGGCGCCGGTATGGATCCGTGCGCGAGGCGAGAGAGGATCTGGAGCGCTTTTGCGAGGGGCACCCGGTGCAGGCGCGGCCGCACACCGCCTGGTACGCCGCTCGCCGGTTTGCGGCGCGCCATCTGCTGGCGGTATCGGCGACTGGTCTGTCGGTGGTGGCGCTGGCTGGTCTGACCGGTTTTTCCATTCGCCAATCCTCGCAGGCACACGCCCAGGCGGTACGCGCCCAGCGGATCAGCCAATTCGCCAAAGACACCTTCCTTTCCGCCAGTTCCTACTGGAACAGCCCGCTGCGGGGCCAGCACGGCGCGATCGAATTCGGCGATATTCTCGATAACGCTTCCGCCCGGCTGAGTTCCGATTTGGGCGACGATCCGGCGGGGGAAGCCGATTTGCGCGAGACTATCGGGAATACCTACGGCATGCTTGGGCAACCGGCGAAAGGAGAGGCGCAACTGCTGCTGGGGCTCCAGGTACTTCCTCGGATTCGCGGGGGCGCGCCCGAAATCGCGGGCAGACTCTATCTGAGTCTCTGCAACGTTCGCAACTACGGGGGCCGTTACGCGGAAGCCCTGGCGGCATGCCGCGAGGCCGTCGCGACCTTTCGCGCCGGCAATCGCGCCACCCTGGGAAGCGCACTGCACGACACTGCCTACATGGCCGTCAACGCCGGAGAACCTTTGACCGAGGCCGAACAGATATACCGCGAGTCCTTGCTCTACCCACGTCCGAACCAGCCTGAATATACGGCGATTGTGAATAGCCGGATCGGCATGCTGCGCCTGCGCCAGGGCGATCTGACTGGCGGCGAGCGTATTCTGCTGGACTGCGAGCGGGTGCTGCGCGCCAAGGGCGAACCGATGATCGAGATTGTCCCGGTGCTTTATGCGCGGGCGTTTGCAGCCGAGGTGCGCGGCCGCTATCCGGAAGCCGTGAGTATGTTGACGGAAGCGCTGGACCTGGTCACCCGCCGGCGCGCCTGGTTCATGGAGCCCGACGAACGTGCTTTGCAGTTGGCGGCCTACGAAGCTCTCGCCGGAAATCGCGGCGCACTATCCCGCTTGCGCGACGTCGAGCAACGTATTTCTTACACGGCGGTGGCGCCGGTCGATCAAATTCGGCATCACCTGTTCGCTGGGATCGTGGAGGCCCGCTGCGGGTCTAAGATTGTGGCGGAACAGCACCTGCGCGCGGCGCTCGGCATCCAGGAGAAAGAGATGAGCAGGCAACCGGATCTCAGCGTGGAGATTTGCCTTCGCCTGATGGAACTGTTACGCGCCACGGGCAGGGACGCGGAGGCGTCGGAGGCTGCCCATCATGGCCTGCTCGCGGCGGCACGGGCGTACGGCGATCGATATGCGGGGCATCCCTTCGTGATCGAGATGCAGACAGGTGTGCGTTGAGTCTGGTGGACCTGTGGGGATCGAACTCTACTGGTCTTCTTTGCAGGAGAAGTGCCGTCACAAGACGACAACCCCGGCGTGGACTTCGAACTGGCTCCCCATCGTGGACGTGCTTCGAGCTCTGGTGGCCTGCCCGCAGCCAGTGATCATATGCCTCATTGAGCAGATTGAATACTTACGCCAACCGCGCCCTGTCCCAGCAGTTTCGTGTTAAGCTGGCTTCAGCTAGCTTGAGGAGGAGACTTGCAGGAAATCGGCGCCTTCGAAGCCAAGAACACCCTGGGTTCTCTATTGGACCGTGTAGAGCGGGGTGAAGAAATCGTGATCACGAGACACGGCAAGCCCGTCGCTCGTTTGGTTGCCAGCGCTACTTGTATCGATCGCGCGAGGGCGAAGGCGGCCGCGGAGCGCATTCGTGCCCGTGCGGTACGTCTGTTGTCCGAACGTTTCGATTGGGAAGCTCTGAAAACCGATCGCGACGAAGGCCGGCCTTGAGTCTGGTTCTCGATAGTTCCGTCACTCTTGCCTGGGTCTACTCCGCCGAAACCACAGAAGAGGTCTCTGGTGTCTTTGCGCAAGTTATAGAATCAGGGGCATGGGTTCCGGCACTCTGGCGACTGGAGGTGGCCAACGTTCTCGAAATCGGTGTTCGAAAGGGCCGGTCCGATTCCGCTTTTCGGGACGCGGCATTAGCCGATCTAGCGCTCCTTCCGATCACGGTGGATCCGGAGACCGACCGTCAGGCGTGGGGCGCTACGGCGAAATTGGCAGCACGACACCGCCTGACCCTCTACGACGCGGCATACCTGGAACTGGCGCGCCGCCGCTGCCTGCCGCTCGCTACTCTTGATAAAGAATTGCGAGTCGCTGCAACTGCGGAGGACGTTTGCCTGCTTGGCCTCCGTGAATAATGCAGCAGCGAAAACAAAGCAATACGCGGCGTCGACCCGCGGCCCAGAGTTTAGGTATTTGGTCCTGTGTTCACTGCGCTAATGCTGCCGAGGTTATCAACATAGTCCAGCGCCTGGTAGAGCGTCGTTAGCGGTATCATTCCCTGGCCGCCCAATAGCGGAAACCAGCCATCATGTGATATTCACCAGACAGGGTTCCACCCTGGCTAGTTATCCCAAGCGCCGGAAGTCGAGCTTGGCCCGCATGCCCACGCTCGCCCCACCCGTACCCACCACGCCACCGCGCGCTCGACTATCATCTACCTATGGACTCGAAACACTCTGTGGCCCGCCGCGACATCCTCGCCGCGGCCGGCACGGCACTCACGGCCTCCCTGTTCACCGGACCCGTAAAGGGCGCGAATGACCGCATCGCCATGGGCTTTATCGGCGTTGGGACTATGGGCTCCTCCAACCTCTCCTACGCCATGCAGACTCCCGAGGTGCAACCCGTCGCGATCTGCGATGTGTACCAGCCACATCGCGACCGGGCCGTCGCCTCGGCCCAAAAGGGCGGCTTCCAGGTGAAGGCCGTCACGGACTTTCGCGAGATCCTGGCGGACAAGTCCATCGACGCGGTGTGCATCGCCACGCCCGACCATTGGCATGCCTACATGGCCGTGGAAGCGTGCAAGGCCGGCAAAGACGTGTACGTCGAAAAGCCCGCGTGCAAAGGCGTCGACGAAGGCCTCAAGATGGTGCAGGCGGCCCGCAAATACAATCGCGTGGTGCAGGCCGGCACCATGCAGCGTTCCGGCGGAAACTTCAAGAAGGCGGCGGAACTGGTCGCCTCCGGCATGCTCGGCGAGATTACCTTTTGCCACACCTTTCAAAGCGAATTGACTCCGCGCGTGCGCTACGGCAATCTGCCCGACGCGCCGGTGCCCGACGGCCTCGATTGGGACATGTGGCTCGGGCCCGCGCCCGCCGTGCCGTTCAATCCCAACCGCTGGGGCCAGCGCATCACCTTCCCCACCTTCCGCTATTTCTGGGACTACGCCGGCGGCGCCATGACCGATTGGGGTGTGCACCTCATCGACCCGCTGCATCAATGCTTCGGCGAAGTCATGCCCAAGTCGGTAGCGGCGATGGGCGAGAAATTCTGGGTGACGGACAATTGCGACACACCCGACACCATGCACGTTACCTTCGAATATCCCAAGTTTCTGGTGACGTATGAGAGCCGCACGTGCAATTCCTTGCCCCTGTTCGGCCTGAATCAGGGAGTCGGGACGTCGATCCACGGCACGGAGGGAACTATGGTCGTGAATCGGCGCGGAGTCTGGGTCATTCCCAACACTGGCTCGCGACTGTCGGGCGCCACCTGGGAGAATATCCCCGACATGACGCCCATGAATGTGCCGCACTGGAAGAATTTCGTGGAGTGCATCCGCTCCCGGCAAAAGCCCACCAGCGATATCGAAACGTGCGTGCGATCGTCGGCCGCCTGCCAGTTGGCCAATGTCTCTATGCGCGCGAAGACTCGCGTGGAGTGGGACGAGAAGAACTGGGCATCGCCGCAGGAGGCCGCCAAGCCATATCTGCGGACGGAATATCGCAGCCCCTGGAAGTTGGAAGTCTAGGCGGGATGGCGAAGCAGCGGCCCCGCAGCGAGAGCAAGCCGTCCGCCCAGCCCACGCCGGCTCAACGCACCCTTTCGGTCTGGCCGCGCAGGCGCACCCTCTGGATCTACGTGGTCCTCTTCGCCGCGACCCTGGCGGTGTACGCGCAGACCGCGCAGTTCGATTTCGTCAATTTCGACGACCCGGACTACGTCACCGCCAACCCGCACGTCAGCGGCGGATTCACCGCTGCGAACGTGACGTGGGCCTTCACGTCTGGCGATGCCGCCAACTGGTTTCCCCTCACCCGCCTCTCGCACATGCTGGACTACCAGTTGTTTGGACGGTCAGCCGGAGGGCATCACCTGGTTAATGTGCTGCTGCACGCGACGGCGGTACTGCTACTCTTCGCGTTTCTCCATCGCGCCACCGGCCGCCGGTGGCTGAGCGCATGGGTGGCCGCGATGTTCGCGCTGCATCCTCTACACGTGGAATCGGTGGCCTGGGTAGCGGAGCGCAAGGACGTCCTGAGCACGGTGTGCGCCATGCTCGCCCTGTGGAGCTACGTGCGTTGGGTGGAACGGCCGTCGGTTCGGCGCTATTTGCTGATTGCGCTAGCTTTCGGCCTTGGGCTGATGGCGAAACCCATGGTGGTGACGTTGCCGGCGATCATGCTGCTGCTCGATGTCTGGCCACTCGGGCGCGGGCCGCAGTGGCGCGAAAAGATCCCGCTGTTCGCCATGTCCGCGGCATCGGCGGCGATCGCCTGGACGGTGCAGCAAGCTGGCGGAGCGGTGAGAACCGCCGAGCAGTTTCCCCTTCTGCTGCGCGTGGAGAATGCCCCGATCTCCTGCGTCGTCTATATCTTCCAATGGTTTTGGCCGGCGCGGCTGGCGGTGTTTTATCCCTATCCGGCTGAAATCCCGCTGTGGCAGGCCGCCGCGGCCGCGCTGGCGATTGCCGCCATTACAGCGATCGCCCTGCGCGAGCTTCGCCGGCGTCCGTATCTGGCGGCCGGATGGCTCTGGTACCTGTTCATGTTGGCGCCGGTCATCGGCCTGGTGCAGGTGGGTGCGCAGGCGCGCGCCGACCGGTACACGTACATGCCCACCATCGGGATCTCCATCATGCTGGCGTGGGGCGCCGCGGAAGCGGTCACCCGATTGCCGCGCGCGAAGCCGGCCGTCAGCGCCATAGCCATTGTCACCTGCGCGGCCGCGGCCGCCGTCACCTGGGTGCAGATCGGATTCTGGCGCGACAGCGCTACTCTCTTTCAGCATGCGGTGGACGTCACGGAGGGTAACTATCTGGCGCATCACAACTTGGGAGTGGCGTTAGCGGAATCGCCGGAGAAAACTCAACAGGCCGTCAACGAGTTCCAGACCGCCCTGCGGATCAAACCCAACTACCTGCGGGCGCATACCGACCTGGGCAGCGCCTACGCCAAGTTGGGCCGATTGTCCGACTCCCAGGCCGAATACCGCGCAGCCCTCGCCATCGATTCCAATCTCCCCATCCCGCACAACAATCTCGGCAACACATATGCTCAGCTCGGCCTGTGGAGCGAAGCCATTTCCGAATACCAGGCGGCACTCCGGCTCGACCCCGAGTACACCGACGCATGCCACAACCTGGCGGAAGGCGAGTACAATCTGGGATTGGCGCTGGCCAAAGCCGGGCGGACGGCCGAGGCCGTCGCACACCTGGAAGCCGCCCTCCGCGCCCGCCCGGATTATCCGGAGGCGAACAATAACCTGGGGGTGGTCCTATCCCAGTACCCCAGCCGGACGAATGAGGCGATCGGGCATTTCGAAGCGGCGCTGCGAATCGACCCGAACTACGCCGACGCGCACGTGAATCTCGGAGTAGCTTTGTCCCAATTGCCCGGCCGACTGCCCGAGGCAATCGCCCAACTGGAGGCTGCCGAGCGGATTCAGCCCGACCCGGAGATTCAACAAATGGTGCAAAAATTGAAGGCGGAAATCAGATAGAGAGCCGCAAACGCCTACAGCAATCTGGATAATCCGCTATAACTCTTCCATATTCCGAATTGAAGCGTATTTTGCTGTCCGTTAACGTGAAAAAGCCGTGAATTCCCTTCCCACCAGTGCAAGACAGTTATATCCTCAATAAGCGAAAGCACACCCTGGCAAGTAAGGAGTGTGTCTCAAGGCTTTCTCTCGCTGTGGAAAAGGAGCTAACGACCATGTGTTGTCATAGTTTGATTTCTATGGCGTCAAGGGATACGGAACGGAGCAAGAGAGCTCGTTTTCGGATTCTTGGCGTGCTGTCATTACTTTTGTTATTAGCCGCGACCGCCACTGTTGGCTGGTCACAAGCTGTCAGCGCCAGGTTGCTTGGAACCGTGACTGACGCTTCCGGCGCATCGGTGCCCAGTGCCGCCCTCACCATCCGGGAAATGCAGACCGGCATTACCCGCAACGCGCAGAGCAATGAGAGCGGAAATTGGACCGTCTCGGATCTCCCTCCAGGCGTATATGAAATCGACGTGGAGGCCAAGGGATTCAAGAAAGAGGCCCGCAAGGACGTCACGGTCCTGGTGGATGCCACGACTCGTGTGGACGTTCAGTTGCAGCCCGGCAGTGTCACCGACACCGTCGAAGTCACCGGCGCGCCGCCGATTCTACAAACCGATACCGCCTCCACCGGTGCGAAGATTGACCGGGAAGTGCTCGCCAATGTCCCGTTGATCAGCTCCAACCGCAACTACCAGACCTTGTTGAATCTGGCGCCAGGAGTCGCTCCCGTACAGGAGCAGCATTCGCAGTTCTTCAATGCCTCCAGTTCCTTGCAGACGGAAGTCAATGGCCAGATGCGCATGGGCAACAATTTCATGATCGACGGGACCGACGACAACGAGCGTACCGGCCTCTTGCAGATCTACATCCCGCCTATCGAAGCCATTCAGACGGTGGACGTATCGCTCACCAATCACGATCCCGAACTGGGCCGCGCATCCGGTGGCGTGATGAACGTCATCATGCGATCCGGCACCAACCAGATCCATGGGGCGGCGTATGAATTCCTGCAAAACAGCCACTTTAACGCGCGTTCCTTCTTCAACCCGTCAGTGGGCCACCTCGCCTACAATTACGTGGGCGGCAACCTGGGAGGACCGATCAAGAAGAACAAACTCTTCATTTTCGGCGACTACCTGCGGGTGATGGATCACGAAGCCAACACCAACAACGTCGAGATTCCGCCGAATCAATGGCGTACCGGCGACTTCAGCAGTGTGACCAACAGCGTGATCTACGATCCCAACACGGGCAACCCGGTCGACGGCACCGGCCGCACGCCGTTTCCAAACAACGTCATTCCCTCGAACGAGATCAACCCGGTATCCACCAAGATCCTGGCGTACATCCCGCCGACCAATGAGTCCTACAACATCAACAAGTTGGGCAACAACTACTTCGCGCTTCTGCCGTACCAGAGGACCGTGGATTCGTTCGACGTAAAGGTGGACGACAATATCACCGACAAAGATCGCTTGAGCGGACGCTTCAGCTTTTCGCGGCCGGTGATCTTCCAGGCTCCGCTGTTCGGCATCGCCGGCGGCGACGGCCCCGGCGGCGCCTTCATGGGCACCGGTATGCAGAGAACGTATAGCGGCAACCTGAATTACGACCGCATCTTTTCTCCTACTCTTGTGGCCAACGTCCGCGTGGGCGTATCCTACTACAACAACATTGCCCAGAGTTCCGATTACGGCCAGGCCGACTCAACGGCTGTCGGTGTCCCCGGCGTCAATATCAGCCCGTTCACCAGCGGCTTCCTCAGCACCTCGCTCGGCGATGGCATTTCCTCGCCGATGACGGGATACTCCGCCAGCTTGCCTTGGGTCCGGTCGGAAGCCAACGTCGACATCGTCAACATCTGGACCAAGACGATGCGCAACCACACCTTCAAGTGGGGCGTGGATCTGAAACGCGTACGTGACAACCTGCTCCAGGACCAAACCTACGGCGCGCGTGGAATCTATGACTTCGGCAACGAGCAAACCGCTCTGTGCGTACCGGCAAAGACATCTAACGGCGCGGTGACCAGTTGCAACCCCGGCTCTCCGTTGGGAGTCTGGAACGACGTATCTGCCTTCCTGCTGGACGTGCCGTACTCTCTGGGGCGCGATGTCAACACCTACTTCCCCGGCTTGCGCGCCTGGGAGTTTTTCGCTTTCGGCGGCGATACCTGGCAGGTTTCGCAGAAACTCACCCTCAATCTGGGCCTGCGCTGGGAGCTCTATCCGCCAGCCACCCCTCCGTTCCCCGGCCTGTTCTCCAACTACGACCCCAGCACCAACAACCTGGTGGTTGCCGGCGTGGGCAGCAACCCTTCGAACCTGGGAATGAAGACGCGGTACAACTATTTCGCGCCGCGCGTCGGTCTGGCCTATCGTTTGACTGAGAAGACGGTGATCCGCGCCGGCTTCGGCACCAGCTATACGCCGTTCCCGGACAACACCTACGCCTATAACTACCCTGAACGCTCCAACAACAATTACAACAACGTGGGAGACGGCTACGCGGCCGCGTATTTGCCGAACGGCCAGCTGGCCAGCTTCCAGCAGGGCTTCCCGGCGCCGGTGCCGGTGGCGGTACCGTCCAACGGAATCCTATCGGCTGGCGGTTCGCTGCTGAGCCAGAGCATGTTCACCATCAACCAGAACTTCAAGAATCCTTACACCGAAGCCTGGAACTTCGCGGTGCAACAGTCGATGCCCCTGAAATTGGTCCTGGACATCGCCTACGTCGGCATACATGGCGTCGATATTCCCGGCCAATACAATCTGAACACTACGACCAATCCCTCCCTGTTGGGCTTGGGGACCGCCAGCCAGCCGCTGTACATAGCGTACGGCAAGACTGCCGGCGACACCCTGTTCTGGCCGGGATTCTCGTCCAGCTACAATTCCTTGCAGGTGAAGTTGGACCGTCACATGGCAAGTTTCAACATCACCACGGCATTCAACTGGGCTAAGGGTATGGGCTACGCGAGTGGCGACGACGGCGGTTTCGACTTTTACGTCGATTTCCAGCGCAACTACGCGCGCAACGATTTCGACCGGACTTTGAGTTTCGTGCAGAGCTACGTCTACCAGATTCCGTTCGGCGTTGGACAGAAATTCCTCAATCATGGTCCGGCGGCAGTGATTCTCGGTAACTGGCAGATCTCGGGAGTGCTGAGTATGATGACGGGAACGCCGATCGGCACGGTGGGCGCTAGCGGCAGCAGCTTGAATACCCCCGGCGAAACGCAAACCGCCAACCAGGTGGGACCGTTGCAGATCCTGCATGGCATCAACGTGGGCAATCCGTGGTTCAGCACCTCCAGCTTCACCCAGCCCACGGGCGCGGGCATCTTCGGCTCGACCGGCCGCAACATCTTTAGCGGCCCGGGTCTGGCCACCCTGAATCTTTCGCTGTTCAAGAACTTCAAGATCAGCGAGCGGTTCAACATGGAGTTCCGCGCGGAAACGTTCAACTTCACCAACACACCGCAGTTTGCCAACCCGAACACTTCCATTACCAGTTCGAGTTACGGCTACGTAACTGGGACTCTCGGCAGCGGCACCGGCGTCAGCGGCACCGGCGGCGGACGAGCCCTGCAGTTGGGCTTGAAGGTGACGTTCTAGTCTTCCGCTGCGCGCGACGTTTGTTATAACAGAGGGGGCCGGGCAACTCGTCCGGTCCCCTTTCTTGTGAGAGGCAATTTTATGACGCGTAGGCAGATGATTTCCAGTGCCGGAGCATTGGCCGCGGCGAGCTCCGCGGTCAGCGAAGCGGCCCCCACGGCGGCGGGCTTTCAGATCGGAGTGGCGTCCTACTCCCTGCGCGAGTTCCAGCGCGGGCTGGCCATCCGCACAATCAAGCGGTTGGGCATTACGAATGTCAGCGTGAAAGACTTCCACTTGCCCTACACGTACACGCCGGCGGAGATCGCCAAGGCGGTTGACGAATTTAAGAAGGCCGGCCTGACCATCGTGAGCGGCGGCAACACCGATCTGAAATCGCAAGATCCGGCCGAGCTTCGCAAGTACTTCGTGTACGC
>Ga0182013_10006777_pt1 | contig 12830 bp, 8 predicted proteins | sample 612S2MmetaG_FD_120487 | JGI IMG/M metagenome (GOLD analysis project Ga0182013, IMG submission 120487) | Permafrost microbial communities from Stordalen Mire, Sweden - 612S2M metaG | ecosystem: Environmental > Terrestrial > Soil > Wetlands > Permafrost | place: Sweden: Stordalen | collected... | reverse complement strand
GTCGTAGGTGAAGCTGGACTGCAATCCATTGGGCGTTGCGACCGTGGCGACGTTGCTGGCATTGTCGTAGGTGTAGGTGGTGGTGTTCTGGCCGGGCAGATTATTGTCCACAACCGTCGAGAGGCGATTGAGATCGTCGTAGGTGTAGGCGACCGATGCGCCGTTCGCGTTGTGGGAGGTGATGGTTTCCACTTGGCCATCCGCGTAGTAAGTATAGCTCAGAGTGCCCTCGGGTGTAGTTCAATCCCCGGTCCCCAAATGCGAGGGACCGGGGCCACCCTCATTGTTGTTTGGAATGGTCACCGGGACCGGGGCCACCCGCCGCCAGAACCACTGGCATCGCCATCCCGCTACCTACTGCCGGTCGCGTCGTCGGGAGCGGTGTTCGCGTTGCCAATCACAATGCCCCCTTTCGGCAGGCTGGGAACCTTGTTCTGATTCACCCGCACCACAAACTGCGCTTGTCCCGGCGTCTCATCGGTTCCTGCTATCACTTCTGTGGGCCCGCTCACCTGCTCGTAGTAATGAAAGCCAATCTGGCGATCCAGCAGCAGTTGGATCTTGTATGTGTGCTTGCGTGTAACACGCAGGCTGTAAGCCCCTGTGTCATCGGTGTACACCGTCTCGTCCGCTATGCGCACCGGCACATCGGCCACCGGCTTGCCCGTATCCTCCAGCCTCACCTCTCCCGCAATCAGAAAGCTCGACAAACTTGTCGCCCCGTGAGATTGCGGAGCCTGCACATTTCCACTGGCCATTGGGTGGAAGTAAAAACTCCTTACCTCATATCCATAAAGCAGGCTTCCATCGGGCTGAACATAAGTCTGGACGCCGAACTGCCATCGGCCCAGGTTTATATGTCCGCTCAGGTTTATCTCCTGCTTGAAGCGACCTCCGCCGGCTGCTAGCGGGGCAAAAAATGTGGCATAGCCGAAGTTCACGTCGAAGCGATCCCAGCGCAGGCCGCCGCCGTAGTTCACAGTCCATTGCCCGTTCACATGTGTGGCGAACTCGGCCAACTTCACCCAGCGATTCACATTCTCCATGGCATTGATCGCAAGCATGGGCATGGGATTGGACGAGTGCAAGGGGCGATAATAGTTTCCACTCAAATTCACCGCACGGGTCAATCTTTGCGACGCGTAAAATGAGGCCGCCGAGGCATAAATCCCTGTAAACCGGCTCTCAAACGCGTTGGCGCCAAGGCCCATCCCATGAATGGAGAGGATTCCCCCGGCCATATCCGTTGACCCGCGCAAGGCATTTCCGTTCGCGGCGCCAGCCGCGACCGGTTCCAGATATTCGTGGCGTTGCAGAGTAAAGCTGGCTTGCTTCCACGGACTCCACCGTGCGTCGGCATTTTCCCGGTCCTCCTGCGCATATCGGAACTGGGGCAGTGTCAATAACTGGAATCTATTCCCGGAGTAGCGATACCCGCCGCGGATGTCCCATTGCTTGTCTTTGTAGTTAAGCATCGCTTCGGCGTGCGGCTGGTTGCTCCCGGTGCCCGCGGCAAACCCCGTTTGCAATCGCTTGGCCTGATACAACACGCCGCCCAGAATAGTCTGCTGGTTACTGAACAAGGCTCGCCCAAACAGCAGGAACCTCTTCTTCTGGTCGAGATAATGGTCGATGGAAAGGGCGCCAAGGGGTATCTGGGGCGTAAAAAATAGCACGGAAGTCGACGCATATCCGCCGCCGGCCATGCCTCCAAAGAGCGTAATCCGCGTGGCTGGGTTCGGTGTATAACTCAACGCGGCGCCGCACGCAAATACCCCTGAGCTAAAGTCGGTCTCCGTGGGAATGGCCACTTCAATGTTTTGGTCTCCGGCTTTCAGGCTCCAACGCTGCCTGAGTTGCACTTCCGCGGCTGCGCCGCCTACGATTGCGCCGTTGTATACCCCAAGGGAGCCGTCCACTTTCCAATTGCCAAAATTAACGCCAACAATCCCCCCACTGGGCTCGCCTGCCATACCCTGCCCGCCGTCCACGGTCACCAGTTGCCCGCCAGCGGACGCACTAAAGCAGAGCACCAGAAAAAGCAGACCTTGCTTCAGCGCGCTAATCGACCTTGGCTTCCAGGCGCTTCTTGCCAATTTGGATCCTTACAGTCTCCGGCATGGTGGTTTCCTTCCAGTCCAACTCCACAATCCGCCTCTGGTGCGGAAAGAGGATGAAGGTTCCCAGATCTGCTTGTTTGCCATGGCCATGGACCTCACCGGAACTCACACGCGCCAAGCCTGACCCGTTGTTCTTTACCTCTACCTCTACCTTGTCTCCCACACGCTTTGCGCTTACAGCTACATCGCGCGGGTCCAAATGCCCGCCATTCACAATGACAATCGAAGTTATCTCCATAGCCAGGGTCAGTCCAGCGCCATGTTCCACGGGCATGAACCGGCACGTCACCGCAAACCAGGCGGGCGGCGCAGCCGGAGTTGCATCGAATGAAACCTGCCGTGAACTCTTCGGCCCAACGACTTCCCGTCCGGAGTCAATGCGAACATGCAGCGCGGCATCGATGGGATGAAACTTGAGTGTCCCGTGCTCATCTGGATCAAAACCCTGAGCCCTGCAGGAGACAGTTTTTGGAGTATCGCCGATGTTTGTCACCTGGACGGCGCCGCGCGCCTTCTTGTTGAACTCCTGGATCACAGGGCTCATCCCCTGAGCCTGCACTCGGGCGCACACTGCAGCAACGCCGATTCCCCAGCAAATCAACACAGCATAACTGACAATCTGTTTCGCTTTCATGAGATTCTCTATTGCTCCATAGCTTCCAACGTCAGGACTCCCTGATAAGTTCCAGGCTCCTGCGTGGCAGGCACCCTCAATTGCACCTGCAGCAGAATTCGTGCAGACGCGCTGTACAAAACGGCAATACGAACCCCCAGGCGGCCACCCAACTCAGCCACCGGTTTCAATGTGGCCCACTCCTCCCGGTCGTTCCAGATACGCAGGCTTGCACTGGCCAAAGTCGATGACTTGCCTGCAAGCCTCATCGCTTCCTGGGTGGTGAGGCAGGCATAGACCTCAATGGGATGCATGTAAGTGATCGTGGCGCCTGTCACCATAATGCGTACGGGCGTACTTGTCTGGCGCAGGGTGGCATTGTGGTCAGCCGAATTCAGATCGAGAGAACTGGACTCTGAAATTAATTGGACAGCAATAGATAACGGCACGGGAGGAGTTGCCGCTGAACACGTATAGCTCATGCAGAAGAGCGATACCATGACTGCCAAAACGATTCGTCTGCCGATGCGCATGATCTCTACCGGTAATCAATCCAACGACATTCGCCTTATCTCAAACGCGCCCGCAATCCATTCGATGCTTTTGACCGGCAAAAGCCATCTTGAATCGGATGGCGGTGGCAAACAGGCCACCGCCATCGGGCCAGGTGTTCACATGAGACAGATGTGCACTGAACTACACGTGCGGCGTGATTGCGACAGTCAGGGTCGCGCTATAGACATCAGCTGGCGTGGCGGCCGGAACATTGAGCTTAAGATAGAAGTCCACAGGAGTGGCATCGCCGATGGTGATACTCTTCGCGACGATTGCGCCGTCACTGCCCGTTACAAGCGAGGCGAAATACGCATAGGTGCCCCCACTTGTTGGGCTCCACTCGATAAGCGTGTTGGCGAGTGTCGGCAGTGCCGTAGTAACGCCCGTTAAGGGGTTGGCAGTCGGTATAGAGACTGTTACGTCAATTGGCGCGATATCGTTGCTCGTAACAGAGCAATTAACCGCATGACCAGTGGTCAGCCCGCTGGCCGTAATGGCTGCGCCGGCGTTCAGATCCACAGTACTTTGGGTGCAAGTGATGTTATCGAATGAGCTGACCGTAGCCGTAAGGCCAAGAGTTGTTGTCGAATGGTTTTGCGCATAGGCTCCCATGCTTGCCAGCGCGAGGACAGCGGCAGCCATAAGCGAAGTTCTGATCGTGTTTTTCATGAATTCCCCTCCTTGGGATGGGTTGGAAAGCTGTTAATAACACGTCCTGTGCAACCGTGGGGAAGGCAAAGCTATCTTGTCTCCAGCTCAGGGAGGGTGTTCAAGGCGTTAAGCATGATACGCCGTAGTCGTTTGCGGTCATGGGGGCCCCGGCGTTCGGAACCGGAACCGACCCACAAATTCTGCCGGGGAGACTCCCAGATCCGGCAAAGTCGAGGGGTCGGCATGACTCCTGAACGGGGCCGCAACGATTGCGGTTCACCTGTGTGCTGTAACAGGCGCCAGCCTTCACATTGCATTGCATAGGTGACAGCGGATGCCTTTATTTACATCACTATTAAGGAGGTTAATTCTTGATATTTTTGCGTTACTGAGCTAAACGATACACTGTCCCGCATTCTCCTGTCCAAAATAGCAGATGGCTCATCACGCCTGCCTGACGCGCAAAGCGGCCGATCCCGTTACTCTGGAGTGGGTTACCGCTCGACTCGGTAAACCCATTCGATGTGTCACAATTCAAGAATTTCGCACCAAGATTCAGGCGCTAAAGGCAAACGACTTTCGGCTGGACCACTACAGCCGAATCACCAACTGCATTGTTGCCGAGCTTGAGAAAGGTTGCTGTCCGTGGAGCCGACACGAGAGAGAAACTCGCTTGGAAGCACTGCGCGGCCTCTGGACAGTCTCCTTTTCTCTCTGCCCCCCCACGGGTCAATACCCCCGGCAAAGCCGGGGGCTTGATTATGTGAGCCGCTCAAAGCGGCTTGAGCGGGGACGCTAACGCGGCCCCGGTTGGGTTGGGCCACCTATTCGGTGGCTAATCACTTCCACAGGTTCAGTTGATCCAAGCGCTCATCTTCCGCCTCCTGGTTGCGAATGTAATCGCGAACGACGGCTTCGTCCCGCCCCACTGTTGATACGAAATATCCTCGCGCCCAGAAGTTTTGCCCAGCGTAGTTTTGCTTGCGTTCCCCGTAGGTTCGAGCCAGATGGATCGCGCTCTTGCCCTTGATGTATCCCACCACGGACGACACCGCATACTTGGGTGGAATCGAGATCATGATGTGTACATGGTCGGCGAGGAGATGGCCCTCTTCGATGCGACATTCCTTCTGTTCGGCCAACTTTCGGAACACCTCTCACAAATGCTGCCGCAGTTTTCCATAAAGCACCTTTCTGCGGCATTTCGGGATAAAAACAACATGGTACTTGCACTCCCATTTCGAGTGGCTTAAGCTTTCACACTCGTCCATCCGGATTCTCCTTGATGTGTGCTTGGCGGCTCACCTCGAAGAGTTTCTGGATGGACTCCAGGAAATGTCAAACTGCTGCTGCCTCCCCGGCAAAGCCGGGGGAACTCCCGCGATATTAGGCATTTCAACAACTTACAAGACCCCGGTGGCTACCTAAGTTCTTGTAAGAACATACATCCCAGAGATCCAGCGTATTGCAAAGCGTATCGCGTTTCCATATGCGGTTCGTGTCGGCGGCATTTGCGAAAAGCGCGACTCCAGGGTTCCTTTTCCAAAGATTGCTGCCTAATCGATGCATAGTTTGAGCACACGGCATTTCCGATTGCCTGGCGTTGCGGGGTCATCGGTAATGAAGGGTGACCCGCCCTGCGTAAGAGACGGCAACGCGCCCGGAACCATCGCGAACACTAAAGGCGATTGCGAAAGTTTGCGCATTGGGCGAAAGAGCTCTCCGTGGAATAGGTGCCCGCAAGGGGTTGTTCGTTGAGGGTAGAGATTCAATTACTTCAGCTTAGCCGGGGCAATATTTCCAGGGGACCGCCGCCCATTGCAAGGTCACTTTACGAAAGCCGAATCGGTATTCGCCAGTACCAAATCTTGAAATGCCTTCCATTCGCAGGAGAAGTCGGCCTGACTGCAACCGGGCACAAAGACCGGAACGCGCTCGGGAGGGTTCTGGAAGTTCAGCGCCGTGGCATTGCGCATCTGGTCGAGGGTCTGCGCCATATAGTAAGTGCGCACGGAATACACATCCTTGCCGGAGTTCTTCCATAACTCAAAGACCAGTGCTCCTCCGGGCGGAGTGTCATCGCGCCGTCCGTCAATGAGCCAGTTCAGGTTCAGCGCTCCGGCTATGGCAGCAAGGTTGGTATCGTGGCCGACGAGGATCAGAAGACGGTCGCCTGGTTTGCCGGCCGCACCTGCGACAGGCTGCGCGGAGACTGCCTGCTGCATCGACTCGAGGATGTGAATGAGAAGATTGGACGATTGGGCACGGGCTATATAACTGGTGCGGTCGGCAAGATCTTCATGAGCGACATGGAGTTGCAGCAGCTCGCGCAGCTTGGGAAGATCCACTTGTCCCCAGCCCACCCTTGCGGAATCCATGCCTTCGGCATATTCGAGGAGCAGATTCTCTGTCATCGTTGAGGCCAGATCGAGAGAGCTGCGCGATTCGGCCATGCGACCGGAGTCTGCGGGCGCGGTAGAGGATGGGATTTCGAAGAGGGACTGAACCGTTGGCGTGCCCGAGGCCGGGCATTTCAGACCGCCTTTGCATCCGTGCAAGACCTCCTCAAGCGCTTCGAGTTGCGCGCGATAGGCTTCAGTCAATCCTTGCGGATTGGCTCCGATGCGGCCGGAGATTGCGGCTGCGGACAACGGCCTGTCCAGATGACCGACTCCGGCGCCCAATGAATGAAAGAGCGGATCGTGCGTTCCTTCTGGCAGCGCGGTGACCTCAAGCGAGCAGCCTGGAGCAAGGCCTGTAGCCAGAGCCTTGCCTGTCTCGCGTGTGCGCTGGTCGGAGTCGGCGACGATTCGAATGTGAGGCGCATCGGAGCAGCCGCTCGGCGCGAGCAGTCCCTGCGCAGCCAATTGCTCACGGTCAAACGCGCCAAACAGCGTCATCAAATGAGCTCCATGCTCGGTCAGGTAGCCCGGTGGAACGCTCCACGTGGGCCATGGCTCAGCTGAGTACTGATTCAGTTGGTCAGTCTTGCCGGTGGGCGAGCGCACTCCATGGCGGCTGACAATGACGACAAACTTCAGCACGTCATCTTTCTCGACGGCGCTTTTCCCCGCGGCTGCGCGAGGCGTTTGAGCGGCTGCCGTCGAGTAGACTCGAATCTCCGCCGGATGGTCGCCCGCGCCCGGCGCCGCGACATAAAGCAGATTCCGCGCCGGAACGAAGAGGGCTGTCTTTGCGCCGGGCGCGGTGTGCAGGAGATCGAGCGGATGCAAATTCTTCGCTTTGTCCACTTGGTAGGCATCCACCTCGCCCGCGCCGCTGATTACGTAGACGCGGCGGAGCGCTGGATCGTAGAAGAGATCGTCGGCGCTGCCAGCGGCCGGCTGGCTCGAGATCTCCTTGCCGGTCGCGGCATCGAGAGCAATCACCGTTCCCGGAGTCCGGCAGGCTACGAAGAGCAACTGATGTTCGCTATCGAAGGCCATCGGGACATTGTCGGCAGCCGTGGTCAGTTTCCAGTGCGCGGAGATGGTCTTTGCGGCCGCGTCGATCACTGCGACTTCGCCCGCATCGGCAATGTTTGCAAAGACGCGCCCGCTCCGCGAGTCGATGGCAAGCCCCTCAGGATGCGCTGCGGCAGGAACGTTCGCCACCAGGCTGAAGTCCGTGGTGTTCACGATGGCGACGTTGGGAGGATTGGCCGCATCTTTGCCGCCGTGGCCGACAAAGAGCAACTGGCGGGTTTCGTCATAAGCCATATCGTCGGCATCGTCGGAGAGCTTGATCTTCCCGGCAAGAGCGAGCGGCGTGCCCTTGTAGACCCTCAGTTCGCCGAGGGCGCCGTCGGAGACGTAAAGGCTGCCGGTAGCCGCATCCCACGCGAGGCCATGCGGCTTGACAAGGCCAGTGATGCTCTGCCGCACCTTGTCCGTCTTCAGGTCGATCACTTCAACTGAATGATTGCCCGTTGCAGCGATGAACAGGCGATTGCCCGCCGCGTCGATCGCCAGGTGGTCGAACTTGCCGGAGACTCTCGGCAAATGGATGGTCCGTTGAAGCGTGAGCGGAGGCGCTGGCTGGGCGTTCGCCGAAAACTCGAAGAACAGGATAAACACAAGAGCGGCGGCATATTTTCTCATGGACTCCCTTTCGGCCCGCCGCGCTCATGGGAACGCAGCGAGCCTTTGCTGGATCTTTGGGCAGCGACTCACCGGCGACTCGAAGAGCGTTAACGAATCGCGGCGAGCGTGCGAATCAGTTGCTTGTTTTGCGATTACTCATGGTGCTGAGTCCAGCGGAGACCGCCCATGTAGGTCGGCTTGTAATACTCGCGCTGGACCATGTATTGCGGGCTGCCGTTATAGAAGCCGAAGACCGCGTTATTCATGTTTTCTCCGATAGCCTCCGCCGTGAATCCCTTGCCGAGATAGTAAGTTGCCTTGGCATCAACCTGCGTATGCGCGTAGAAGTAGTTGTCGCCGTCCGGACCCGTGATCCCAAAATCTACGGCAGCAGGTCCCGTGCTTTGGTATTGGTACGCATAGATATTTGCGCCATTGTGCGATATGCCCATGGTGACGAGGGCGCGCTTGGTGGCATAAGAAGGTCCGATATTCCAGGACAGCGGCGCTTGCCCCACCAGAGCTGGACTGTCCGTGCGCCCGGTGAGGTTGTAGTTCTTCGATCCCGTGTAGGTGAGATTCGCATCGATCCGGGCATCTCTTAGAACCCCCGGCAGATAGGTCAAGTGCTGCTGATAGGCCAATTCGACCCCTTGCACGTGCGCATGGTCGCCATTGACATACTGCAAGACAAGGTTGCCGGCGTATGCTTGCGAAAGCGGCGATCCGGTCGCGGGAATGATGGATTGCTGCTGGTAGATGGGCCGCGAGATCTGCTTGTAGAAGTAGCCTCCTTGGATCATGCCGACCGAGGGCAGATACTTCTCGAAAAGGATGTCGAAGTCGTTGGCGTGTTCCGCCACCAGCCCTGTGTTGCCGATGCCAATCGTATAGGGATCTGTCGACTGGTCTTCGGTGATATAGGGAACCAGTTGGTACGGGTCCGGCCGAGAAATTCCCCGTCCATAAACGGCGCGAATATCCGCATTGCCGTCAAACGTGTAGCGAAGCTGCACGCTGGGCAACGGGTTCACGTAAGAACCGCTTCCTTTTTCGGGGGTCGTCGAGACATAGTTGCCATTCGCGTCGTTGACCACCAGATACCCCGTGTCCGAAGTATTCGTGGCCTCGATGCGAAGCCCGGTCTGGAGATGAAGGCGAGAACTGAGATCCAGCGTATTCATGATGTATCCGGCAGAGATCCGCTCCTGCAGATTGTAATTCGAAGCGTCCGACTGGAGGTGGGTTGTACCCTCATCCAGAGCATAATTCCCTGGGTTCGCGGCTAGATCGCCGGTCAGCAAGCTGAAGCTGGTGACGGGCCCGAGATAATAGCTTCCGTCATAAAAGTGCTTATTTGTGAATGTGCCCAGGTAAGGGGTCAACCCCGGGCCATTGATCGAATCGTACTCCGGTGAATAGGCATCCTGTCCCTTGTGTTCATTGCGAATCTGACCGCCAAACTCAAGGGTCGAGGTGTGCGACCCAAGATGGTAGTTGATGCCGATCGCGCCGCTGGCCTGTAGATTGAGCTGAGTAGCTTGTCCGAAGGTCAGGTCGATGGTTTGCAGTGAATAATTGTCGGGATCGAAGATGGGGTTGCCCGCCACGTCGCAAGTAAACTGTGGCCGATACTCGCTGGGACCCGCGGCGTACGCGCAATCTTTGCCATTCGAGCCGCCAAAGGCCGCGCCTGGATTGCCCGCCGCTCCCCCGAAGCGAGAGTGCGCCGCGGCGATCTGGTACCTGAGGAAAGAACGATTGAAGACATGATTGCCGCCCAATGCCAAGTCTGCGATCTGCAGGTTCGGCCGCCGGACGCTGGTGTGATATGCGTCCTTCTTGCCCGCCTTCAACTGATAGGCGTACTTCTGCCCATAGTCCCGGAAATTGGAGAACAGGCCATGAGCATACAGATCGGAACCCTCATTCAGCTTATAATCGAGCGCGCCGGCCATGCCATAGCGGGTGCGGTCATAGAGGTATTGTTGGACATATAGCTTGTCAAAGGTTATATTTCCGCTGCCGTCAAGATCGGGCACAGGCTCCACATCGTCGATGCCGCGCCCGTTATAGTCGTAGCTATAGCCGAGCATTACGCCCCAGCGCTTGTCCGGGCCAAAGCGCATCCCCGCCGACGAATCGATCAGGAATGCCTTGCGGCCATTGTCGATCGGCGTGTAACCGTCCTGGTCCTCAAAGGTGAGCGTAGGCCGGTCCGAGGTCGCTTGCTTGATCCGCAGGTCCACCGAACCACCGATGGCGTCGCCGTCCTGGTTTGCCGAGAGCGTCTTGTTGATGGCGACCGAGCCCACCAGATCCGCCGGAATCGTGTCGAGGTCCACTTGGCGAACCTCCGGATCGGGCCCAGGAACCAGCACACCGTCGATCGTTGTGTTGCTCAATCTCGGCTCAGTTCCCCGGATCTGCACATACTGTCCCTCGCCTTCGTTGCGCTGCAGCGTCACGCCGGGCATCCGGCCGACCGCATCCGCGATATTCGCATTTGGCAGACTCTGAATCTGGACATCGGTCTGAACATTCAGAATGTTTTCCGAGACGCGCTGCTCGTTGATCGCGGCGACATCGCCCTCCAGGTTGGCGCTCACCACAACCTGCTGGTTCGTCGAGCCGACCGCAAGCGATGCATCGAGCGGCGTCGTCTTCCCGGCGGCCACCACAATGCTCGTGGAGAAAGCAGTAAATCCGACATAGGAAACCGTCACCGTATAGGTGCCGGGCTTGACGTTTTGAATGGCAAAGTTGCCCTGCGCATCCGACGATACGATGGTCGTCGCTGGTTCGAGCTCTATCCGCGCGCCCTGTAACACCGCGCCGGAAGCGTCCTTGACGGTTCCACTTATGCTGCCGCTTGCTTCGGAAGAGGTCTTTTCGCCTGTCGGGGCGTTTTCAGCGGCGTCAGATGTGGCGCTTGTTTTGGGCGAGACAAAGAGCATTACAAAGAGGAGCGATAGTACGAGGGCCTTGGTTGACATGGTTCTCCTTGAACAGCGAGGTCGGAAACTGCGAAGCTCCGGTACAACGAGGAGTGCGGCATCACTTGACCCCAGTCTGCGCCGCAGTGGTGAAGCATTGTTTACAAGCCTATGAATAATCTCTAAGGTTCAGGAGCGGACCTTTAAGCGAATATGAATCTGTGGTGAATTTGACGGCGCCTCAGTGCCTTTTCCCTGCTCTTCGCGATTACGCTGGTAAATACGGCACAAATGCGAATTCTCATCGTCGAAGACGAGCGACGCATGTTGGAGCTATTGCGCAAGGGGCTCTATGAGCACGGCTTTGCCATTATGACGGCTGGGGATGGCGAGACGGGGCTGGAGATCGCCACGGCGCATGAATTCGACGCCATCGTGCTGGATATCGGGCTGCCGAAGTTGGATGGGTATGCACTGATGCATGCCTTGCGGGAAAGGGCCCGAATGACACCAGTGCTGATGTTGACCGCTCGCGACACGGAGGATGAGATCATTCACGGCCTCGACGCAGGCGCGGACGACTACCTTACCAAGCCCTTCTCGTTTCCTGAACTGGTTGCGCGGTTGCAGTCCATCACGCGGCGTCATCGCGAAGAAGGCGACGGAACGATCCGGATCGACGATGTTGTAATCGATCCGGTTCGGCGATCGGTGACGCGCAATCTCGAGAACATCGACCTCACGCGGCTTGAGTTCCTGCTGCTCACATGCCTGGCGCGCCGGGCCGGGCGGTGTGTACCCAGGCAGGCGCTGATTGAGTTCATCTGGCGCACGGATCATTCAGTCGGCGCGAACGCCCTCGATGTGCTGGTGAACGCCTTGCGCGCCAAGATTGACGCGCCTTACCGCAGGAAGCTGATTGGCACCGTGCGCGGCTCAGGCTATATCTTCAAGCGCGACGCCCATGCCGGAAAGGAAATCCAATGAGGTCTCTGCCCATCCGGATAAGGCTCACGCTCTGGTATTTTGCGATGTTCGCATCGGCCGCGGCGTTGCTGAGTCTGGCAAGCCTGTGGATGCTGCGGCGCAGCGTGGATGCGACCGAGTTCCACGAACTGCAGGAACGCACCGACGATGTGCGGGTGCTTCTCTCTCGCGAAGATCCCGCGCGGACGCTCGAGCAGATCAGTGGGGATTTTGCTGAGGTTTATAGCCTCAAGGATGACGGCAAGTATCTTCAGGTGCGAGACGAGGAGGGCCACTGGATTTTCCGTTCCAAGCGAATGATCGCGACGAATCCCGATCTGCCTGCTCCAGATCGCATTCCAGAGGCCGGCCAGATTGCGGAGTTCATGCAGGGAATTCACCACGTGCGCGTTCTCGACTACCCGGTCGTTGTGCGGGGTAAGCGCTATTCGGTGCAGACGGGCATCTCGATGAACAAGTCGATGGCCCTTCTAGCCAGCTTCCGCACCAAACTATCGCTGCTCGCGCCGCTGGTGATTCTTCTGGCTGCGGCAGGCGGGCATTTGATGAGCCGCAAGGCGCTCCAACCCGTGGCCGCCCTGGCCGCCGAGACGCGCCGCATCAACGATCGCAATCTCGACATTCGCCTTCCCGTGCCCGGCGCAAAGGACGAGATTTCCGATCTCTCCCAGACTTTAAACCAGATGCTGGAACGCATCGACAAAGCCTTCAGCAGCGTCCGTACCTTCACAGGCAACGCCTCGCATGAGTTGCGGACTCCGATCTCGCTGTTGCGCACCGAGATTGAGGTAGCCCTCTACCGTCCGCGAGATACCGAGGAGTACCGCGCCATCCTTGGCCGCCTGCATGAGGAGACTGTGCGCATGACGAGCCTGGTGGAGAACCT